>Ga0265331_10000717_pt1 | contig 28218 bp, 19 predicted proteins | sample 41923metaG_FD_202088 | JGI IMG/M metagenome (GOLD analysis project Ga0265331, IMG submission 202088) | Rhizosphere microbial communities from Carex aquatilis grown in University of Washington, Seatle, WA, United States - 4-19-23 metaG | ecosystem: Host-associated > Plants > Roots > Rhizosphere... | reverse complement strand
CCCGACGAGCCGCGGCGTCCTCTCAGGAACCCGCGGCTTTCTTCGTCCCTGCCCTCCGCCGTCGATGTGAGCGAGGGACGCCTGGGCGGCTGAAGACCGTCCCTCGCTCGTCTCGGCTCCTGTCGCCTGCCTCAGCAGAGCCGCTCAGACTTCGAGCGATTCCTCCCGAATCGTTCTTCGTCGTTCATTCGTTCTGGTTCCTCGTTGTCCGTACTTGCCTTGGCGCCCGGTCTTCGGCCGCGGTGCTTCGAGCTTCGAAGGTTCGTCATGTCCATTGCCTGGAAAGATCATCCCCTCCGCGAGCTGCTCCGGCTCGCCTGGCCCATCACCATCTCCACCGTCTCCTACAGCGTGATGACGCTGGTGGACACGATCCTGGTCGGACACCTCGGCCGCTCCGAGCTGGCCGGCGTCGGGCTCGGTGGGGTCATGGCCTTCTGCCTGCTCTGCTTTTCGATTGGCCTCCTGCGCGGAGCCAACACGCTCGTCGCCCAGGCGGTGGGGGCGGGCCGCCCCGCGGAGGCCCGCGGGTATCAGGCGGCGGCGGCGGCCACCGCGCTCGCGCTCGGGGTCGTCACCGCCGCGCTCGGACAGCCCATCGCCGGGTTGCTGCGCCACCTCGCGGCCAGCGCGGCGGCAGGCGACGCCGTCCACACCTACCTGCGGATCCGCATCCTCGGGGCGCCCCTCGCGCTGCTGTTCGTGGCCTTGCGGGAGATCCGCTATGGCCAGGGCGATTCGCGCGGGCCCATGCGCGCGACCGTGCTCGCCAACCTGGCGAACATCGGGCTCGCCTACGTGTTCGTCTTCGTGTGGCGGCTGGGGGTGGCCGGAGCGGCCTACGCGACGCTCATCGCGCACGCCATCGAGGCGGGCGTGCTCGGTGTGCCGGAGCTCTGGCGCGGCCTCGCCGCCGCCCGCGCCAGTCGAGCCGGCGGTGGGTCGTCCGCCGCCGCCCTGCGCGGGCCCTCGGCCGGTTCGATGAGCGGAGGTCAGCTGCGCGCGCTGTGGCGGCTCGGCGTCCCGCTCGGGATCCAGTTCATGCTGGAGGTGGGCTCGTTCGGCCTGCTGTCGCTGCTCATCTCGGCGATGGCCGACGTCCAGATGGCGGCCCACCAGATCGCCCTGCAGGTGATCCACTTCTCGTTCCTCCCCGCCTTCGCGGTGGCCGAGGCGGCGGCGGTCCTGGTGGGGCAGGCGGTGGGGGCCCGCCGGCTCGAGCTCGTCCCGAGGCTGGCGCGCCTCGCCCTCGTCGTCACGGGCAGCTACGCGCTCACCTGGACCATCGTCTTGCTGCTGGGCGCGCGGCTCATCGTCTCGGGGTTCACCGCGGACGCCGCGGTCGTCTCGGTGGCGGTGACCTTGCTGCGGGTGGCGACCATCTTCCAGATCTTCGACGCCGCCAACCTGGTCGGCCGGGCCGCCTTGCGCGGGGCGGGCGACGTCCGCTACTCGGCGGTGGTGGGCGTCGCCACCTCGTGGCTCTGCACGCCGCCGCTGGCCTGGCTGCTCGGCTTCCGCCTGAAGCTGGGCGCGGTCGGGGGCTGGATTGGCCTCTGCCTCGAGATCATGGTGGGCGCGGCGTTGCTGTGGTGGCGCCTCGGTCGCGGCGACTGGAGGGCGGCCGCGCTCGGTGCACCGGCCCGCCCACGGGCGGAAGGCGGCGACACCATCTCCGCCGCCGTCGCATGAGGCCCTCGGTCCCTGCGGGCGTGCCGCCGCGCGGGCAGCGCCACGGCCATCGCTCGCCCGGCGGCACCGTGGTCAGTTGACGGGTTCGACGAACGGGACGGCGATGGCGGTCGCCACCGTCTCGAACAGCTCGCGCAAGGTCACCGGCTTCGGCACGTAGTGGACGCCCGGCAGGGCCGCCCCCGAGACGTCGCAGCCGGAGCCGGACAGGATGATCACCGGGATGGCGGCCCAATGGGGTCGCGTGAGGAGCTGCCGGCGAAACGTCCATCCGTCCATCACCGGCATCATTAGATCCGCGATGATCAACCGCGGCAACACCGGAGTGTGCTCGAGGCCATCGAGGGCCTCCTGTCCATTGCGGGCAGTGGTCACCGTGTAACCCTTGCCCGAGAGTGAGCGCTTGAGCGCCTTCCGAACTTGCTCGTCGTCCTCGACAATCAGAATGTCTTTCACGCGGCAATTCTCCCGGGCAGGCCCATCGGCGCTTACCGGAAAATACTGAGCTCAAGAATTCGCCGCGACTGGCCGAAGAAGGGCAGGGGAGTCGTGGGGCACATGAGGCAATCTCGCGGGTGGGCGGGGCAAATCAAACCACTTCGGGTCGTGGACGCGGCCGGCTCGGCGGACGAGCTGAGGCTGCTGGCCGAGATCCAGGACGAGGTGGGCGACTCGAGCGACGACCTGCAGTGTCTCGTCGAGCGGGTCACCGAGCTCATCCGGCGCCTCGTCGGGGCCGCCGCGGCCACCATCGAGATCGCCGTGGCGCAGGGGGAGACGCTCCGGGCATCGACCGGGCTCGCTCACGCCCCGTTCCCGGACGGCGGCTGCCCGAGCCTCAGCCTTCCCGTCGGGGCGCCGCGCGGGCGCACGGGTGTCATCACGGTCGTCTGGGCGCACCCGTCGGGTCTTCGGCCGCGTCAGGCCCAGCTCGTGCGGATCGCCGGCGGCATTCTGGCCGCCCGCCTCGAGCACCTCGAGCGGTTGCGGGAGAGCGAGGCCCTGGTCACCGAGAACACCATGGCCCTCGGCACCCTGCGGGACAGTGAGCGTCGCTTTCGCAACGCGTTCGATCACTCCGGGATCGGGATGGCCCTGGTCGCGCGAGACGGGCGCTGGCTGAAGGTGAACGCCGCCCTCGGGCGCACCCTCGGCTACTCCATCGCGGAGTTGCTGGCGCAGAGCACCCAGTCGGTGACCCACCCGGACGACGTGCACCTCGAGAACGGCTCGATGGCCAGGCTGCTCGCCGGTGCGATCCAGTCGGACGAGATCGAGAAGCGTTACATCCACGCGAGCGGTCGGGTGGTGTGGGGCCTGGCGACTCTGTCGGCGGTCACCGATGCGAGGGGCCAGGTGCTGTACTTCATCTCCCAGGTCCAGGACATCACGGCGCGCAAGGAGGCGGAGGAGATCCTTCGTCGGCACGCGCTGCGCGACTCGCTCACCGGGCTGTTCAACCGGGGCGAGCTCGACCGGCTGCTCGGCGAGGAGATCTCTCGCGCCCGGCGGCATGGGCGGGCGCTGTCGCTGGTGATGGTGGACGTGGATCGCTTCAAGCGGGTGAACGACACCTTCGGCCACCCCGCCGGGGACCGGGTCCTGCAGCAGGTCGCCAACGTCCTCGCGGGGTGCCTGCGCACCCACGATCGCGTGGCGCGCTATGGCGGCGAGGAGTTCGCGGTCATCCTCCCCGAGACCACCGGCACCGACGCGCTGGCGGTGGCCGAGCGCATGCGCGCGCGGGTGGCGAGCGAGGTCGTCATCCACGCACGCTCCGAGGATGCGAACGTCGACTGGCCGATCACCATCAGCGTCGGGATAGCCTCGCTCCGCCTGGAGGACGACGAGCCCGACGCGCTGGCGCGGGATCTGATGCGCGCCGCCGACGCCGGCCTGTACGCCGCCAAGCGCGGGGGCCGCAACCGCTGCGTGGTCACCTCCGCGGCGGTCGCCGCCATTGGCTAGCACCAACGCCGTTCGGTGAGCGTCCGATTGGAGGGCAGCCGACGATCAGACCCGCGAGCTGCGCCGGGCCGACCCGCTGGCTCCGCCGGGCCTGCGCTTCCGCTGCTCTGTACGCACAAGCACATTCCGGTGCGGTTCTCCGCCCGGCTTCGCCATCGGGCCGCCTTGTCGGCCGCTGTCCGCTCGCAAGTGAACGGCATCGCACCCTAGAGCTGGTAGCGCGCCTTCCGGTCGGACGCTCAGGCGCCCAGGGCCAGCTGGGGCTCGACGAGCGGCTCGATGGCGGCGGAGATCTCTGGGGGGCGGCCGTCGCCAGACCGGTCGCCGCGGTATGCGGCGCGTCCCCCGGTCAGCACCGCCTTCGCCTCGGCGAGGATGGCGAGGGCGATCTCGGCGGGGGTCTCCGCCCCGATCGCCAGCCCGGCGGGCGCGTGGACCTGGCCCCGGTCGATTGGACCGCGGAGCGACGGCGCCGCCCGCTCGAGGCTGGCGAGCACGTCCTCGGCTCGGTGGCGGGGGCCGACGAGGCCGATGTAGCGGGCGCGCGATGCGAGCAGCATGGCCAGCGCCTCCCGGTCGTGCCCCACATCGTGGGTCATGACGACCGCCAGCGGACAGTCCGCGGCCTCGATCTGCCCGGCAATCCGGACGGGGGGGCCGGTGCGCACGTGGTCCGCGGTGACGAACCGCGCGAGGTTCTCGAAACGGGCCCTCGCCTGGACCACGGTCACCGTCCAGCCCAGCGTCCGAGCCAGCGTCACCAGAGCCAACGCGTCCGGGCCCTCCCCGAAGACGAAGAGGTGAGGCGGGGGCTCGACGGTCTCCGTCCCGGTCGCCGCCATCCAGTCCGGCCGCACGTGGATCTCCGGCGTGGTCATCGACGACGGCTCCGTTTGGCCTGTGCGGAGAGGGCCTGGTGCGACGCCGCCCGGTGACCTTCCCGGGCGAGGGCAGCCTTGGCGGCGCGCTTACGGCCATCCGAGCCGGCCGGTGGGGTCCGCGTCCTCTTCGCCTTCACCGTCTTTGCCGATCTTGTCGCCTTGGCCGTCTTGGTCCCCTTGGTCGCCTTGCCCACCTGACCATCCCGCTGGGCGGCGCGCCGGGTGCGCGTCGACTTTCCCTCGCCGGGGGCAGGCAGTGGGATGCCCGCGCGCCGGGCCTTGGACAGCCCGATGGCTATCGCTTGCCGAGCAGAGCGCGCGCCGTGCACGCCCGCGCGGACGTGGTCTATCTCCTCGTGGACGAACTCTCCGGCCGCGGTGGTTGCGCTCTTTCCTTCGCGCAGGTCTTGCTTCGCGCGTCTCACGGTCGATGTCTCCGGCATGAGAATTCGCCCTTCAATCTGCGTGCCAGTCGATCAGATGCCCGACGCCCGAGGCCCGAAGCCCCTCGACGGACCGGCATTTCCTCGCGGCTCCGCGTCGTGGCGCGATCCGGCGCCTTCGGATGTTTCGTGGTGGGATCGCGTCTGTTTCGTTCGCTTCCCAGATCAGGGACGGCGGACCAGCGTGTGGGGCGGGAAGAAGCTCTCGGCGGGTGAGGGTGCTTCGGGTTGGACCGTGACGTGGGCGCCCCCGACGCGTTCCTCGATCCGGCGGCCCACGTCGCGTGCGACCTCCACCCCGTGGGCGCCGGGCTCGAGGAGCACGTGCGCGGTGATGACCGGCGAATCCCCCACGATTGACCAGACGTGCAGATCGTGGACCTCGCGCACCCCTGGCGTCTCGCGGACCATCCGCTCGACGGCCACGACGTCCACGCCGGCCGGAACCCCCTCCATGAGGACGTGGGTCGCTTCGCGCAGCAGCCGCCACCCGCCATACAGGATCAGGACCGAGATGGCGATCGACCCGATCGGGTCGGCCAGCGTCCACCCGAACGCGAGGATGGCGCCCGCCGCGGCGATGGCGGCCACCGACCCCGCGGCATCCGCCAGCACGTGGGCCGCCGCCGCGCGGAGGTTCAGATCGTGCGCCTCGCCGCGCGAGAGGATGAAGGCCGACAGCAGGTTGATGCCCAGCCCCACGCTGGCCACCGACAACATGAGGATGCCGTGGATCTGGGGTGGCGCCGAGAAGCGCCGCACGGCCTCCACGATGACCGCGACGGCGGTGATTCCGAGGACGATCCCGTTGGCTGCAGCCGCCAGGATCTCCGCCCGCCGGTAGCCGAAGGTCTTCTGACCGGAGCGCGGTCGGGCCCGCAGGCTCTGCGCCCACAGGGCGAGGCCGAGCGCGCCCGCGTCGGTCAACATGTGCCCCGCGTCGGAGAGCAGCGCCAGGCTCCCGGAGAGGAACCCGGCCACCACCTCGACGACGAGGAAGGTGGAGGTCAGGCCGAGCGCGATGGCGAGCCGGTGGCGCGAGACCCAGCCATCGGCGTCTTCGCCGTGTCCGTGTCCCTCCGCGTGGTGATGTCCGTGATGGTGGTGACCGACGCCGCTCATGTGAGGTGGATCGCACCGCGGCTGGGGGTCGACCCCGCCGCGTTCCGGTTGAGAGTACACCCCGGGCCTCGCCGCTGGTGGGGCGATCGCCGCCTCGGGTTCTGCCCGAGAAGGTCGGCCGGCAGAACGTCAGGGCGTCCGACCCAGACCCCTGCCGGCTCGCCGCCTCACAGGCCGTAGCGCTTTATCTTCTCGTAGAGCGTGGAGGGGGCGATCCCGAGCGCGCGGGCGGCGTGGACCTTGTTGCCGCCGGCGAGCTGCACGGTCTGGCGAATCGCGCTGCGCTCGATGCTCTCGAGCGAATGCCCGCCGAGCGGCAGTCCGTCGAGGCGCGAGGCCTGGGCCGGCGCCCGGGTGATGCGCAGGTGGCGCGGGTCGAGGATGCACCCATCCACGAACGCGCTGGCGCAGGCCAGTGTGTTCTTGAGCTCGCGCACGTTGCCAGGCCAGTCGTGGTCGCGCAGGACCGCGAACGTCTCCTGGCTGACCAGCAGATCGCCGCGTCCGAGGTCGCGCAAGAGGCGCGGGACCAGCAGCGGGAGATCGTCGAGGCGTTCGCGCAGCGGCGGCAGGTGAACCGTGGCGGCGGCCAGGCGGAAGTACAGATCGCTCCGGAAGTGCTTGGTCGCCGTCAACGCCGCCAGGTCGCGGTTGGTGGCCGCGAGGATGCGAATGTCCACCAGTCGATCCTTGGAGCCGCCGACCCGGCGGACCGATCGGTTGTCGAGCACCCGCAGGAGGCGGGGCTGCAGCTCGAGCGGGAGCTCGCCGATCTCGTCGAGGAAGAGGGTGCCGCCCTGCGCGCGCTCGAAGGCGCCGAGGTGCTCGGTGTGGGCGCCCGTGAAGGCCCCGCGCTCGTGGCCGAACAGCTCGCTCTCGACCAGGGTCGGTGGCACCGCGCCGCAATCGAAGACCACGAACGGCCGTCCGGCGCGCGGGCTCGCGTCGTGGAGCGCATGCGCGAACACATCCTTGCCGGTCCCGGTCTCCCCGGTCAGCGTCACGGTCACGTCGGTGGGCGCCAGGCGCTCGACCATCGTGAACACCTCGTCCATCGCCCGCGACACCGAGGACAACCGGGGACGGGCCACCGCCGGGAAGCTCACGCTCGGCGTCACCCGATCCGGCCGGTCGCCGCGCGCCGTCTGGTCCTCCATCGGATCCGAGTCGGCCGCCGACGGCAAGTCCAGGTCGACGGACGACGGGGAGCGGATGTGTGAAGTCGAGGTCAACATGAGGAGCCGGGAGCGCTGGCCCGGTAGGATCGGATGAAGGTGCTTATATCGCCGCACGATCGGCGCCAATGTGACGATTCGGGACCTGTTGTGTTTCGTCCGCGTACTTGTGAGCATGAGCGTCGCGTTGGAACAGCAAAGCTCGTGCCGCACGGGCGACGGTGCCGCGACGGTGCCGCGACGGCGCCGCGACGGTGCCGCGTGCTTCCGTCGTCGATCAGATTCGGCGGCCGTCCCCGAGGTGCAGCGTGACCTTGACCGGAGCGACCCGCCGCCGACGCACCAGGAAGATCCCGAGGCAGCCCACCGCCGTCAGGCCGGCGGCCGCGAGCAGGCCCCGCCGCCAGTCCAGCAACCGTCGCAGCCCCCGCCACGGCCAGGCGTGCTCGAGCTCGGAGGTGGCGCGCTCCATTCGCGACAGCCCTTGGCTGGTCATGCCTGCGGCCTTCGCGCGCCCGACCAGGGCGCGGGCACGCGCCGCATCGCCTTGCTGGATGGCGAGGGCCCAGGAGAACGTCAACGTCTTGGGATCGCCGGGGGCCACCGCGGCCAGCTGCTGGGTACATTCTGTGAGGATCGGAATGCTCTCGAGGTGGACACCCAGCTCGCACGCCAGGTGACTGGCGGCGACGCGGGTCTCGGGGCTGCTTCCGAGGTTGGCGATCACCGCGTTCAGATCGTCGATCTCTCCCGCCGTCAAGTTGCCGGGCCTGGCCAGCACCAGGTGCACGAAGCGCGCGGAATCCTCGACGGTGGCGCCGGTCAGGCCCAGGGCCTGCTTGCAGGCCGCGATCGCCTCCTCTCGCTGGTGGGCCGCGTCGAGCGACTGGCAGAGCCGGGCGAAGCCGGCGCGCGAGTCGGGCACCGCCTTGGTGAACGCGCGGTAGTACCGGGACTCGGAGCGGTGGTCTCCCGCGCGGGCCGCCGCCTGCGCGTAGGTCACCAGGTCCTGGAGAAAGTATCCGAACTCGATCGGCTTCTCGTTCCGGGCCTTCAGGCCCGGGATCGACGCCTCGGGATTCGCGTGGTCGATCTGGAACTCGGAGGACAGGGTCTGGATCGCGGCGCCGGCTGGGCTGGATGAGCCGAGAATGGTGAGGACGGTCGTGAGGACCAGAGACAGGACCAGACCGGAGGCCACCGGGGAGGAGCCGCGCGCGCCGATGGCGCGCGGGCGGCAGGGGGACCGCGATGGCCTGGTTCGGCGATCGGCTGGCGCGTCTTTAGTGTGGCATCGAGGGCTGGTGTGCATGGTCGTCATTCGAGCTCGCGCCGGCATATAGCAACCACCCGGATCCTGGATTGCAACGATCTCGCGGCGCTTCGAAGTCGGGCCGGTCAATGTTCGAAATCCGGTCGGCCCCATCCGGAAATCGGAAGAAATCGGAAGAAGTCGGAAGAAGCGACGTGCCGAGCCGCCACCCGTGGGCGCTCCCGGCGGCTGTGCCATGGCACGAGAGTTGATTGAGCGCGCCCCGGGAAACCATGCCCTGGCTTCGACCCCCCCATCAGAATGGCGCGCGATATGTGTCGCGAAGTTTGTCGCGAGGTTCGTCAATCGTTCGATTGACCGTTGCGCTCCTCCTGTTGCCGTCCTGCGACGACGGCGCCCTCCCTCTCGATCGGGGCGGACCTTTCGCCACCATCCAGCAGCAGGCCGGTGGCGACGCCGCCGCGGGCGGGCTCGGGAGCGGTTCCAGGGACGCCGGGGCCAGCGATGGGGCGGGCACCGATGCCGGGTCAGGCGGAGACGCGAAGCCCGCCGCGGTCGACGCCAAGGGTGACTCTGGCGCCTCGACTGGCACGGGCGGTTCGACCGTGTATCCAAGCAATGGCGGGAGCTCCGGAACGGCCGGGGGCAGCGGCGGGAGCTCCTCGGCGGGCAGCGTGCCTTCCTGTGACGCGTGCGAGCAGGCGAACTGCAGTCAGGGCCACAACATGCTGCCCGACTACATCACCGCCTGCCATGCCCCGCTCGATGCCAGTGGTCAGCCTGCCAAGGCCAAGGGGGGGCCGATGATGGGCGCGCTGAAGAAGGATCTGTGCGAGGCCGTGCTCGCCTGCGTGCGCAACGATCCGAACAAGTGCATCACCTGGGGCAGCTCGGCGCCCGGGAACGAGGATGTGGAGCCCTGTTATTGCGGACAGGGCGTGAGCGAGGATCAGTGCCTCGCGGGCCAGGCCGCGGGTCCCTGCAAGACCCAGATCGAGAATGCCGCGGAAGTGATGTCCACCGCCACGGCGGGAAATGACGTTGGCCAGAACTTCAGCGACTGGATGAACTATGCGCTCGGCGCCGCGCACAACCTCCTGCTCGAGTGCGACGTGGCCTACTGCCGGGTCTCCTGCCTCGGCCTGCCGGGACCAAACAGCCTGTCCGGGGGCTCGGGCGGAAGCGGGGCGGGCTCGGGCAGCGGCGGCACCGGCGGTTCGACGGCGTCGACCGGCTCGGGCGGCTCGGGCGGCTCGGGCGGCTCGGGCGGCTCGGGCGGCTCGGGCGGCAAGGTTGGCTCCGGCGGGGCGACCGCCTCGGGAGGGTCGGGGCTCGCGACGGGAGGGGCCGCCGCCGGACAGCCCGGCGGGCAAGGTGGCTCGACCGGCTCAGGCGGTGCGGGTGCGTCGAACAGCGGGGCGCCCGCCGTGACCTACGACGCGTGCCGGACCTGCGAACAGTCCATGTGCGCATCCCAGCTCACGGCATGCGAGCAGGCGCCAGGGGACGCCGCCGCGGGGCCCGCGGCGGGAACGCCGAGGAAGACCCTTTGCCTGGCTCTGGTGGCCTGCATGCGGGCGACCAGGTGTGCCTATGCCGATCCAGCCAATCCGGGGGATCCCAGCAGTTGCTACTGCGGGAGCGCGGATATCGATTCGGGCGCCTGCTTCGTCCCGGGAGGTGCCAACGGTCCCTGCAAGGCGGCCATCGAGGCGGCGGGGGAATCGACCGATCCCAACGTCATCAAGGTCGCCCTGGTGCCCGCGGACACGACGCCGCCGATGGAGGCGCTCGGTCGGGCCACGCAGCTCATCGGGTGCGACGCCTTCATCTGTCCCCCGGAAGCCCTGTGCGCCTCGGGCGATCCCCCCGCGATGGGGACGGGCGGAGCCCCTGGCAGCGGTGGCGCGAGCGGGACCGGGGGCGGTCGTGGGTCCGGTGGCGCGCCCGGCACGGGGGGCGCGGTCGCGGTCGGAACCGTGGGCGGAGCCCCCGGGTCGGGGGGAACCACAGGCACCGGCGGCGGCTCCATCGCCTCCGGCGGGACCGGTGGGGCGGTCGGGACTGGCGGGGCGGTCGGGACTGGCGGGGCGGTCGGGACCGGCGGGGCGGTCGGGACCGGCGGGGCCGCGAGCGTCTTCGCCACCTTGACCAACGCAGCCTTCGACACTGGAGCCAGTCCGTGGGCACCGGAGTACGGGGCGACCGCCACCTTCGCGCCGAACCGCGACGCGCATGGGAGCGCGGCGTCGGGCGCGCTGGCGGTCACCAACACGCTCGTGGCTGATGCGGATGGAATCGTCATGACGGGCGCTCGAGAGTGCGTCTCGGTCAAGGCCGGCGGCGCCTATGCGCTGGCCGCGAACGTCTTCCTGCTCGCCGGGCAACCGGCGGCCTCTGCGGGGATCCACGTCCAGTTCTTCGACTCGCAGACCTGCTTCGGCCCACTCGATGGCTCGTACGTCTCGACACTGGTGACGACCGGCGATGCCTGGGCCTCGATCGGCGGCAGCCTGACGGCGCCGCAGTTTGCCCACTCGATGCTGGTGCGCTTGGTGGTGGAGAAGACCTTCCGGGCCGCTGCCGCGCAGGCGTTTTTCGACAACCTGTCGCTCGTTGGTCAGTGAAGGAATTTGCGATGATGGACTGCAGAACCACCGCCGGAAGCGACGGGGCCACCACCGGAAGCGACGGGGAACGAGGACGAGGACGGGGAATAGCGACGAACTTGGCAGGACGAAGCAGGGGCGGGCTACTCGCTTCGCTGGCGGGCCTCGTGAGCCTCGGGGCGTGCTCGGCGCCAGGGGGGCCCGACTCGGTGACGAGCTGGAACTGGGGTCCGGACGCTGGGTCGACGGGCACTACCCCTGCCGTATCCGCGCTCACCTGCACGCCCGCCCAGGCGTCCATCAGCCTGCCCGCCCGTTCGACGGTGATGGCGGCGGGGTCGACCGGCGGAGACACCAAGGTGTACACGGAGGACGTCTTCAACCTGTTCAAGGGAACCTGCGGCGGGTGCCACGTCTCGGCCAGCCTCGGCAACTTCCACGTCTCGTCGCTCACGTTCGCGACCGACGTCGACCAGAGGGTCCTCGCCGCCATCGAGTCCGACGATCCGAGCAAGTACATGCCCCCGGCCGGGGCCGGCGGCGCCGCCTACTCCAGCCGCGCCCCGACCGATCCGATCGTGCAGCTCGCGAACCTGCTCTCGCAGTGGATCGCCCAGGGCCGTCCGGAGGAGCTGTTCACGATCCCCTCGACCACCTCGGGCACGAGCGGAGCCAGCGGGTACGCGCTCGCCCCGGAGGTGGGGATGCGGCTCACCAACCTCGGCGATTGCATCCCGAGCAAGACCATCGTGGCGTCGAGCGGCGAGACCATGACCGATCTCGACGCCTTCTTCGCGTCCGCCTCGACCCTCCCCGACACGCTGGCCGAGACCGATCTCACCACGCTCGATGGCACCGCCCTGGCGGAGACCGGGGTCATCGCCTACTCGCCCCAGTATCCCCTGTGGACCGACGACGCGGGGAAGCTGCGGTACATCCGCGTGCCGCGTGGGAAGTCCATCACGTTCGACAAGGCCACCCAGACCTTCGACATCCCGCCCAACACCCGCTTCTACAAGACCTTCCTCAAGAAGGTCATCGACAGCGAGGGGAACGCGCGCTACCGCAAGCTCGAGACCCGGGTCATCCTGTCGCGCCCGGACAAGTTGCTCGCGGACGGCACCGCCGAGCCCCAGGCGCTCTATGGCACGTACATCTGGAGCGACGACGAGATGTCGGCGTCGCTGTCGAACGTGCCACTCAACGACCACACCGGCTTCACCGATCGCCTGATCGAGTACACCCTCGACGAGCCGCGGGCGCAGGCGATCGTCGACAGCATGCCGGCCAACCTCAAGTACGCCATCGAGTTCGGGGCGACCGGGCTCAAGCGACACTACGCCATCCCGGGCAGCCAGCGCTGTGTGCAGTGCCACATGGGCAGCCCGAGCAAGAGCTTCATCCTCGGCTTCATCCCGCTGCAGATCGCCCGGCGGCCGGACGGGACCGGGGGCTCTTACGAATCGACCGGGGCGGACGAGCTGACGCAGCTCCAGCGGTTCATCGACTACGGCCTCATCACCGGGATGACCTCCCCGGCCGACGTGGTCCCGCTCGAGGACGCGGAGGGCACCCGCAAGGCCCGCAATCCCCAGGAGCTCCAGGCCCAGGCCTACCTCCTCGGCAACTGCGCCCACTGCCACAACGCCCGCGGGTTCCCATCGGTGAAGAGCCCGGCGCTGAAGGACGTGCTCGACTTCATGCCGAGCGCCACCGGCGGCGTCTTTCAGTTCCCGCTGGATCGCATGAGCCCGCTGCGCAGCCGCGGGATCGACCAGGACGTACCGATCCCCTACCTGACGCCTTCCCTGCGCGAATACCCGGTCGCCTCCGAGCCGACCGCCAACTGGACGCCGAAGTGGGTGACCTGTCAGGCGAGTCAAGCCAACACCGATCCGAGCGTAGCGTTCCTCTGCCAGGGACGCACCTCGGGCCCGGCCCACCTGTCGGCCCCGTGGAGGAGCCTCGTCTACCGCAACGTGGACACACCCTTCATGTATGCCGACGATCTGGCCATCTTCCCCCACATGCCCATGAACTCGCCCGGGTACGATTGCCGGGTTGCGCCCCTCATGGGTGACTGGATGGTGAGCATCCCGGCGGCCCGCAAGAACCCCGAGATCGACGAGGATCGGGTCCCGGCCGGACCGGGCGTGGTGGTCGACGACAACCCCCAGCCTTACGTCGAGGTGCTGCCGTCCGACCCGGGCTATGCCAAGGCGACCGCGGACGCCGCCGCCCGGCTGGCGGAATACCACGCGGGCCGCCGCTACAGCTTCTGCCCTGACACCTCGGACATCGTCGACCCCGCGGTCATCGCCGCGGGAGGCGGATACCCGCTGGTGCCCGCGGCCGACGTGGTCCCGGATCCCGCCAACCCCGGCCAGATCCTCCAACCGAACGTGGGCGTTCCCATCCGGGCGCACTTCGTGGTCACCGATCTGACCGATCCGCTCGGGGACTGGTATCCGCGCCGGAGCACCTGGCCCGACGTGCTGGTGAAGGATGTGGTGGACATGTCGGATCTGCCGGTCAGCGCCGACACGCGGGAGATGGAGCTCGAGGCGCGGCAGACCGTGCTCGACCAGATCGAGGGGGCGACGCTGTCCCCCGAGCTTCGGGCCTATGTCCTGAAGGAGGCGCCGTTCGGGCTCTGGCAGGCGAGCGCCAGCTGCAACTTCGCCACGGTGCCCAAGGTGGCGGACATCCCCGCGGCGAGCCGGCCCGCCTGGCTGACCGCGGCCGCGCCGGCGGAGACGGCGCCCGTCTACATGCAGTCGCCCGGGGCGGCGGTCTTCACCAACATCTGCATCAACTGTCACGGTCCCCAGGCCGATTCGAAGGGCCTCCTCGCCGACGCGCTCTCGAACATGACCGGGGGCACCGGCCGGGTGGCCAACTTCCGCGACGGGCTGTTCGGTCCAGCGGCCATGCCTGGGAGCAACCGCGCGCGGGTCTTCGGGCCCTTCGCCACGCAGACGCCGGCGGTCGTGACCGGCGACGACTGGGCCGCGCGGTACATGGCCTGGATGGCCCTCGGCGGGACGTTGATTCACGTGCCGGATGCCCTGCTCAACATCGTGGCCACCACGCCGGTCGTGGGGGTGCGGCGCTCGCGTCATCTGGCCGCGACGGTGTCCCCCAACATGCTCAAGCTGGCGCAGGCCCTGTGCGCGCAGGTCCTGGTGCCCGACGACGTCGGCGAGAGCCCCAGGCTCGACGAGTTCTTCTTCAACCACGGGCGCTTCGACTGGAGCAACCAGACCGGGCTCATCGACGTCAACGGCGACGCGCAGATGTGGCAGACCCTGTGCTCGATGGGCAACCGCACGGTGGTCCGGGTCCCCTGGGTGGCGAGCTGGAACATGGTGGGGCAGATCCCGCCGTCGATCGTCCCGGCGGAGTCGCTGTACTACGGCGACGGCGGGGCTTATCCGCCGGATGCGCCGGTCCTCGACGATCGGGGCCACGTCACGCTCGGAATACAATCCGAAAACACCATGCCGATGTGCTTCCGCCGGCCGACCGATCCGGTTCAGCGGGCGCTGGCCGACCAGTACCTGGCGGCGCATGCGATCGGTGGCATGGGCGGCCCGACCATCCCCTACTGCCCGGACAGCCTGTTCGCCGACCCGACGCTGAAGCTCGAAAGTCAGATGAACGACATGGTGCCCGGGGGCTACCAGCTCGTCGGGGCAGACCGGTGGGCCGCCCGAGGGGCCATCAACGCGGGCTTCGCGGTCTTCCTCTACCTCGACCAGCTGGTGCGGGGCCAGGTGACCCCGAAGCCCCCCTACAACCACTGCGAACAGCTCGCTCCCTGACGTCGTGGCGGGGCAGCGGCGGAGTGAAATGGGGGCGGGGCTCGCCTTTCAATCTCATCCCATCGCCCCGCGGGAGCGGGGATAGGGTCAGGGAGAGGGGCCCCACTTCATTGCGATGTTTCACCGCGAGGTACCCTGTTCACATCTCGCGGATCAGGCGAGTGGAGCGCGGCTTTGCCGCGCGGAGCGAGAGGGGCGCGGGGAGGTGCGAGCGGCAGCGAGCCACCTCCCCGATACAATCAAAAGTCGAGGCCGATGACGGTGCGCACCCAGAAGCGACCGAAGGCGTCGCCGGGGACCGGTGGCTCGGGCGCCGCCACGGCGCGGTCGAGGTTCGAGACGCGGAGGTAGACGCCGGTCGTCCACCACAGGCGTCCGAGATCGAGCATGACCGTGGGGCCCACGTACACGTGCGGCCCGAGGTTGAAGGGGCGCGGTCCCGAGAGATCGTCGGGGACCTCCGCCCGCATCCACCCCTCGAGGCCGAGGTGAACCCAGGCGCTCGACGCGTGGCTCAGGCCGAAGGTGGGGTTGAGGACCCACTCTCGCGCGCCTTCGAAGTAGAACTCGCGCTCGACCGTGAGGTTGGCGATGAGGCGCAGCCGGCCGATGCGCCGTTGCAGGATCAGCTTGCCCTCGAGCTCCACCTCGCGCTCGTTCTCGGCGAGCTCGCCGTACACGGCGACGTCGATCGGCCAGGCGCCCGGATCGGCGAGGGCATAACGCAGGCGTTGCTTGGCCCCGTTACCCTCGGGCAGCGCGGGCACGGCGGTCGCGCGATCCCCCGCGTTCGGGACGAAGGTGAAATATAGCGCCAGCTCGAGCCGGTCGGTGAGGCCGTACTCGATCTCGGTCTGCAGCTGGGTGGCGTCGTACCAGATCGCGTTGCCGGCGCTCGAGAGGGCGCGGATGGGGATGAAGTCGAGGAACTGCTCGATCTCGCCGGTGCCCTGTCGGAGGGACTCGGAGGGATAGGTGAAGGGCAGCGGCCGCGGGTTGGCCCGCACCGGGCGGTCCGCCAGCAGCAGGAGCGTGCCAGCGAGCACCAAGCCGAGCCCCGCCCGCCCGCTCGCGGACACGAGCGCGCGAACGGGCTCGCTTGGGCCGATGGTCGGCGTCCCGGCCCGAGCGAAGTCGATCTCAACCATGGCTCGGAGCCTCCTCGTCGCCGCCGTTCATCACAGGCGCTCCGGCATCCGGGGTCGGCGTCACGGCGGCGGGCACGCCCGGGAGCTGCAGCCAGGGCGACAGCACGTCGTCGTTGGCCTTGGCGGTGGCGTGGCAGGGATTGCAGCCGCTGGCGGGATCGCCCCCGTACTTCTCGCCGGCGGGCGGGCCGACCCCGTGCCACTTGATCGCGATGCCGTTCGAGCCCTCCTCGAGCTCGAACCACTCCCAGCCCGCGGCCCCGGCCAGGTTGTAACCGCTGCCGCGCTTGGCGCGCGCGAAGATCTGCCCGTCGACCGCCGTGACCTTGACGATCATGGTGCCGACCGGGAACGAGGTGGCGTCGGCGGGTGGTGGTTGATTGATGTAGACGGTGCGCCGGCCCGCGACGTGGGTCGAGCCCGCGGCGACCGGATTGTCGACCGAGTGGGACGGCCAGGTCCGGAAGGTTGCGAAGTCGCTGGCGAAGGCGATGAACGTCGCCCCGGCGTCGACGTCGTTGTCGGTGTTGCCCGCGGCGGCGCCGCATCCGGCGGGCCCGGCCGCGATCGCGCCGAGTCCGCAGGCCCCGAGCCGCGCGGCCCACAGCGCGCGGGCAGGCCACCCCGCGAATGCCGTGCGAGGTGGTGGCGGTGCGGTGCGAGCCACGAGAATCACTGGGCCTCGAATCCGGGGATCCCGAGCAACGCCGCACCCTGGTTCATGTTCCGCACCACGGAACCCGCCATGCTCGGATCGACCGCCTGGTGCACGGCCTCGTACAGCCCGCCGAAGGGTGTTTGCAGATCGTCGGCGGAGGGGGCCTCGGCGCTCCAGGTGGAGGGCGGCGCCGGGATGGCGTCCCCCGTCACCGAGGCGTAGGTGATCCCGAGGGCTCCGAACCCCGCCATGATCGTGCCGTCCACGTTGGTCCCGGCGGGCAACCCTGCGGCGGCCGGCCGAGATCGCAGCCAGTCGCGGAAGAGGCCGTAGATTGTCCTGGTTCCGTCGAGGTTTGCGCGCAGATCTGCCATCGTTCGCTGCGAGTAGCGGGACTCCTCCTCGCCCGAGGCGGCGTTGTTCACCTTCTCCTGCTGCTCGTGCATGAGGCCGATCAGGCCCTCGAAAGCGCCCGAGACGTCGAGGTTGGTGAGGGCGCTCCAGCCGTCGAGCAGGGCCTGGGTGTCGGTCACGAGCTGCGCGGCGAGGCCGGCCTTGAGCTCGGTGGCCTCGGCCTCGGTGGCGGGGAAGGCGGCGGGCACGTAGCCGGGCAGGGTCGCCTCGAAGGTGACCACCCGCGCGGGGATGACGTCGGAGTAAAGGATGCGCTCGATGGCGTGCATGCCGGTGACCCCCTTGCCGTCGAAGAGATCCGCGTCGCCAGCGGGCCCGAGGGTCGCCAGGAATCCATCGTAGCGCTCGTCGATCGCGAGGTCGGCGTCCGGAAAGATGGGCGCGATCGCGCCCTCGACGTGCTCGTAGGTGGTGCGCGCCTGAACCCAGGCCGCCTTCATGGCGGCGATGGCGGTCGCGTCGGCGGTGCCGTCCCATCCTCGCCCGGTCGGGCTGGGGGCCGCCGCCTGCAGCTTCACGGCGGCCTGGTTGAGGGTGAGGAGATCGGCGCGCAGTGTTTGCTGCATGCTCCTCGCCACGGAGGCCTGATCGGAGCCGCTGCCCGCCGATGAGCTCCCACAGCCCGAGGCGGCGATGCAGGCGAGGCCGGCGGCGATTCGGGCGGGGTTCGAGAGGGCGGATCTCGCGGGAATCGGCATGGGCAGTCCTCGAGGGTGACTGGGTGGGGTGTCAGAGCGTGGAGACGAACTGCACGATGGCCTGCTGATCGGCCGGGGACAGGGCCTCGAAGGCGGCCACGCTGGCGTTGGCCTCCGAGCCAGCTCCGGCGTGCCCCCGCACGGCGTCCGCGATGGTGGTGGCCCGGCCATCGTGCAGGAATGCATGGTTGAAGCGCAGCCCGATGAGGGGGGCCGTCCGCCAGTCCCGCGGGCCGGCCTCGCCCTCGACGATGCCGTCGGCGAGCGCGTCCCCGAGATCGTGCAGGAGCAGATCGCTGTAGATGGGTGCGTCGATCCCGGCCAGCGGCGCGAGCGGGTAGTCCGCGCGGGTCTTCAGCGACGGCGTGTGGCAGCCGCTGCACGCGAGCGCGTCGAAGAGCTGCGCGCCCTGGGTCACTGCGGCCCCGGTGGCGCGCCGGGGGATGGCGGTCATGCGCACGTAGAGGGCCCGCTCGTTCACGCTGTCGATGCCGACGTCGATGCCCGGCTTGAGATCGTCGGTGAGGCCATCCGGGTTCGGGATCTCGGTGGGCCTGAGGGGGCTCGTGATGCCCATGTCCCCCTGAAGGGCGTCGGCGGTGAACTCGTCGATGGCGCTGATGCGGGCCTTGAGGCCGAACCGGCCAATGACCGCGTCGCCGGGCTGGTGGGCATGGAAGCTGGTGTCGGGGTTGGGCGCGGCCGAGGCGGTGACGTGGTTGACGCGGCCGTGAATGCCGTCCGAGCGCAGGGCCTCTTCGGCGGCGACGCGCTCGATCTCGCTGTCGGAGATGGCCTCGAGGTAGCCGCGGCCGAGGATCGGCGGACCGAGCCGGATCGTGACCTTGACGCTCGCGTCGGCGGCTGGAGGCCCGATCGGCGTGGTGGCCCCGGCCGTCATCAAGGGGTGCACGGTGTGTCCGAAGGGCAGGGCGGACTGGTCGGCGGCCGGGGTGATCCCGTCGGCCTCGACCACCACCATCTTCAGCACCAGCCCCGGACCGCGCGCGCCCGCGTCGTGACAGCTCGCGCAGGCCGGGCGGGTGTAGAGGGGGCCGAGGCCATCGCCGTCGCGCAGCGTGAGATCGAAGAGCGCGTCGCCACTGGCGAAGGTGTCGCGCTGCGCGGTGGTGAGCCCGGCCACCGGAACGTCGAAGAGATCGTCGGTGCCGAACACGGTGGCCATCGCGGCGGCGCTCGGTCGTCCGGGCGGCGCGCCTGGAGACGACCCGCCGCAGCCCGTGGACGTGACCGCGGGCAAGACCGACAAGGCCGACGAGAACCAGAACCGCAAACTCAGCCAGGTCCGCATGACGAGCTTCGAGGGTAATTGGTATTGATAATCAAAGTCAATATCAATTCGGCTGCGCCTGGGGAAGCGCAGGGGGCCGGGCAATCAGGGGCCGGGCAATCAATAGTGAAGATCGAGGCCGGCCCAGGCCGCGCGGGGCGCGCCGGGGCCGAGGAATCTGGGGCTGTCGTAGGTCGGACCAAGGACCTCGGTCGCGTTGCCGAGGACACCGAAGGTCGAGTAGCGCGCGTCGAAGAGGTTGTTCGCGAGCACGAAGACCGAGACCGGCGCGGCGAGCTGGTATGCGAGCCGAGCGTTGACCACGACGTGGCCCGGGATCTGCGGCAGCCGGTTCGCCTCGTCGCCGCGGAGATACTGGCTGCCGTCCGCGATGACGCTGACCCCGGCGGAAAGGCCGAAGCCCGAGGCGACCGCCAGGCTCGCCTTGCCGGTGCTCCTCGGGATGGACGGGATGTGCGCGCCCGCCGCGACGTCGATGAGGCCGTTCATCGCATCCGGGTGGGTGGCCGAGAGCGCCGTGAAGGGCGAGAGGAACTGCGCGTCCGTGAAGGTGTACCCGAGGCTCCACTCGAGCCTGGCCCTCTCGCCGACGAGGCGACGCGCGCCGAGGTGCGCCTCGATCCCCTGGCGACGGGTGTCGCCGACGTTCGAGAAGTAGCCGCGGTTCGCGACCATTCCGGAGCCGATGAAGAGGATGTCGTCGGTGTTCGTGGTCTGAAAGACCGCGACCGCGTAGTCGAGCCTGAGGCGGCCCTGCCTGTGCCTGCCGCGCACCCCGAGTTCGAGGGTGCGGGCGACGACCTGGCCGAGCGGTGGATCGGCGACGAAGGAGTTCGGCAGGCGGCAGGGATCCACGGGGCTCGCGCAGGTCAATTCGATGACCGTCGGCGCGCGGTTCGACTGGCTGAAGCCCACGAAGGCGCCTACCAGCGGGCGGGGTTGATAGCTGAAGCCGATGGCGGGGTTGAGGTGGTGGAAGCCGTGATGGCCGGTCAGGTCGTCGCCCAGCTGGGCGACCAGCCGATTCTGGAGTGACAGCGACGTCGCGTTGAGACGCACGGACGCCGAGACGAACAGGTCGGAAAGGGGCGAGAGCGTGTCGCTCGCGTAGAGCCCGAGCGTGTTCGTGACGCTGTCGACGGCGACCGGCGATGCCGGATCGACCAGCCCCGTGTCGATGGTCGATCGAGCACCGTCGAGCCTCGCCACCGTGGACTGCGAGCGAAAGCGCGCGCGGCCCTGTCCGAGCTCGGCGCCCACGAACAGGTGGTTCTCGCGGTGAAGAACCGGCGCGTCGACGGCCAGCTGCACGGCGGCGCCGTAGCCCGTCTGGCGCGTGTCGCTCCGATTCTCGGCGGCGTCGAACGCCGCGTCGAAGGGAGCGGCTCCGCCTGCCGCGTCGCGCACGGGGGTCTCGCTGCCGCCGTCGTCCGCGGAGCAGAGGATGCCCGGCATGGCCGAGCACTCCGCCCAGTCGCGCTGGTCGCCGTTGACCGACCTGTTTCGACTGGTCCGCAGAAATACCGTCCCGGACAGCCGGAGGTGCGGAGCGGCGGGCCGCTCGCCCCGCGCGATCGCCATGAAGAGCCGGTTCTCGGTCCGGTCAGGCGCCGTGAAGACGGCGGCTCGGTCCATCGCCAGGAGTTGCTCGGGCGAAGCCCCGTTGCCCGAGAGCGCGGTGTTGGCCGCGAAGAGAACCAGCTCCGCCTTCGCACCGGCGACTCCGGCGGTGGCCGCCGCGGGCCCCTCGTCGTAAGAAGCCGAGAGGAGGGCCTGCTCCGCTCGGGTCGGGGAGCGCTGGCGCCAGCCGTCCTCGGCGAGGAACTGCGCCGCGGCGAAGACGCCAAGCTTGTCACCGTGCGCGCCGGCGCTGACGAGCCCGAGCCTGCGTCCCCACGACCCGGTGAGGAGCGTACCGTCGGCGCCAGGGTCGGTGAAGCCGTTCTTGGTCTCGATGGACAGGGCCCCGCCGAGGGTGTTGAGGCCGAAGGTCGGGTTCGAGCCAGGCAGGATATCGACCGAGCGGATGGCGTTGGTCGGCAGGAGATCCCAGCTGATCGTGTCGCCGAAAGGCTCGTTGAGGCGCACGCCATCGAGAAAGATCGACAGGCCCTGCGGTGCGCCCAGCAGCGGCGAGGCGAGGAACCCGCGGTACTGCAGATCCGGTTGCAGCGGATTGTTCTGGACGTCGTTGACGTGGACGCTGCCCGTCATCTCGTCCATGTAGGACGGCAGATCGATGCTGTGGTGCTCCGCGAGGTCCGCCCCCGAGATCGTCTGCACGTTGGCCGGCACATGGTCGCGCGGCAAACCGGAGCCGTGGACCGGTGTGGTGGCGGTGACGAAGCTCTCGTAAGGAGGAGCCCCCGGGGCGGGCGGAGTCGACGGCGGTGCAGGCGGCGAAGAGTCATCCGCGCGCGCCGGCCCCGCCGAGGCCCAGAAGACCGCCAGGCCGCCGAGAAGGAGCTTGGTCGTGCGCACGGCGAGACATCAACGCGATCTCGGTCTTCCGTCAAACAGGATGCGCGCCGCGAGAAGACCAGCATCAGGACCCCAAAAACGAAGAGGGTGCCGGTCCAGAAGACCGACACCCTCTCGAACAGCTCGGATCGAGGCTAGTTCAGGCTAAGTCGAGCGCGTTGACTCCCGGCGGCCGGGCTCAGAACTGCCCGGCGCAGGTGGTCGCCGTGTTGCAGGAGAAGGCATCGCAGCCGATGAGGCCGGTCGCCTTGCCGATGGGCAGCGAGGTGTCGACCAGGTCGGCGGCGATCTTGTTGAACCGCTGGGTGACGGTGTCGGTCGGCAGGATGTTCGGATCGGCGGCCTCGAACTGCGTGATGCACAACCCGAGCGGAGCGGCCGAGCAGCTCCCATCGTCCTGGCTGGCGGTTCCGCAGTAGCAGTACGACGTGTCGCCGTCGATGTCGCAGTGGGTGGTGCGGATGCAGGCCACCGCGTTGTTGCAGGCCGTGAGGGCGGTGCCCGTCAAGGAGCTGCAGCCGACGCCCTGCGGGACGCAGACCTGGGTCTCGCAGGTCTGGCAGCCGTTTGCGCCACCCGAGGCCGCGCCGCCAGTGCCGGAGCCGCCCGAGGCCGCGCCGCCGGTGCCGGAGCCGCCCGAGGCCGCGCCGCCGGTGCCGGAGCCACCCGAGGCCGCGCCGCCGGTACCCGAGCCGCCCGAAGCCGCGCCGCCGGTGCCGGAGCCACCCGAGGCCGCGCCGCCGGTACCCGAGCCGCCCGAAGCCGCGCCGCCGGTGCCCGCGCCGCCAGTCCCGGCGCCGCCCGTGCCGGCCCCGCCGGTCCCGCCGAGGAGCTGACAGGTCGCGCCGCAGGTGGTGCCATTGGGCGGATCGCACTGCTCGCCCGACTCGACGACCCCGTTGCCGCAGATCGGAGTGACGCCGCAGCTCACGATGATGCTCTTGCTCGTGCTGCACTTGGGGGTGGTGGTCCCCGGCGCAACGTTGTCGGAGACGGTGATGGTGAGGGTGACCGGGCCGCTGGTGGCCGGGCAGGTGAAGGTGGCCGACGCGGAGCCGGGCGTGTTGAAGGACCCTGCCGTGGCGGTCCACGCGTAGGTCACGGTGTCGCTCGCATCGAGATCGGTGCCGGAGGCGTTGACGCTGATGTGGCCGCTCACGCCGGTCGCCAGCGGCGAGACGACGTAGGAGGCGACGGCCGGGCAGTTGTCGATCTGACCCGAGGCGGTGACGGTGCCGGTTCCGGTGACACCGCGGCAGAGCAGGAGCACGTTGACGGCGCTGCTGGCGTTGGCCGTGACCGTGAAGGGCGCCGAGGTCCCGAGGCAGGAGGACCCATCGCTGGCGGTGGCGCTGAGGGTCACCGTGTAGCCGGTGCCGGCGGCGATCCCGCCGATGACGAGGGAGATGGTGGAGCCGGTGTCGGCCACGGGGATGTCGCCCTGGGCGACCTCGGTGCTGGTGCTGTTCTTGACGCTGTAATGCACCGTCGAGACGATCGCGCCCGACGGCAAGGTGATTGCCAGGCCGACCGATCCGACGTCGGAGTTGGGTGAAAGGGTCGTCCGGCGGGAACAGTTGACGACCAGGGCGCCCAAGCTCAGCGCCACGGTCGCCAGAAGTACTGCTTTTCTGGCTGCAGTTCGAATCATCACGGTGTCCTCCTGAATTTCATTTGAGATGAACCCCCCTGTCGAAGCGTGCTTCGGATGCACCAAGGGACGGCAGGTCTGTAATCAAAGTCCGCGCCAACTCGGGCCGGGACCGAGGATCCTTTTCGTCGGGGATGTTTCGGCGGGAATACCGAGGATCTGCGCCGGACACGGCGAGTCGCGGTGGAACCCTCTGCCGGTGCACTCTCCGGAATCCGGAGACTGCCCTTCGATAACGGGACGTCTGGACGAAACGTGTCGTCTTCGGGTAACCCGCCTCGCGCACAACCTGCGGAGCGGAAGGCACCCGAGATGTGGCGTCGGTTCGAGGCTTTTGGGCCATCCTCGTCGCGCCCGGGGACGCGCCTGCACTTGTCACCGCGCTGAAATCTGGGTTGGCCCGGTCCTTGTTATGGCCGTCGGCGGGCGAATCGGTCGATCCGCGCGCTGCGGTCGCCGATGACCGCTCAGTCAACCGGAGGATTCAATGAGGACGAAGATTGCACGGGCTACGTTTTTCTTGGTCGGCGCTGGCGCGTCGACCGTTTGGGCGGCCAACGGGCCCGATACGACGGGCAACAACATCGCGCTCCAGGGCTCGGACACCCTGGAGGAGGTCACCAAGTCGGTCCTGGCGGATCCGACCTGCGCGGCGTCCCTGACCGGGCTCGGAATCACCTACGCCGGCGGCGGCTCCGGCACGGGCGAGACGGCCATGTCGACGGTTCCCCCGACCCAGATGGTCGCCCCGATGTCGCGCTTCTACAACACCGGAGCCGGGGTCTGCGCCAAGGGCACCACGGCTCAGGGGCTCGTGATCGGCCTCGACGGCCTGGCCATGGTGGCCAGCCAGAAGAACGGGCAGGCGGCCTGCGGAGGCGCGCTGGCGGCCTCGGGATCCTTCACGTACACGGACAGCTCCGGCGCCACCCAGACGTACACCCTTTCGGAGTCCGCCCCCGGTGCGGCCGATGCCTGGCGTGACGTCCTCAAGCTCGTGTACCTCGGCAAGGACCACACCGGCGCCACCGACTGTGCCGGCGCCATCCGCAAGGGGCTGGTCGCGAACTGGGCCGCGCTCTTTCAGAACGGAGCCTGCACCTCCGGGACCTGTTCGCTCGGCCTCAAGCACGCGTATCGCCGCGGGGATGCCTCCGGGACCACCGACGTGTTCCTCTCGTCCCTCGGCATCGGCGGCCTCGCCTCCGCCCAGATCGCCCAGACGGGCGCCAAGGCCAACCCGTTCTGCAACGCCTTTGGGCTCGGGAACATCTACGGCGGCGTCTCCGACTACCGCGATCTCGACCCGCTGCGGGTGACCTGCGAGACGGTCAAGGATGCGAGCGGCAATTTGATTGCGGGCGATCAGGTCTGCAGCCGCAACAACGGCCTCACCGCCACCGGCCCGGTCGGCACCCCGGGGAACCTCGGCCTGGTGCAGGTGGTCGAGATCCCGACCAACCTCAGCGTGGCGCAGATGTACACCACCGCCCTGTGCGACTCGGGCAAGTTCGCGACGGCGCTCCCCAAGGCCGCGGGCGATCCCGCCGCCCTCCCGAGCCCGCCTTGCCCGAACGGCGGTCCCCTCACCCTCGGTCGTTGCTATCAGCCGTACATCGATCTCGGGGGCGGGGCCAAGAACTTCAACTGCGTCGCGCGCGTCAACCCGGTCCAGGGCATCGCGCGCAACGGCATGACCGACGGGCGCGCCTACAACCTGTGGATCAAGGACTCGACCGGCAAGATCCTCAAGGACGGGTTCACCGTCCCGTCGGATCCGGTGAACTTCCCGACCAACCCGGCCACCACCCAGCGGCTGGTCACCGGGGCCTTCTTCCGCACGCACATGAGCATCGTGGCGAGCGGCGGCGGCACCAGCTGCCAGCTCAGTGACTCCACCGCCCAGATCGGCTGCCTCACCCAGGCCGACCCGTGCACGGTCGGGTTCGCCGGCCGCGAGGCCGCGACCGGCGGGTCGGTTGCCCTCAGCGTCAACGGGGTCACCGACGACGAGGTGAACATCGTCAAGCTGCTGGCGCCGTCGGGCTCGGCGGCCTTTGCGGGCCGCTACCCGATGTCCCGGAAGCTGTTCTTCAACTCGCTGCAGGGGTTCGCCAACCTGTTCGCCGGGAGCGGCGAGGCGGCGCTCGCCAAGTGCTTCGCGACCAACGCCATCGTCGATCCCGTCATGTCGAGCCACAACTTCATCCCGATGTCGCACACGACGGCCTTCAACCCGGGTGGCAGCATCCTCTGTCAGGACTTCGACGAGACCGTCGCCGCTCCGGCTGGCTGTGGCCTCGCCGGCCCGAACTCGAACAGCTGCGCGACGCTCCCCGCCGGCTTCATCAACTGAGCGCCCGGCCGGTGGCCCGCAGCGGGGGGGGCGGAGCATCGCGAAGCCTCCTCGCTGCGGGAGTGCCGTTAGGTCAAGAAAGGCCTCGGGCCTCGGACTTCCGGGGAGGCCCGAGGTCCGAGGCCTTTCGACGTCAGCCGCCGGATACGCAGACGATGGCGATGGCGGACCGGCTGAGGCAACGCCCGTCGCTGACGTCGAGGGTCACCGTGGGCGTGCCGGGCGTGGCGCAGGTGTAGCTGCTGGAGGCCGCCGTTGGAGCGGAGAAGCTGCCATTTCCAGTGCTCCAGGCGAACGAGAGGACATCGCCCGCATCCTGGTCGCTGGCGGTCGCGGAGACCGTGCTCGGCTTGCCGACGGTCACCACCGAGGGCGAGATCCCGATGGACTCGATCACGGGACAGTGATCGATGAGCCCGTTGATCTGCAGGATGCTGCCGCCGTCCATGGGGATCGGGGAGGGTGCGCCGCCGTCACACGACAGCGCGGTGGTGGCGATGGCCAGCCGGCTGGCCATCAGCAGTACCTCTCGATAGGCGCGCATGCGGTCCTCTCCTTGGTTCGTCACTTCTGGCTGGCGCTCGCGTGTGCGACCTGAAGGTTGCCGAGCTGGTAGGTCACGTCGTCCCAGCCGTCGCACAGCACCGCGCTGATCGGATAGAGCCCCGCCGCCCAGGTGGAGGTGTCGAGGCCGCCGCTGAACGCGCCGGCGTGGTCGGTGGGCAGGGCGACGTCGCCAATCTTGATCACCCCGACCACCGCCTCGCCGTCGGCGTCCGAGATGATCGCCGTGAAGTCGAGCCGCTTGTCGGCCACGGCGGTCGCCGCGACGAGCTGGATGTCCGGACGTCGGTTGTCCCTCCGCGGCTCGCCCTTCGCGGGATCCGCCTCGGCCGCCCATCGAACGAGGGTGTCGCGCTCCCAGTCTGGCAAGCTCGACGCGGGCGCCGGGGGCATGCGGGGACGCCAGCCGCTGCCGGGCGAGGTCACGTCCGAGCCGATCAGGGCAGCCCAGCTGTGGGCCAGCGGCTGGGCGCCGAGGACGCCGGCCGCCTCGCCGCAGGCGCTGGCGGTCATGTCGTAGAAGTCCAGGCGATAGGCCATTCCGCCCTGCGCGGCGCCGGTCAGGCTGGCGGTGGCCCCGTGGCAGCTCGTGCAGTTGCCCCGCAGGATGGGCTCCACGTCGGCCCAGGTCGGTTGCGTCGTCGCCTGCGGCGCGTCGTCGCAGCCCGCCACCGCGAAGGTGGCGGCGAGGCCGACCCCGAACCTGGCTGCAAGGCCGAGCGCCCGGCTGGCGGTGGAGCGGGCGGCGGTCGCGCCGTGGCCTGCGCCTCGTCGATGGAAGATGGTGGGTGGCATGGCGCGGCTCATCGGGTCACAGGAAGTAGTGGAGCTGCGCGAGCAAGGTCTTGGCGGTGTCGCCGCCGCTCGGTGATTGCAGCCGCCCCATGAGCTGCACCTCGAAGTGGGCGTAGGGGAACCAGTTGACGAGGAGCGTACCGGCGTTGAGCGCCGAGTCGCGCACCTCGAGGTCGGTCTGGTTGCGCTCGCCGAGGAGGGTCAGCATCACCCCCCGCGTGGGAAGAAAGCTGAACCCGACCGCGCCGACCAGCTGGGCCCGGTCCCCCACGCCCGCCGCGTCGAAGGTCATCTGCACCACGTCGATCTCCCCGAGCAGCAGCAACCTGGCCCGCTCGATGAACGCCTTGCCCACGGTGCCGAAGCACAGCCGGGTGATCCCGGGCGAGAAGGCCAGCCGCGACTGGATCGCCAGGCTGCCCGCCCCGTCCAGCCCCCGTCGCTCGTAGTAGGCGGCGAACCCCTTCTCCACGCTCCCGATGTGCCGCACGAAATCCGGTGCGAAGGCGGTGAGGTGCAGCTCGGCGTCCTCGTGCACGAAGCCTCCCGAGACGTTGTAGGTCTCCTCGAGCAGATCGAAGCCGAGGTCGCGCCGAACGTAGGTGACGTGCTCGGCGAGGCGCAGCCCGAACGGGGCGAAGAAGCGCCCGACCCGCGCGTAGGGGCCGATCACCTCGGGTTGCCACATGAGGTAGTGCGCGCGCGAGATGAGGCGCGAGCTGTCGATGGGCTGGTAGTTCTGGGTCGGGACGGGATCGCTCGGATCGCGGGTCTGTCCGCGAAAGCCGCCGGTGGCGTAGACCGAGATCGCGCGGCCGAGCATCACCCGAGCGTGGAGATCGGCCTGCATGGGAAAGGTCGCGTAGGTCGGACCGGCGGGGTCCTGCACCGCATTCACCAGCGAGGCTCCGCGAAAATCCCCGCCGAGGGACAGCCACGCCGGGGGATGAGCCGCCCCGTGCAGGAAGGCCCCATCCCCGTTCCAGGTCGAGAGCTCGTCTCCGTCGGCGTCCCGGCCGTAGCTCGTGATGAGGCCCCCGCCCGCCGGATCGTAGTGGCACTGGTTGCAGCGCGCGGCGCCGCTCGTGAACTGCCACTGCGGATAGGCGAGGGCGGTGCGCGCCGGGAGCGCCCCGACGCCAAGGACGCCGAGG
>Ga0265331_10000713_pt1 | contig 28295 bp, 27 predicted proteins | sample 41923metaG_FD_202088 | JGI IMG/M metagenome (GOLD analysis project Ga0265331, IMG submission 202088) | Rhizosphere microbial communities from Carex aquatilis grown in University of Washington, Seatle, WA, United States - 4-19-23 metaG | ecosystem: Host-associated > Plants > Roots > Rhizosphere... | reverse complement strand
CGGCTTCGACAACAGCGTCGACCAGTTGCGCCTGCGCTACAGCGTCCTCTACCGCAAGCAGGGCGGCCGGGTGGTGCGGGTGCTGCCGCCCGCGCTGTTCCCCGCCGCCGGCTACGCCATGCTGCCCGTCCGCTCCTTCGGCGCCCTCAGGCAACCGGCTTGGGGCGGACGCGGATACCAGCCGCGGCTGGAGGGCGCCGAACGCGACAAATCGTTCCGCGAGCGGCTGGAGCGGTTCAACACCGAGACCATGGGAGCGCGACCGAACGGCGCCATCCTGCCCGAACAGTTCGAACTCCTGGTTTCACTGGTGGAACGTCTGGCCGGCGAAGGCTTCACCATCGCCCTGCTCGACCTGCCGGTGGCGCGCTGGCACAAAGACAATTCCCTGTATTTTAAGACGTATCAATCGATGAAGATGGAATATATTTCGTCGCTTACGCGCCGCGGCGTTCATTACATCGACATGCAGGATTTCGACGACGACGCGTCCTTCGCCGACGGAGTCCATCTCACGTCCGACGCCCAGGATGTGCTGTCGCCCCGGCTCGCCGCCCGCATCAAGGCATTGCCGGAGTGACCGGCGCGGTCAGCGGATGGCGCGCAACACCGAGGCCACCCATTGCGCAACGGGGAATATCCCCGCCCGGCGCAGCCAAGTCTTGACCGTTTCCCGCCGTTCATAGCGGCGCACGATGCCGACGACCCGCCGATATTCGGCGGAAAGATCGGGTGCCGGCGGCGCCTCCCCGCGTTTGAAGATCACGCCGAAATGGCACCCGCGCGGAATAACCGTGACGGCGGCCAACCCGGCCTTCGCCATGTAATGGATGAGCGTCGCCGGGGAAAAATAATACAGGTGGGCCGATTGAAGAAAATCGGAACAAAAGAAATCAACGTTCGGGACTTCGATATACAGGAACTGCGCCGACAGCCGGTCGGATATGGCGATGACTTCCGCGGCGGGGTCGGAAAAATGCTCGACGACGTGGGAGAGTATGACGAGATCCGCCTTTTCGTCGGTGAAGGCTTGCCCGGCGGTGCCTTGGCGGATGTCCAAGCCGGCTTCCCGTCCGGCCGCGGTCAATTCCGGGCTGTAGTCGCAGCCCAACACCCGCTTTCCGGCCTGATGGAATTCCCACAGCTTCCATCCAGCCCCACAGCCGATCTCGGCGACGCTGCCGATTTCCGTCATGTCCAGATGCTGGCCGAGTAGCGTATACAGCCGGGCATTGGCCGCATTGGCCAAGAACTTCTCCCCGGTATGCGGCAGGAGATTCCCGCCGCCGTAAATACGGCGGTAGGCATCGCTGCCGTAGAACCAGGACAGGGTGGCGGGGCTCATCCTCGGCCTGCTCAGCATCAGGCCGCAATGCCGGCAGAGGACGGTGTCTTGCGCCACCCGATACCTGTCGAAACTTGCGACCAGGTCGAAGTCGGCGCCGCCGCAAAGGCAAGGCACCGTCTCCGACGTCAGCGACCCGTTCGCCAGGCGCGCATTGAGGTCGTGGATTGCCAGCATTTGCCTGCTATCGAGCGGCTGGCTGGCGGGGTAATCTGGGGCGTGGAATAGTGGGTGTGCGGTGACACGGTTCATTTTTTCCCCCTCCAATCACCCGGTTCTCCTTACACCAACGGCGCGCCGGGCGCCATGAGCGTGGTCCTCGCGACGTCTTCCGCGCGGCGGCGGCGGCCCCTCTGCGACGCCTGGGTCCGGGTCGGAAACGGCGGTTCGGCAGATGGCGTCAATGTCTCCACCGCGCTGGAGACGGCGCTGGCCGCCGCCGAGGCCGACCTGCTGGCCCTCGCCCGCCGCCTCGGCGCTGCGCCCACCGCCGACCTCGCCCATGCCCCCTCGGCCGCGGTGGTGGCCTCGGACCTGGGGACGATGATGGCGTGGACGCGCCTCGTCGACGGCTGGGCGGCCGAGACCCGGCGCATCCTGGTGCTGTGCGACGATCCCTGGCTGTTCCGCCACCTGGCCGGGCGGCCCGGAATTGCGGTCCACGGCCGCGCGCCCCGCCTGTGGCCGCGGCGCCTGAGCCTGGCGTTGCGCGGAATCGCCGCTCGCGCCCTGTTCGCCCTGCGCGCCGCCGGCTGGGCGATCGCCAGCCGCCGGCCAAAGATCGAAGCGGGTGCCCCTTGGCTGCTCAGCTACGGCCAGGCCGCGCCCCGGCCCGGCGAGGACGGCTATTTCGGCGACCTGATGAACCGCCTGCCACGCCTGCGCCGCGCCCTGCACGTCGATTGCCCGCCCGGGCGCGCCGCAAGCCTGGGCGCCGATCGCCGCACCGCCAGCCTGCACGCCTGGGGCGGCCCGGCGGCGGCGCTGGGGACGGCGTTCGCGCGCTGGCGCCCCGGCGCGGAGGCGCTGTCGGGTCCCTGGGCCTGGCTGGTGCGCCGCGCCGCCGACCGCGAGGGCGGCACCGCCCAGGCGGCCGCCATCCGCTGGCAGACACGGTGCCAACGTGCCTGGCTGACGGCGGCGCGGCCCACCGCAATCGCCTGGCCGTGGGAGAACCACGGCTGGGAGCGCGACCTGGTGCGGGCCGCGCGCGCCTTGGGGATCCGCACCATCGGCTACCAACACTCGACCATCGGCCGGTTCGAGTTCAACCACCATCCCGCCATCAACGGCGACGGCGAGGCCAGCCTGCCCGACCTGCTGCTGTGCGTCGGGCCGCTGGGATGCGGCACCCTGGCGGCCTGGGGCATGCCGGCCGAACGCCTGCGGATCGGCGGGGCGCTGCGCTACGCCGGAACCGCCGGCCCCCGCCGCGACCCGGCGGCGCCGGTGTTCGTCGCCCTGCCCTTCGGCCACCCGCAGGCCCGCCAGTTGGTCGAGGCAGTGCGGCGCGCCGCCGCCGCGACGGGCCTTCGCTTCGTCGTCCGCGGCCATCCGATGAACCCGCTGCCCTTCGCCGAAACCGAGCAGGTGCGGCAGGCCGCCGGCGGCCTGGGGGAACAAACGGCGGTGTCGGCGGTGGTCTACGCCGCCACCACCGTCGGCCTCGAGGCGGTGCTGCTCGGCCTGCCGACGCTGCGCTTCGTCACACGCGGTTGCGTCGCCCAGGATATTCTGCCAAACAACGTCCATGTTCCGTCCGTCGACGGCGATAGCCTCGCGGCGGCGCTGGAGCGGCTGCCGACGCCCCCCAGCCTCGACCGCGCCGAGGTGTTCGCGCCCGTCGACCTGAACGTTTGGCGCGCCGCGCTGGAAGAGCCAACGGTTTGTCCATGAGTGCCCAGATCCCGCCGCCCCGCCCCGCAATCGCCGATCCCGCCCTGGTGCGCCCCGACTGGGTCGGCAACAACCCGCGCGATCCACGCCTGCTGTGGCTGGACAAGAACGAGAACGCCGATCCCGAAATGACCGGGCTGGTGCGTTCGGTGATTGCCGCGGTGGCGCCCGAGGCGGGGTTCACCTATCCCGACCTGGGACCGGTCTACCGCAAGCTGGGTGGCCTGCTCGGCCTCGACCCCCGCCACCTGCTGCTCACCCCCGGTTCCGACGGCGCCATCCGCGCCGTGTTCGAAGCCTTCATCGCGCCGGGCGACACGGTTCTCCACACCGTTCCCACCTTCGCCATGTATGCGGTCTACAGCCGCATGTACGGCGCCCGGACGATCGGGCTGGAGTACCTGCCCTCGGAATCCGGGCCGCGCCTGGAGGCCGCCGCGGTCGAGGCGGCGATCGCCGCCCATCGGCCCAAGCTGGTCTGCCTGCCCAATCCCGACAGCCCCACCGGCACGGTGTTCGCGCCCGACGCCCTGCGCCGGATCGTCGAGGCGGCCGGCGCCGCCGGGTCGCTGATCCTGGTGGACGAGGCCTATTACCCCTTCCATCGCGACACGGCGCTGCCCTGGGTGGCGCAGTACCCGCATCTGGTGGTCTGCCGCTCCACCGGCAAGGCCTGGGGCATGGCCGGCGTGCGGGTCGGCTACGCCGCCGCCGCGCCGGAGGTGGCGGTGTTCCTGCACAAGGTGCGCTCGATGTACGAGGTGGGGGCGCTGTCGGCGGCGGTGTTCGAGCGCATGCTCGACCACCAGGACGCCATGCTGGCCTCGGTCGCCCGCCTGGAGGCCGGCAAGGCCGGCTTCCTCGCAGCCATGGACCGGCTGGGATTGCGCACCCTTGCCGGCGCCGGCAACTTCCTGCACGTCGCCTTCGGCGCCCACGGCCCCGCCGTCCATGGGGCGCTGGCCGACCTGGCGCTCTACCGCAAGGACTTCGCCGAGCCTTGCCTGAAGGGCTTTTCGCGCTTTTCGGCGACCACGCCCGAGCGCTTCGCGCCGGTCGTCCGGCGCATCGAAGCCACCGTCCGAGGGAGACCATCGTGAGAGCCAATACCGTCCGTGTCGCCATCGTCGGCTGCGGCCGCATCGCCGGCCATCATTGCCGCTCGGTGGTCGCCGCCCAGGGAATCGAGATCGCGGCGGTGTGCGACCTGGTGACCGACAAGGCCAAGGCCTACGGCGAGGAATTCGGGGTCGCCTGGTACACCGATTACCGGGCCATGCTGCGGGCCCATCCCGACGTCGAGGTGGTGGCGGTGATGACGCCGTCCGGCATGCACCACGAACACGCCACCGAAATGATCGCGCGCTGGGGCAAGAACGTCATCGTCGAGAAGCCGACCTTCATGCGCCCCGAGCAGTTCCACGACGCCTGCGCCAAGGCCGACAAGGCGGGGGTCCAGCTGTTCCCGGTGTTCCAGAACCGCCACAACAGCGCCGTGGTGCGGGTCAAGCAGGCCATCGATTCGGGCGAGTTGGGCGACATCCGCATCATCGCCGTGCGGGTGCGCTGGTGCCGGCCGCAGCGCTACTACGATCTGGCGCCGTGGCGCGGCACCTTCTCGCACGACGGCGGGGCGCTGTCCAACCAGGGCATCCACCACATCGACCTGCTGCGCTATTTCGGCGGGCCGGTCGACAAGGTCTCGGCGACCATGCGCACCCTGGGCGCCGACATCGAAGTCGAGGACACCGTCGTCGCCACCATGCGCTACGCCACCGACGCGGTCGGCGTGCTGGAAGTCACCACCGCGGCGCGGCCCGACGACTTCGAAGCGTCGCTGTCGATCGTCGGCTCCAAAGGCCTGGCCCAGATCGGCGGCATCGCCGTCAACGAGCTGCAGGTGTTCACCCCCGACCCCGAGGCCTGCGGCGGGCATTCCGAGGACTTCTCGCGCTGCGTCTACGGCTCGGGCCACGAGCAGGTCTATCGCGACATCGCCGCCTACTTCCACCACGGCCGGCCCTATCCGGTCAGCCGCCCGGACTGCCTCGAAACGCTGAAGCTGTGGCACGCCTTCTACCGCTCGGACGAAGCCGGCGGGAATTGGGTCGACGTCGATTCGAGCGAGCAATCCCATCGCCTCGGGCGGGTCAACGACGCCGTCTCCAACCTTTATCGGACGCCGGAATGAGCGGGCTGCGGATCGGCATCGCCGGGTACGGGGTGGTCGGCAAGCGCCGCCACAGCGTCATCGCCCGCCGCGACGACATGGAGGTGGTGGCGGTGTGCGACCGCACCTTCGACGCCGCGGGAACTTCCGCCGACGGGTTGCGCCATTACAGCCACTACACCCAGATGCTCGAAGGCGAAACGCTGGACGCGCTGTTCGTCTGCTTGACCAACGACATCGCCGCCGAGGTGACCTGCGCCGGGCTGGAACGCGGCCTCCACGTCTTCTGCGAGAAGCCGCCGGGCCGCGACATCGCCGACATCGCCGCGGTGATCCGTTGCGAGCGCGCCCATCCGGGGCTCAAGCTGAAATACGGCTTCAACCACCGCTACCATGATTCGGTCCGCGACGCCCTGGCCATCGTCGCCGGCGGCGAGCTGGGCCGCGTGCTCAACATGCGCGGCGTCTACGGCAAGTCCAAGTTCATCAGCTTCGGCGCCCGCTCCGACTGGCGCACCGAGCGGGCCGTCGCCGGCGGCGGCATCCTGCTCGACCAGGGCATCCACATGGTCGATCTGATGCGGCTGTTCGGTGGCGATTTCGACGACGTCCGCAGCATCGTCTCCAACGATTACTGGAAGCACGACGTCGAGGACAACGCCTATGCCCTGATGCGCTCGCGCTCGGGCGTGGTGGCGATGCTGCACTCCACCGCCACCCAGTGGCGCCACCGTTTCAACCTCGAAATCACCCTGGAGAAGGGGGCGCTGATCCTGTCGGGCATCCTGTCGGGGTCCAAGAGCTACGGCGCCGAGACCCTGACCGTGGTGTGGGCCGGAGAGGACGACCAGGGCGACCCCAGGGAGCAGAGCACCCACTACAACCAGGATACGTCGTGGGCCGACGAGATCGCCGAATTCGCCGATGCCTGCCTGCGCGGCGGCGACATCCTCGCCGGCTCGTCCGCCGACGCGCTGGAGACCATGCGGCTGGTCTACCGCATCTATTGCGCCGATCCCGAATGGCGCCAGCGCTGGCACCTCGTCGACACCGTCCCGGAAGGCCGAGCATGACCCGAATCCTAGGCTTCATCCCCGCCCGCATGGCCGCCAGCCGCTTTCCCGGCAAGCCGCTCCACCCCATCCTCGGCCGCCCGATGATCGAGCACGTCTACCAGCGGGCGCGGCTGTTTCCGCGCTGGGACGTGCTGGCCATCTGCACCTGCGACGACGAGATCCGCCGCTTCGCCGAGGCCAAGGGCTACCCGGTGATCATGACCGCCGACACCCACACCCGGGCGCTTGACCGCGTCGCCGAGGCGGCGACCAAATGCGGGCTCGCCGTCGCCGACGACGACATCGTGCTCAACGTCCAGGGCGACGAACCGATGATGCAGCCCGACATGATCGAAGCCACCATCCGGCCGATGGAGGAGCGTCCCGAGGTGCGCGGCACCATGCTGGCGATGGACATCGTCGACGAGGCGCAGTTCCGCAACCCGGATGCGCTGAAGATCATCCACGATTTGTCGGGGCGGGTGCTCTACACCTCGCGCCAGCCGATCCCCCATTGCCGCACCTTCGGGCCGGAGGTCGAGGCCAAGCGCATCTACGGCATCTTCGGGTTCCGCTGGGAATTCCTGAAGCTGTTCACGGCGCTGCCGCAATCGCCGCTGGAGACCAAGGAGGCCTGCGATTCCAACCGCCTGTACGACAACGGCTATCACCAGCACATCGCCCGCTACCCGTTCCGCCCCAGCTACTCGGTCGACAGCCCGCACGATATCGGCACCGTCGAGGCGGCGATGAAGCAGGATCCCCTGTGGGGAAAGTACTAGTCCGATGACCGCCCCGCTTTCCGGCAGGCTGGCCCTGGTCACCGGCGGCACCCGCGGCATCGGGCGGGCCATCGCCGCCCGCCTGCAGGCCGACGGCGCCCGGGTGATCGTCACCGGCCGCGCCGCCGGCGGCAGCGGACCGGCGGGCAGCGAATACCGCGCGGTCGATTTCGCCGATTCCGCCGCGGCGGCCGCCTTCGCCGATGCGGTCGCGGCGTTGGGCATCGACGTGCTGGTCAACAATGCCGGCATCAACAAGGTGGCGCCCTTCGCCGAAATCGACCCCGCCGATTTCGCCCGCATCCAGCAGGTGAACGTTACGGCGCCGTTCCTTTTGAGCCGCGCCCTGGTGCCGGGGATGACGGCCCGGGGCTGGGGGCGCATCGTCACCATCGGCTCGATGTACGGCCGCATCTCGCGGGCGGGGCGCGCCGCCTATTCCGCCAGCAAGTTCGCCGTCGACGGCATGACCGCGGCGCTGGCGGCGGAAGTGGCGGCATCCGGCGTCCTCGCCAATTGCGTCGCCCCCGGTTTCATCGACACCGATCTCACCCGCACCGTGCTGGGCGAGGACGGCATGCGCCAGGTCGCCGCCCAGGTGCCGGCCGGCCGCCTGGGCCGGCCCGAGGAGGTGGCGGCGCTGGTGGCGTGGCTGGCGGGACCGGAGAACACCTATGTCAGCGGCCAATGCGTCGTCATCGACGGAGGCTTCACCCGTGTCTGAGCGGATGGTCATCGCCTCGCACAAGGGCCCCTATACCGTCGATTTCGACGACGACGGGCTGGAGCGCCTCGACGGCCGGGTTCCGCCGAACGCCCATTTCATCGTCGATGCCCGCGTCGCCGACCTCTACCGCACGCGCATGGGCAACATCCTGGCATCCCCCTCGGTGCTGGCGGTCGAGGCGGTCGAGCCGGCGAAATCGCTGGAACGCTTCCCCGCCTACGTCGAGCACCTGGTCGGCAAGGGCCTGCGCCGCGACCACCTAATGGTGGCGATCGGCGGCGGCATCATCCAGGACATCGCCTGCTTCCTTGCCGCCACCATGCTGCGCGGCGTGCCCTGGCGCTTCTATCCGACCACCCTGCTGGCCCAGTGCGATTCCTGCATCGGCTCGAAGTCGAGCATCAATTGCGGCGCCGCCAAGAACATCCTCGGCACCTTCACCCCGCCGGGCGCGGTGATCGTCGCCACCCGCTTCCTCGCCACCCTTGACGAGCGCGACGTGCGCTCGGGCGTGGGCGAGATGCTCAAGGTCCACGCCATCGCCGGACCCGCCGCCTTCGACGCCTTCGCCGCCGGCTACGACCGCCTGTTCGGCGAGCGCGCCGCGATGGAGCGGGCGATCCGCGCCTCGCTGGAAATCAAGAAGGGGTTCATCGAAACGGACGAATTCGACCAGGGGCCGCGGCTGGTGTTCAATCTCGGCCATTCCTTCGGCCACGCCATCGAGGCGGCCACCGATTTCGCCGTTCCCCACGGCATCGCGGTGACCATCGGCCTCGACATGGCCCATTGGATCAGCTGGCAGCTGGGCCAGGGCACCGAAGCCCGTTTCCACGCGGTGCGCCCGGTGCTGAAGAAGAACTACCGCGGCTTCGAAGGCGTCCCGGTGCCGCACGGCCCGTTCATGGCCGCCTTGGCCAAGGACAAGAAGAACACCGGCGCCGGCAGCGTCACCCTCATCCTGCCGGATGCCCAAGGCCGCATCGCCCGCGGAATCCACACGGCCGACGACGGCTTCCGCGCCCTGTGCCGGCGCTATCTCGACGAGGTGCGCCCGTCATGACCCGCATCGCCGTCACCTCGCGCTCGTTCTCGCGCCATCCGGTGCTCCGTCGCGAGCTGCTGGACCGTTACGATAACGTCACGTTCAACGACGCCGGCCTGTCCTTGGGCGGCGACGCGCTGGTCGCCTTCCTGGCCGGCCACGACAGGGCGATCACCGCGCTGGAGCGCCTGGACGCGGCGGTGCTGGAGCGCCTGCCCGACCTCAGCGTCGTCGGCAAGTACGGCGTCGGCCTCGACATGATCGACCTGGCGGCGATGAGCCGGCTGGGCATGCGGCTGGGCTGGACCGGCGGGGTCAACCGGCGCTCGGTGTCGGAGCTGGTGGTCGCCGCCGCCATCGCCTTGCTGCGCCACGTGCCGGAGGGCAACGCCCTGGTGCGCGACGGCGGCTGGCGCCAGCTGATGGGCCGCCAGCTGTCCGGCCGCATTGTCGGCATCATTGGCTGCGGCCATGTCGGCAAGGATCTGGTGCTGCTGCTGAAGGGCTTCGGCTGCCGGGTGCTGGCCCACGACATCAAGGATTTCCCCGAATTCTACGCCGCCCACCAGGTCGAGCCGGTCGCGCTTGAGGCGCTGCTCGCCGCCGCCGACGTGGTCACCCTGCACTTGCCGCTCAATGCCTCGACCCGCGGCCTGCTTTCGGCCGAACGGCTGGCGCTGCTGCGCCCGGATGCCATCCTGGTCAACATGGCCCGCGGCGGGCTGGTCGACGAGGCCGCGGTCAAGGCCATGCTGGTCGACGGCCGGCTGGCCGGCGCCGCCTTCGACGTCTTCGCCGCCGAGCCGCCCGACGACCCGGAATTGTTACGCCTCCCCAACATGCTCGCGCTGCCCCATATCGGCGGCTCGGCCGAGGAGGCGGTGCTGGCCATGGGCCGCGCCGCCATCGCCGGCCTGGAGACTGCCCGCGATCCCCTCGACTACCTGGGGCAGGGGTGATGAACGGCGCGGTCATCCTTTACAACAGCGAGGATGGGCGCACCCGGCTCCGCCTGCGGATGGAGGACGGCACCGTCTGGCTTAGCCAGGCGGAAATGGCCGAGCTGTTCCAGACCACCAAGCAGAACGTCAGCCTCCACCTCAAGAACATCTTCCACGAGGGCGAGCTGATGGAAGCGGCAGTCGTCAAGGATAGCTTGACAACTGCTTCCGACGGAAAGTCCTATCAAATCAAGCATTTCCGCTTGGAGGCCGTGCTGGCGGTCGGCTACCGGGTCCGCAGCCCGCGGGGCACCCACTTCCGCCGCTGGGCCACCACCGTCTTGCAGGAGTATCTGCAAAAGGGCTTCGCCATCGACGATCGGCGACTCAAGGAACCCGCCGCCGGCACCGACTATTTCGATGAGCTGCTGGAACGCATCCGGGAAATCCGCGCCTCGGAGAAGCGCTTCTATCAGAAGGTCCGCGACCTGTTCGCCACCGCCGTCGATTACGACCGGACCGACGACGCCGCCCGGCGGTTCTTCCAGACCATCCAGAACAAGATGTTGTGGGCCGTCACCGGACACACCGCCGCCGAACTGATCCTGACCCGTGCCGACCCCGGCAGGGCCAATATGGGCCTGACCACCTGGGGCGGCGGCCGGGTGCGCAAGGCCGACATCGCCATCGCCAAGAACTACCTGGCCGAGACGGAAGCACGCGAACTGGATCTGCTGGTCTCGGCGTTCCTCGACCTCGCCGCCGACCGTGCCGTCCGTCGCCAGCAAACCACCATGGCCCAGTGGCTGGACTTCGCCGATTCCTACCTGAAGCTGGCCGAACGGGCCGTGCTGACCCACGCCGGCACCGTCAGCCATGACCGCATGCTGACGGTCATCGACGAGCGCTACGCGACCTTCGACGCATCGCGAAAGGAAACCGAGCGGCAGGCCGCCGAAATCGAATATGAATGCGACGTCGAGGCCGAACTGAAACAGATCGAAGCCGCGGCAACCCAATCGAAAAGAAGGGTGGGGAAATGAACGGCGCCCTTCTTTCCGCCGCCAAGGCCGGCCTGCGCGGAATCGGCATCGACACCCGCGCCCTCTACCAGCGCCTGTCGGCGGCAAGCATCGACGCCGCAATCGCCGAGCAGGGGCTGGCCGAGCTGGCGGCACGGCTGCGCGCCATCCTTCCCGAGATCGCCGACCAGTACACCGACGGTTTCGACCCGGTCGAATACCGGCGCTATTGGGAACGCAAGATGCGCGGCCTGCACGCCTTCCAGATCGGCGCGGCGCTGGACGCCGTCTCCGTGATCGGCGGCGAGCGCCTGGTGCTGGCCGACATCGGCGATTCGTCGGGCAACCACGCCCTCTACCTCAAGGCGCTGCTGCCGGCGGGCCGGCTGGAGCGGGTGATCAGCGTCAACCTCGACCCGGTTGCGGTCGACAAGGTGCGGGCCAAGGGCGGCGACGCGATCCTCAGCCGGGCCGAGACCCTCGATCTCGAGGGCATCCGGCCGAACCTGTTCCTGTCGTTCGAGATGGTCGAGCATCTCACCGACCCGCTGCGCTTCCTCCACGCGCTGGCCGAACACGGTGCCGCCGAATACTTGCTGTTCACCGTTCCGTGGCGGCGGCGGAGCCGCTTCGGCGGCATCGAAATGCGCGCCGATCCCCGATCGCTGCCCGACCGGCTGACCCCGGAAATGGTGCATGTGCTCGAACTGTCGCCGGCGGATTGGCGGCTGCTGGCGGGGTTCGCCGGGTTCTCGACGGTGTGGACGCGCGTCTACCGTCAATATCCTGTGAAGTCGCCGCTGCTGGCCACCCGGCCGCTGTGGCGCGCCCTCGACTTCGAGGGTTTCGTCGCCTTCTTCTGCCGCCGCGACCTGACCCTGGCGCGCCGCTACACGGGCTGGTAGGCGATGGCGCCGCGCCGCCTGTTCCTGTCGACGGTGCCGGCCGATTTCTCCGCCGAGCGCGACCTCGCCCTCGGACCGTGGTGCTTCGCCGGAATCGAGGACCGGGTCGAAGGCTGGGAAGCCCTGCCGTTCGTCGACCCCTTCCCCACCGCCGAATCCTGGGTCGAGGCCGACCGCCTTACCCGCCGCCTGGCCAACCAGCTGGTGCCGCGCTGGGCCGAGCGCCTCAATGCCCGCCACCGCCGGGATTACCGCCCGGGGTTCTGGCGGGTGCTGGTGCTGAAATGGCTGACCATGGCCATTCCGCCGCTGTGGCAGCGCTATTGCTGGGTCGCGGCGTTTGCCGCCCGCCACCGCGACGAGTCCCTGATCGTCGACATGGCCGAGGACGACGGCGCCTGGCCGCTGGCCGAGAGCGCCCGGCTGACCGAATCGCTGTGGCAGCCGGCTTGCGATTTCCGTCTGTCCTCGGCCCTGGTGGCGCGGCAGGCGCCCCCCGCCTGGCGGCTGGCCCGCCGCGCCCCGCCGCCATGGGCGCCGGCCGCCCCCGGTTGCCAACGGACCCGGGCGTTCCGGCTGCCGGTCAACCATGTCTCGGGCGCGCGGGTGTGGCGCCTGCTGCTGTCGCTGTGGGTCCACCTGCTGCCGCGCGGTCCCGCCCGCGACCTTTTCACCTTCGACGATGCCGCCGTCTTCGAGCGCTTCCCGCCGGACTTCCTCGCCTTCCTCGACGAATTCCTGCCGCGTCTGCTGCCCGACACCCTGGGCGGCGGCTTCGCCGCCCTGGAAAAAGCGGCGGCGGCGCTCCGCTACCATCCGGGCCGCCTGCTGGTCGACGCGATGGACAGCGAGGACGACGGCCGGCGCATGGTCATGGCCATGGCCCATCACCATGGCGAGCGCCTGGTCGGCGCCCAGCATGGCGGCATCTACGGCACGGCGCGGGCGATGATGCCGGGCGCCGAGACCGAATACCGCTATCACGGTTTCCTCACCTGGGGGTGGACGGCGCAGGAGGATTACCAGGGCCGCTTCGTCCCCGTCCCCGCGCCGGAACTGTCCAGGATCGCCGGCCGCCACCGCGAGCGCGACGGCCGGCTGCTGTTCATCGGCGGTTCGATGGCGGTGCACGGGACTCGCCCGGGCTGGCTGCCCAAGCCCCAGCACTACCTCGGCTACCGCCGCGCCAAGCTCGATTTCCTGGGGTCCCTGGCGCCGGAGGCGCGGGCCTCGGTCGCCTACCGGCCCTATCGCCGCAACCTCCAGGTCCTGCGGGACGAGGATTTCGTCCGCGCGCGCTTTCCCGGCCTGCCGCTGGTCGACGGCCCGCTCGACCCGGCGCTGCTGGCGTGCCGGCTGGCGGTGATCGACCACCCCATCACCACCATGCTGGCCGCCCTCGCCGGCGACGTCCCCACGGTGCTGTACTGGGATCCCGAGGCGTGGCCCCTGGCCCGCCAGGCCGAGCCGCTGTTCCAGGGCCTGCGCGATGCCGGCATCCTTCACCATCGCGCCGCGGCCGCGGCCGAACAGGTCAACCGGGTGTGGGACGACGTCCCCGCCTGGTGGCGCCGGCCCCAGGTTCGGGAGGCGCGGCGGGCCTTCGTCCATTCCTACGCGCGGGCGTCCCGCCTGTGGCCGCTGCATTGGATGGCGGCGTTGTGGCGGCTGTCCGGGCCGTGAACCCCGAGAAGCTTGATCGGATACCGCAATTGGGGGATTATCCGCGCCGACCGAATGGCCAAGGTGGGGTAATGAAGGTCGTCATCCTTTGCGGCGGGTTCGGCACGCGCATCCGCGACGTCGCCGACGACATTCCCAAGCCGATGATTCCCATCGGCAACCTGCCGATCCTTTGGCATATCATGAAGCATTACGCCGCCGACGGTCACAAGGACTTCGTCCTTTGCCTCGGCTACAAGGGCCATGTCATCAAGCGGTTCTTCCTGGACTACGACATCGCCACCCAGGATTTCACCATCGACCTCGGCGCCGGCAAGGCCATCCACACCCACGGCACCAGCCACGGCGACGACTGGCGGGTGACCCTGGCGGATACCGGGCTGAACGCCATGACCGGCGCGCGCCTCCGCCGCATCCGCCGCTATGTCGAGGGCGAGGACGATTTCCTGCTGACCTACGGCGACGGCCTGTCCGACGTCGACGTCAACGCCCTGGTGGCGTTCCACAAGGCCCACGGCCGCATCCTCACCGTCACCGGCGTGCGTCCGCCCGGCCGCTTCGGCGAGATCGAGCATTCCGGCGGGCGGGTCGACGCCTTCAACGAGAAGTCCCAGGCCGGCGCCGGCATGATCTCGGGCGGCTTCTTCGTCTGCCGGCGCGAGCTGTTCGACTACCTCGACGACCGCGAGGACCTGGTGTTCGAGGTCGATCCCATCCGCGCCCTGGTGGCCGCGGGCGAACTGATGGTCTACGAGCATTCCGGCTTCTGGCAGTGCATGGACACCCACCGCGACTGGACGCTGCTGGGCGACCTGTGGAACGGCGGCAAGGCGCCCTGGAAGACATGGACGTGAGCGGAACCGTCCTGGTCACCGGCGGCTTCGGCTATCTCGGCGGGCGCATCGCCCGGCACCTGGCGGCTTCCGGCCGCAACGTGCGGGTTGCCACCCGCCGCCCGCGCGAGCGCTGGCCGGACTGGGCCGGCGAGGTCGAGGTGGTCGGCACCGATCCCGTCCCGGCCTGCCGCGGCGCCGGCGCGGTGGTCCACCTGGCGGCGATGAACGAGATCGACTGCGCCGCCGACCCGGCCGGGGCGCTGGCCGCCAACGGTGTCGACAGCGTGCGGCTGCTGCAGGCCGCCCTGGCCGCCGGTGTGCCCCGCTTCCTCTATTTCTCCACCGCCCGGGTCTACGGCGAGCCGCTGGTCGGGCGCATCGATGAAGGCCTTTGCCCGCGCCCCAACCACCCCTACGGCATCAGCCACCGGGTGTTCGAGGACTACCTGCTGGCCGAGCATGCCAAGGGGCGCGTCGCCGCCGCCTGCCTGCGCCTGTCCAACGGGCTGGGCGCCCCCGCCGACGCGCTGATCGACCGCTGGACCCTGGTCGCCAACGACCTCTGCCGCCAGATCGCCGCCAGCGGCCGGATGGTGCTGAAGTCGAGCGGGCTGGCGCTGCGCGACTTCATCCCCCTGGGCGAGGTGGCGCGCGCGGTCGAGTTCCTGCTGGCCGCCGCGGAATTGGGCGATGGCGTCTTCAACCTCGGCGCCGGGCATTCCACCCTGATTCGCGACCTCGCCGACCTGATCGGCGACCGCGCCGAGGCGGTGCTCGGGACCCGCCCGCTGCTGGAGCGGCCGCAGCCGGCCCCCGGCGAACAGCCGGCGCCGCTCGATTACCGCGTCGACCGCCTGGCGGCGCTGGGGTTCCGGGCGTCCCCGGACCTCGCCCCCGAGATCGATCGCACCCTTCTGCTCTGCCGTTCCGCCTTCGGCGGCCGGCCTTAACGACGGAGCCCTGCCCATGCGCGTCCTCGTCACCGGCCACAACGGCTATATCGGCCCCGTGATGGCGGGCCTGCTGCGGCAGGCCGGCCACCAGCTGGTCGGGCTGGACACCGGCTATTTCCTCGGCTGCGAGTTCCAGCCGGTGAGCGCCGACTACCCCGAGATCCGCCTCGACATCCGCGACGTCACCCCCAAGCACCTGGAGGGCTTCGACGCCGTCGTCCACCTCGCAGCCCTGTCCAACGACCCGATGGGCGACATCAACGATGCGTGGACCTACGAGATCAACCTCGACGCCACCGTGCGGCTGGCCCAATACGCCCGCGCCGCCGGGGTGGCGCGCTTCGTCTACGCTTCGTCGTGTTCCATCTACGGCTCGTCGGGTGACGGCGGCCTGGTCGACGAGACCGCGCCGTTCGCGCCCCTGACCGCCTACGCCATCAGCAAGGTGAAGTGCGAGGAGGCGCTCGACCGCCTGGCCGCGCCCGGCTTCTCGCCGACCTATATGCGCAACGCCACCGCCTTCGGCGTCAGCCCGCGGCTTCGGGTCGACATCGTGCTCAACAACCTCACCGCCTGGGCCACCACCACCGGCAGCGCCAAGATCATGAGCGACGGCAGCCCCTGGCGGCCGCTGGTCCATGTCGAGGACATCAGCCGCGCCGTCACGGCGGTGCTGGCGGCGCCGGTGGCGACAATCCACAACCAGGGCTTCAACGTCGGCCTGGACAGCGAGAACTACCAGGTCCGCGACATCGCCGGCTTCGTCAAGCAAGCGGTGCCGGGCGCCGAGATCATCTATGCCGGCGGCAACAACCCCGACCCACGCAGCTACCGGGTCGATTTCGGCAAGTACGCCCGCACCTTCCCCGACCATCCCCTGCGCTGGACGGTGGCGGCCGGAGCCCGCGAACTCTACGAGGCCTATCGCGCCCACGGCCTGACCGAGGATGAATTCCAGGGCCGCCGCTACATCCGCCTGAAGCAGCTCCGCCATCTCATCGACCGCGCCGCCGTCGACGATTCGTTGCGCTGGAAACAGGCGTAAAGGAGGTTCCCATGTCGTCCAGGATCCACGGCGTCACCATCGTGCCCTTGCGCAAGATCCCCGACGAGCGCGGCACCGTCATGCACATGCTGCGCGCCGATTCGCCGCACTTCCAGCAATTCGGCGAGATCTATTTCGCCACCGCCTATCCCGGCGTGATCAAGGCCTGGCACCTGCACACCCTCCAGGGCCAGAACTATTGCTGCATCCAGGGCATGATCAAGCTGGTGCTGTTCGACGACCGCGCCGATTCGCCGACCAAGGGCGTGCTGCAGGAAGTCTTCATGGGCGACCTCAATTACTGCCTGGTGCAGATTCCGCCCCTGCTGATCAACGGCTGGAAATGCATCGGCACCGGCACCGCGCTGCTGGCCAATTGCGCCACCCTGCCCCACCAGGCCGACGAGATGGTCCGCATCGACCCGTTCGACCCGCGCGTCCCCTACGACTGGTCGCTGAAGCACGGCTGAGATGCCCCGCGTCGCCGTCGTCATCCCCACCTACAACCAGGCCGCCTTCCTCAAGGAGGCGCTGGCTTCGGTGCGGGCGCAAACCATGGCCGACTGGGAGGCGATCGTCGTCAACAACTTTTCGGACGACGACACCCGGGAGGTGGCGCTGTCCTTCGCCGACCCGCGCATCACCCTGGTCGACTTCGCCAACCAGGGCGTGATCGCCGCCTCGCGCAACCTGGGCATCGCCCGGGCCACGGCCGAATGGGTGGCGTTCCTCGATTCCGACGATCTGTGGGACCCGGCCAAGCTGGAATCCTGCCTGGCCGCCGCCGCCGACGCCGACCTGGTGTCCCATCCCGAACACCTGCTGAAGGACGGCCGCATCCTCGGCCGCACCGCCACCGCCGACGCGGCGCGCACCGGGTTCGCCGCGCTGCTGCTCGACGGCAATTGCCTGTCGCCCTCGGCGGTGCTGGCGCGCAAGGCGGTGCTCGACCGGGCGGGCGGTTTCTGCGTCGATCCCGAGGTGGTCACCGCCGAGGATCACGACTTGTGGCTGCGCCTCGCCCGCATGGGGGTGCGGACCGCCGTCGTCGACCGGCCGCTGGGCAGCTACCGCCTGCACGGTGCGCAGAACTCGAAATCGGTCGAGCGCCACATGGCGGCGTCGCTGGCGGTGCTGGCCCGCCACTACCCGGCGCTGCGGCCCCCGGCGCCGCTGGCCTACCGCCGCGCCCGCGCGCGGATCGTCTATTCCGCCGGCCGCACCCTGCAGAAGGCCGGCCGCCACCGCCAGGCCCTGGCCGCCTTCGCCCGCGCCGCCGCCCAATGGCCGTTCATGGCCCGCCTGGGGGTCGGCGCGGCGCTGTCCCTGGCCGGCCTGGCGCGGGGGCGCTGACCGGTTTTGCGTTGCCTCCCGCCCAAGCTTGCGACAGTATCCCGGCGCCCGCCCTCGCCATTGGAGTCCATTCCCTCATGATCACCGTCGGCGTCATCGGGTTCGGCTATTGGGGACCGAACCTCGTGCGCAATTTCGCCACCTCGGACCGGTTCCGCGTCGCCGCGATCTGCGATCTCGAGCCCAAGCGCCTGGCCGCCGCCGCCCGCCACTACCCCAGCATCCGCGCCACCACCGACGCCGCCGAGATCTTCGCCGATTCCGCCATCGACGCGGTCGCCATCGCCACCCCGGTGCGCCACCACTATCCCCTGGCGCTGGCGGCGCTGAAGGCGGGCAAGCATGTCCTGGTGGAAAAGCCGGTGACCGACGGCGCCGCCGACGCCCGATGCCTGATCGACGAGGCCGCCCGCCGCGGCAAGGTGCTGATGGTCGATCACACCTTCATCTACACTCCGGCGATCCGCCGCCTGCGCGCCATGGTGCAGTCCGGCGACCTGGGCGAGATCTACTACTACGATTCGGTGCGGGTGAACCTGGGGCTGTTCCAGTCGGACGTCAACGTGCTGTGGGATCTGGCGGTGCACGACCTGTCGATCATCGAATACGTGCTGGGACAGATCCCGGTGGCGGTGTCGGCGACCGGCGCCAGCCACGTCGCCGGCGCGCCCGAGAACATCGCCTACCTCACCTTGTTCTTCGACAGCCCGACCATCGCCCACATCAACGTCAACTGGCTGGCCCCGGTCAAGGTGCGCCAAACCTTAGTGTCGGGATCGAAGAAGATGGTGGTGTTCAACGAACTCGACCCGTCGGAGAAGATCAAGGTCTACGACAAGGGCATCGTGCTGAACGACGACCAGGACCAGCTCAACCAGGTGATCGCCGGCTACCGCATGGGCGACATGTGGGCGCCGCAGCTGGCCGGCACCGAGGCCCTGGCCGCCGAGGTCGCCCACTTCGCCGATTGCATCGCGTCCGGCACGCGGCCCGAAACCGACGGCGAAATGGGCTATAACGTGGTCAAGGTGCTGGAAGCCGCCACCCGGTCGATGCGCGAGCGCGGCGCTTCGGTCGCCGTCGCCCCCTAGGAGATGGAGCGGGATAGCCGCTCCATCTCCGCCAAGCCCGAGCGGCGTCTGAGCCAGGGTTTCCGCGGACGCGGAAACCCAGCAGAACAAACTAGGCGACGCACTTATTTTCACGCGTCGCCTTAAGGAGCAAGCGATGATTCCCTTTCTCGACCTCAAGGCACAATACCGCTCGATCGCCGACGAGGTCGCGCCGGCGGTGATGAAGGTGGTGGAAAGCGGCCACTACGTCGGCGCCGGACCCGAGGGCAAGGCCTTCGAGGCCGAATTCGCCGCCTATTGCGGCACCAGGGACGCCGCCGGCGTCAATTCCGGCACCGCCGCCCTGCATCTCGCCCTGCTGGCGCTGGGCATCGGCCCCGGCGACGAGGTCATCACCGTGCCGGCGACCTTCGTCGCCACCGTCGCCGCGGTGATCTACAGCGGCGCCCGCCCGGTTTTCGTCGACGTCGACCCCCTCACCTGGACCATGGATCCCGCCCGCATCGAAGCGGCGATCACACCGCGGACCAAGGCCATCCTGCCGGTCCACCTGCACGGCCTGACCGCCGACATGGACCCGATCCTGGCGGTGGCGTGCAAGCACGGCCTCAAGGTGGTCGAGGACGCCGCCCAGGCGCACGGCGCCGAATACAAGGGACGCCGCGCCGGGTCGCTGGGCGACGTCGGCTGCTTCAGCTTCTACCCGGGCAAGAACCTGGGCGCCTATGGCGAAGGCGGCGCGGTGACCTCCAACGACGCCGAGGTGATGAAGACCGTCCGCATGCTGCGCGACTGGGGCCAGGCGCGGAAATACGAGCACGTGCTGAAGGGCTTCAACGCCCGCCTCGACGAGATCCAGGCCGCCGTGCTGCGGGTCAAGCTGCGCCACATCGAGGCGTGGACCGACGCGCGCCGCGCCCACGCCGCAAGCTACGATGCCGGATTGGCCGGCGCCGTGGCGGGCGTGCCCCGGCCGGCGGCCCATGCCCGCCACGTCTACCACGTCTATGCGGTGCGGGCCGCCGACCGCGACGGCTTGCAGCAGCACCTGCAGGATGCGGGCGTCGCCACCGGGATCCATTATCCGGTGCCGGTCCACCTGCAACCGGCCTATGCCGACCTCGGCTACAAGGCGGGGGATTTCCCGGTCGCCGAACGGCTGGGGCGCGAATTCCTGTCGCTGCCGATGTTCGCCGAACTGGAACCCGCCCAGATCGAGGCGGTCTGCGCCGCAATGCGACGGCGCTGACCCGTCATCGCCGCGGCGAATCGCCGGGATCGATCACCCGATAATCGGCCTCGATCACCTGGGGCTGGACCGGGCGCTTGCCGGCGACCACACCCAGGTGCCGGCCCAGCCACGAGCGCAGCCGCGCCCGCACCGGCGGCAGCAGCAAGGGCAGCGCCAGGGCGTCGGTGAGGAAGCCCGGCAGCACCAGCAGCACCCCCGCCAGGGCCAGGCAGATCGCGTCGAAAGCCTCGGCCACCGGCACCTCGCCGCGATCGAGCTGGGCGCGGGCGCGCATCAGCGCCGCCAGGCCCTGGTGGCGCAGCAGGGCGGTGCCGCCGGCCACCGCGGCGACGGCGACCAGGATGGTCGGCACCACCCCGATCAGGTCGGCCGATTCGATGAACAGGCGGATTTCGATCACCGGCAGGGCGATCACCGCCAAGAGGATCAGCCATGGCATGCTTGCCCTTTTCCCTTCACCGGCCTATGTGTTGAACTATGAGCAGCGGATTCCACTTCCTCGATATCGTCTTCTTCGCCATGGTCGCCGCCTTCCTGGTGCTGCGGCTGCGAAGCGTGCTGGGACGGCGGAGCGACACCGATCGGCCGCCGCAGGAATGGGCGCCGCCGCGACCGGTTGGGGACAACGTGGTCGATATCACCGGCCTGCGCAAGCCCGCAGCCGAGCCGGCGCTGGACACTCCCGCCGGGCCGGGGCTGGCCGCCATCCGCGCCGCCGATCGCGACTTCACCACCGAGGGCTTCGTCGCCGGCGCCCGCGCCGCGTTCCAGATGATCGTCGCCGCCTTCGCCGCCGGCGACACCCGCGCCCTGCGGCCGCTGCTGTCCGACGAGGTCTACCGCAATTTCGCCGCCGCCATCGAATCCCGCGCCCGCGCCGGCGAGCGGCTGGGGACCGAACTGGTGGAAATCCACGCGGCCGAGGTCATCGACGCCGGCCTCGACGGCACCCTTGCCCATGTCACCGTCCGTTTCGTCAGCGAACAGGTCAACGTGGTCCACGATGCCGCCGCCGACGTGGTCGAAGGCCATCCCCACCAGGTCACCGAGGTGATCGACGAGTGGACGTTCCGCCGCGACGTCACCGCGCCCAATCCCAATTGGGAGCTGGTGGCGACGCGCTCGCCCGAGGCCTGACCGTGCGGCGGCGCCTCGCGGCGGCGGTGCTGCTGGTCCTGGTCGGCTGCACCCAGCAGCCGGCGCCGGGTCCGGCACCCGACCGCCTGGTCCTCACTCCCGCCACCTTCGACGACCTGCCCGGCTGGCGCGACGATTCCGCCGCTGCCGTGCTGCCGGCGCTGCTGCGCTCGTGCGAGCGGATTGCCCGCCTGCCGTTCGACCGCTCCATCGGCGCCGAAGGGATCGGCGGAGTCGCCTCCGACTGGAGCGGGCCGTGCGGCGCCGCACGAAGGCTGCCGGCCGGCGACAACGCCGCCGCGCGCGCCTTCTTCCAGGAATGGTTCGCGCCCTGGGCCGCAGCCAACGAAGCCAAGGGCGACGGCCTGTTCACCGGTTATTTCGAACCCGAACTGAAGGGTGCGACCCGCCGCCAGCCGGGCTTCGCGGTGCCGCTGCTGGGGCGGCCGGCGGATCTGGTGACGGTCGATCTCGGCCGGCTGCGCCCCGACATCGGCCACGAGCAGCTGGCGGGCCGGGTGGTCGACGGCCGCCTCGAGGCCTATCCCAGCCGGGCGGAGATCGAGGCCGGCGCCCTGGGCGAGCTGGCGCGGCCGCTGTTCTGGCTCGACGACCCGGTCGACGCCCATATCCTGCATATCCAGGGCTCGGGGCGGATTCGCCTCGAGGACGGGCGTACCATCCGGGTCGGCGTCGCCGCCACCAACGGCCGTAAATTCGTCGGCATCGGCAAGGTGCTGGCCGACGAGCACCGGCTGGACGCCGGCAGTTCGATGCCGGCCATCCGCGACTGGCTGCACGCCCACCCCAACGAGGCGCCGGCGCTGCTTGCGGCCAATCCCCGCTACGTATTCTACCGCATCGTCGAGGGCGACGGACCCCTCGGCGCCGAGGGGGTGGCGCTAACGCCGGAACGCTCGCTGGCGATCGACGCCCGCTTCATTCCGCTGGGCGTGCCCCTGTGGCTGGACACGGCGGCGCCGTCGGGCAATCCGATCCGCCGCCTGGTGATGGCCCAGGACACCGGCGCCGCCATCAAGGGACCGGTGCGCGGCGACCTGTTCTGGGGCGCCGGCGAGGCCGCCTTCCAGCAGGCCGGGCGGATGAAGGCGGCCGGACGCTATTGGCTACTGTTGCCGCGCAACCGCAGCCCCCGCCTGGCGGCGGAGTAGCGGGCGGCCCCGGCCTTGCATTGCAGTCGATTCGACGCCATCCTCCGGCTTGAAGGGCGAGGCGGCGGCAATGAGTGCTCTAATTTCCGAGTGGAAGACGCGCAAGGCCAAGGAGGCCGAGCAGATGCACGAGCAGATCCGGGCGGCGGTCAAGGCCGGCCGGGTCAAGATCTACGCCGATGCCAACGCGCTGGCCTTCGAGGGCTCGCCGGTGCATTCGCCGTGGGACCATCTGGCGCCGCTGCTGGCGCTGATGGTGCTGGCGCTGATGGTGCTGCTGGCGGCGGGGGTCGCCTACGGCATCGTCGCCATGACCGTCGGCGCGCTGCTGCACCTCGTCTGCGGCCGCTATTACGTCGCCTGGCGCCTGCATCAGCGGGTCGAGGCGCATCTGCTGCACAGCTTCGCCCAATGGCAGGCGCTGTGGGACCAGGGCGGCGTCGCCATGGTGCTGGTCGACAGCACCGAGGCGCCGTGCCTGGCGCCGCTGGGGGACTGGCGCAAGTTCGCCCGCCGCAACCTGCCGGCCGAGGGCGCGGTGCAAGCGGTGGAACCGGCGGAGCCGGTCAATGGCCCATGACCTGCACACCCACATCCGTCATCGCCGGGTGGTCACCCCCGAGGAGGCGCGCGTCTGGCGGGCGGTGACCCGCGATGTCGCTCCTTTGGACGGCCGCTCTGCCGGCGATCCCGGCGCGGACGATCTCCTTCCGCCCTCCCCGCCGCCGCCTTCGACACCCGCGGTGGCGCCGCTGCGGCCGCCGCCGCCGGCCCGCGCTCTGCCGCCGCTGGGCCATGGGCGGGCGCCCGGAACCGACGGCCGCACCGCCCAGCGGCTGGCGCGCGGGCAGATGGCGATCGATGACCGCCTCGATCTTCACGGCCTCACCCAGGATGCCGCCCATGCCCGGCTGCTGGCCTTCATCGCCCGCGCCTACGAATCCGGGCGGCGCTGCCTGCTGGTGATCACCGGCAAGGGCCGCAGCGGCGACGGCGTGCTGCGCGCCCAGGTGCCCCGCTGGCTCAACGAGGCGCCGACCCGCGGGCGCATCCTCGGCTTCTCGTTCGCGCGGCCGCAGGACGGCGGCGAGGGCGCGCTCTACGTGCTGGTCAAACGGCGGCGATGACGCCGTTCGGCGCCAGGGTGCGGAGCCTGCGCCAGGCCAAGGGCATCCAGCTGAAGCGGATGGCGGGCGACCTTCACCTCTCGGCGGCCTACCTGTCGGCATTGGAGCATGGCCGGCGCGGGCGCCCGGCGCCCGGCCTGGTGATGCAGATCGCCGGCTATCTCGGTTGCATCTGGGACGAGGCGGAGGACCTCAAGACACTGGCCGAGATCTCCCATCCCCGCGTCGTCGTCGACACCGCCGGCCTGTCGCCGGCCCGCACCGAACTGGCCAACCGCCTGGCGCGGCGGATCGGGGACTTGCCGGACGATGTGGTCGACCGGATGCTGGCGCTGATGGACGACGCGCTCAGTACTTGAAGTCGCCGGGCGCGGTGAAGCCGGTGAACGGCCACGACTTGACCAGAGTCCATCCGTCCCCGGCGCGGGCGAACAGGTGCGACGCGTCCGGCCGCAGGGTCCGGCCCAAAGCGGCCTCGACCGCCGGATTCCAGGTCAGCAGGTAGAGGTGCGTCGCCGGCGTCGCCGCCAGTTCCGGCGCCACCCCCGAATCCGGCGTGAACGCCGACAGGCCGCCGACCACCTGGCGGCCGAACCCCATGTACCAGTCGATGAACTTGGGAAAGAATCCCGGTCCCTTGGGATCGATCACGAACAGCGTGGCGCCGGCCGGCAGCGTCCTGGTCATCTCCACCACCGCCCGGCGCACATGGTCCTTGACCGGATGGATGTCGAACCGCAGGTAGCGGGCGCCGGCCACCGGCCCGGCCAGCGCCACCGCCAGGCACAGCGCCGCCACCGCGCGCGGCACCGGCCGCGGCAGCCGGCCGCCCGCCGCCCGCCACCAGCCGCCGGCCACCGCCGCCGCCGCCGCCAGTTCGAGCCCGCCGAGTTCGGTGTGGTAGCGCCAGAACGATGCCGCCGATATACCCTCGTAGCCGATGTAGACGGCGACGTAGACCCACAGCAGGAACACCGTGAAGCCGGTGAAGACGGCGGCGAACACCACCGCCAGCCGCTGCTCGGCCCTGGGGCCGCGAAGCAAGGCGACGGCCGCCACCAGGCAGAGCACCACGCCGAGGCCGAAATAGCCGCCCTTGTTGATGATGACGTGGCCCATGCTGGCCAGCGTTTCCGGCAGCACGTCGAACTGCCACTTGGCGAAGGGCACCGCCGCCTGCTCGCCGCCGCCGCCCATCGCCGCCACCTGGACCCGCCACACCAGATAGGGAACCAGGGCGAAAGCCGCGGCCGGGACCAGGCGCACCAACCGCCGCGGCATCCGCGCCGCCGCCGCCGCCAGGCCGATCGCCAGCAGGGCGAACAGCACCAGATTGGCCTGCTTGGGCAGGACCAGCGCGGCGCAGCAGGCGCCCAATTGGATCACGCCGCCGCGCCCGGGGGAATCGTCGTCGGCCAGCAGCCGCACCGCCAGCACCGCGCTGAACGCCAGCGCCACCGAGGTCGCGCAATCGGCATAGTTGGACAGCACCAGCTTGGCGACGAAGGCCGGCGCCAGCAGGGTGACGAAGGCCAGCGCCACCGCCGCCTCGCCCCACCCGACCGGCCTGGCGTCGCGCCGGCCGCGAAACACCTGCACCAGCAGCAGGGCCAGCGCCGCCGACAGCAGCAGGTTGAAGCGATCGATCGCGGTGTCGGCGAGGGTGCCGGACAGCTTGCCGGCAAGATAGCCGATCAGCGTCACCGCATAGGGATAGGCCGGCAGCGCGCTGTCGCTGGCCGGCAGGCCGGGGCCGGGAAAGCGGTCGACCACCATCAGGTAGCGCAGGTTGGGCAGCCATTGCGCCACGTCGTCGTTCTCCGACGGCAGCATCGACAGGGTGGCGAGCAGCAGCGGCAGCAGCAGCAGCACCATCTTGCCGCCGCCCGGCGGCAGCAGGGGTTGGCGCCGCAACACCAGCAGGGCGCCGGCCGCAACCGCCGCGGCCGCGGCCACGGCCGCCACGGCGGTGAAGGGAATGGCGGTGAAGGTGCCCAGCACGGTGAAGGCGACGGCCACCACCGACCAGCCGACCAGCAAATCGGCCTCGGGCGCCGCCTTGGCATCCCGGGCGAGCAGGCGGATGGCGGCGCCGATGGCGACGAACCCCGCCGCCACCGCCAGCAGAGCCAGGCCTTGCAGCAGCTGGGCGGCGTCGGGAAGCAGGCGGCCCCAGTTGTCGGCGAGGAACAGCAGGTCGGCTTTCATGGCGAACAGCGATGCCATGGGGGCGACCGGCAGGCAAGGCATTTCCGCCCCGAAGGCGTTGCCGCGACTTGCCGCACGATTCATGCCGGCATAGATTGGCGCATGGACCTGACCAAACTCACCGTCGTCATCCCTTGCTACAACGAGGAACGCACGCTGGCCGCCATCGTCGAGCGGGTGGCGAAGGCGGACCGCTGCGGGCTGGACCTGGAAATCGTCATCGTCGACGACGGTTCGCGCGACCGCTCGGTGGCGGTGATGAAGGAGCTGGCGGCGCAATATCCGGGGATCAAGGCGGTCGAGCACGCGATCAACCAGGGCAAGGGCGCCGCGTTGCGCACCGGCTTTTCCTGCGCCACCGGCGACGTGGTGCTGGTCCAGGACGCCGACCTCGAATACAGCCCGGCCGATTATCCCAGATTGCTGAAGCCGATCCTCGACGGCCGCGCCGACGTCGTCTTCGGGTCGCGCTTCAAGGGCGGCGAGGAAACCCGGGTGCTGTATTTCTGGCACTGGGTGGCCAACAAGCTGCTGACCCTGGCGTCCAACATGTTCACCAACCTCAACCTCACCGACATGGAGACCTGCTACAAGGTGTTCCGCCGCCCGGTGATCCAGGCCATCGACATCGTCGAGAACCGGTTCGGTTTCGAACCCGAAATAACCGCCAAGGTCGCCCGCATCCGCCCCGCCCCGCGCATCTACGAGGTCGGCATCAGCTATTCGGGACGCACCTACGAGGACGGCAAGAAGATCGGCTGGCGCGACGGCCTCAGGGCGCTCTACTGCATCCTGCGCTACAATCTGATGCCGTAAGGCGTCGTCCGATGTGCGGGATCGCCGGCAGCACCGGGGCGGATTCCACCATCGTCCAGGCGATGGCGGACCGCCTCGCCCATCGCGGCCCCGACGCCGCCGGCCTGTGGGCGGGCGACGGCTGCGCGCTGGGCCACACCCGGCTGGCCATCATCGACCTGTCCCCCGGCGGCGCCCAGCCGATGGCCAGCCCATGCGGGCGCTGGGTGATCGCCTTCAACGGCGAAATCTACAATTTCCAGACCCTGAAGGCGGATCTCGAGGCCAAGGGCGAGACCTTCGCCTCGTCCAGCGACACCGAGGTGCTGCTGCGGCTGCTGATGCGCGACGGCCGCGACGCGCTGCCGCGGCTGATCGGCATGTTCGCCTTCGCCCTGTGGGACCGCTTCGAGCGCTCGCTGCTGCTGGTGCGCGACCGGCTGGGGGTGAAGCCGCTGGTCTATGCCCCGCTGGCCGGCGGCGGCCTGGCCTTCGCCTCGGAAATCGAGGCGCTGAAGGCCCATCCCGGCATCGACCTCGCCCACGACCGGGCGGCGCTGTCGGAATATCTGGCCCGCCTCTACGTGCCGGCGCCGATGACCATGTACGCCGGCATCCGCAAGCTGCCTCCCGGCGGCTGGCTGACGTGGCGGGACGGGCGGACCGAACAGGGACAATGGTGGGCGCCGGCCTATGACGGCGGGCGGACGCCCTCGGTCGACGAGGCCGCCGAGGAAATCCTGCCCATCCTCGACAGCGCCGTGCGCCTGCGCCTGGTCGCCGACGTCGAGGTCGGCTGCTTCCTGTCGGGCGGCATCGATTCCTCGGTGATCGCCGCCCTGATGGCCAGGGCCTGCCGCGAGGCGGGGGCGCCGCCGCCCCGCACCTTCACCATGACCTTCGACCAGGGGGCCTATGACGAGCGCGACGCCGCCGCCGCGGTCGCCCGCCATGTCGGCGCCCGCCACGCCGAATTGCCGGCGCGGCCGGCGGCGGCGGCCGAATTCCTGCCCGAGATGGTCCGCCGCTTCGGCGAGCCGTTCGGCAATCCGACCGCACTGCTAGTCCACGACCTGTCGCGGATGGCGCGGCGACACCTGACGGTGGCGCTGGCCGGCGACGGCGGCGACGAGGTGTTCGCCGGCTATCCCCGTTACCAGGGCGGCCTGCTGGCGGCGCGGCTGCGGGCGCTGCCGCGGCCCTTGCGGGCGCTGGCGGCGCGGGCGGCGGGCCTGATCCCCGAAAGCAGCGCCGGCCGCCACGGCCTGCGCCGCGCCCGCGAATTCCTCGGCGCCGCCTGCCTGGCCGACGCCGAGGCCTATGCCAGCTGGGTCGAATATTTCGATCCCGGCGAACGCCGCGCCCTGCTCGGCCTCGACCGGCTGCCGGAGCGGCCGATCGCCGCGCTCTACCGGGCGGCGCCCGGCGGCGATCCCCTCGACGCCATGCAGCAGACCGACCTGGTGTCGTTCCTGCCCGGCAACCTGCTGGCCTATGGCGACGCCATGAGCATGGCGGTGGCGCTGGAAACGCGGCTGCCGCTGCTCGACCACCGCCTGGTCGAGGCGGTCGGCCGGATCGCGCCCTCGGTGCGCTTCGCCCACGGCAAGAAGACCATCCTCAAGGCCATCGCCCGCCGCCTGCTGCCGCACAGCATCGTCGACCGCCCGAAGCTGGGCTTCAACCCGCCGATGGGGGTGTGGCTGAAGGGCAGCCTCGCCGGCCTGGTGGCCGAGCGCCTGACCGCGTCCCGGATGGCCGAAATCGGCCTCG
>Ga0265331_10000707_pt1 | contig 28439 bp, 22 predicted proteins | sample 41923metaG_FD_202088 | JGI IMG/M metagenome (GOLD analysis project Ga0265331, IMG submission 202088) | Rhizosphere microbial communities from Carex aquatilis grown in University of Washington, Seatle, WA, United States - 4-19-23 metaG | ecosystem: Host-associated > Plants > Roots > Rhizosphere... | reverse complement strand
TCGCTCCGCCGCTCTCCGCCAGAACCTTGGTGATCGCCGCCGTCAGCGACGTCTTGCCATGGTCGACGTGACCAATCGTCCCGATGTTGCAATGCGGCTTGTTGCGTGAGAACTTTTCCTTGGCCATCGTCGCGATTTCCATTGGCTCGCCGGGGCCAGATCGCCCGACGGCGCCCCTTTAAGGCTCCTGCGACTTTTGATCAAGTGGCCTTGCGATTTACGGGCGACGGCGCCCGCACATCAGGCGCTTTTTCCGGCGACGCCGGCGCTTTCGAAGGTGGCCATCCCCGCATGGCAGGCCAGAGCCGCCTTCACCACCCCGATCGCCAGCGCGCCGCCGGAGCCCTCGCCAAGTCGCATCCCCATGTCGAGCAAGGGTTTCTTGCCAAGGCGCGCCAGAACCTGCGCATGGGCGCCCTCGGCCGAGACATGGGCGGCGAGGCAATGGTCGAGCGCATCGGGCGACAGCGCCTGCAGCAGCGCGGCGGCGGCGCAGACGACGAATCCGTCGAGCAGCACCGGAACCCTTGCGAGGCGGGCGGCGAGAATGGCGCCCATCATGGCGGCGATTTCCCGCCCGCCGAGCCGGCGAAGGATTTCCAGCGGATCGGCAAGATGCGGCCCATGCAGGGCCAATGCGGTTTGGATGGCGGCGGTCTTGCGGGCGAGGCCGGCGTCGTCGACGCCCGTCCCCCGCCCGGTCCAGGCCGAGACCGTACCGCCCCACAAGGCGGCGTAGATGGCGGCGGCGGCGGTGGTGTTGCCGATGCCCATTTCTCCGGCGACGAACAGATCGACGCCCGGCGTGATCGCCTCCATCCCATAGGCGAAAGTCGCGGCCGCCGCCCGCGCGTCCATGGCGGGACCCTGCGTGAAATCTTCGGTCGGATGCTCCAGCGCCAGTTCGAACACCTTGAGGCCTGCGCCGACGCTTCGGCACAGCTGATTCACCGCCGCGCCGCCGGCCGTGAAATTGTCGAGCATCTGCCGGGTGACGCTTTGCGGGAAGGCGGAAACGCCCTGCGCCACGACGCCATGATTGGCGGCGAACACGGCGACCAGCGGCGCATCTGCAGTGGGCGTCGCCTTGCCCTGCCATGCGGCCATGAATTCGGCGATCTCTTCCAGCCGCCCCAGCGCCCCCGGCGGCTTGGTGAGCTGCGCGTCGCGCGCCCGCACCGCGGCGCGGCTCGTCTCGCAGGGGCCGGGCAGGCCCGCGAACAGCATGCGGATTTCTTCGAAAGGTTCGATCGACATTCGGGCTCCGGGGTGAAGCCGGAGGGTTTAGGGGAAAAGCCGGGGTTTGGCGAGGCGGCGCAGATGTTGCGCGCGCCGCCTCCGCCTTCGCCGCGTCAGCGCCCGCCGTGGGCGCTCGCGCCGGGCGACCCCGGAGCAGCCGGCCCCGGCGGCGCGGCAAAGTTCGGGCGCGGGATGTTTTTGGGGATCGTGGCGCCGCCGGGCGTCGGCGTCAGCACCGCGCCGCCGGGCGCGACCAGGGTCTGCGGGGCGGCGCCCGTCTGATTTTGCGTCTGCGCGAACGCAACGTCGCCCGACATCGCCGCGCCGAAAACGACGAGGGATATGAAACACTTTTTCATTGCGATGCTCTCCTTGCGCCGAACGTCATTTCGCGGTCGTGGTGGCGGACGGGGAACCGTCGACGCTGTTCAGGGAAACATGGTTGTTGGCATAGGACACGAGATGACCGCCCGTATCGAAAACCAGTCCGGCGCTGTTTCCGGAAATCAGGGAATTGCTGAGGAACACGTACGACCCTGCCCCGGACGAATAAACTCCATATCCGCTGTTCGAGAAAGTATTGTGATCCAGATTGACATAGGTGTTTCCGCCCGACGAGTAGGCGGCCAGAGCAGCCCACGCTTGCTGTGAAATCCGACTGTCCCGCATTTCCAGATTCACCTGCGTGCCGGCCCCCGCATTGATGTAAATACCCTCGGCGCAGTACTCGATCCACGTGTTGTCGATGTCCACGGTCGCCACCGAGCCGCTGCCGGTCGGTTGGACGATCAATCCGAACCCGCCGGTGAAAGCGCCGCTCGACGGAACCCCGACGCTCTCGATGTGCGTGTTGTGCACGGACAGTTTCCCGCCCGGGGCGGCCGGCGTGAACGCTATGCCCGCCGCCGAAGCGCCAGTGGTGATGGTCGCGATGGAAACATTGTCGACCGTCAGCTTTGCGCCCTTCAGGAAAGCGATGCCCGTCGAGTATTCGTCGAAAATAAGTCCGTTCTTGATGGTGACGTCGATATTTGCTCCGTTGATCGTGAAGGGTCCGAAGCCCGCCGTCGTAGCGCCGCAATCGATGGTGACCGAGGTGGAAATCGTGACGATCTCCGAATAGTCCCCGCTGTCCAGACAGGACACCACGCCGCCGCCGACCGTTTGCGACAAGGCATGGCTGATCGTATGGCAAGGCGCGCCGATTGTGCAGATGTTCGTATCGACGCCGGCCGACGACACGAAGCTCTTGTAGTTCGAGGCCTGCGCCGGCGTCGTAATTGCGGTGGCGGCGATCCCGCTGACGAACAGCGCGTGAAGACAAAGTCTCATGATTACACTCCCCAAAGATGCCGGAGCTCGTCTCACCCCGCCCGGCCATACTCGTTCAAATCGTGGAGGGCTCCGTTGCGCTGGCGCACAACTTCCGCAACATGCTGCGGACCCTCGGCTACGGACCTCCCCGGGTGCGCAGAGTTTTGAACAGGCCCCCGCATGAGGCAAAGCTTAGTTTCGATCATCGCCGTCGACAATGTGACAAATTCTCGCAAAAGCGCGCCACACCGAAGGAATTCATTGCGCCCGCGTAGCCTCGAAGGCCGCCAGCGCCCGCGCGCGCGCACTGGCGTGGTCGACCATCGGCAACGGATAGGTTTTCCCCAGAACAATGCCCGCGAAGGCGAGCGCCGCGGGCGGAGCCTCCCAGGGTTTGTGAATGTGATCGTTCGAGAGAAGCCTCAACTCGGGAACCCAGCGGCGGACGTACTCCCCCTGCGGATCGAACTTCTCGCCCTGCAACACCGGATTGAACACCCGGAAATACGGCGCTGCATCTGCGCCGCTGCCGGCCACCCATTGCCAGCCGCCCGAATTGTTGGCGAGATCGGCGTCGACGAGCGTGTCCCAGAACCATTTTTCGCCGTCCCGCCACGGCAGCAGCAGATGCTTGATCAGAAAGGACGCGGCGATCATGCGGGCGCGGTTGTGCATCCAGCCGGTCGTCCACAATTGCCGCATCCCCGCGTCGACCATGGGATAGCCGGTGAGGCCCTTCGTCCATGCGTCGAAGGCCGCGCCGTCATGGCGCCACGGAAACCCGGAAAAGCGGGCGTCGAGCGGCGCATCGGGCATCTGCGGAGAAGCGACGAGCAGGTGATGGCAGAACTCCCGCCAGCCGATCTCGCGCAGAAAGGGGAGACCGGCGTCACCGGCCGCGGCGGTCACCGCACACCATGCCTGGCGCGGCGAGATTTCGCCAAAGTGCAGGTGTGGTGACAGGCGCGACACACCCTCTTCAGCGACAGCGTTGCGCGTTTCGCCATAGTCGGCGGCGCCGTGCTTCGCGAAGGCCGCGAGCCGCTTGATCGCGGCGGCTTCGCCGGGGCGCCAGCTCTCGCGCAGGCCGCGGGCCCAATCCGGTTTTTTCGGCAGCAGCCGCCAGTCCTCGAGCCGGTCGCCTTCGAGCGCAGGAGCCCCCCGGAGCTTCTTGGGCGCCGCTGAAGGCGGATCGGGTTCGGGGGCGGCGAGGCAGGCTTTCCAGAACGGCGTGAACACCCGAAACGGGCCGCCCTGCTTGTTGCGCATCTTCGCAGGCTCGAACAGCAGCGCGCCGTTGAAGCTCTCGACGGTCAGGCCGCGCTCCCGCAGACTGGCCTTGATTTCGCCATCGCGCCGGATCGCCCAGGGTTCGTAGAGTCGGTTCCAGAATACGGATTTCGCGCCGGTCCGGCCGATCACATCGTCGAGAATGGAGGCCGCCATGCCGCGGCGAAAAATCAACGTCACGCCTCGGGCGCCGAGATCGGCGGCCAGCGCGTCCAGCGAATGGTGCAGCCACCAGCGGCTGGCGCCGCCCCTCCGCCAGTCGCCCGCTGCGGCGTCATCGAGAATGTAGAGTGCGACGACGGGCGCGTCAGTCTTCACCGCGGCGGCGATGGCCGGGTTGTCGGCAAGGCGCAGATCGTTGCGAAACCAGACGAGGGCGGGATCGGTCATGCAGAAAACCGGAGTAAAAGTGACACACTCCGGTAAATCAGACCGAACGCGCCCTCGACAAGCGCCGCTGCGACGCGTGGCGACGGCACGGCGGCGATTGGCGGAAATTGGACCGCGAGCCCTCCAGGCTCACGGTCCATTGCTCACCGCTTGGCGTGTTTCACGCCATAGGCCACGTAGATGGCGACGCCGATGATCGTCCAGATCAGCAACCGCAGCCAGGTGTCGAGCGGCAACGCCGCCATCAGGCCGAAGCAGAACAGGATGCCGATCACCGGCAGCCACGGCACGCCGGGCGCGGTGAAGGGGCGGGCGAGATCTGGATGGGTGCGGCGCAGATAGATCACCGCGACGCATACCAGCGAAAAGGCCGCCAGCGTGCCGATGCTGACCATTTCGTCCAATATGTCGATCGGCAGGAGCCCGGCGGCGACGGCGACCACCACGCCGGTGAGGATCTGGCTCGTCGCCGGCGTGCGGTAGCGATCATGCAATTTCGCGAAGACCTGCGGCAGCAGCCCGTCCTGCGCCATGGCGTAGAAAATGCGGGTCTGGCCGAACAGCAGCACGAGAATCGCCGTGGTGAGGCCAGCCAGCGCGCCGAATTTCACCACCCAGGAAAGCCAGGCGACGCCGGTGCGGTCCATGGCGAGGGCGATCGGGTCGGGAACATTGAGTTCCTTGTAGGGAACGACGCCGGTCGCCACCGCCGCCACAGCGATATAGAGAATCGTGCAGATGATCAGCGATCCGATGATGCCGATCGGCACGTCGCGCTGCGGCGTATGCGCCTCCTGCGCAGCCGTGGAGACCGCATCGAAGCCGATATAGGCAAAGAACACGACAGACGCGCCGCGGGCGACGCCACTCCAGCCATAGTGCCCGAACTCCCCGGCGTTTTCGGGAACGAGCGGATGCCAGTTGGCAGTGTCGACATGGCTGGCGCCGAAGGCGATCACCAGCATCACCACCGTCACCTTGATGGCGACGATGACATTGTTGAAGCGCGAGCTTTCGCTCGTGCCGCGCACCAGCAGCGCGGTCAGCAGCAGGATGACCCCCGCCGCGGGAACATTGAACAGGCCGGCCTCGGCGCCCTGAGCCCGCGCGTGCTCGCTCAGGAAATACGCCTTCGTCAGCGCGTCGGGCAAATGGATGCCGAAACCTTGCAGGACGCGGTTGAAATAGCCCGCCCAGCCGACCGCCACCGTGGCGGCGCCGGCGGCATATTCCAGCACCAGATTCCAGCCGATGATCCAGGCGAAGACTTCGCCCAACGTCACATAGGCGTAGGTGTAGGTGCTGCCCGAAATGGGGATGAGCGCGGCGAGCTCGGCGTAGCACAGGGCGACGAAGGCGCAGGCAAGACCGGACAGCAGGAAGGAAATCATTACCCCCGGACCGGCGAAATTGGCCGCCGCTGTTCCGGTGAGCACGAAAATGCCGGCGCCGATGATGGCCCCGATTCCCATGGCCATCAGCGACGCCCAGCCGAGCGCACGCTTCAGTCCGTCCTCGTTGGCCTCATGAGCGGCGATGAGATCGGTCACCGATTTCTTCGTGAAATATTTGCTCGTGTTTCCATTGGCCAAGGCGAGACCTTTCCTGCAACTCGGGCGCCGCGGCGATTATGTGCGCCGCAAAACAGGTTAACAAGCGAAAACGGCGCTGCAAGAGATACGATCGTATCGGACCGCCCGACCGCGCGGCCAGAACGTCCGCCGCGTCCCGCGGAACAGAATTTGCTCTTTTGTCCGTCAGACGCGTTAAAGATGGGCGGATGCGGCCGACTCCCCGGCGCAAATGAAAGTGATCAAGACGCGTGGCGGACGCCTCTCTCCTACTGGCCTACAGCGACGTTCTTCTCTTCCTCGGCACCGCCGGCGTGGTGGCGCCGCTGCTTTCGCGAGTGCATGTCAGTCCGGTGCTGGGCTTTCTGCTCGCCGGGGCGCTGCTCGGCCCCTATGGGCTCGGACGATTCGTGGCGGACTGGCCGCTGCTCGCCTATCTGTCCATCACCAATATGGAGGCCGAATCCCGCATCGCCGAGTTCGGGCTGGTGTTCCTGCTGTTCATGATCGGGCTGGAATTGTCCTGGGAGCGGCTCGCGCGGCTCAAGCGGCTGGTGTTCGGGCTCGGCCTGCTGCAGACCGGCGTCTGTTCTCTCGCGCTCGCAGTGATCGGCCATGTCTGGTTCGGCCTCGACAGCGGGCCGGCGGCGTTGATGGGCGCGGCGCTGGCGATGTCGACCACCGCCATCGTCGTGCCGGTGCTGATCGAGTCGAAACGCCTCGCCAAGCCTGCGGGGCGCGCGACATTCTCGGTTCTGCTGATGCAGGATCTGATGGTGGCCCCATTGCTGTTTCTCGTGTCGGCGATGGCCAACGCCCAATCCGGCGTCGGCGGCTTGGGCCTCGTCACCGCCTTTCTGCCGGCCGTCGCGGCGATCGGCGCGCTCATTTTCCTCGGCCACAAGTTCTTGCGGCCGCTGTTCCATCTCGTCGCCGAGGCCGATTCGACCGAATTGTTCATGGCCGCATGCCTGCTGGTGATCGTCGGCTCGAGCCTCGCCAGCGCCGCGGCTGGCGCCTCGATGGGTCTGGGCGCCTTCATCGCCGGGCTGCTGCTGGCGGAAACCGAGTTCCGCCGCGAGATCGAAGTCACCATCGAGCCGTTCAAGGGGTTGCTGCTGGGTCTGTTCTTCGTTTCGATCGGCGCCGGACTGGACATCGGCGTCGTCGCCCGCGATCCGCTGCCGATCATCGGCCACGCGGCCGGACTGATTCTGGTGAAGGCGGCGCTGACCTTCGGGCTCGGCCTGTTGTTCAGGCTCGGACCGCGGGCGGCGGGCGAGGCGGCGCTGCTTCTGGCGCCGGGCGGCGAATTCGCCTTCGTGCTGCTCACCGCCGCGACGCTGGCCGGCGTTCTGCCCGGCCGCCACGGCGCCGACGCCATGGTGGTCGTCACCCTCAGCATGTTCGCCGTGCCTCTGCTGGCGCGCGTCGGGCGCGACCTCGGCAAGGAAAAACCCGTCGACGAAGAGGCGCTCTACGCCCATCTCGCGCCGGGAGCGGAGGCCGCCGCCGGCAAGGTGGTGATCGTCGGCTATGGCCGGGTCGGGGCGCTGGTCGGCGACATGCTGAAGCGCCACGACATTCCCTTCATCGTGTTGGAAAGCGTCGTCGAGATCGTCGCGCGCGCGCGTGATGCGGGCGTCGACATCTACTGGGGCAACGCCACGCGGCGGGAATTCCTGCTGAAAAGCGGCGTCGATCATGCGCGCGCGCTGGTGGTGACGGTCGAAAACGCCCATGCCGCGGAGGAGATCGTCAGGGTGGCGCACGAAGCGCGCGCCGACATGGCGATCGTGGCCCGCGCCCGAGACGCCCGGCACGCCACGACGCTGTATGAACTCGGCGCCAGCGACGCCATTCCCGAGACGATCGAAGCCAGTCTGCAACTCGCCGAAACCGTGCTCGTCGATATCGGCGTGCCCATGGGCTATGTCATCGCCTCGATTCACGACAAGCGCGACGAATATCGCAAAACCCTGCAGCCGGCGGCCCCGGCCCTACGCCAGCGCCGCGCCGAGCGTCAGGCGAGGAAGAAAAGCGAGTTGGCGCGGCGGCGCTCGAAAGGCGGCGAGGAAACGCCGGAGGGCTGACGGCGGGCGCGGTTTGGGCTATGGCGCGGGCGTCCTTCGAAAAGGAACCGCCATGCGTATCGCCGCCATGTATCACTATCCGGTCAAGGGTCTGTCGCCCCAGTCGATCTCTTCCGTGGAGCTGGAAACCGACGGCTATTTCCCTTGCGACCGGCTGCTGGCGCTCGAAAACGGCCCCTCGGGCTTCGATCCCGATGCGCCGGAGCATCAGCCGAAGATCAAGTTCCTGATGCTGATGCGCAACGGCGCCCTCGCCGGCCTCGAAACGCGCTACGACGCGGCGAGCGACATGCTGAGCGTGCGCAAGGACGGGCTCGAACTGCTGCGCGAATCCACGGGAGAGGCCGCGGGCCGCGCCCGCATCGAGGGGTTTTTCGCCGATTTCCTCGCCGCCGAACTGCGCGGACCGGTGCGGCTGCTGGCGGCGCCGGACAGGTTCCGCTTCACGGACTCGAAAGCCGGCTTCGTGTCGCTGGTCAATCTCGCCAGCGTCGCGGCGATCGAGACGGCGCAGGGCGCGCCGGTCGATCCACTGCGCTTTCGCGCCAATCTCTACCTCGAAGATCTCGACGCCTGGGGCGAGACAGCCCTGATCGGCAAGACCCTCACTGTCGGCGGGGCAAAGCTGGAAATCCTGAAGATGACCGACCGCTGCGCCGCGACCGGCGTCGAGCCGGGAACCGGCGTGCGCGACATGGATCTCGTGCAGACGCTGCGCAAGACCTTCGATCACGTCGATTGCGGCGTCTATGCCCGGATCGCCTCGGGCGGCCGGGTGGCGGTCGGCGACCGGCTGTCGGAGGGCTGACCCGGCGCATCGCGGGCGACGAGCCGCTCGCGCGGAAACAGCACATCGACCCGCACGCCGGCGCCGGGCGCCGAATCGATCGCCAGTGTCGCGCCATGGGTCGTCGCGAGGGTGCGCACCACGGTAAGGCCGATGCCGGCGCCCGAGGCTTTCACGTCGTGGCCGCGGTGGCCGGGCTCGACCAACCGGTCGAGGTCGTCGCGCGCCACGCCGACGCCGTCGTCGGCGACGGTGATCGTCAGCCCCGCATCCGAAAGCGCCGCCGCAACGCGGAGGCGCGCGCCGGCGCCGGCGTAGCGGATGGCGTTGCCGACGAGATTGCCGACAATGCGGGCCAGCACAGCGGCCGGGATCGCCAGCAGCGGCAAGCCATCGGGCAAGCGCGCCTCGAGCATGATGCCGGCGCGGACCGCGTCCGTCTCGACGAGTTCGACGATCTCGCGCAGGGTTGCCACGACATCGGTGACGGGCTCGGCCGGCGTTTCGTCGAGCCCGTAGAGCCGCGTCGCCTCCTGATCGATCATGGCGGCGGCCTGTTCGCAGGCTCTGGCGATGTGCTGGAAGTAATCCTGCTGCTTGGGCGTCGTCGGGCCGGCGAGATCGTGGCGCAGGAAATCCACCATGCCGGCAATGGCGTGCAGCGGCGTTTTCACGTCATGGATCAGGCCGGCGATGGATTTCTTGGCGCCGCCGGCGAGATGCATGCGACGCAGTGCGTTTTCCTGCAAGGCGCGGTCTTCGCATTCCCGCGTCACGTCGAGATGCAGCACCACCGCGCCACCCTTCGCCGGCGGACGCAGGCCGAGCACGGTCATGCGGAACCAGCGGCGCTGGCTCGGGGAGTGGCAGGGATAGTCGAAGCTTCCGGCTTCGGCGCCGCCGCCGAGGACGGCGCGCAACACCCGCTCGGCCTCTTCGGCGAAATGCGTTGCGGCCGGGCCGGGATCGCGGCAGGCGTCGAGATAGGAGACGCCGATGCCGAAGCGATCGCCGTCATAGCCGTTGTCTCGGGCGAACTTGCGCCAGCCCTCGTTCACAGCGACGATTACGCCGTTGCTGTCGAGCATGGCTGCCTGACCAGGGAAGGCCTCGATCATCGACTCGGGCGCCGGTGGTTCGGTGATCACAAACGGCTTCACATGGGCCCCGCGCAGGTGCGCTCGCCGCCGGAAAGGCTGGACTTGCAAATATTATCAGACTTTTTTGCCATTACAAGTCGAAGCAACCGTTCCAAAAAGCCCTGCAAGCCTTGGAAAAAATCCAGAAAAAACGTGGCCGATCGCGACCACGGCGTGGTTGCGACCGGCGTTTTACTTGCGTGCAGTAGATTTTGCGAGGATTCATTTGCGCCATCGCCGACTTGACCCCGTCCCCGGCGCCGCCTAAGCGTCGCTCGCCAGTCGGCCGGATGGCCGCTGCCTGCAAGGGCAGAGGAAAGTCCGGGCTCCACGGAGACACGGCGCCGGATAAGGTCCGGCGGGGGCGACCCCAGGGATAGCGCCACAGAAAGCAAACCGCCCGGCGCAAGCCTCCTTCGGGAGGCGAAGCGGCCGGGTAAGGGTGAAAGGGTGCGGTAAGAGCGCACCGCTCCTTCGGCAACGCGGGAGGCATGGCAAGCCCCGCCGGGAGCAAGACCGAATAGGGGCGACAGTTTTCGCAAGAAGACAACCCGTCTCCGGGCCGTCGCCCGGGTTGGTCGCCAGAGGCGGTCGGCAACGATCGTCCCAGAGGAATGGCCATCGCGTCCGCGCCGGGCAACCGCCGCGGGCCTTACAGAACCCGGCTTACAGGCCGACTGGCGCTTTTCCCGTCACCGAGAATTGGCTGCGCGCCGTGACGCCCGGCGCGCAGCGGATCGCCGGATCGCGAAACGGCGGGACGATTTGCTCGAAGCGTCTACAAAAAATTGTGCAAGGATTTCGGCGATATCTCGCACAAGCCGGCGACGTGGGGCCGGCGGGCGGCCGGTTCATAAACGATGCCTTAACACTAACAAAGCCTAATGGCGATTGGTCGCCGCGATGGCGTGACGGCGGCCGCCTCGCGTGAACGCCGCATTCGGGTCGTAATGGCGCCGCAGATGCTCCCGTCATTCCCTCCGCCGCCGGCGCCCCGGCGCAGCGGAACTGCGACCGCGCCGCGCCGACGCGCTGCGTCGAGGACGCTCGGGCGCAGCAGGACCAGTGTGATGAACGATGCCGCGGCGGCGCCGCATATTCCGGTTCTCGGCGCGCAAGCGGTCGCCGCGCTCGCGCCGCGCGCGGGCGGGCGCTATCTCGACGCGACTTTCGGGGCCGGCGGCTACAGCCGCGCCTTGCTCGCCATTCCCGAAACGCAGGTCCTCGCCCTCGACCGCGATCCGACCGCCATCGTCGCCGGCGCGCCGCTGGTCGCCGAAGCGCAGGGCCGGCTGACGCTCACGCAATCGCGCTTCTCGCAACTCGAAACTGTCGCCCGCCAGCACGACCTTCTGCCGCTGGACGGCGCCGTGTTCGACATCGGCGTCTCCTCGATGCAGTTCGACCGGGCCGAGCGCGGCTTTTCCTTCCGCTTCGACGGGCCGCTCGACATGCGCATGGAGACGACCGGCCGCAGCGCCGCCGACATCCTCGCGCAGGAAGACGCGGAAACGCTGGCCGATATATTCTACGTCTATGGCGAGGAGCGCGCTTCGCGCCGCATCGCCCGGGCGATCGTACATGACCGCGAAACGGCGCCCTTTGTCTCGACCCGCCAGCTCGCCTCGATGATCGAGCGCGTCGCGCCGGCGCGGCCCACCGAAATTCACCCGGCGACAAAAACCTTTCAGGCGCTGCGCATCGCCGTCAACGACGAACTGGGCGAACTGATCCAGGGGTTGGCCAGCGCCGAGCGCGCGCTCGCCGAGGGCGGGAGCCTTGCGGTGGTGACCTTCCATTCGCTGGAGGATCGCATCGTCAAGCTGTTCTTTTCCGAGCGTTGCGGACGTGGCGAGACCGGCTCGCGCCGCCTGCCCGGCGAAGCCGCGCCGCCGCCGCCGACCTTCCGCGCCGAGGGGCGCCAGCCGATCGCGCCCTCGTCCGCCGAAATCGCCGCCAATCCGCGCGCCCGCTCGGCCAAGCTGCGTCACGCAATCCGCACGGCGACGCCGGCCCGCCCGCTGGACGAGCGCCTCGCGCGCCTCGCCGCCCTGCCGCGGCGCGACGCGAGAAAGGGCTGAAGGACCATGCTGCGCTTTCTCAACATCCTGTTCCTTATGGCGCTGATCGCTTCGGCGGGCTACGCCTACACGATCAAGTACCAGACCAGCTACCGCTCCGAGCAGATCGCCAAGACCAAGCTGGAGATCAAGGCCGAACAGGACGCCATCGCCGTATTGCGGGCGGAATGGGCGTTTCTGACGCGCCCGGAGCGCCTGCAACAACTTTCCGACAAATATCTCGATTTGAAACCCATGGCGGTCGCGCAGATCGTGCCGGCGACGGCCATTCCGGAAAAATCCGCGCGCGTCGAGGCAGTGGGAGCCGAACCCGGCGCGTTGCCGAGCACACCCGTCGTCGGAGCCGCGGTGACGACGCCGAAAGCGCCGACCGCCACCGTCGCCGGCGCGAGCGCCAAAGGCGCGACGCCCGCCAGAGGAGCCGCCCGCAAGCCATGACGACGCAAGACACGCGCCCCCTCCTCGCGCCGCGCCCGAACATCTTCCGCGCTCTGAGAACGCGGATGGCGAACAGCCCGGTCTTTTCGACGAGCCTTGCCGCCAGCGGTCCGCGCATGAAAATCGCGGCCATGGGCTTCCTGCTGCTCTATGGCGTCATCGCTGGCCGACTGGCCTGGCTCGCCATCAACCCGCACCTTTCGACGACGCGCCGCGCCGCGGCCGAAGCCGTCGCCGCCGCGCGTCCCGACATTCTCGATCGCAACGGTGAAATCCTCGCTACCGACGTGAAGACCATGTCGGTGTTCGCGGAGCCCAAAAAGCTGATCGACAAGGACGAGGCCACCGAACTGCTGACGGCGGCGCTCCCCGATGTCGACGCCAGTGAACTGCGCCAGCGTCTCGCCTCGCCGAAGAAAGGCTTCGTGTGGGTGAAACGCGAAGTCACGCCGCATCAGCGCGAAGAGGTGTTCCACCTCGGCCTGCCCGGCGTCGGTCTCATCGCCGAGAACAAGCGCGTCTATCCCAACGGGCCGATCGGAGCGCATGTGCTCGGCTTCGCCAATGTCGACAATCAGGGCATTTCCGGAATCGAGAAATTCATCGACGGCCAGGGCTTCGCCGATCTGCACACCGCCGGCTTCAACATGTCGCGCGACGAATTGCAGCCGATCCAGCTGTCGCTCGACATCCGCGCCACCCATGCGCTGCGCGACGAACTCGCCAAGGGCGTCGAGCACTTCAAAGCCAAAGCCGGCGCCGCAGCCATTCTGGACGTGACCACCGGCGAGATCATCGCCATGGCGTCGCTGCCCGATTATGATCCCAACAAGCCGACCGATGCGCTCGATCCGCTGCACATCAACCGCATGAATGTCGGCGTCTACGAGATGGGCTCGACCTTCAAGGCGCTGACCATCGCCATGGCGCTGGATTCGGGCAAGGTGAACCTCAATTCGCGGCTCGACGCGCGCGGCGCGCTGAGCTTCGGCCGCTTCAAGATCCACGACTTCCACGCGCAGAACCGCGCGCTCACCGTGCCGGAAGTGTTCACCTACTCCTCCAACATCGGCACGGCGCGCATGGCGATGGGCCAAGGCGTCGAGAAGCACAAGGCGTTCCTGCACAAGATGGGCCAGCTCACGCGCATGCGCACCGAGCTTCCCGAAAGCGCCGAGCCCATCGTGCCGAGGCAGTGGGGCGAACTCAACACCATGACCATCGCCTTCGGCCACGGCCTCGCCGTCGCGCCGCTGCAGGCGATGATGGCGGTGGGGGCGCTGATGAACGGCGGCTACCTGATCACGCCGACCTTTCTGAAGCGCGGCGAGGAAGAGGCGAAACGCGACGCGCCGCAGGTGGTGAAGACCGAAACCAGCGAGGCCATGCGCTATCTCATGCGCCTCAACGCCGAAATCGGCACGGCCAGGAAGGTCGATGTCGCCGGTTATTTCGTCGGCGGGAAGACCGGCACCGCCGAAAAAGTCATCCACGGCCATTACGACAAGAACCGGCTGTTCACCACCTTCATGGCGACGCTGCCCTGCGACAAGCCGAAATATCTGTTCCTGACCATCATGGACGAGCCGCAGGGCCTGCCGGAAACCGGCGGCTACGCCACGGCCGCATACAACTCCGGCTATGTCACCGGCCAGATTATCGAACGCGTCGGGCCGATCCTCGGCGTGGCGCCGCGGCCCGCGCCGGCGACACCCTTCCCGCTGCTCGCCAAGGCCGGTTTCGGCTTCGCCAACCAGCCGGCGCATGGCGGGGGCGGCCATTGAAAACGCTGGCCGACCTCCTTCCCGGCGCGGCGCTGTCGGCTGACCTCGCGCTGACGCCGATCGCCGCCGTCACCGCCGACAGCCGCAACGTGCAACGCGGCTCGGCATTCTTCGCAATCCCCGGCCACAAGGGTGACGGATTGGACTTCGTCGCCGACGCCGCTGCGCGCGGCGCGGTCGTCGTCGTCGCGCAGCGCACAGCCGAGTGCGCGCTGCCCTTCGTCGTCGTTCCCGATGTGCGGGCAGCGCTCGCCCATGCGGCGGCGCGGATGTTTCCCGGCCAGCCGCAGACGGTCGCTGCCGTCACCGGCACCAGCGGCAAGACCTCGGTCGTCGCCTTCCTGCGGCAGATCTGGACAGCGCTGGGGCACGAGGCTGCGTCACTCGGCACGGTCGGAGTCGTCGCGAAAAAGGATACGCTCTATGGCTCGCTGACGACGCCGGGCCCTGTCGAACTGCACCGCAATCTCGCGCTGCTCGCCGATCAGCGCGTCACCCATCTCGCGATGGAGGCGTCCTCGCTGGGCATCGAGCAGCGACGTCTCGACGGCGTGCGGCTCGCGGCCGGCGCTTTCACCAATTTTTCGCGCGACCACCTCGACCATCACGCCGACATGGAGGCCTACTTTCAGGCCAAGATGCGGCTGTTCGACACGATGCTGGCGCCGGGCCAGCCGGCGGTCGTGGACGCGGACGGTGATTACGCAGATCGCGTGATCGACCTCTGCCGCAAGCGCGGACTGGACGTGCTCACGGTCGGCGCCAGAGGCGAGGCGATCCGCATCGTCGAGGCGCGCCCACATGCGCTGGCGACCAGCCTGCGTCTGTCCTGCCGCAATGTGGAATACGTCGTGGAACTGCCGCTGGCGGGCGCCTTCCAGACCTCCAACGCGCTGGTCGCCGCCGGCCTCGCGCTGGCGACCGGCGGCGAGCCGTCGAAAATCTTCTCGGCGCTCGCCGGTCTGCATGGCGCGCCCGGACGCCTCGAACTCGCCGGTCAGAAGAGCGGCGCGCCGGTGTTCATCGATTACGCCCACAAACCCGATGCGCTCGACAAGGTGCTCGACACCTTGCGGCCGCTGGCGAAGGGCAAGCTCGTCGTCGTCTTCGGCTGCGGCGGCGATCGCGACAAGGGCAAGCGTCCGCTGATGGGCGAGATCGCCGCGCGCAAGGCGGATGTGGCGATCGTCACCGACGACAATCCGCGCAGCGAACAGGCGCCCGACATTCGCGCCGCGATCCTCGAGGGCGCGCGCTCTGCCGGCGGCGGCGCGCAAATTCACGAGATCGGCGACCGGCGCGCGGCCATCCGCGCCGGTGTCGCCATGCTGGCGCAAGGCGACATTCTCGTCGTCGCTGGCAAGGGCCACGAGACCGGGCAGATCGTCGGCGCCGAAACGCTGCCGTTTTCCGACCATGAGGCGGTCGCCGCCGCGCTGAAGGACGAGCCAACATGACCACTCCCGGCCTTTGGACTGGCCTTGGCCTCATCGGCGCGCTCAATGCCCGCATCTCCGGCGGACTGCCGCGCGAGGTCGGCGGCATTTCGATCGACACGCGCACGCTCGAAAAGGGCGATCTGTTCTTCGCCATCAAGGGCGATACGCTCGATGGCCACGATTTCGTTCGCGCGGCGCTGGAGAAAGGCGCCGGCGCGGCGGTGATCGACGAAGCCCATGCGTCGCAGTTCGCCGGCGTCGGGCCGCTGTTCATCGTGAGGAATGTGCAGGACTCGCTGGAGCGGCTCGGCGCCCGCGCGCGCGAACGCACCAACGCCTTCATCGCCGCCGTCACCGGCTCCGTCGGCAAGACCACCACCAAGGACATGACCGCGGCGATGCTGGCGCGCTTCGGCGCCGCCCATTGCTCGCTCGCCTCCTACAACAATCACTGGGGCGCGCCGCTGTCGCTCGCCCGCATGCCGGCCGCGACCCGTTTCGGCGTGTTCGAACTCGGCATGAATCACGCTGGCGAACTCGCCGCGCTCACGGCCCAGGTGCGTCCGCATGTGGCGGTCGTGACCACCGTTGCGCCGGTGCATCTCGAGCACTTCGACTCGATCGAGGCCATCGCCGACGCCAAGGCAGAAATCTTCTCCGGCCTGATCGAGGGCGGCGTCGCGATCCTCAACCGCGACGACGCGACCTATGACCGCCTCTTCCAGGCCGCCGCGCCGCGCGCCGCCCATGTGTTGACCTTCGGGGAACACGAAAGCGCCAGCGCGCGCCTGTTCTCTTACCGCACGGAGGGGGACACGGGCGTCGTCGAAGCCGGCATTCTCGGAAGGGCGGTATCCTATCGCATCGGCGCGCCGGGGCGTCACGTCGCGATGGATTCCCTTGCCGCGCTGCTGATCGCCACCGTCTTCGATCTGGATGTCGAGGCCGCCGCGGCGACGCTCGCCGACTTCGCGCCGCCCAAGGGCCGCGGCGAGCGCCACAGAATCACGCTGGCCGATGGCGGCGAGATCTTGCTGCTCGACGAAAGCTACAACGCCAACCCGACCTCCATGCGCGCCGCTCTGAGGTTGCTTGCCGACACGGCGCCGGCGCCCGGCGGACGCCGGATCGCGGTGCTCGGCGACATGCTGGAGCTCGGCCCGCGCGGCGGCGAGCTGCACGCCGAACTCGCCGAGGACGTCGAGAAGGCCGGCGTCGACCAGCTGTTCACGGCGGGTCGCCTCTCGGCGCAACTCGCCTATGCCGTGTCCGATGCACGCCGCGGCGCCCACCGCGCCGGCGCTGACGAGCTCGTCGATGTCGTTCTGGCCGCGCTGCGTCCCGGCGACGTGGTCATGGTCAAGAGTTCCAACGGCACGCGGCTGTCGCGCGTCGCCGCCGCCATCAAGTCACTCGCCGCCCCTGCCAAGGCCTGAATCAGCGTCTGCCCCGAGGAAACGAAAACATGTTCACGCTTCTCGCGGAACTCTCCACCTACTGGAGCCCGCTGAACATCTTCCGCTACATCACCTTCCGGGCGGCCTGCGCCGCGGCGACGTCGCTGTTCTTCGTGTTCTTCTTCGGGCCGACGATCATCGCCGCGCTGCGCATCAAGCAGGGCAAAGGCCAGCCGATCCGCGAGGACGGTCCGGCCTCGCATCTGCTCACCAAGAAGGGCACGCCCACCATGGGTGGGCTGATGATCCTGTCGGGCCTCGTCGCCGGCACGCTGCTGTGGGCCAATCTCAAGAACCCCTATGTCTGGATCGTGCTGTTCGTAACCGTCGCCTTCGGCGCCATCGGCTTCTACGACGACTATCTCAAAGTGACGAAACAGTCGCACAAGGGCTTTTCGGGCTGGATGCGTTTGGCGCTGGAATTCCTCATCGCCGGCGCCGCCTGTTACGCCTTCATGGCGATCGGCGGCGAGAACATGACAAAAATCGCCTTGCCGATGCTCAAGGGCTACATCGGCTCGCTGGGCATCTTCTTTCTGGGATTCGGCGCCTTCGTCATCGTCGCCGCCGGCAATTGCGTCAATCTCACCGACGGGCTCGACGGCCTCGCCATCGTGCCGTCGATGATCGCCGCCGGAACCTTCGCGATCTTCGCCTATCTCGTCGGCAACACCGTGTTCTCGTCCTATCTCGGCGTCAATCACATCTCGGGCGTCGGCGAACTGACCATCGTCTGCACCGCGCTGATCGGCGCGGGTCTCGGCTTCCTGTGGTTCAACGCGCCGCCGGCGCAGATCTTCATGGGCGACACCGGCTCGCTGGCCCTCGGCGGCCTGCTCGGCGCCATCGCCGTGGCGGTGAAGCAGGAGTTCGTACTGGTGATCGTCGGCGGCCTGTTCGTGCTCGAGGGCGCCTCGGTGATCATCCAGGTCGCCTACTTCAAGGCCACGCAGAAGCGCATCTTCCTGATGGCGCCCATCCACCATCACTTCGAACAGATGGGCTGGAAGGAGCCGCAGATCGTCATCCGCTTCTGGATCATCGCCTTCGTTCTGGCGCTGATCGGCCTCTCGACACTGAAATTGAGGTGATCCATGACACCCGTCACGACATTTGCGGGACGCAGAGTCGCCCTGTTCGGTCTCGGCGGCTCGGGCCTCTCCACCGCGAAGGCGCTGATCGCCGGGGGCGCGACGGTTTCCGCCTGGGACGACGGCGAAGCCGGCCGCAAAAAAGCGCAGGCGCACAGCGTTCCGATCGATGATCTTTCGGTCGCCGACTGGAGCGAATTCGATGCGCTGATCCTCTCGCCCGGCGTGCCGCTGACGCATCCCGCACCGCACTGGACGGTCGAGCGCGCCGCCGCCGCCAATATCGAGATCATCGGCGACATCGAACTCTTTTGCCGCGAGCGCGCCGCAAGAGCGCCGGGTGCGCCGTTCATCGCCATCACCGGCACCAACGGCAAGTCGACCACGACGGCGCTGATCGCCCACATCCTGCGTCAGAGCGGGCGCGACGTGCAGCTCGGGGGCAACATCGGCGTGCCGATCCTCGATCTGCAGCCGCCGTCGGACGGGCGCATTCACGTCATCGAATGTTCGTCGTTCCAGATCGATCTGACGCCCTCGCTGGCGCCCACGGTCGGTCTGCTGATCAATCTCACTCCCGATCACATCGACCGTCACGGCACGATGGAGCATTACGCCGCCGTGAAGGAGCGCCTTGTCGCCAACGCCGAAGTGGCGCTGATCGGCGTCGACGACGCTTTCACCCATGCCATCGGCGCGCGCCTCATCGATCGCGCCGGCGCGGAGCAGCGCGTGTTGCCGGTCTCGGCGGCGCGCACGCTCGACTGGGGCTTTTACGTCGAGGGCGACGCCGTCTGCTTTCACGAAAACGGCGCGGCGCCCGAGGCCGTGGAAACGCTCGGCCGGCTCACCGGCGCGCGCGCGTTGCGCGGACGCCACAACGCCCAGAACGCCGCCTTCGCCGCCGCCGCTGCATGGGAATGCGGTCTCGAGGACGAGGAGATCGCCCGCGGCCTGCTCACCTATCCCGGCCTGCCGCATCGCATGGAAGAAGTTGCGACGATCGGCAAGACGCTGTTCATCAACGACTCCAAGGCCACGAACGCCGATGCTGCGGAAAAGGCGCTGACGAGCTTTTCCGACATCTTCTGGATCGCCGGCGGCAAGGCCAAGGAAGGTGGCATCGACCCTCTGCGTCCGCATTTCGCGCGGATCCGCAAGGCCTATCTGATCGGCGAAGCGGCGCCGTCCTTCGCCGCGACGCTGGAGGGCGCGCTGCCCTACGAGTCATGCGGAACGCTCGACGTGGCCGTCACGCGGGCGACGCTCGACGCGCGCGCCTGCGACGCCGCCGAGCCCGTGGTGCTGCTGTCGCCGGCCTGCGCCTCCTATGATCAATTCGCCAATTTCGAAGCGCGCGGCGACGATTTCCGTGCGCTGGTGCACGGCCTGCCCGCGGTTCTTGCGGCAAGGGGGGAGTTATGAGCCTGTTCTCACGCGCAAAACGCACGCCCTTGTCGGATTGGGCCTGGACCATCGATCGCTGGCTGGTCTTCAGCCTTCTCGCATTGATCGTCGCCGGGCTGGTCTTTTCCATGGCGGGAAGCCCGCCGGTCGCCGAGCGCCTGCATTTGCCGACCTTCTATTTCGTCAACAAGCAGGTCATCTATCTGGCGCCGGCGATGGCGGTGATGTTCGCGACCTCGTTCCTGTCGCCGCGCCATGTGCGCCGCGCAGCTTTGATCGGCTTCGTGATCTCGCTCGGCCTCGTCGTGGCGACGCTGTTCTTCGGGCAGGAGGTAAAAGGCGCCCGGCGCTGGATCTTCGGCATCCAGCCGTCGGAATTCCTCAAGCCTACCTTCGTCGTGGTGGTCGCCTGGGCCTTTTCCGAAGGCGCGCGGCGCAAGGACGTGCCCGGCAACTGGATCGCCGCGTTCCTGCTTCCGGCGACCATCGGACCGCTGGTGCTGCAACCGGACTTCGGCCAGACCATGCTGATCTCCATCGTGTGGGCCGCGCTGTTCTTCATGGCCGGCCTGCACTGGATCTGGATCGGTGGGCTCGGCGGAGTTGGCATGCTCGGCGCGCTGCTCGCTTATAAATTCGCCTCGCATGTGCGCGCCCGCGTCGACGCCTTCCTCGAGCCGCCGCCAGCCGTCGCCGGCGTTCCGGCTGATTTTCAGTCGCAGACGGCGCTCGAAGGCTTCGTCTCGGGCTCCTGGTTCGGCCGCGGACCCGGTGAGGGCGTCGTCAAGCGCATCCTGCCGGACTCGCACACCGACTTCATCTTCTCGGTGGTCGGCGAGGAGTTCGGCATCGTCACCTGCATCCTGCTCGCCGGCCTGTTCGCCTTCATCGTCGTGCGCGGCCTGCTTTCGGCGGCGAAGAACGAAGACCCGTTCTGCCGCTTCGCCACCGCTGGTCTCGTCATGCAATTCGGCCTGCAAAGTTGCATCAATATGGCGGTGAACGTGCATCTGATGCCGGCCAAAGGCATGACGCTGCCGTTCGTGTCCTATGGCGGCTCGTCGCTGATCTCGCTGGCGCTCGGAATGGGCTTCCTGCTCGCCGTGACGCGGCGTCGTCCGCGCACCCGGGTGCTCACGGAACTGGCACAGGCACAACCTCAGACGCAAGGCGGGGCCATGGTCGGAGTGGCGGCATGAGCGACGCGCCCGTCCTCCTCGCGGCTGGCGGAACCGGCGGCCATCTCTTTCCGGCGCAGGCGCTGGCGCATGTCCTGGAAGCGCGCGGCATTCCTGTCGAACTCGTCACCGACGAGCGCGCGCTGCGCTATGGGGGAACCTTTCCCGCTCGCGCCATGCACACGATCCGTTCGGCAACCCCGCGCGGCGGCTCGCCGCTGGCCAGAGCCGGGGCGATCATGTCGCTCGGGCTGGGAACCTTGCAGGCTCTGAAGACCTTGCGCAGGCTGAAACCGCGCGTCGTGGTCGGCTTCGGCGGCTATCCCACCGTGCCGCCGCTGGTCGCGGCGTCGCTGCTGGGCATTCCCACTGTTTTGCACGAAGCCAATGGCGTGATGGGGAAGGCCAACCGCTTTCTCGCCGGGCGCGTCGACGCCATCGCCGCCAGCATCCCGCTCGGGGGGCTCGCGCCAGCGCTGGCGGACAAGACGCGCGTCGTCGGCAATCCGGTGCGGCCCAATGTGCTCGCCGCCGCCCTGACGCCATATCCCGCGTTCGACGACGGCGTTTTCCGGCTGCTGGTGACCGGTGGCTCGCAAGGAGCGCGGGTGATGTCGGACATCGTTCCGCCGGCTCTGGCGCTGCTTCCCGAAGAGCTGCGGCGCCGAGTCAGACTCGTGCAACAGACCCGGCAGGAAGACCTCGCCCGCGTCGAAGCGCTCTATCAGGGCGCCGGCGTCGACGCCGAACTTGCGCCGTTCTTTTCCGATCTGCCCGCTCGCATCGCCGCAGCGCATTTCGTCATCGCGCGTTCGGGCGCATCCACCGTGTCGGAACTCGCGGTCATCGGCCGGCCATCGCTGCTGGTGCCGCTGCCGCATGCGCTCGATCAGGACCAAGCCGCCAACGCCGCGCATCTCGCCCGCGCGGGCGCCGCCGAAACCGTGCGGCAGGACGATTTCACGCCACAATTCCTGGCGGAGCGCCTCGCTCAGCTCATTGCGACGCCCGAGGATTTGACCCGCGCCGCGGCCTCGGCCAAAAGCGTCGGCGTCCCCGACGCCGCCGAGCGCCTCGCCGATCTCGTGCTCGCGACGGCGAAGCGCTAACTCAACGGAGACTCCTGGACATGAAACTGCCGCGCGAACTCGGCCCCATCCACTTTGTCGGCATCGGCGGCATCGGCATGTCCGGCATCGCCGAGGTGCTACTCAATCTCGGCTACAGCGTGCAGGGTTCCGACGCCTCCGAAAACGCCAATGTCAAGCGCCTCGCCGAAAAGGGCGCCAAGGTGTTCGTCGGCCATGACGCAAAGAATCTCGGCGAGGCCGCGGTGGTCGTCGTCTCCACGGCGATCAAGCGTGACAATCCCGAACTCGTCGCGGCGCGCGAGAAGCGTCTGCCGGTCGTGCGCCGGGCGGAAATGCTGGCCGAGCTGATGCGCCTCAAGCAATGCGTCGCCATCGCCGGCACCCATGGCAAGACCACGACGACATCGCTGGTCGCCACCCTGCTCGACGCCGCGGCCTTCGATCCCACCGTCATCAATGGCGGCATCATCAACGCCTATGGCACCAATGCGCGCCTTGGCGGCGGCGACTGGATGGTGGTGGAGGCCGACGAGAGCGACGGCACCTTCCTGAAGCTCCCGGCCGATGTGGCGATCATCACCAACATCGATCCCGAACATCTCGATCACTTCAAGACCTTCGACGCGATCAAGGAAGCCTTCCTGCAATTCGTCGAGAACCTGCCGTTCTATGGCTTTGCGGCGCTGTGCCTCGATCACCCCGTGGTGCAGGAGCTGGTCGGCAAGATCGAGGATCGCCGCGTCATCACCTATGGCGAAAATCCGCAGGCCGACGTGCGGCTGATGGATGTCGATCTCACCGGCGGCGTCTGCAAGTTCAATGTGCTGCTGCGCGACCGCAAGACGTCGCAGGCGGTCTATATCGACAATCTCGTGCTGCCGATGCCCGGCCACCACAATGCGCTGAACGCCACCGGCGCCATCGCCGTCGCCGCGCAGCTGGGCATCACGCCCGATCAGATCCGCAAGGCGCTCGCCGGCTTTGGCGGCGTCAAGCGCCGCTTCACGAAAACCGGTGAATGGAACGGCGTCACCATCTTCGACGATTACGCCCATCATCCCGTGGAGATCGGCGCCGTGCTGCGAGCGGCGCGCGCCTCCACCAGGGGCAAGGTGGTGGCGGTGATGCAGCCGCATCGCTACAGCCGTCTGCAATCGCTGTTCGAGCCCTTTTCGACCTGCTTCAACGACGCCGATGCGGTGATCATCGCCGATGTCTACGCCGCCGGTGAAAAGCCGATCGAGGGGGCGGACCGAGACGGCCTCGTCACCGCCATCCGCGCCCACGGCCACCGCCGCACGGTGGGATTGCCGTCGCCCGAAGTGCTGCCGGCGATGATCCGCGAAATCGTCGCGCCGGGCGATTATGTGGTGTGCCTCGGGGCGGGGAACATCACGCAATGGGCGTATGCGTTGCCGGAGCAACTGGCGGCGGGTGGGGGGATTTGAGGGGAGTGGGGGGGGGAGCCCGCGCGAAGGTGCGGGCTCTCGCATTCAGCCCCTCATCAATTTTGACAAAATCAACTAACCCCCTTAGAAAGGACTGGAAATGAGCAACGCTTTCCAGAAATTGACTTCTGAAATGCCAGAATTGTTTGAGCGCCTCAATAACTCACCTGTTTTTAACGCTAAAGGGATTGCATCCCAAGAAAAACGCCCCGGAGTCTACGTATTTTTAGAAAATGGAAATCCAGTCCACGTAGGACGAACAAGAAATCTGAAAAATAGACTTCGCGGTCACATCAGTCGAAATCACAACTCTGCCTCATTTGCATTTAAGAGAACAAGATATATTCTAAAAAAATTTGCAACATATGTAGCTCTTGGCTCAAGAGGCGATCTTTTGTCAGATGAAGTATTCGCTACCGAATTTTATCAGCAAATATCTCATGTCAAAGCGATGGATGTTCGATTTTTGGAATTAAACGATCCAATAAAACAGTACTTGCTTGAGCTTTATGCTCACTTGGAGTATGGCTTGCCGCTTGATGAGTTTGACACTCATTGAGGATGTCTCGATCGCGAGGGGTAAGACGATGCGCCCCCGCGCTTGCGCGCGATAAAGGCCTCGAAATCGAAGGTTGTCGCCGGCCCGCTGGTCTCGCCCTCGATGAGCGCCGAGCGCAGCGCGTCGACCTGAGCCTGCTGCTCCTCGAGCAAACTCAATCCCGCCTGCACGACATCGCTGGCCGAACCATAGCGACCAGCGGCCACTTCCCTCTCGATGAAGGCGGCGTGATCGTCGCCGATCACGATGGATGCGCTTCTGGACATCCCGGGTTCTCCTGAAGAATGATGGGCGCAGGTTTCATAGTGATATCGGGTCGTCGAAAGCGCAACCGCTTCGAGATGCATCGCCTCGCTCACGCCAGCAGCGCGTACAACATCGTCACCTGCTCCGCCGGGTCGCTCGCGGTCGGGCCATAGACCTGCCAGAACCACCCTTCGCGCTCGAGTCCCCGTTCGTCGCACCAGGCGAACAGCGCGGGCCATGCCTGCGGCAACTGGTCGAACGGCCCCACCAGCCGGTGCGTCACGACGCGGCCGCCCGGCAATTGCGAGGCGACGACATCGCCGGCCGCGGGGAACGAGCGATCGACGATCACCCCCGGCTCGTAGTGCATCTTGCCGGACTCGAGCATGCGGCAGAGCGTGTATGTCTCTCCGACGGTCCCGAAACCCAGCGCCGGAAGCGCCGTTGCCAGCGCCGTTCGCGCGGCTCGCTCCGCGGCCGGCAGTTCGGCGAAGGACGCGGCGATTTTCACCGCCGCGGTCGATTGCGGCGCCACGGTCTCGACGCTGTAGTCGGAGCTCTTCTCCAGCGCGTCGCGTCCGACCGTCGTCTCGAACCGCGCATAACTGGCTTCCATGCCCTCCGCCATGCCGCTGGCGAGCATCGCCGCGCGCGTTTGCGCATCGGGGAGTGTCATCGTCACCGTCATCCGCGTTCCGGCGCCTGCGGGCTCGAAGCGTGTCTCCACATGATTTTCGGGCGTTGCCTCGGGCAGATACATCCGCTCGACATGCACGATTTTCGTGAACGGGACGAGTTCGACGAAGACGCCGGCAATGCAGAACCCGGCGCCCTGCGCATTCACCCATTCATAGCGGAATGCGCCGCCTGGACGCGCGTCGCACAGGCACACCGGCATCGACCAGCCGTCGGGGCCGAGCAGCCATCTGCGGATGAGGCTCGGCTCCGTATGCGCGCGCCAGACCGCTTCCGGAGGCGCGGCAAAACTGCGGGTGACGACGATCTGTCGATCGCCGTCCGCGACCAGCGTCAATTTCGTCATGGCTTCGTCCTTTCCGAGTCCGCCTGCATGTCGGCAAGAACGCTGTCGAGCCGTTCGTAGTTCTTTGCGAGCGCCGTCCGCAGTTGGCCGAGCCAGCGGTCGATGTCGTCGATGGCTCCCGGCGCCAGCCGGCAAGGACGCCGGGCGCCGTCGATCCGGCGGAGAATGAGCCCTGCGCCTTCCAGCACCTTGAGATGTTTCGACACCGCCGGCTGCGTCATGTCGAAGGGCGCGGCAAGCTCCAGCACCGTCGCCTCACCGAGTGCGAGACGGGCGAGGATCGCCCGGCGGGTAGGATCGGCAAGAGCGGCGAAGGTGGAGTCGAGGCTGGGCATGTCTGCTCTAATAGTTATATAACCTTCAAGATATATAATAGCAGCACAAAGTCAAGCCGCGCGCGCGAAGCGCAGGCTATGCGCGCAGGGCGGGGATTGACGCAGCCCTACCGTTTCAACAGCCGCTGCAGATAATCCAGCTCCTCGGGCGGGCGTTCGGGCTGGCCGAGGCGGCGGCGCAACTCCTCCTGCACCTTGTGGGCGCGCAGGGCCGGCGGCAGGCCGAGCGGATCGTATTTGGCGCCGGCGTTGTCGCCGCCCTTGCGGCCGGAGCGACCGAGCGGATCGGTCTCGCCGCCGCCCTGCGCACGCTGGCGCGAGCGGCCCGGTTGCTGGCCATCCTCGCCCTCGCCGGCCTGCTGGCCGCCGTTCTGGCCATCGTTGCGCATATCCTCGGCGAGCTTGTCGGCGCCCCGGCGCAGAGCGTCGACCGCGCGGCCCTGAGCTTCGACCGCCTCACCCTTGCCGCCGCCGCCCGGTTTCAGCGCGTCTTCGGCTTCCTTCATCGCCCGGCGAGCCGCGTCCAGCTCTTCGGAGCCGGCGCCGCCGGCCTCGCCCATCTGCTTCTGTTGATTTTCGAGGCGCTCGCGCAGGGCGCGTTGCCGCTCGCGGGCGCTGGATGCCGCGCCCGGCGCGCCGCTGCCGCCCTGTTCGCCGGCGCCGTCGTCGCCACCCTCCTGCGGCGCGCCAGGCTTTGCGCCGCCGCGGCTGCGGGCGCCCGGCTTGCCCGCGTCGCCCGGATTGCGGAAGGTTTCGTCGCGCAGTTGCTGCTCTTCGCGCGCCAGCCTGTCGAGATCGGAGAGCGCCTGCGACATTTTCCGGCGATTTTCGTCACCGCCGCCCTGTGCGGAGGGACGGATGTTTTCCATGATGTCCTGCAACTGGTCGAGCAACTCCTGCGCCCGCGCCGTGTCGCCGGACTTCATGGCCTTGTCGATGTCGTCGAGCAGTTTTTGCAAATCCTGCTCGCTCACACTCTTGCCGCCGCCCTCGCTCGCAGGCGCGCGGCTCTGGCGCGGATCGCGCTGCGCCCGCTCGGCCAGAGATTGAAGGAACCGGTCCATCGCCGCGCGCAGCTCTTTCGAGCGCTGCTCGATTTCCGCTTCGTCGGCGCCGCGCGCCATGGCGGCGCGCAGATTTTCCTGCGCCGCGCGCAGATCGCGTTCGGCCTGCGACTGATCGCCGTCTTCGAGACCGACGGCCAGAGTCCACAGCAGTTCAGCGACGCCGCGCAGATCGTCGTCGCTGCGGCGGCCTTCGAGCCCGCGCCGGGCGGCCCGCAGCCCGAGGTAAACTCCCGAGGACGTCTCGAACAGATCGGGCGCCAGCGACAGCGCCTGCAAGGCCGTGTGCACGCGGATGCGCTGATGGTCGGGGTCGAGCGCGAGATCGCGCCGCAGTTCGACGAGGGCGCGCGCCAGAGGCTGCGAGAAGCGGCGCTGCGGCAGAGTCACTTCACTTGCCGCCGAGCGGCCTTCGTTGCCGGCCTCGTCATGCGCGACCAGCGTCAGCGCCGCTTTGGCGCCGGCGAAGGGGCTGTCGGCGAGATCGAGCGTCGCCTTGCCCTCGCCCAGGCCATCGCGACTGCGCGGCAGCGTAAGCGGCATTTGCGGCGGAGCATAGAGCGCGCGCGGGGCGTCCGGGCGGGAAAAGACCGCCTCGGCGGAGACGACGCCGTAATCGTCGGCCGTCTTGTAGGCGAGGGACAACGAGCCGCGGGCGTTGGCGCGCGGCGGTCCGTCCAGCTCGATGGTCGGCGGCTTGTCCGGAATGGCGGCAAGATCGACGCTGCGGCCGTCCTGCAGATCGACATGGGCGCCGCCCGCCAGCCGGAAGCGCTCCTCGATGTCCTCCCCGGCGCGGGCTCCGGCGGCCGGCGTTTCGACCGGAAGCGGCTCCAGCGCGCCCGATGCGGCAGCGCCGGCGCGCGGCGCGCGCACGTGCAGCACCGACTGGACCGGCGCCGTGGCGGTGGAGTCGGCGGCGCCGATCATGATCGGCGGGCGGCCGGTGTAGGCCGGCGGGTCCAGCCAGGCGTCGACCCGCGCCGCGCCGCCGCCCATCGATTTCACCCGCCAGTCGAAAGCCGCGGCAAGGCGCGGACCGGCGTCGCCGCCCGCCGCAATGGCGGCGGCGACAGCGGCGATCATCGCCAGCGCCCGCAGGGCGTAAGGGTCGCGCTCCTCGATGCGCGGATCGGGCGGGGCGACGCGGGTCTGCGCCAGAGCCGCCTCCAGCCGACGCCGATGCGCCGCCCACAAGGCCCGGGTTTCCGGCGCGGCGGACGCATCGAGTGCGTCGTCGAGCGAAGCGGCGGGGCGCAGGCCGCTCACGGCGGCGTCGAGCCGCGCCAGCGCCGCCGGCCGCGACGGGCCACGACGCAGCAGCACGTTCAGGACGGCGAACAGAATGGCCGCGCCAAAGGCGACGACGCCCGCTATCCGGAACCAGGGGGCCGCGTCCAGCCAGACGCCGGCCAGCGACACGGCAAGAAAGGCAAATCCCAGTCCAGCAACCGCGGCGCCGGCCCGCCGCCAGCGCTCCAGCCGCAGCATGGCAGCAGAGCGGCGGACAAGCCGCTCCAGCAGGGGCGAAGGCTCGGAGGTTTCGGTCATGCCGCTTCCCGGTTGTGCGCGTCGTCTGGTCAGGCCCCTACAATGGCCCTAGTCGGGCGCTCAGGCAATTTCGTTGTGGGCATGTCCGGGCGGTGTCCTCGCGCAGGGCTCCGAATCGGGGTTAACGGGCAACGGCTCCCAGAGCTGCTGCGAGGTATCTGGTATCCCATCCTGCGATTTTTCTTCGCAGTTTGAGACTGGTCTTTTGCGGCTTCGTCGCCTTTCGTTGGGGTTTCATGGGCGGCGGTCTCTCGGGCTCGGCGCTTCGGACGAGATTGATGGCGAAGTGTCGGACGATCGCCATGTTCTGCGCGCCGTGGCCCTTGCGCAGGCGGGACTGGTCCTCGGCGAAGACGACATCGAGCACCCAGTGCAGCTGGTTCTCGATGGACCAGTGGCCTCGCA
>Ga0265331_10000704_pt1 | contig 28516 bp, 33 predicted proteins | sample 41923metaG_FD_202088 | JGI IMG/M metagenome (GOLD analysis project Ga0265331, IMG submission 202088) | Rhizosphere microbial communities from Carex aquatilis grown in University of Washington, Seatle, WA, United States - 4-19-23 metaG | ecosystem: Host-associated > Plants > Roots > Rhizosphere... | reverse complement strand
ATCATGCCGTTCGAGCCCTGGTATCTCGTCTATCTCGCGATGCTGCTGCTGGCGCTCGTCATTAGCCCGATCTGGGAGGAGCCGCCCCCCCCCGGCGCTGGTCAACCGCGCCGGGCGGCTCCCCGGCGCCAAAGGAAGTGAGAAGCACAATGGACAAGACTAAACCCTGGTGGCAATCGGCCGGCGTCCTTGGCTGCATCGGCGCGATGGCCGCCGGCGCCGCGTCGCTCGCCGGCTATACGCTGACGCCCGACGATCAGGCGCAGATCGCGCAGGGCGTCGCCAAGAGCGCGCAGATCGCGACATCCGCATTCGGGCTCCTCTCCAGCGCCATCGCGCTATGGGGACGTGTGCGCGCCACCCACAAGATCGGGTGAGCCATGTCGATCCAGGACGATATCAATCTCGTCGGCTCGCTGCTGCCGATCATCACGGCGGGAGCGGCGTTCATCCCCGGCGTCGGCCCCGCCGTCGCGGCGGCCGGGGCCGGCATCGCCATCGCCGAGGACGGGATCAAGCTCGAACAGGCGACCGTGACCTGGCTCAATTCGCCCGAGGGCGCGAAGGCCAAGGGGTTGATCGGCCGCCTTACCCATCGGCTCGGCATGGCCTTCGACGCCGCCGCCGGCGTCATCAAACCGGAGACGAGAGATGAGGTTCAGACCGATCTTGACGCTGGCCGCTTTTAGTCTGCTCGGCGGCTGCGCTTTGCCAAGCCTTGAGCCGGCGGCTCCGAAATGCCCGCCGCTCAATCAATATAGCGCGGCGGAGATCGCGCAACTCGCCAAAGACCTGCGCGCGCTGCCCCCGAACGAGGTGAGCGCGAAGGTGATCGTCGAGGACCGCAACCTGCGCCGCTTCTGCGGCCAAAAATAGGGACGCCGCCATGAAACCCTTGCTCGCCGCCTGTTTCGCCGCCTGCGCCCTGCTCGCGGGATGCTCGCTCAATCCGAACGGCTCGATCGACTGGGGCCGCTCGTTCACCAACGCGTCGGACCGCGTCAACGCCGCCAATCTCGCCATCGCCAAATATGCGCCGCTGGTCGGCAAGGATTTGCTGGCGATCGGCAATATCATCGTGCAGGCGGAATGTTCGCCGATCCTTAATCCCGCGACCAATGCGACGGTCACGGCGATCAAGATCATCGCGCCGTCGAGCTCCGCCGCGTCCGCGGCGCAAAACGCCCTGGCGACCAACGCCGCCATCGCCGCGGCGCTGTGCCCGCTCTACCAGTCGATCGTCGCGACCGTTGGCGCCGTGCCCGCCAGCCCGCCGAGCGGCGCGCCGATCCAGGCCATTCCCGCCGCGACGGCGGCTCCGACGTGAAAGACATCGCCTTCTGCGCCGGCGCCCTGCTCGTCGGGACCGCGCTGGCGCTCTCGCCGGTATGGATCACCCTCCTCTCTTATTTCTTCGGCGCAAAATGAACATGGACTGGGGCACTGCGGGACAATGGGCCGGCGTCATAGCCGCGATAACCATCGCGATCTGGGGCGCGATGAGCAAACGCAACGACAAGCAGATCGAGGGACTCGGCAAGGAGATCGGCGAGCTGAAGAGCGACCGGAGCACGCTTTTTAAGCGGGTCGACGGCATCGACAGGCAACTCGCGCGCGTCGAGTCGGAGATCGAGCATCTGCCGACCAAGGACGAGATGCACGATCTCGAAATGAAAGTCGTGGGCATAGACGGCAAAATGGACGCGATGCTCGACAAGATCGGCACGCTGATAGGCCAGAACGCCCGCGCCGAGGAGCGCGTCATCGAGGCCGAGCGCCGCGCCAATGAGGCCGAAAGGAAAACGCGATGAGCGCCATCGACATCCAGCGCGAACATGCGCGGCTGATCATCCTGCGCGATCTGGAGGAGCAATCGGACCGCCGGCTCAATAGCGCCATGCTGCAGGAGAACCTCTCCCTGCGCTGGGCGATCAACAAAACGCGGGAGTGGGTTCACGAGGAACTGCGCTTTCTCGCCGAAATGGGCGGCGTGACCCTGCTCGAATCCGCCAGCGTGCTGATCGCCACGCTGACCCAGAAGGGCCTCGATCACCTCGAGGAGCGCGTCGTCATCACCGGCGTCAAGCGCCCGAGCCCGAAGGTCTAACCCATGGCGCGCGAGGGACGCGGGCGGCTCTCCAGCCTCGATCTGCTGCCCGAGGAGGCACAGGACGATCTGCTGTGGGCGCTGGCGCAGCTCAATGCCCGCATACGGACGCAGGTCGATATCCTCGAAGAACTCAACAGGCGCCTCATCGACAAGGGGCTTTCCGATTATCTGATCTCGCCGAGCGCCTTCAATCGCAAGGCGGTGGCGATCTCGCGCGCCTCCGCGCGGATCAAGGAGCAACGCGCGATCTTCGCCGGCATAGCCGATCAATTGACGGCGGAGAGCATCGATAGCGGCAATGTCGCGCTGGCCGAATTCATCAAGACGTTGATCGCCGAGATCGTCTCGAAGGAAGAAGGCACGCTGACCCCGAAAGGCGTCAAGGAGTTGGCGCATGCGTTCGCGCTGGTGATCTCCGGCACCAAGCTCTCATCCGCCCGCCGCAGCCATGTCGAAATGGAGCAGGACGCCAAGAAGAAAGCCGCAGACGCCGCCGGCGCGGTGGCGCGCAAGGCGGGCCTGACTTCCGCGACCGTCGACAAACTCAAGGCGGAAATCCTCGGCATTCCGAGGACGCCGTGAGCGCCGGCCCGCTGATCACGCCGGAGCGCGAAGGCCGCTACGGGCTGATCTATGTCGATCCGCCGACGCGGACCGAGAGCTACAGCCCCAGAGGACAGGCCAAGGCGCCGCCCTATCCCACGATGAGCCGCTACGACCTGCTGACGCTGCCGGTGGGCAGGCTCGCCGCGCCCAATTGCGCGCTGGTCCTGTGGAGCACCTCAACGCATCTCGGCCAGATGATGGAGTGCATCCGCGTCTGGGGTTTCGAATATAAAAGCTACGGCGGCTGGGGCAAACGCAGCCCGCAGTGGAGCCCGGATTGCAAGGAGCCGAAATGGGCCTTCGGCACCGGGCGCTGGCAGCGCAGCACGCTGGAAATCTATCTGATGGCGGCGCGCGGCGCGCCGTTGATCTGCTCGCACGGCGAACGCAATTTCATCGAGGCGCCGCTGCGCGAACATTCGCGAAAGCCCGATGAAGCCCGCGAGGCGCTGGAGCGGATGTTCCCGCGCGTCCCGAAGATAGAGCTTTTCGCGCGGCAGCGCCGCGAGGGCTGGGATTGCTGGGGCGATCAGGTCGATATGTTCGAGGCGGCGCCATGAACGCAGAGCGCATCCGCTGTTGCGTCCCCTTTTGCGGGCGAACCTTCTCCCGGGAGAAGGTCGGCTTTCCGCGCGAAATCATATGCGGCAAGCATTTTCGCGCCATCGGGCCGCGCACGAAGCAGCAATATCGCGGGATCAACCGCAAGCTCAAAAAATGGCCCGACGACGAACGTCTATTTCGGCTCCATGATTTGAATTGGCGGCGCGCCAAGCGCCAGGCGATCGAAGCCGCGGCGGGGTTGATATGAACGAGCGGGCGCTGCGCGAGCGGAGCGACGAGCTGGAGGAGGAGGTCCGCCAACTTAAAGAGGCGTTGACGCCGAACCTGGCGTGGCCGAGCTTTCTGGGGGTGCGGATGACTGGAGCTGCGAGGCGCGTCACCGCGATGCTTATGGCGCGCGCGCCCAACATCATGCCGCGCGAGATTCTTCGCATGAGCTGCCTGCACGAAGATACGACGCTTAAAGTCGTCGATGTCCACATCTATAAGGCCCGACGCGCTCTCTCGCCTTGCGGCGTGCATATCCACGTGCAATGGGGCGAAGGGTTCTGGATGGACAACGCCTCCGCCGCGCGGCTGCGCGAGCTACTTAAGGGGGCGCAGCCATGAACCCGCGCCGGGAAATCCAGTCGCCTCGCCTCATCACCGAGGCCGAATGGCGCGAGTTGCGCCGCGATCATGCGTCAATGACCGCCGACATGCTCGCCGCGATGGGCGGCGTCGACGGCGTGTTTCTCGGCTATCAGAAAAAGCTCGTCTTCGCGGTCCATGAAAACCGCGTCACCATCTGCGAAAAGTCGCGCCGCACCGGAGCCACTTGGGGCATAGCCGCCGACGCCGTGCTGACCTCCGCCGCGGCGGAATCGGCCGGCGGCATGGACAGCTTCTACATCGGCTACAATCTGGAAATGTCGCGCGAGTTCATCGACACCGCAGCCATGTGGGCCAAAATCTTTAACGAGGCGGCGTCCGAGCTGGAGGAATTCCTGTTCGACGACGGCGACCCGGACAAGCAGATCCGCGCCTTCCGCATCAAATTCGCCTCGGGCTTCCAGATCATCGCTCTGTCTTCGCGGCCCCGCTCGCTACGCGGCATGCAGGGCTTCGTCATCATCGACGAGGCGGCGTTCCATGAAGAATTGAAGGAGCTGATGAAGGCGGCGATCGCGCTGCTCATCTGGGGCGGCCGGGTTCTCGTGATCTCCACGCACAACGGCGAGGACAACCACTTCAACGTGCTGGTCAAGGCGGCGCGCGGCGGCAATGGCTACGGGCTCGTGCGCTTCGATTTCGACGACGCGCTGACGGACGGCCTCTATCAGCGCGTCTGCATGCGCACGCGTCAGCCGTGGAGCGCCGAGGCGGAAGCCGAGTGGCGCGCCGGCATCATCAGGGATTACGGCGACGCCGCCGACGAAGAGCTGTTCTGCATCCCCTCGGAGGGCGAAGGCCAGTTCCTGCCCGCGCCGTTGATCGAGGCGCGCTCGAACCCCGACATCCCCGTGCTACGCCTGAAGCGCAACGACGCCTTCATGCATTGGCCGGCGCGGCTGCGCGAGGCGGATATCGAGGAATGGTGCGAGCGCGAGCTGCTGCCCATCCTCATGACTCTCGACCCCCATCTCGCGCATTTCCTCGGCGGCGATTATGGCCGCGTCTCCGACCTGACCGTATTGTGGCCCCTGGCGATCTCGCGCACCACGCGGCGGATCACCCCCTTCGTCGTCGAGATGCGCAATATTCCCTTCGATCAGCAAAAGCAGGTTCTGAAATATATCGGCAAGCGGCTGCCGCGTTTCTCGGCGAGCAAACACGACGCGACCGGCCTCGGCATGTCGATCGCCGAATTTGCCGTGCAGGAGTTCGGCAAGGAGCGCACCGAGGCGGTGATGCTCAACATCCCGTGGTATCGGGAGAACGCCCAGCCGGTGAAGACCGCCTTCGAAGACGACGCGATCGAAATCCCCGCCGACGCCGATATCCATTCGGATTTGCGCCTCGTCGCCGTCAAGGCCGGCGTCCCGCATGTGCCCGCACTTAAAAGCGGCGTTCACAAGGATCGTCACGGCGACGCGGCGGTGGCGCTGTTCCTGGCCTATGCGGCCACCAGGGCGCTGGTCGCGCTCTACGACTATGAAAGCGCCGGCACGATGCGCGAGCAGATGGAGCGGCGCGACCGCCCCGACGACGACGACGATTTCAAACTGCCGCGTGAGGGGTGTTGGTGATGCTGGGCTTTCCCAACAGGAACGAAAACGGGACCACCGGAATCCACGGTCCGACGCCGATCCTCGATCGCTTAAAGTCGTTCGGCCAAGCGCTGCTCGGCAAGACGCCCGCGCGCGAACTCACATCGGAGGTCGCCTCGCCGGAAATGGCCGGCGTGCGCACGCTGTGGGACGTCTCGGTCGCCGCGGGCCTGACGCCCGAAAAACTGGCCATGCTGTTGCGCGACAGCATTCGCGGCGACCATCGCTTCTACCTCGAACTCGCCGAGGAGATGGAGGAGCGCGACACCCACTATCTCTCCGTGCTCGGCACGCGCAAGCGCGCGCTGTCGCAGCTGCGCCCTTCGGTCGAGCCCGGCGAGAAGCCCGACGCCAGGATCGAGGACGCCGTGCGCGATCTGGTCGAGGACCCGATGTTCGCGGATATGCTGCCGCAGCTGCTGGACGCATTCGGCAAGGGGTTCTCGGCGATTGAGATCGTCTGGCATGAGAGGGACGGGCTGTGGTGGCCGGCCTATGTCTGGCGCGACCCCAAATATTTCACCTTCGATTATATCTCGCGCTCCGAGCTGCGGCTGCAGGTGCTCGGCACGATCGACGGCGCCGCGCTCGATCCCGGCAAATGGATCGTCCATGCGCCGAAGATCAAATCCGGCATTCCCATTCGCGGCGGCTTCGCAAGGCTGGTCGGCTGGTTTTATTTATTCAAGAATTACGCGGTGAAAGATTGGGCGTCGTTCCTCGATGTGTTCGGCATGCCGATCCGCGTCGGCAAATATCACCCCTCGGCGACGGCCGACGAACGCCGCAAGTTGCTCCAGGCAGTCATGCGCATCGCCTCCGACGCCGCGGCGATCATCCCCGAGAGCATGATGATCGAGTTCCTGGAGGCCAAGGGCTCGGGCTCCGGACAATCGACGCCGTTCGAACAGATGGCGCGGTTTTGCAATGAGGAGATGAGCAAAGCTATCCTCGGCCAGACGATGACGGTCGAGAACGGCGGCTCGCTGGCCCAGGCGCAGGTGCATAATCAAATCCGCATCGACATATTGCAGGACGACGCCCGCCAGCTCGCCGTCACCATCAACCGCGATCTCGTCGCCCATTTCGTGGCGGTCAATTTCGGCGCGCAGGCTGCGCCGCCGCGCGTGGTCTTTCCTGTGGCCGAGCCGCAGGACGTGGAGGCGCTGTCCAATGCGCTGGCGCGGCTCGTGCCAATCGGCCTCAAGGTGAAGATGGCGGAGGTGCGCGAAAAGATCGGCATGTCCGAGCCCGAGGACGGAGACGATCTTCTCGAACCGCCGAAGGCGCCGGACGCGCCGCAGAACAAGCCGCCCGGCGACGGGGCGCTCGCCAACGCCGCGACCAATGCGCAAACCTATCATCTCTCCGGCTGCCCGTGCTGCGGCGAGACCCGACGCCGCGACGGCCGCCTCGCGCTCAACGCCAGTGTCGCGCAGGAGGACGAGGTCGAGGCGATCGGCGCCGATGAAGCCGAGGACTGGGAGCCGGTGCTCTCGCCGATGATCGAGATGATCCTGACGGCCGGCGCCAAGGCGAAAAGTTTCGAGGAGTTCCAGGCGCTGCTCGTCGAGCTCACGGGGACGCTCGACATCGCGCCGCTGGCGCGCAGGGTCGCCATCGCGCAACTTAAGGCGAGGGCCTATGGACAGGGATAAACATCCACTCGACGCGGCTCCGGTCCGCTTGGGGGAGCCGATGGCCGAGCTGCGCTGGGAGAACGGCGTGCTGCGGCAGAAGTGGCGGATCGTCGAGCTGCGCGCGCCTTTCGAGGACAGCGCTGTCGACGTGGTGACCGTCTTCGAATGGCGCGACGTGCCGATCGTCGCCAATGGCTGACCCCTTCGCCCCGGAGGAATTCGCCAAGCCCCCGCGGGAGGTGCTGCGCTTCTTCAAGGAGAAGGGGCTCAAGGAGAGCCATCATTGGCAGGAGATGATGGGCGACGAACACGCCCACGCCTTCACGGTGGCCAAGAGCGCCGGCTATGACGTCCTCAAGGACATCAACGAGGCGCTGGCCAAGGCCATCGAGGAGCGGCAGAATTTTGGCGAGTTTCAAAAGGGACTTGAACCGCTTTTGAAGGCCAAGGGCTGGTGGGGCAAGAAGACCGGGATCGACCCGCTGACCGGCAAGGAGCACGAGGTTCAGCTCGGCTCGCCGCGCCGGCTGGAGACGATCTATTGGGCCAACGTCAACACCGCCTATGCCGCCGGCGAATGGGAGCGCACCTGGCGCACGCGGCGCGTGCTGCCATATCTCGAATATCTGATCTCCACCGCCGAGCACAAACGCCTGGAGCATCTCGCCTGGGTCGGCACGGTTCTCGCCGTCGAGGACATCTGGTGGGACAGCCACTATCCCCCCAACCGCTGGGGCTGCCAGTGCCGGGTGCGCCAGCTCTCCGAGCGCGAGGCCAAGGCGCGCCCTCGCTATGGCGATCGGCCCGTCAGTTTTGGCGTGCGCGATTTCGTCAACAAGGCCACCGGCGAGGTCACGCGCGTGCCGGTCGGCATAGACCCCGGCTGGAACAACAACCCCGGCAAGTTCCGCATGCAGACGGCCGTTGACCTCCTCGCCGGCAAGATCGACCAGATGGAGCCGGAGGCCCGGCGCATCGCGGTCAAGGACATCACGGGCTCGGCCCTGTTCAGGCACATCGCCGACGACGGCTTCCACTTCGATGCGGCGTCGAGCGATCCGGCCATGGTGGCGCGCGGCCAGATCGCCACGCCCTTCGCGCAGCTGCCCGACAAGACCGCCGAGGCGATCGGCGCGCAGGCGAGGACGGTGCGGCTTTCGGTCGCCGACGCGGCGGCGATCGGCCCGGGCATGGATTACGAGCTTGTCCAAAAAATCCTCGACGCCGGGTCGGCCGAGGCGGACGGGACGGTGATGGCGACGATCGCCGGCGTCTCCTGGACGCTGTCGCTGCGGGTGCAGGGAGGCGGGTCGGCGGTCTATGTCGAGGGGATCGAGAAGAGCGACGGCGAGCCCTAGAAACGGCCCGTGGAGCGACGCAGCCCTTTCAAGGCGCGCTGGCTCGCAAAAATCCAAAAGACCTACCCAGGGCTTTCAATGGCCTTTTAACGCGCGATTTAAGAGCGCGCGCGCGACGCCCAAGCGGGAGGGCGCGCCATGGCGCGCGCAAGTCACGATAATTTCCCGATCAGCCCGTCGATACACACCGCCCTATTTCTTGAAGATCGGCAACAGCGCCTGAATCGTCGCCGACGTAATGCCGGTGTTCTTGTCGAGAGCGAGGTCGCCTTCCGAAAGCGGCGTCAGGTCGATTTCAACAATCGCGGCGCCGATTTTCTCGACTTCGGCCTCGAAGGCCTTGCGTGTTTCTGCGTCAAGCTGTGCTTCGTTCGGCGCGACCTTTTCGCGCGCCGCCTTGAGCGCCTTTTGCGCCGGCGCGAGGGCGTCGCTGATGTGCGAGGCGTCGACCGCCAAGGCGATGCGAACCGCCGGATTGAAAACGAAAGCGCGATGCAGGAGGATATCCTTGCCGTCGTTTTTGGTCGGCTCCTCGAAACCCTTGTCGAGTTGGTCGATCCCGACCGAAACCGAGAACGCCTGGTTGACGGTGAGCTTCATCGGCTCGGCCAGGGACGGCGAGGCCAGCAGCGAAAAGAGAGCGGCATATGCGATGCGTTTCATTGCGATTTTCCCTTTATGAACAGGTTCCAGACGCCGCGAGCTGGACTTGGCCGGTCGTCGGGTAGTAGCAGAGATATTTCGCCCCAGACGATCCCGTTGATGTTGTCGGAGTCGTCGAGAGATAGAGTTGCCCGGCGAGCGTCCAGGCGCTCGCGGTTGTTGCGCCATAGTCGATCTTTTTCGATCCCCCAGATGCAATCACGATAGTGTTGCTTGCGTCGCTGCCGGGATCGGCGCTGGCCCCAAGCAGGGTGTTCCCCGTTCCGCCAACTATGCTGGTTCCGACATTGTAGCCAAGGCCAGCGTTGTTGCCTCCGGTCGTAAGATGCAAGAACGCAAATGGTCCAACGCCAGTAACATTGTTTGCCGTGGTCAGCGCGGTAAGAGCTTCGTAACCAAAAGCCGCATCTGCTCCAGCGGTGGAATTTGCCGAGGTTAACGCCTGTCCGCCAACTGCGGTCATATTAGACGCGCCGGATGTGCCCATTGTGCCAGGGCCGACAAGCACATTCTGACTACCAGCCGAGAAAACGTTAAATGTTCCTATGCCGACATTCGTCCCGTTGTTGGTGCCGATGATGATGCCGCCATGCGCGCCGGCGTTAATCCCCAGCGCTGTCACAACGCCAGTTCCTACCGACGCCGTTGCAAGAGAGCCAAAGGCCGTGCCGCTGGTTTTTAGGCAAGTGATGTTTGGAGAAATGAAAGTGCAGTCGCCGCCAAGCGTGACCGTCGAAGGCGCGCCACTTGCGCCGCCACCGGTCATTAACAGACCGTTGCCGAGTAGCGCTGAGGACGCGAGGGTTGTCGCCCCAGAGAAATACGCAACGCCCCCCGCCGTGCCTCCGGAAATCGTCGCGGGGAAGGAAAGCCCGGTCGCGCAGCCGGTGTCGGCGAGGTTGCCGGAGCCATCGACGCACAGCGGGCTGCTTGGCGTTGACCCGGAAACTCCTGATCCAATAGACAGCGTGGCGGCGCCGGGATTAACCCACGACCAGACGCCTGCCGTCGTCGAGGTGAGCATGTAGCCATTGGCGACAGGGGGAGCGACGGGCAGAGTGTAAGTCACCGCCGCCGTCGCGCTGTTCGAGCTTTTCAGCGTCGCGGAATAGGTTGAATTTGTGTTGGCGAGCGTGAGCGCGCCTTGCAAAGTCCCCTGCACGCCGAGTGTCAACCCGGAGCCATTGATCGTCGCCGCGGCCAGCCAGGCGTTTTGCGACGAACCCGACGACCCTGCCGGGGCATAGCCGAGGATCAAAGAGCCACCCGGCTGATTTCCCGTGCCGCGTCCGCCGGCGATAGTCAGATTGGCGCCGGCCACATTGGGCGCGCTACATTGGATCGTGTCGCCAGCAGTAACGCCCGCGCCCGTGATGTTGGCGCTGAGCGTGATCGGACCTGCGCCCCAGGCTATAGAGGTTATCGTGGTGTTCGACGGGATGACGGTCGGATGCGTCGTATCCGTGCAGGTCATTCCGACCTGGACGGCTTGCGTGAGATATTGCGAGCCGTTAAGGCTCAGTTGGTTTTGACCGGCGGCGGAAGTTGTGGCGGTCAAATTGACCGGGGCCGAGGCGCTTGAGGCCGCAGCCGTATATGCGACGGGCGAAACCGTGTCCGCGCCGCCGAACTGCAACAGAGCCGATTGATTGCCGAGGCCAAAGCGCGCGGCCCAGGTGTTCCACGTCGAGCTGGTTCCGAAATCTATCTGTGCATTCGCGGCTTCAAGCCCGATCGCATAGGCTCCGTTTGCGTTCTGCGTGACAAGAGTGATATTTCCGACCTCAGAATAATGGTCTCGTAGGGCTAGGCAGTATCCGTTAACGTCCTGCCAGCAGCCCATCATTCCGGTTTGGTTGTTAGGCCACTGGATCGCGTTTCCGGCTCTCGTCCCGGATACGACGACACCGGTTGTCGTGAACAACGCACCGCCAGAGGTAATATATCCTCCGATTGTGCCGCTGCTCCAGAACTCTTCTAGGTTATATCCGTCCCCCGATGGAGTATTGAATCTCAAACTTGGCGCGGAAACTGTGCCATCGGCGTTAAAAGTAAAGCTGGCGTTGTTCGCGAACGACAGGTTTGGCCCGTTGGTCGATGAATACGTCGCCGCAAAGGATTGCAGATTCGCGCCATCCGAGAAGAGCAGGCCGGCGGCTCCCGTGACATTGGTCGTGCCGATGGTGAGATTCGCGGCGCCGCAGCTTTGCTGTCCGACCACGGGTCCCGTGGCGACGGAAATACAATCGCCGACCGTCCAGCCGCCGCCGGACAGCGGCATGCCGAGGGTAAAATTGGGCGCGCTCGGAGGACGCACGTCGTCCGCCAGCGCCGCACCCGCGCCGAGCAAAACCGCGATGAGGGTGAAGAAAGGTTTCGAGCGCATCAGAATGTCTCCATGACGCCGATGGTTTGGGTTCCGCTGGCGGCGATCCCATAGAGCGCCGCCGTCGTGTTGATTGTCGCCGCCGCGCCGGCGGGGAGCGGAAATCCCGTCGTCGCCGTCACGCCGGAAGCGCCGTAAAACACTGTCGCCGAGCTGAAGTTGTAGAGCGTCACGGCGATGCGGCCGGTCCCGGGCGCGCCGTTGCGCGCCGCGACGATCTGCGCGGCCGTAGTTCCAATCGACGCCTGCGATGTGGCGAGCGAGGCGGAGCCGACCGGTCGCACGTTGTAGAACGCGATCTTATTGCCGCCGCCATCCTCGATGACGACGCCCTCGGTGATGGACCCGTCCGGGTTTTTCCATTGCATGTTTAAAGCTCCTGGTTGGACGCGCGTTCGCGATCGCGCCGGGAGAGCCCGGCGCGTCGATGTCGTTCGAATTTCTGGAATTGCTTGCGGCGCTACGGCGTTTTCGAGCGAAGCGGAGGCCGGTTCGCACGAAGAAAACGGTCGAAAGGACCTACGCCGTCGCGACGTTCGGCAAGAGATAGTGAATCGTCATGCGCACGGTTCCGCCGGTGAAACTTCCACCCGCCGCCGTATAGAGCACGGAGGTCGCCGCGTAGAATGGATTGGGGCCGATGAGTCCGAGATTGGCGGAGCCGGCGGAAACGCCGAGCAAACTTCCAAACTGCGAGGCGTTTCCGGCGACGCCGCAACTATAGGAGGTCGCGCCGGTGATCGCCGTAACGACGCGGTTCGACACGGCGAGCACAATCGCGCCGCTCGGAATCTGCGCGGTCGAGCTCGTCGTCGCGCCGGAGAGCGTGACGAGTTGCTCAAGACAGCCGGCGGTGACGCCGCCGCCATGCGCCGCCTGCGAGAGCAGCGTCGCGGCGCTCACCGTCACCACCTCGGAGAGCTTCGCCGCCGCAAAGCCGCCAACCGTCGCGCCATCCTGCACGACGAGGCGGTTATTGGTGGTGTCGACGATGACCTCGCCCTGCGCGCCGGTGAAGGCGCCGACATTGGCGGCGGTGTCGCGCCGCAACTGAACCTGCGTGCTCATGCGAGCGTGCTCCTTGTGGGTGAAGATCGACGGGACGTGCGAGTCCTTCCTTCTCCCGTGGAGCGGGAGAAGGCGTCACGCCATGGGGCGTGCGACAGAACGCCCGTCATAAATGACGGGCTATGGCATGACGGATGAGGGTTGATGGGAAGTTCCAACCTAGCGCCCGCGTCCCTCATCCGACCCTCGCTAACGCGAGGCCCACCTTCTCCCACAAGTGGGAGAAGGGAGGCGCGCCTAGGGCCGCTGATCGCGACTTTAGATGTTGAAATCGCGTCGCGTAAAAATCGAAAACAGCTCGATCCCATGGCCTGCGAGATTCTCCCGCGCGCCCTCTTCACGATCGATCACCACAAGCGCCTTGCGCGCGAAGCTGGTCGGATGCTCCGCGCGCATTCCTTCCATCGCCTTGATGATCGAATTGCCCGAGGTCGCCACGTCGTCGATCAGCAGCGCTTCCTCGCCGCTGGATACAAAGCCGTCGATGCGCTCCAGCGCGCCATGCGCCTTGGCTTCCTTGCGCACGAAAAAGGCGCCGATCGGAAACGCCTTGATGAAGCTCATCACCGACACGGCGGACACCATCGGCACCGCACCGACCGCAAGACCGCCGACGCAGCGCAGATCGTGGCGCTTCATGAAATCGACGACGATATCGCCAAGAATCTTCGCGCCCTCGGGAAGCATCGTCGTCTGCCGCAGCTGGAACAAATATGTGCTCTTGCCGCCGGACGAGAGCGTGAAATCGCCCCTTTTGAGCGAATGCAGCTCGATCAGCTCGCGCAGCCGCGCCCAACGCGCGTCCGAGCGCTCGATAACCGCGAAATCGGCGCGCGTCGGGGCGGAGTCGTTCATGGGGCTGGACCTCGTGGGCGAAGTGTGGATCGCGCGAGGCACTAACAGTTTTTAGGTGGACGGGCAATGTCACGCCGCCACCTTCCCCAGATCAACCCTCGCGAAAACCGCCCCGTTCGCCGTGCCCCAATCGTCGGAAACGCCAACCGGCGCGCTGGCCAGTCCCCAGTCCTGCGCCTGTCCAAGCTCCAGCGATGTCGTGACCGGGCCGACGACGCCCGCGCCGCTGGGGACATAGGTGTAAACCGCGCAATTCGACAAATCCTCGACGCCCCCGCCGAAGACGTTGAAACTCTGGAATTTGAGATAGATCGTTTGGCCGATGAAGTTGGAGGGCAGCGCATATTGCGCCACCGCGCCGTCCAGCCGCGCGAAGGGCGCGCCGGTGGAATGCGCCGCCGCCGTCGCTCCATACATACCGCGCGGAAGGCCCGCGAGGTTGTATTTATAGGTCGCTGTCAGCGTCGCGCTGGAGAAGCCCAAAAGTTCGCCGTCGACGAGACACAGCGTCTGCCCCGCCTGCGCCGCGGCCTGCGTCGCGGTGGTGAGCGCGCCGGCGCTTTCGGTGAGATCGACGCTCAGCGTGTCGGCTGTGTCGTAACCCGTCGCAAAAGGCAGCGGCGCGGTCAAAAAGCCCTGGCGCAGCGGCGCGGTGATCGTGACGATCTTCTGGAAGGCGAGATTGTCGAGCGAAGCCCAGACCAGCGCGCCGCCCCAGTTCGGATCGTTGACGCCGCTCGCGCCGCCCGAAGCGCCGAGCCAGATTTCGGCGGTGTTGCCGGTCAGGCCCGGCGGCGGCTCGAAAATCAACGGCGTATTGACCGGATCGGCGACCGCTGCGGCGTTGATCGAGCCGCCGCCGGTGGAGCCCATCGGATTGGAGGCAGGCGTGGCGACCCCCTGCGGCATTTCCTCCGCCGTCACGCTCAACTTCCCGCTGTCGTCTTCCTCGATGCTGACGATTCGGACAGGGTAATTGCTCAAGCCGAGATTGGCGTCGGTCAGACTCACAATGTCCATCGGATCGAGCAGACAAAACTCCCAGGACAGCGAGAATTTGAAACTGGCGCGCACATAGAGCCCGCGCTGCAGGATCGTCTGCGCGACCACCGACGCGACATTAAGATCGCAAATCTCATGCGCGGTGATTGTCGAGCCGACGCGCAGGCCGAATTGTTCGATCATCGCCTGATCGCGCGCCGATACGGGCGTCGCCTGATATTCCGGCAGGCCCTGCGGCTCCAATATGTTCGACGGGCCAGACGGGCCGGTGCTGATTCCGGTGCGGTTGAGCGCCTCGATCCACTGCAGATTGGGCAGGGTGAAGGGATCGACGCGCGACACTTTGATCGGATCGTCGCCCGGCGTATAGACGAGATCGGCGTCACTGAGCGCATAGGCCGGCGTCGTGCTCGGAACGAAGGTCGCGCCATTGCCGGTGACGCCTTCGTCGCCATAGGGAATGAAACGCAGCCGGTCGCCCGACCACACCGCCGCGACGTTCAGCAATTGCAGCCATCGCGTCAACACACTCGACGCCGTTTCGGTCTGGTTGAGCGTCGGGCTGAAGCACAGGCCCATCGCGCGGCAATAGTTTTGCAGCGACGCGCCGCCGCTGGCGCCGTAGATCGTCGTCGCGTCGAGATTGGCGCCGGGAAAGCCGACGCCATATTGCGGATTGAGCAGAAAATCGGCGATCACATGCGCGGGATCGGCGTCCAGCCCGTTCGCGCCGGTGCCGAACAACGGCCCCTGCACTTCGAGGTTCAGCGTGCCGATGCTGGCCGAGGCGCCGAGCCCGAAGTTGGCCGCGCAGACATAGGCCGTGCCGGGATAGGCGAGGCTTTGCGTGGGATAAGTCGCGGCGAGGTAGCCCCAGGGCGCCTGGCCCGCCGCGCCGTTAAACAGCGTGAGTCCCAGCGAGGAAAGGCCCGAGCCGCCGCCCGAGACGACGCCGCCCGTCGTCGCGAATTGCGTTCCGTAAGTCGACTGGCTTTGCCAGATTTGATTGACGCCGACGATCGGCCCTTCGCACAGCGCCATCATCAGATCGGCGGAATAGGTCCAGCCGGAAAGACTCCAGGTGACGCCGCCGCCTCCGCCGAAAATCGACCCCTTGCCCGCCGACGCCTGCGGCGTGAACACCGGAACCGCCCGGAAATTGTCGTAAAAGAAGATGTTCACCGCGAGCTTGTTCATGCCCCACACCAGCGGAATCGGCAAGCTGTTCGTCGCGGTTTGCAGTTGCAGCCCGGTATAGGCCGGCCAGATCGCGGCGGTCAGCGGCGAGGCCTTTTTGGCGGCGAGAAAACTCATAGCGGTCCATCCACGACGCTGGCGTAAAGCGCCGTGGCGACGCGCTCCGCCATCATGGCGTTGCGCTCCACGGCTTCTTCGAGAACGATCCGCGACGGCAGCGACGCGTGAACGATCGTCAGCGGTTCGAGGCGGGAAATCAGCCCGCCATGGCTGTAGGATCGCCCGACGCGAAACAGCATCACGTCGCCGGGAAGCGGCGATGACGTTTTGCGCGCGCGCGGCAGCACGAGGTTGAGGTAACGCTCTTCGTCGCGGTGCATGTGCCAGTCATGCGTATAGGGGCGCGGATCGAAGGGCTTCACCAGCCCAAGATCGACAAAGACGCGCACCAAAAGCATCCCGCAATCGACGCCGACGCCCTTTATATCGGCGCAATTGTGATAAGGCGTGCCAATCCAGGACCGCGCCTCGGCGACGATTTTTTCGCGCATGTGGGGTTCCGTTGGCGGTGGCGAATCCCTTCTCCCACTTGTGGGAGAAGGTGGCCCTTGCGAAGCAAGGGTCGGATGAGGGTCCGTGGGAGGGATACAGCCAAGTCGTAACGTCCGTCATCCGTCATGCTTCGCATGACACCTTCTCCCGTAAACTGGAGAAGGAGATCCGCAGCTCACACCGCCATCTGCGGCGGCGGCACAAACGGAAAGCCCCGAAAATTCGCGAGATTGTCGAACTTCGTCTGGCATGTGCCCATCGTGTGGTCGCAGCCCTGATAGACGGTGATCGCGTCGCCGGCCGCTGGCGCCTCGGACAGTGGATACATCAGCGTCAGCGACGCGCCGGCGACAACATATTTGACCGTCGCGACGACGCCGGCGTTGGCGCCGGAGCTGAACACGATCTTCCCCTGCAGATGCGCGGCCAGCGCGCCGCCAAAATTGATGAGGCTCGTCGTCGAGCCCGCGCCGACGGCTCCATTGGTCGAAAAGGCGCCCGCCGGCAGGCCGCAGCCGAGATCAAACAGCGTGTGCAGGCAGGTCGGCGCGAAGATGTTGCGGGGCATGTCGATGTCGAGCAGAACAAGCTCATTGGCGACGGAGAGTTTCGCCTTGGTGCGGCCCACTTCGTCCACGGTCGAGACGCGGCCGTAGAACAGCGTCACGCCATCGACGAGCGTCCCGCCGACGACATCGGCGAAGAACACGCGGTCGCGCTGCACCATCGCGCCGTCGAAAGCTCCGTCGCGCAAGGCGACGAGAAACGCCGCGCCGCTGGTTAAATCGCCGGGCCTTGCGGCCACGGTGATTTCCTGGCGGTCGACGTTGAGCCCGGTCGCGGCGCGATATTTGAGGCCGGAGACCAGCGGCCCATTGGCTAGAAACTCTTTGCCCGCATAAACGATCGGCACGTCGGCGTTGGTGTATGTGAGCGCCGTTCCGCTCATCAGCGTGAAAGTGTAGCAGTCGGCGAAGGCGAGTTGAATATCCGGGTTGGCGCGCGCGGCGGTCAGAAAATTCACCAGCGCCGAGGAAGCTGTCTTCATTGCCGCACGCTCCGAAATTTGATCGTCTTCGCCGCCCAGAGATTTTGCATGAAGTTTTCGAAGTCCTGGCTGTCTTCGAGAAAGCGGCAGACGAAGGCGTAAGTGAAAGACGCGGCGACGACGGCTCCGCTCGCCGGCGCGCTCGCGAAAGCGAGCAAGTTCGGAGCAGTGAGCGACCAGTTCGAAGCGGCGGCGCCGTTGACGGTCACGCTCGTTACGCCGGTGGCGTAAATATCCGAATCCGTTCCCGCGCCAATCGAGCGCCGCAATGCAAATTGCGTCGTCGCGCCGTCGCCGGTCACTATCGTCTGGTTGGTCGCGGCGTTGTCGTTTGGGTCGACGTAAAGAAACGCGCCGTAAGACCCGCCGCATTGCAGATAAAGCCCCATCACGACCTGCAGCGATTGCGCGCCGAGCCCGGGATTGCTTGAGGCGTCCGAGGCGAGCGCGTCAAAGCCGATCTCGAATTCGTAAAGCCCTTGATACAGCGCGGTGCGCACCGTGCGCCCGGAGTCATGCTCGGCGACGATGCTCGCGGTGATCGGGCTCTTGGTCGCGAAGGTCTGGCCTGCGAGCGTGCGGAAAAAGGGAAGAGTCATGCGGCCTCACATTGCATCGGCGCTCTTCCTTCTCCCACAAGTGGGAGAAGGAAAAAGCCCGCTCACAGTTTCACCGTCACCAGCTTCACGCTCTTCAGCCTGAACAGGTTGTAAGCGAATTGCTCGAAGTCCAGCGCGTCGCCCGCAAAGCGGCACAGCCACAGGGCCACGCCGTCCACGTTGACGCCAGCGCCCAATGCGGGCGCGCTCGCAAGCGTCAGCACGGGCTCATAGCCAGGCGACAGGCTCCACGCGCCAGAGGCCAGCGCCGCGCCATTCACGCGCACGGCGGACAGCGACGCGACGCCGGCGAGCGGTTCCGTAAAAGCCCCGGTCGTGCGAACCATCGCAAATGCGGTCGTCGCGCCGTCGCCGGTTCCCACCAGCTGGTTCGTCAACGCGGAAAGCCCCGGCGGCGCGAGCCAGAACGGCTGCGCCTGGCCTTGCACGCTCTCGAAGAAGCCGAGGATGTTTTGCAGCTCTTGCGTTCCGGGGTCGGCGCGCAGAAAGTCATAGGTCAGTTCGATCTCGTACAGCGGCCAGCGCATCTTCATGCGGCGCGACGACTTGCCCGACGCGCGCTCATGCGCGAGCGTCGAAAATTTCGGCGTAACCTTGCTCGACCAGCCCTGCCCGATCAATGTCGGGAAGCTTGGGAACGGGCCGAAGCTCGGCGCGCTTGACGGCGTCTGCGGCGGCAAGGAAGGCAGCTTGCCGTTGAGCCAATGGCCGTTCCGCCACTCGACGCCGTCCGACCAAATGTCAGTGCGCAGCGGAAACTCCGGCAGCGGCCGCGCATCCCAGCACCAGGCGAACATCAGATCGTCGGCGATCATCGGCAGGCCGGCGCCCGACGTCTGATTATTGCCGTCGGTCGTCCAATATTGCCAAAAGGCCTGCAGCGCGGTCAGCGCCAGCGTCGCGTCGATCAATGGCGCGGATTTGGCGGCGTTCCAGATCGTCCAGAACGGCGTCCCGCCGGAGATCGATTGCGGATCGTAAAACACGTTTTCTTCATTGCTGCATCGATCCGAGGTCGGAAAGCCATATTCGAGAAAGCCGATGCTTTTCGACTGCGGAACCCATTGCGTTCGCGGCCCGCGCGGAATAGTCCCGGCGCCGTCGCCGGCGTCGTAGACGGCTTGATGCGTGTTGAGCCACCACCAACGCAGCATCTTGAAGGCGAACAGTTCTTGACCCGCGAAATATGGATTGCGCGCCTGCGCCAGCCGATCGCCCTGCGGCGCGGTCACATATTGCAGCGTGCCATTGGGATCGAGCGTCACCGAGGATGTGTAGTCGCCGTACCAGTAGTGATATTTCTCTCCGCCCTCGATATTGGCCTTCAGATAATCGACCCGGTGAACATCGGGCGCGCCGGTGAGGCCAAAGCCAAGCCTCGTCGGGCTGGCGAGCGGCCAGGAGGCCGGCGGCGGCAAGCGCCAGTTTTGCGCGTCGAGACCGCCCTCTCCGGTGGTCCAATCCGACAGCGGCATGTAATTGTCGATCGACACGAAATCGATGTTGGACGACGCATACAGCGTGTCGAGATGCGGAAAGACACCCGTTACGCCCGAATGCTGCGCGCCCATCCATTGCGACCAATCGGCGGAATAGGTGATGAGGTTTTCGCGCGCCGCTAGATTCTTGGTGAAGCCCGCCGCGTCGAAAACCGAGCGGCAATCATTGGCGAGCGTGACGAGCCCGGCGACGAAGGGATAATCCCACACAGCATTGCCGCTTCCGTCCGTAGTTCCTGCGGGCGTCCAGGCGGGGCCGCGTATCGCCTCCAGCCCGCGCAGCTCCGAGCCGAAGGCGAAGAGATTGACGCCGCCGGCGAGCGTCGCGAGATTGGCGTAATGCAGCACGAAGCGGCGATAAGTGAAGTCGAGCACATTGCCGGAGTAATGCACGGTGAGATTGGTCGCGTCGCGGGTGAACTGCGAGGTCGCGGCGGTTCCCAGAAAATTGTTCACAACCGTCGTCGCCGCGCTGGAGACATCGGGCGAATAGGTGACGAGGCCGCGCCACGGCTTGCCGGTCACATCCATGTTCATCATCAGATAAAGCGCGACCTTGAAGCCGCGATCTTTAAGCTCCGCGATGCAGCGCACGACCGATTGATCGGACGGCGTGCCGCCATAGGCGGCGTGAACGCCGTCGGGCCGGCTGATCTGAATGAGCCCTGATGTGGCGAGCGTCACGTCGGAGACGCGCCAGGAGTCGGTTCCGCCGGCGGTCGGCTCGAAGGCGCCGACCTCGCCGTTAAAGAGATAGGTCGTCGCCGGATAGACCTGGCAAGCCGAGGCGTCGAGCGAGTTCCCCAGCCATTGCACGACGAGCGCGACGCTGTTGCAATTGGGCAGCGTCGCCTGCAGCTGATCGAGCGCATACATAACGTCGGTGCGCGTTCCGCCGGGCGCGTGATAGGTGTTGATCGGCAGAAAGGTCGAGGAGCCCGGCTGCCTGCCGCTGTAAGCAACCGTGTCGTACACGAACTCGCCCGACGCGGGGATGAGGTTTATCGCGGAGAGATAGGGGAAGGTCATGTTGGCCTCCGGGATCGTCGCTCCCTTCTCCCGCCTGCGGGAGAAGGTGGCCCTTGCGTCAGCATGGGTCGGATGAGGGTTCTGGGGAAAGATTCAGCCAAGTCGCGGCGTCCCTCATCCTTCATGCTCCGCATGACACCTTCTCCCACAAGTGGGAGAAGGAGGCGCGCCGCCAGATTCGTCGCTTATGGGCTACAAGGCTCCGTCCGCCTCACGTCGGGTTCAGCCCCCGCACGCCGAGATGCAACCCGTCCTGCACATGGCGGCCGACCGCCTTCATGATCTCGCGGCCATTGCCCTGCAAAAAGCTCGCGACGCCCTGCGTGTCGAGCGCGTGGACGTGGAAGTTCACCGGCGCGTGGACGCGCGGCGCGCTATCGCTCCGCGCGGAGCTGTTGTTGACCAGGCTGCGGAAGGCGTCGCCCTGGCTCGCGGTCATCACCAGTTCGTTCTTGTGCACCATCGCGAGCTGGTCTTGCGGAATGTTCCAGGCGCCGATGTCGAAGGAGGCGATGCTGGCCGCGCCCGCCACGGTCGCCTGCGCCGCCGCCGCCGGACCGGCCGCCGCCGGACCCATGAGCGGCGCCATGAAGCCGAACACGCCGGCGAAGGCCTCGGCTGACGAGGCCATGATGCTTTTGATCACCGCCGCCGCCTTGCCGGCGATGTCGGCGACGCTTCCCGCCGCCTGGCTCGCCGTGCGCTCGGAGACGCCGAGCTGCGTCGCGGCCGTCATCGCCTGTTCGCCCATCACATGCGTGGCGATGTTTTTCGCTATGTTCATCGCGAAACTCGCTACCCATTGCGTGCCCATATTGACGAAATATTGCGTCGCCTGCACCGCTATCTGGCGCACGCCTTCGCGAAAATTCGTCGTGTGCTGCAACAACCCCATGATGCTGGAGCTCATCGACGAGCCGATCCTGCTCGCAAGGCCCTGCCAGATTTTGTTCTGCTCCTCGGCGGCCTGATAGGCGAGTTGCAGCATCTGCTTTTGATGCGTCGCGTCGAGCGTCGCGATCTTGTTCAGCGCCTGCTGCTTTTGCTGGACGCTTTGATCAACGAGCCCGGCCTCCTGTTCGAGCAGCGCGCGCTGCGCCTCGTATTCCTCTTGCGTCGCGGCTTTCACCAGTGCGATTTTTTGCTCCTCGCTGATGTTTTTGAGCTTCGCCTCGCCGTCGAAGATCGTCTTCTTGATCGCCAGCTGCTCTTGCAGCGCCTTGATCTCGCCGTCGATGCGCGTCTTGGCGGCGCCGGCGTCGTCGCCGAGCGCGGCGAAGGCGGCGGAGGCGGGCCGCAACGCGCCGGTCAACCCGTCGCCGATGGCGAGCGACATGCGCGAAAAGGCCGTTGTCGCCGGCGCGGCCTTTTGCGCAGCCTCGCTCACGCCCTCCGAAAGCTTTTTGAGGTCCGGCGTCAGCGAGCCGACCGCGCCGCGCATGTCGGCGAGTCCGTCCTCCAAACTGCCGGTGTCGGCGCTAAAGCGGATCGTCACATCGTCGACCATGAGCGGATTTTCCCTTTTTGAGCCGCGCCGGAACTGGCTCGGATTTTATTCTTTTAATTTGAGACTCTGCAACCATAGAGTTGTATATTCCCGCCGGGCCAATGATTCGCCAACCCATGAGAAATCCGCGTATGCCGCTATTATTGCTGCTTCTTGTCCTGATCGCCAGCCCACTGCATGCACAACCTATTCGTGTGGAGATGTTGTATAACCCCGCCGTGACGCAAGAGACCGTCGAGACGACGATTTGCGTTCCCGGTTGGACGAGGGGGGCGCGGCCCTCTTCGTCCTACACGCGGCGCGTAAAAATCGCGCTGACCCGCGAATTGGCGATTCCCCAAGAAATGCTCGGCGACTTCGAACTCGACCACCGCATTCCGCTGGGCCTCGGCGGCGCGCCTTACGAACCGAGCAATCTGGAGCTGCAGCCGTGGGACGAGGCCTTCGAAAAGGACCGCAAGGAAGCCTGTCTCGCCCGCGCGGTTTGCGCCGGACGGCTCGCGCTGGATGAGGCGCGGCGGCGCATCTGGACGGATTGGCGTAGTGTCGGCGCGGGGTGCGACTGACGAGCAAAGCCACGGCTGGTCTTTTGGCGCGGCCAAACAATATTACGCTTTGAGGCCTCAGCTTATCCTCGGCTTTTGGAGATCATCGATATGAGCCCCTATCCAATCCTCGTCCTGGTCGGCAGCCTTCGCCGCGACTCCTACAACCGCAAGCTGGCGAACGCCCTCGCCAAACTGGCGCCGCCGGAGTTTTCCCTCCACCAGGCGCAAATCGGCGATCTGCCGCTCTACAATCAGGACGACGACGCAAACCAGGCTGCGTCCGTAAAGCGGCTGAAAGGCGAGATCCGCGCCGCCAAGGGCGTTTTGTTCGTGACGCCCGAGTACAATCGTTCGCTTCCCGGGGTGCTCAAGAACGCCATCGACCATGCGTCGCGTCCCTACGGCGACAACGCCTTCGCCGGCAAGCCAGCCGGCGTCATCGGCGCCTCGGTGGGCGCCATCGGCACAGCGCTGGCGCAGCAGCATTTGCGCAACATTCTCGCCTATCTCGACGCGCCGACGCTGGGCCAGCCCGAAGCCTTCATCCAGGCGAAAGAGGGCCTGTTCGACGCAGACGGCGAGATTGGTCCCGCCAGCCGGCAGTTTGTGCAGAATTGGATGGACCGGTATGTCGCCTGGGTGAAGAAGCACGCGGGCTGAGGCGGGGCGCTTTCAACGCGGATTGCGCATCCCTAAATCTTCCCCTCCGGAAACATCGCCCTCAATGTCGCCATCGCATCCCTTGACGGCGCCGCCGGCTTGAACACCCCCAGCCCCACGGCGATCGCGCGCACCAGCACATGCGTCGGCGGGAACTCGCGCCAATAGTTTTGACGCGCGAAGAGGCGCGGAAAGGTGAGGCTCGCCTCCAGCGCGTCGTCCCATCGCTCGCCCGAACATTGGCAGTAATGGGCGATCAGCCGGTCGAAGAATTTTGGGGAGCCGTCGCAGATTTCGCCGTCTCCCCCAATGTTTCCCCCAAAACTTGTCCCGTTGCGTCGGCAGGTCTGAAGAAGCCGGTCTGGCGCGTGACGACGCCGAGCGCCGCGACGAGCTCCGGCGTCGAGGCCGGCAGGTCCAAAAACCTCTCGCGCGACAACTCGGGATAGGCGCGCGTCAGCGCGGCGTGAACGACGGCGATGATCGCGTCGTAATTTTCCTCGGAGAGCCGCGCCATCGCCGAAGGCTGGCCGCTCTGCATCTCCTGCAGCACCGGCATGAGCCGCATCAAGGCCGGCACGACGACGCGCGCCTGGCGCATGGCCAGCACGGGCACGAACCATTCGCGCCCGGCCAGCGTCACAACCGGCGCGCCGGCGCAATCGATGTTGGGATCGGGATTCATCTAACGTCCTTTAAATCGCGGTGTTCACGTCGCCGATGTTGTTCGACGCATTGGCGAAGGCCTCGAAATCCATTTCGGGAATGGTGAAGTCTTCGAGCTTGCTCGCCAGCGAGAGCTTCGACGAGATGCAGGCGTAAAGCCGCAGCGACCATTGCGCGCCGGCGACATTGGGGTTGGTCTGATAAAAGTCGATCTGAAAGGTCGGCGCCACGCCCATCAGCCTGTTGCCGATCACAGCCTTCGAGCCCAGGGCCGACTGCGTGTAGCTGTATGTGATCAGCACGGCCTTGCCGGCGTCGGCGGAGCTGAACGTATAGACGCCGGAGGCGACGCTATATTGCCCCGCCGCCGGGCTGCTGGCCACGGGCGTCAGTTGCAACCCGCTCGATGCATAGGCGACGCCGAGGTTTTCGTCGAAATTCGCGGCGTTGGCCACTGTCGCAGTATAGGGCGAGGCCGCGCCGACAGTCGCGCCCTCGTTGTAGGACCAGAGTTTTTGTCCCGTCGTCAGCGTATTGCCAAAGAAAATCTGGTTGAGCACCGGCCCGTCGATGTTGGCGAATTTCGCTTTGCCCGAGACTTTGCCGGCGCCGCGCGCCACCGCGACCGGAAACTGATATTGGCCCATCAGCGACTTCAGCGAAAAGGAAAAATCGACCGACACATCCTGCAAGGTTCCAAATTGCAGGGGGCCGGCCGAAGTCGTGCCGATCAAGACGCCGGAGCCGAAAGCGAAGGAAGTGTTGTTGGACATGGGTTTGGTTCCTCAAGGTTCATGCGTGGAATTATGATCATGGGCGCGTCCTTCTCCCGTTCCACGCGAGAAGGGAGAGCGCGTCACAGCGCCAGAATCTTCAACGGAACCCACAGCAGGCCGTCGCCGTCGAGATCGCCGGGGTCTTTCAAGACCGCGCCGTCGATGCGGCAATGCGAGACGAGTCCGCCGAGCGTCTGGCGGTTGCCCGCCATCGGCGTCGGTTGCAGCGCGCCCTCCAGCGCGTCCATCATCGCATTGAGCGCGCTGGCGGGAATGGAGTTCCTGTCGCTGGCGTCGATGTAAATGAAGAGATCGACGCTCAGCGTCGTCTTCGTCGGCAACGCCTCGCTTTGATAATTCTGCTGCTCGCGATGCTCGGCGATAAACAGCGCCGGGCGCTGCGACTTCGGCACGTCGGCCCAAAGCTTCAAGCGCCGCGAGACGGAGACGAATCCCGTCTGGCCATTGACCGGTTGTGCGAAGACCACGCTCTCCAACAAGGCGACAAGCGCCGCCATCACCGCTTCGCGCGTGACATTCATGTCCCTAACCCTTCACTTACCGCTTCGCTCAGCGCCTCTGCAATCTCGTCCTGCATTTCGTCCAGCGCCGAGCGCAGGAAGCTATGCTCCGGCAGATTCATGTGGCGCGAAAAGGCGCGCACGAAGATCGCCTTGGGCGTGATCGCCCTGCCGAAGGCCTGTTTGATCGCACGGCTGTGCGCCCCTGCGGTCTCGTCGCCGTCGAAGCCATATTCCTGCGCGAAGGCGTATTTGACGCCCGCCGAGAAGACGCTGGCGCCGGCGGCGTCGACGCTGACTTCTATCGACCCCTGCAACGCCCCGCTGCGCGCGCGCAAAACTTCGCCGCCGAGCTTGTCGTTTTTGATCTTGTCGACGAGTCGATCGGCGAGACCGTCGATCTTGTCTTTGAGCGCCGCGCGGATCGCGGCGGGCAAGGCGTCGAAGCGCGCGGCGAGTTCCGCCACGCCTTCGATCTCGACGTTGAGCATGAGCGAGTCTGCTTATTCCAGGGACAACGCATCCTTCTCCCGTGGAACGGGAGAAGGTGGCCCTTGCGTAGCAAGGGTCGGATGAGGGGCGCCGCGACTTGGCGGAAACTTCCCTTGGACCCTCATCCGACCCCGCTTCGCGGGGCTGCGTTCTTCCACTTGTGGGAGAAGGAAGTGACGCCCCTTAATTCGCTATGATTCTACGGAAATTCATCAGCGACAGCGCGACGAAATCCGGCGTGGCCTTGTTCTGATAGGCCGTCGTCTCCTGGCCGCCGAGACTCTTGCTCGTCATGCCGATGCGGTCCTTGTATTTGTAACGGTCGGCGACCCATTCGAGCGCGCATTGCTCGAGATCGGCGGGAATGTAGCCGTAGGAAATCAGCACGCTCGCGCCAGCGTCGGCGGCTGCAAATGTGTAGACGCCGCCGCTCACCGAATATTGGCCCGGCGAGAGCGTCCCCGAAACGGGCGTCATCGCCGCGCCGCTCGCATAGGCGACGCCGGTGTCGACCGCCCAATTGCCGTACGGCGCGAGCGCCGCGACCTGGAACGGCGTCGTCGGAACCGTCCGGGCTTCGCCGACGATTTCATAGCCGGCGCGATAGGAGACAATGACGTTCTGCCGACCCTTGCGGAACACGTGGGGCCCGCGCAAAAACAGCTGCTGCATCGCGCCGGGCGGCGCGTCGTCGCTTTGCTCCAGCACATAGCCCGGCGTTGGATGGACGCCCGCGACCATCAAAGGCGCCGGCGGAATCGCCTTGCCGTCGATGAGGACAGAAGAAATCGCGCCGGCAGGCCAGTTGCGCAGCAACAGTTGATCGCGCCCGGTTCCATCATAGGCCTCGGTCACGTCGGTCGGCAGCACGAAAGAACGGTTGATATAGTTGTATATGCCCCGGCTGATTTGCGTAATCAGCGCGCCGAGCAGCGCGTCGTCGTCGTTTGTCACGACGCCAAGCCAGTTTTTCACCGCGCCAAGCGCGACGAGATCGCCGGTGGTCATGCGTGGATGCTCCGTTGTATGTCGGTGGCCCGGCGGCCTGAGCGACCGCGCCTCTATCTATCGGCGACGACTATTTCGTCCTCGGCAATTTGCCGATGAGCGCTTGTGAAACCCCGAATTCTTTTGGCGTTCTCGCGATAAGGAGTCCTGCTGAACCGCGTCGGCGCGCCTTTTTCGGGCGACGACGCCGCGCAGCGAGGCGCGACTGGCTTCAACGGTGATCCGCCGCTGCGCGATGAGCTCTCCGACCTTGCGCGACCTCATGTCGCGAGCCCTTACCCCTCGAGCCAGACCGAGCCGGTGAAGAACACCTTGCCGCCGCGCGACCCGCCGCCCGCCGCCGGGGCGCCATAGACATAGGAAGAGCCCGACAGATCTGTCACATAAGCGCAGGCGCCAGCGCCAACGGCGGCAGGCAATGCGCCGACCGTGTAGCTCGGGAGCGTCACGGGACCGCCCGCAAAAGTGTGGACGTTCGGGGTGGAGTTCCCATAGTCGTAGAGGATCTCTCCCGTTCCATTCGCGAGGATGATCGCGCCCGTGAGCCCTGCCGCCAGGCCCGTGACATTTGCGCCGACGATCGTATTGCTGGCGCCGTAGAGTATTCCGCGCCCCGTATTATACCCAACAACAGTATTGTAATCGGTATTTGCAGGGGTCGCCGTTCCAGTTCCAGCTCCAGATCCAGTCGCGGTGAAGACGACTCCAATTGTATTGCTCGACGCGCCGATCAGCGTGAAATCAGTCGTTCCGATGGTCGCAATTGTGTAGCTGGTTCCTGCGTTGAAGGAACCAGCCGTCTGAGGCGCGCCCAGATCGTAAAGAGCAAAACTTCCTAATCCAGAATTGCAATTGCCGGCGGCTACATATGCCAGGCACCGAGAGCCCATGGCGACATTGCGATTCCCGCCGCTCGTCGCTCCCACCCACCCCAAGGCGTTCAAAGCGCCGAATCCGAACGCCGTGTTGTCGTCGCCAGCCGAAACAGTGCCCAGCGCAGAAGCGCCAAAAGCTGCGTTATAGCTTCCGATTGAGTATTCGAGGGCGTAGGCTCCAAATGCGGAATTCCAAGACCCACTTTGATTTACGCGCATGCATTCATCGCCGAAGGCGTTATTATGGTCGCCTGTCGTATTATTATTAAGACAGTCTGCGCCAAAGGCGTTATTCGAGCCGGCAGTAGTGTTTGACACCAACGCATTGAAGCCGAACGCGCAGTTCCTAATGCCAGTTGTATTTGAAAAAAGCGCGCTCACTCCGCCGGCGGAGTTGTAACCCCCGGTCGTGTTGCTGTTGAGAGAGCTCGATCCGACTGCAGTGTTGTAAAATCCGCTCGTGTTGTTACATAGCGCGTAATTTCCAACTGCGGAGTTGTAGGTCCCAGTATTGCTGTATAGCGCCCAAAAGCCGACCGCGCAGTTATCGTCCCCTGTGTTATCAGCGAGCGCCTTCATGCCGACGGCGGAATTTCGAGAGCCCGCTATATTGCTGTTAAGCGCGTTCGTCCCGACTGCAGTGTTGTTTTCGCCGGTCGTGTTGCTGTCTAGCGCGCTCGCTCCGAATGCAGAGTTGTTATCGCCAGTCGTATCGCTAGCTAGAGCATTGGCTCCATATGCGGTATTAGCTGTAGGCATCTTGAACCTCTCAAAGTTTTTCTGGCGCCTTGTCAGGGGCCGATTAAGTATTATAAACCATCGTAATGGGCTCTCTTGATTGTATACTATTCACTTTGCCTCCACCGTGGAGAGGCTAGAAACGTTTCACCCTAGGCTGTGTGGACGAATTTAGCTGGACCGATATTTTTGGGATTCCCGCGTTGAATCTGTCGTGATTCATAGGCTTCCGAGCGAATCGGGAGCCTTTCGCCATGTCGACGAAAATGGATGAGGAAG
>Ga0265331_10000701_pt1 | contig 28597 bp, 30 predicted proteins | sample 41923metaG_FD_202088 | JGI IMG/M metagenome (GOLD analysis project Ga0265331, IMG submission 202088) | Rhizosphere microbial communities from Carex aquatilis grown in University of Washington, Seatle, WA, United States - 4-19-23 metaG | ecosystem: Host-associated > Plants > Roots > Rhizosphere... | reverse complement strand
CCCCCCTTGAGGGGGAGGACGCACAAACTTAGGCTTACGTAGCTTTTGCGAAGTAAGTCTTAGTTTGTGCTGGTGGGGGGTATGACCCACAGAGCCCATGCCCCCCACCTGTGAAAACTAAGGACTTACTGCGTAAGTCCAAGTTTTCACTTCCTCCCCCTCAAGGGGGGAGGACTTATAACTTATGACCCGCTACCCAGCCGCAGGTCGATATAAGCGGCGCGGCGCAGGTCGCGTTGCAGACGGCGGGCTTGCAGTTCCAGCTTCTCGGTGCCGATGCCGGCGGCAATGGCTTCGCGGTCCAGCTTGGAATCGGTCGCTGCCGGAACATGGCGGGCGCAGACATAGACCACCAGCAAACCCTTGTCCGATGCCAGCGCGTCCACACCCTTGCCGACCGGCACATCGCGCACCTTATCACTCAGCCACGCCGGAGCCTGCGTCAGATTGACGCCCTTGGTTTCCTGCGCGTGCCAGGCGGGGAAATTGCTGGCCAGCTGGCGCGGCAATTTGGCGCAGTCGGTGATCGTGGAACGCAACTGCTGCGATTCCGCCGCTGCCGCCGCCTGCTCGCCCTTGTTCGCCAAGGGGCGGAACAATTGTTGCAGATCCAGCGTGATATCCTTCGGATCGCTGCCCAACGAAATGGTGCGCTTCTCGCGCAAAGCCAGAATGTGATAGCCGTTCGGCGAACGTAAGGGGCCGACAACTTCGCCCGCCTGCATGTTCAGCAACGCCTTATCCAGTTCCGCCGCCAGCTGCCCCTGCTGGATCCAGCCGATATCGCCGCCCGACGCCGCGCCGGTGCTTTGCGAAAATTGCCGCGCCACTGCGCCGAAATTCGCGCCCTTTTTAATCTGCATCACCAGATTCTCGGCGACCTGCTTCACCTGATCTTCGTCCTTGGCGTTATCGACGGACAGGAAAATTTCACTGACCAAAAATTCATGCTTGCCCGCATTGGCGCGGATACGGGCGATGGCGGCTTCGATCTCGTCATCGCCGACGTCGACGCGGGGGCGCAATTCGCGCTGGATCACCTTGTTCCACATCAGACCGGCGCGGATTTGTTGTTCCAACGCGGCGGGCGAAGCATGCTTGGACTGCAAATAACCGCGCATATCGCCGCCGGGGATATGGTTGTCTTCAGCGATATGTTGCAGGGCTTTGTCGATTTCCTCTTTGCTGACGCTGATATCCAGACGTTTGGCTTCCTGCGATTGCAATTGTTCATCCACCAACCCGCGCAAAATCTGCGGCAGGATATGGCGGCGCACTTCCAGCGTATCCGGCAGCCCCGACGACAAGAACGCCAACCGCATCCGCGCTTCGATGTCGGAGGTCGAGATGACATTGTCATTCACCACCGCCGCGATGCGATCCTGATAGGCCGAGGCCGCAGGCGCTAAGCCCGCCGCCTGATCCACCCGCTGCGCCCACGCCGGAGCGGCCAACAGCAACAAAAAAGCAAGGAGGGTGAGGAAGTGTTTCATGTCGCGGATATCCAGAGAGCGTAGACTCAACAATTAACCTAACCATCCTCCAAATACAACAACGCGGCGTTGCTGAGGGCCAAGGCGACGAGGGGGATGGCCCATGCCGCGGCGGCGACCGGCAAAGTCTGGTTGACGCCGAGGGCGGAGACCACATTATTCATAACAAAGACGAAAATACCGAGGCAGACCCCGCCGACCACCACCCCCATGATGCCGCCGCGCCGGTTCATGCGCAGCGAGAACACCGCCGCGAAGAACACCATGGCGCAGAGCAATACCGGCTGCGCCAACAAGCCTTCGAACGCCAATTCATGCCGCGCGGGCGGCAGGCCGATGGCTTTCAATGCGCGGATAAAGCCCGGCAGTTCCCAGAAGGAAATCGTATTCGGCGCGGCCATGCTTTCCTGAATCTTGCCAATCGTCAGGTTGGTCGGCAACCGATAAGTATCGACATGCTGCGGCAATTGCTGATCCCAATTGATCCACGCATTTTCGATATCCCAATAACCATCACTCAGCACCGCGCGGGGCGCGTCGATGCGGCCCAGATAATGATCGGATGTGTCGTAAATCAACGCCATCAACGGCGTCAGCGTCAAAGGCTGCACCTCCACATGGTCGGCATGCAGCAGGTAACGATGATCGCTGTCGCGTTGCCGCAACCACAACCCCGCGCCCGTCAATTCGATGGTCGGCACACGTTGCAGGTAACGGGATTCCAACTGTTTGTATTTCCCCTCCAGCGACGCGCCGATCGGATTAATCAGCGTGACGTTCAAAAAACTGAAAAACAAGGTCACAAACAAAGCCGGAGCCAGAAATTGCCACGCCGAAATACCGGCGGCGCGGGCGATCACCAGCTCCTGACTGCGGGTCAACCGCCAGAAGGTGAAAACACCGGCGAACAGCACCACAAAGGGCAAAACCCGCTCCACCGTGTCCGGCAGTTTATACAGACCCATTTGCAGGACGAGGCCAAAGCTCGTCCCCGGCATGTCGGCGGCGCGGCGCAACAGCTCCGCCACCTCGAACAAGAAAATGATGCCTGCGAGCGCGCCGAGAAAAACCCCGAACCACGTCACATAATGCCGCGCGAAATAGCGGCTGAGCGTCCATGTCCCGATCATGCTTTCGACGCCCCCTGCCCATCCGGCGCAGGACCCCGCCGGTATTCGAAACTCAGCAAACTGTAACAGGCCGGTATCGGCACGGCGGCGACGATGTAAAGTAGGAACGCCAGATTGATATGGTGCGCCACCATGCCGCTCATCGACATAAAGGTCGCTTGCGTCACGATGATCGCGACGATGGCCGCCAGCACCCGCTGGGTCAGGCCACGCCGGTTGAATTCACCCGCCAGAATCGCGGCAAGGCCGATCAGAACAAAAGAAAACACCAACAAAGGCACCGCCAAACGTTGATGCAATTCAGCCAGAAGATGATCGCTGGTGGTGCGAAATTTCAGCATGGATTCGCTGGGGTGCAGCAATTCGCCCACCGTTTGTTCACGCGGGTCCGGCAAGCGCGGCGTCGTGGCGCTGCGCAAGGCGTTGAGGTCGAGGACATATTGATCAAACCCCAATTCGTTCAGCTTGCCGGTCGCCACATCCAATTCCTGCCGCCGCCCGTTAAAGATGACGATCTGCGGCTGGCCGTTGCTGTTCGTCACCTGTCCGGTCGCCGCCATGGTGGTCACCGGCACTTTCGGGTTACGCACATCATGGATCAAAATGCCTTCCAACGCCCCGCCCGACCCGCGCCGCCGCGCGTAGAAAGTCAGCCCGTCGGTGATATCGTTGAAATAGCCCGGACGTGACAGGAACACCGCGTAACTGTTTTTAACCTGATATTGCAACGCCACCAGCGTTTTATTGGCCACAGGAGTCAGCCACAGGGTCAACGCCGCGCACAACACCGCGATCACCGCCCCCAGCATAAGGGCGGGAGCCGCCTGCCGCATCGGGCTGATCCCCGACGCCCGCATCACGATCAATTCGCTGTCGGTCGCGAGTTTATGATAAACAAACAAAGTCGCCGCGCCAAAGGCAAGCGGCAGCACCAGCGGCAAAAACGCCGGTATCGTCAGCCCCATCAATTTGACAAAGATCATCATGGTCGCGGAGTTATCGATCACCAGCGACAACAACCGGAACAATTGCGAAAACAGCACAACAAAACTCACCGCCGTCGCCGCAAACAAAAAAGCGACAGCCAGTTGACGCATCAGATAACGGTCAAGTTTAGTCATGCCCCAACCTACCGAAGCCCGCGATGGCTGGCGAGTCAAAAACACACAAATTTCCCGTTGACCTTCCGCCTGTTTTACCAGCACTATGCGGACAGAGGCGGGATAGTCCTTCCTTCGGGGTTTGGCGTACGAAAGCAAAGATTTTGGATGTCAACGCCTCACGGCTAAAGGCTGTCGCAAGCGTATAACTGCGATTCATCAACTCCCAGCCACCAGAGGATTCCTCTCTTGTTGCCAGTCTTGTTTTTGGTTTAAGAGGTAGCGAATGTTTAACTTTGCAGGAAAATTCTGCTTAGCCATCGTTCTTCTCACGCTATATTTCTGCAATCCTGTTGCTGCCGTTGATTTACAAAATACGCCGAATGTGACTCCCGCCAACGGCAGGTGCTACGACAACGGAGATGTCATTACCTTACGGGGAACGGCTTCACCGCAATCGCTGACTTTAGCAAATGATGCTGTTAGCACTGTCTGGGTACTGACGACCGATAAACCTATTTGCATCGTACGATCTTCTGGAGATTCAGCTCCTCAAACGGCCAACGTATTGCGGCTTCAAATCATTGGCTCCCCTCCACCTGTCGATGTAATCATAGAGCTCAAGGGGAAGCTGAGTACGGGTAACGACTCTCAATATTACGCCGAACCAGACGCTATAGAGGTTATTAGCGGTCGGCGTGTTCCCGGCCAGTCCCCAATCGTAGCCCTACAAAACATTGATGCGTCCATTCCAATTGGGGGGTGCGCCCAAACCACTAATAATGGACAGCCAGTAAAGGTATGCCGCGATATGGCTGGAATGTTGAAAATACTTCCGCTCGAAAAATCCTCAAATTCGTTGACCAAAGAAATAAAAGACCTGATTGATATTGAGGGTCAACTTAATGATGAATGCCGTTCTGGTTCTGGCGATAAATCTGCAACTGAAAAAGCCTGTAACGAAAGAGATAGATATTTTGATAAAATACATTCACTGGGTTGGTGCTGGGGAAAGCTTGGACAAGTTGAAGCCGAAATGACTTGGCATATATGCGGAAAGGATTCAGAGCAGGCGCATACCGCGCAGGAAGTCGTAACAGCACTTGAACAGAGGCTAAGTGGAGAGGCGCAGCAAGGAAAAGCCCCAACCCCTAATGGAATGGCTGGGGGAAAAGAAAACAGCTCTCCGTGGCTACTCCTCATTTTGTTGTCCCCATTTTTCTTGAGATGGGCTTGGAAAAGTGGAGGAAAACTGGAAATTGAAAACAGGATCGAGAAGCTTGTAAAAGCGCACGTTCAAACCTTATCGAGAAAACGGTCTCAAACGGTTTTCAAAGACGACTACGGCAACCAGATCACAACCGCTTGGGAAAAAGAAAAAACGTATTTTCGAGACAATGTTGTGTTTCCGCTCTTTTCTGCGCGCGATAGGAAAATATACGAAGCCCTCCGAACCACGACTGAATCCATCATAGAAGCCGCCGTGAATTCCTATAGGCAAGACGGAGACGCACTGGAAGTTGATGGTATCAGCTTTTCACCAGCGATGAACCCTTACGACTACGAAAGATTCTGCGCCGAATTACTTAAGAAAGCAGGATGGGATGCTCGGGCAACAAAAGCCAGCGGCGACCAAGGATCTGACGTTATCGCGGAAAAAAACGGAACCCGAATTGTCTTGCAATGCAAGCTGTATACCCAGCCAGTTGGTAACAAGGCCGTACAGGAAGTCTTTGCCGCTAAAACTTTTGAAAAGGCCGACCATGCGGCGGTGGTTACCAACGAAACCTATACGCCGAGCGCGAGGAAAATCGCGATGAGTACGGGGGTGTCGTTGTTACATCATAACGAGCTTCTGCAGTGGGCAGAGGCATTATAGTTCGGAATTTCTAACGCGGTGACAATTTTAGGCGCATCGGTTTGCCTTCAACCCTATCAATCAAACTGTTGCTAAAAACCTTGACTCCTTTCGCGTGCAGGGTGTACTTGCGGCACGAGTGCCGGGCGTCACGCGCGGCTGGGATCAACCAGAGAGAGAACAATGGACGGCGACAGTAGATGTTGCATTCGGCATGCGCCGGATAAGTCCCCAGCATGTCCTGCCTCCCTTCGGGGAAAAACGGCGGCGTGAACGGGGGGATGGTCTCGTAACCGCCCCCTCCTTTTCACCCTCCGGCCTTGGCAGGCGATGCACGGAGGGTAAGCGATGAACGACACACTTCACAAAATGATTGGTCCGAAACTGGCCGACCGCTTGACGGGCTTTTTCCATCATGGCGCGACGGCGGCACCGCAAACCGCGCGGCGGGTCGATGCGCTCGGCGAGATCGCCCGCCTTTCCGCCGACGAAGCCCTAGCGCGGATGAACAGCCGCGCCGAAGGCCTGTATGAAAACGAAGCCGCCGAACGGCAGGAACGTTACGGCAAAAATATCGTCGCCCGCGAAGAACGCCGCAGCGCGGCGGGGCATTTGTTGCGTTTGCTGATCAACCCGCTGAACGTCATGTTGCTGGTGCTGGCGGCGGCGAATTTCTTTTTGCTGGATGATCTGGAATCCGGCGGCATCGTCATGGCGATGGTGATCCTTAGCGTCTCGCTGTGCTTCATTCAGGAACACCGGTCCGACAACGCCGCCGAAAAACTCCGCGCCATGGTCAGCACCACGGCGTCGGTCCTGCGCCTGCCCGATCCGGATTCCGAAGCGCCGATTCCGCAAAGCGCGTTTGGCCGGAAATCCTTGCGCCTTGAAATCCCCATGGATGCGCTGGTGCCGGGCGATGTGATCTGGCTTTCGGCGGGCGATATCATCCCCGCCGATGTGCGCATTCTGTCGGCACGGGATTTGTTCATCAACCAATCCGCCCTGACCGGCGAGTCGCTGCCGATCGAAAAATTCCCGACCTTGGCCGATGCCGCGCCGAAGGCTTTCCTCGAACTCGGCAACATCGCCTTTATGGGCAGCCATGTGACCAGCGGCACGGCGAAAGCCGTAGTTGTGGCCACGGGCGCGGAAACCTATTTCGGCTCGCTGGCCGGATCGATGATCGGGCGGCGGCACCAGACCAGTTTTGAAAAAGGCGTCAACCGCTTCACCTGGATGATGATCCGCTTCATGTTGGTGATGGTGCCGCTGGTGTTCCTGATTAACGGCTTCACCAAACACAATTGGACGGAGGCGTTTATCTTCGCCATGTCGGTCGCCGTCGGCCTGACACCGGAAATGCTGCCGATGATCGTCACCGTGAACCTGAGCAAAGGCGCGCTGGCGATGTCGCGGAAAAAGGTGATCGTCAAACGCCTGAACTCCATCCAGAATTTCGGCGCGATGGATGTGCTGTGTACCGATAAAACCGGCACGCTGACGCAAGACAAAGTCATCATGAAACGCTGCGTCGATCTACGCGGCGAAGAAAACGACGATGTGCTGAATTTCGCCTATCTCAACAGCTTCTACCAATCGGGGCTGAAGAACCTGTTGGATATTGCCATTCTGGAACATGTCGATGTGCGGGAAGATTTGCATATCGACGACAAAGCCTATGCCTTGGTCGATGAAATCCCCTTCGATTTCGTGCGCCGCCGCATGTCGGTGGTGGTCAATAAACAGGAAACGCAGCAGCATATTTTGATCTGCAAAGGCGCGGTAGAGGAAATCCTCGGCATCTGCACCAAGGGCGAACTTGGCGGCGAAGCCTTCGACATGACGCCGCAGCACCGCGAGGATATGCTGAAACTCGCGCGCGAACTGAACGAGGATGGATTCCGCGTCATCGCCGTTGCGCACAAAGACATGCCACCGCAACAACCCGCCTATGGCGTGAAGGACGAGAGCGATCTGATCCTGATCGGCTATATCGCCTTCCTCGATCCGCCGAAGGAAACCGCGCGGGAAGCCATCGCCGGATTGGAAAAATACGGCGTGAAGGTGAAAATCCTGACTGGCGACAACGACATCGTCACGCGCAAAATCTGCAAAGAGGTTAATCTGGCCATCGACAATGTGTTGTTGGGCAGTGATCTGGAACACATGACTGACGACATGCTGGCGATGAAGGTGGAGAACACCACGGTTTTCGCCAAACTGTCCCCTGCGCAAAAAGCCCGCGTCATCGGCGCGTTGCACCGCAACGGGCATGTGGTCGGGTTTCTGGGCGACGGCATCAATGACGGCCCCGCGTTGAAAGCCGCCGATGTCGGCGTGTCGGTCGATACCGCCGCCGATATCGCCAAAGAATCCGCCGATATCATCTTGCTGGAAAAGAGCCTGCTGGTGCTGGAAGAAGGCGTGATCGAAGGCCGCAAAGTGTTCGGCAACATCACGAAATACATCAAGATGGGCGCCAGCTCCAACTTCGGCAATATGTTCAGCGTGCTGGGCGCGAGCGCGTGGCTGCCCTTCCTGCCAATGCTGCCGATTCAGGTTTTGACCAACAATTTGCTTTATGATTTCTCGCAGACCGCAATCCCCACCGACCATATCGATGATGATTACCTGCTGAAACCGCGCCAATGGGATATCGGCCATATCGCGCGTTTCATGATCTTCCTCGGCCCCGTCAGCTCCTTATTCGATTATCTGACCTACGCCATTCTGTATTTCGGCTTCGGCGCGAATACCGAAGGCGAAGCGGGATTGTTCCAGACCGGCTGGTTCGTGGAATCGATTTTGACGCAGACGCTGATCATCCACGTCATCCGCACGAACAAAATTCCGTTTCTGCAAAGCCGCGCCAGCTGGCCGCTGATCCTGACCAGCCTGATCATCTGCGGCATCGGCATCTGGTTGCCATCCTCCATGTTCGCGCATGGGCTTGGTTTTACCCATCTGCCCGTGGTTTTCTGGCCGGTCGTCGCCCTGATCATCCTCACCTACCTCACCCTCGCCCAGTTCGTGAAAAACTGGTTCATCCGGAAATTTGGGTGGAGCTGAGGGATATGGTTAAGAACAGGGCGTGAAAGTAAATAACGGATAAATACGCTTGCATGACATCCGTCTTTTTCGGTAGCAATACGCGTGAATTCGATAATGTTATAATGGTGAACTGTGAGTACTGCGTTAGCTATTGCGACAGAACCTTTGACCCCTTTGGCCGTGGAAGCACAGGCAATTAAGTGGAAAATTATAACGGTCGGGGAAAACGACAATGCCTTTAGCTACTGCGTAGGAGCCAATTGCACAAACCCAAGCGAAGTCCTGTTGATCGATGTCGGTTCGCGATCGGCAAAATATGAAATCATCGACCGTACTCAATCACCGCCCCAACATATCAAGCCCGATGGGCATAAGGTTACCTGTCATTTGGGCGGTGGCGAAAAAGGAGCCTTACCTGAAAAGGCCCTTGCTGCCTATTACAATGACTTCCTGCTGAAATGTAAAAACGCTCTCACAGAACATCAACCCGCTGCTATCGTCCTAGGCTTCACCGCCGCCATACGCGAAGCACTTATGAGCGACGATCCAGCTATAAGTGAACCGGCTCAAAAACTCGTACAAGAAACCTTAGCAACACTTGGCCTGCCATCCGGATTAAATCCCGTGGTTAGCGAAGTCGCCGAATATTATTTCGCCGCACATGCCATGCTGCAAGCCGGCCTTAACCACACCTACGGTATGACCATCGGTGGCCGGACCTTGGAAGCCGTCCGAACCAAAGATGGCGCGATTGCCCCCGAAGAATGCGGAACGATACGCATCGGCTCGGAAAACCTCGCCAAACTCTCTGCCGATGATCGGGCTAAAGCCATTGAGGAGGCACTTGCTCAGTTGTCATGGGAGAAAGGTTTTGCACCGCCAAACATCAATCTTTTCGCCACGACCTTTTCGAACACAGCACGGGTCCTGACGGCTTTAGCACATACGGGAAGAAATCTTGGTGGCAAAGCAAATTATGAATATGTCTGTGATCAAGCCCTCACACAAATCCTGACAGACCTTCAAACGCAATCACCCGATGACCTTTTCAAACGAGCGTTCGGGGCCAGCCAAGCAGAAATTGTGAAACGCATTTCGGAACGCAAGAAAAAGAAAGCCATCCCTGTTCTTGTCTATGGTGGGAAAGAATATAAGGAAACCGCCAAAGACTTTGACCTGTTGCTTGCAAAATGGGAACGGGATACGAGGGGTCTTGCCATAACAGCCGCCGTTATGACGAAGGTCATCGAAGCTTACAGGCCATCCCACATCAGCATCCGCGACATCAACATGCAGCAAGGCATGCTGGCTCGCGTTGGCTTGAATAAATGCATGTATGCCTAGCCACTTTCGCTAGCCTAATACTTCATGCTAGGGGTCAGGTATGTCCTGCACATCCGCCCCCACCCGCCCTGTCACCCTCTGGCTCTATACCTGCTGCGGCATGATTTTTGTCATGGCGTTGCTGGGGGCGATTACGCGGTTGACGGAATCCGGTTTGTCGATCACGCGGTGGGAGCCGGTGATGGGGGCTTTGCCACCACTGAATGAGGCGGCGTGGAGCAAGGCCTTCGCCGATTATCAAACCATTCCGCAATACCAGATTCTGCATCACGGCATGAGCCTTGAGGCGTTCAAACATATTTATTTCTGGGAATGGTTCCATCGTTTGTGGGGGCGGCTGATCGGCGTGGTGTTCGCGCTGCCGCTGATCGGGTTTCTGGTCACGAAAAAAATCACGCCCGCTTTGTTCGGCAAACTCGCGGCGATCTTCGCCCTCGGCGGCGTGCAGGGTTTTATCGGCTGGTTCATGGTGCAAAGCGGCCTCGCGGTCCGCACCTCCGTCAGCCCCTACCGGCTGGCCTTACATCTGGGGTTCGCGCTGTTGCTTTATGGGTTGTTGTTGTGGACTGCGCTTGGCGGGAAGCGCTCTGCAGTCCCCCTCCCCTCCGGGGAGGGGTTAGGGGCGGGGTATAAGTCAGGCTCATCCCCCACCCCATCATTGAACACACTGGCCACCACCACCCCGCCCCTAACCCCTCCCCGGAGGGGAGGGGAATTCGACCGCGCTGGCGGCATCAATTTTTCTATGAAACCACCCCTCCTCCACGGCTGGTTCACCCTCGCCCTGCTTGCCCTCACCATGATCTGGGGCGCGTTTGTGGCGGGGTTGCATGCGGGGGGCGTTTACAACACATGGCCGTTGATGGAGGGCGATTGGTTGCCCGATGCGGCGTGGAGCCTGCAACCCGCATGGATCAATTTTTTTGAAAACACCGCGCTGGCGCAATTCACGCATCGCTGGCTGGCACCGACGACTCTGCTGGTTATTCTGGCGTGGGTGGCGCGGTGCTGGCGCGGGGCGGATCCTGTGCGCCGCCGAACCCTCCTCGCCCTCGGCATCATCGCGGGGGCGCAAATCGCCCTCGGCCTCGCCACGCTGCTGACGCAGGTCAACATCGTGATCGCGGTGTTGCATCAGGCGGGGGCGATTACGCTTTTGACTTTGCTGCTGGTGAATTTGCGCGGCATGACGCCAGAACGTAAATAACCAACAAAGCCCCCGCCAGCGCGAACCATGTGACCGCGTAGCTGAAATGGTCATTGGGCAGATCAAGCCGCATTTGCCCACCGACAGGCAAGCCGCCTTCGTTCGGCGTTGCGTCAGCCGACAGAACATAAGGCAGGAAGGGCGACCGATGCGCGGACTCGCTCATCGCCGCGAGATCGACATTGTACCATTCGCCCTTGGCGGGGTTATTAGCAGGCTGCATCCAGCCCTGCGGCGCGGGGCGGAGCAGCAGCCCTTGTAAGGAAACCACACCGCTGGGCTGCGCAAAACCGTCCGGCTTTTTGGCATAAGGAATCCAGCCACGATCCACCAGCAACAACCCGCCATCCGGCAATTGCAAAGGGGTCAGCACATGATACCCACCCTCGCCGGTCGCGCGGTTCGAGGCGAACAGATAAAAACTTTTGTCATACAGAAAAGTGCCGGAAGCTTTGGCCGCGCGGTAATCGGCAGTGTCCGGCGTGACCGACGCAATATCCACCGGCACCGCATGCGCACGTTGGTCGATATCGGCCAACAACGCTTCCTTCCAATGCAGCCGTTCGATTTGCCAGAAGCCGAGGCCCATCAGCACGGTGAACAGAAAGGCGGTAATGAGTGTGGGAATGGGACGTGGATGGAACATGGCGCAATCTGTTTGCTGTAGTCCCCTCCCCCTTGTGGGGAGGGTTAGGGAGGGGGGAGTGACACTTGGCGACCTGCTTCAGAATCCGGAGCAATATCCCAGCCGCTCGCCCCCCTCCCCAACCCTCCCCACAAGGGGGAGGGAGCACCTGTGCGCTTATGGCACTGTCATCACATAAAAACCTTACGGTACCACGCCCATGCACCAGCAGATGATCGCCTTCTGCGCGTGCAGGCGGTTTTCGGCTTCGTCCCAGACAACTGATTGCGGACCGTCGATGACGTCATCGGTTACTTCCTCGCCGCGATGCGCGGGCAGGCAGTGCAGGAAGATGGCATGCGGCGCGGCTTGTTTCATCAACGCGGCATTGACCTGATAGGGCGACAGGCGTTCGTGCCGCGCGGCGGCATCGCTGTTATGCATCGACACCCAGCAATCGGTCAGAACGATATCGGCCCCGCGCACATCATCAAGGTTCGCGCTCACCGTCACTTTCGCGCCGCGTTTTTGCGCGGCGATCAGCACCTGCGGCGCAGGCGCGAATTCCGGCGGGCAGACCACGCGGATGGCAATATCGAAAACCGGCGCGATATGCAGCCAGCTGGTCAACACATTGTCGCCGCCATCGCCCAGCCATACCGCCGTTTTTCCGGCGAGGGAACCGAGCCGTTCCTCCGCCGCCATCACATCGGCCATCACCTGACACGGATGGGTCTGGTCGGTCAGGCCGTTGATGACGGGGATCGACGCGCCCGTGGCCAGTTCATACAATTTCTTTTCGTCAAAGGTGCGCAGCATGACGATATCGGTAAAGCGCGACAACACGCGCCCCGTATCGGCAATCGTTTCGCCGCGCCCCAGCTGGATTTCCGCGCCGGACAAAGTCGTGACATGGCCGCCCAGTTGGCGCATGCCCACTTCGAACGACACGCGGGTGCGCGTTGACGGCTTTTCGAAAATCAGCGCGAGGGTCTTGCCTTCCATCGGACGATAGGCCAAAGGCGCGGCCTTCAGTTTCCGCGCGAGGGCGAGAATGGCTTTGATTTCAACCGGTTCGATCTTGTCGAGGTCGAGGAAATCACGGGTTGTGTCGTTTATGTTGGTCATCCCCTTACCATGCTTGATGGAGGGGGGAGGCGTCAAGGTGGGGGCACTACGTGTTTAGGGGGATGAAAACAAGTGTCAGAAACCACACGTATCGTACCCCATGGAAATACACGTCATTCCCGCGAAAGCGGGAATCCATCTTGAGCCGCGTCTGCGGCGATATAAACAACAAGATTTCTACCTGAACGACGGCTCGATTCTTATGCTCGCTATCGCGAGCGATGGATTCCCGCTTTTGCGGGAATGACGATTGGTTTTTATTGGATAGTCATGTGCACCCTTGCGTCCGTCTTAACCATCCCCTATCCCCATCACCATGCCCCACGCCATCCACACCATCGGTCTAAGCAAAATTTTCGGCGGCGCGATTGCTGTTGATAATCTTGATCTGGCGATTGAAGCCGGAAGCATCACCGCTTTGCTCGGCGGCAATGGGGCGGGGAAATCGACGACGATGGCGATGTTGCTGGGGCTGTTGCAACCGACCAGCGGCAGCATTGCGATTTTCGGACGCGATTTGCTGAAGGAACGCAGCGCGATTGCCGCCGCCGTCAATTTTTCATCTCCCTATGTTGATCTGCCGAACCGGCTGACGGTGCGGCAGAATTTGATTGTCTACGGGCATCTGTACGGCGTGCCGGATTTGAAACAGCGGATCGAGGAACTGGCAGCGCAGTTGATGCTGGAGGAAATTCTCGACCGGCATCACGGCTCGCTGTCGGCGGGGCAGAAAACGCGGTCGTCGCTGGCAAAATCGCTGCTCAATAAACCGCGTTTATTATTGCTGGACGAACCCACCGCCTCGCTCGACCCCGATACCGCCGATTGGGTGCGCGCGTTGCTGATGGATTATCGCCACCGCACAGGCGCGACCATCTTCATGGCTTCGCACAATATGTCGGAGGTGGAACGCATGGCCGACAGCGTCATCGTCATGAAAACCGGCCGCATCGTCGCGCACGACACCCCCGCCGCCCTGCTCGCCAGCTACAGCCGTTTGAATTTGGAAGAGGTGTTTCTGGATATCGCGAGGGACAGGAACACACATGGCATGCCTTGAAAAGATAAAGACAACACAGGCGCGATGGAGCCCCCCTCCCCTCCGGGGAGGGGCTGGGGGCGGGGTATATGTCAGGCTAATCCCAAACTCCACAACATCACGCTTGATGGCAACCGAAACCCCGCCCCTAACCCCTCCCCGGAGGGGAGGGGAATTTACCGTGCTTTCGGCAAAAGGTCGTTCATGACTATCACGTCCCCTCACCTCCTCCCCCGCCGCCTGTATGCGTTGCTATTGCGGCATGTGTATCTACATCTCGGTTCATGGCCGCGGATTGTGGAGATGATGTACTGGCCGCTGGTCAACCTCGCCTCGTGGGGATTTGTCAGCCTTTATGTAACGAAGAAATTCGCGCATGTGGAAACACTGGGCAGCACCTTTGTCGCGGGCGTGGTGATGACGGAGATGTTTATCCGTCCGACCTCCACCATGTTGATGCTGTTTATCGAGGAAATGTGGTCGCGCAATCTCGGCCACCTGTTCGCCAGCCCCATCCGCATGCGCGAATACGCGCTGGGCCTGATGGGCATCACCTTGCTGCGTTCGGCCATCGCCCTGACGCCCGCGATCATCATCGCCAAATATCTGTTCGGCTTTTCGCTGCTCGGACTCGGTTGGCCAATGGCGGGGTTTATCGGCATCCTCGCCATCGATGGCTGCCTGTTCGGCCTCTGCATCGTGGCGTTGTTGCTGCGTTTTGGTATGGCGTCGGAATGGCTGGCATGGATGGCGACGTGGCTGTTGATCCCGTTCTTCGCGCCTTATTATCCGGTGTCGGTGCTGCCGGAGGTTTTTCAATATGTGTCCTACGCCCTGCCGCCGACCTATGTTTTCGAAAGCATGAAGTCGCTGATCAATGACGGCACATTACAAGCGGAAAATCTGCTGATCGCCCTCGGCCTCACGATGCTCTACACCGCCCTCGCCGCCACCCTCCTCCACCGCGCCTATCAAAGCGCGCGACAGAGAGGCGGGTTGTTGCAGGCGGGGGAGTAGATCGATATTAAAGGTGAAGCCAGTCTCTTGGTATCGCCATGGCATCTTTATCCTGTTTATCTTTTCGTACTGCTTCTAAACGACCTACATAGCCACGCACTTCAATTACAATGGGTAAATCATCTAGGACAGTGCGAAGAGATTGATCTTTGGGAACATCAATAAAATGTCCTATCCTTTTTCTAAGATGCTTTTCCAACGTTTTCCAACTTTCAACTTGCCATTTTCCAGCATCCGATTGGCGTGAGTTTGTGATAATGCCAGAGATTCTGCGGAAATCTGTTTCTGCCTCAACTTTGTATTTGATAATCGCGGTAAATATTTTTCCTAATTTTGTAAAATCATCCCTCTGAATAACCCCATTGACGCGCAATATATCAACAACAGATATTTCGGGCGGTTTAGCCTTATCATTAGGATCAACTGGTATATCACTTAGAAGCAAATAGGCATCCTGAAAGGCATTCTGCCATTGCTTCAGCTCGGCCAAGCTATAGATGTGCAATTGATTGATGATTTTTTGGTTTATATCTTCATGAAGAATCTGACGTGCGCTTTTAACAACGCCTCCATCAACCGTGACTTTGTCATGAACGGGTTTTATTGCAAGACGCTTGAAATATTCGACAATACTTCCCGTTTCCAAAAGCACTTTTACCCTAAGACTGTCATCCTCGACACTTACTTTGCCAAACGTGACAGTTACCTGCTGCCCACCAATAGAGGCACCAACAAAACTAAAACCGAATGGACCATTTGACTGCATAAAAAGCTCTTCTTTTTAAAAACTATGTCAGTGCTGACCCTACCAATACCCCGCCCCAACTACCAAAGCATTTTTTACTTTCATACCCCCTCATAAAGGTTAATATGCGCTTCCTTAAACGCCTATCGAAAGCCTTAGCCCCCATGTCCACATGTGCCGTTCTTATTGTTGCCGCCGGTTCGGGCGAGCGTTTTGGCGGGTCGTTGCCGAAACAGTATCAGGAGCTGGCCGGAACTCCCATCCTGCGCCGCAGTGTTTTGGCGTTTCTGGGGCATCCGCATATTACCTCGGCACTGGTTGTCTTTAACCCTAATCACCGCGATTTGTACGATAAAGCCGTCGGCGATTTGAAATTGCCGGAACCCGTCACCGGCGGCGCGACGCGGCAGGATTCCGTGCGTCTCGGCCTCGAAGCCCTCGCGCGTTCCGGCAAACCGGATTTCGTTATGATCCATGACGCGGCGCGGCCCTTGGTCGACACCGCCACCATCACCGCCGTGCGCCGCGCCCTCGATACCGCTGAAGGCGCGATTGCGGCCAAACCATTAGTCGATACATTGAAACGCGGCGACGGGCCCACGATCACCGCCACCATCGACCGCAACAATTTGTGGCAAGCGCATACGCCGCAGGCGTTTCACTTTGACGCCATTCTCGCCGCGCATCGTGCCGCGGCGGGGTTGGCCTTGACCGACGATGCCGCCGTCGCCGAAAAAGCAGGCATTCCCGTTACCCTCGTGCCATCGAATCCGGACAACATGAAAATCACCAACCCCGACGATCTTGACCGCGCCGCGCGTTTGCTCGGCCATTCCTATGGCGATATCCGCACCGGCATGGGCTTTGACGTGCATCGGTTTGAACCCGGTGACAAAATCATCCTCGGCGGCCTCACCATTCCGCATAACCGCAAACTGGAAGGCCATTCCGACGCCGATGCCGTGCTGCACGCGCTGACCGACGCGCTGCTGGGCGGCGCGGGGCTTGGCGATATCGGCCAGCATTTCCCACCCTCCGACCCGCAATGGAAAGGCAAGGACAGCGCGTATTTCGTGCGTTGCGCCGTGCAGATGATCGGCGAACGCGGCGGCATTATCTCCAACGTCGATATCACCATCATGTGCGAAGCCCCGCGCATCACCCCGCACCGCGACGCGATGACCCAGCGCATCGCCTCGCTTCTGGAAATAGCAAAGGAACGGGTGAATGTGAAAGCCACCACCACCGAACGCCTCGGCTTCACCGGACGCGAGGAAGGGCTTGCGGCGCAGGCGATTGCGACGTTGAGGTTTCAGGGGTAGTCTTTGGGCATGTTGCTCCCGCCCGACCTCCATACCCTCGCGCAAAAAATCATCGATTCCTATGCGCATGAAAAACGCAGCATCGTTACGGCGGAATCCTGCACCGGCGGGTTGATTGCGGCGGCGTTGACGGAAATCTCCGGCGCGTCGGCGGTGATCGAACGCGGCTTTGTGTCCTACAGCAACGACGCCAAGATCGAAGTGCTGGGCGTTCCGCCCGATGTGTTGGAACGCCACGGCGCGGTCAGCCGCGAGGTGGCGGAGGCGATGGCGGCGGGCGCGCTGGAATTCTCCCGCGCCGATGTCGCGCTATCGGTCACCGGTATCGCGGGGCCGACGGGCGGCAGCGCGGAAAAACCCGTCGGCTTGGTCTATTTCGGTTTCGCCACCCGCGCAGGCGTCCTCTTTCATGTGCGCTGCCAGTTCAAAGGCGATCGCGCCGACATAAGGCGGCAAGCGGTACAGGAAGGGTTATCGTTGCTGGCGACGCACATCGCCGCTGGTGACGTCGCGTGAGAAAGAATGGTTCTAATACATTATCACAATGACTGTGCCGCTCATTTGCCGATTGGCTTCAGAAAAGTATTTATAAATGCCCGGCTTTGAAAAAGTGAATTCATAGCTTTTACCGACATCAATCGGGTCGGAACGAAATGTTTGGCCCACCCCGTTCAGCACCACCGTGTGCGGTTCGCTGCTATCATTCACCCATGTCACGGTCGTTCCCTTGCTAACCCTTAACTGCGTGGGGGCGTAGGTGGAATTGGTAATCTCGATTTGATTACGCGTATCCTCCGTCGCCCAAACAGGGGTCGCCGTCAAGCCCATCAACAGCACGAACAGAGCAAAGACGGTTTTCATGGGGCAACTCCTTCAAATCGGAATCGATGTCGGCTTCGTCCGGCGCAACCACCAGACAACAATCAGGCGCGTGACCATGATGGCGGAGAAGATCGAGGTGACGATACCGATGCTGAGGGTCACGGCAAAGCCTTTGACGGGACCGGAGCCGAAGGCAAACAGCAACACCGACGCGATCAAGGTCGTCATGTTCGCATCGACAATCGCGGACAAGGCGCGGCTGTAACCCGCATCAATCGCCGAAATCGGCGAACGGCCAAGACGCAATTCTTCCCGCACCCGTTCGAACACCAACACATTGGCATCCAGCGCGGTGGCGATGGTCAGGACGATACCGGCGATACCAGGCAGCGTCAGCGTCGCCTGCAGGATCGACAAAATCGCGAACATCAGGGCGATGTTGAACAGCAAGGCGATAACCGCAAACACGCCGAACAGGCCATAAGCCAGAATGAAAAACACGATCACGAGGCCGAGACCGACAAGGCTGGCGGTCGCCCCTGCCTTGATCGAATCCGCGCCGAGGCCGGGGCCGACGGTGCGTTCTTCCAACACCTTGATCGGTGCAGGCAATGCGCCCGCCCGCAACAGCAAGGCGAGATCCTGCGCCGATTGCGTGGTGAAATTGCCGGTGATCTGGCCGCTGCCGCCCAGAATAACGGTCTGGATGACGGGCGCACTGATGACTTTGTTATCCAGCACAATCGCGAAACGGTGCCCGACATTCTGCCGTGTCGCTTCGCCAAAACGGCGGCCACCGACGGAATCAAAGCTGAATTTCACACAAGGCCTGCCGCTTTCGTCATAGGCAGGTTGCGCATCGATCAAGGTGTCACCCGACACCATCACGCGCTTCTGCACGACGATGGCACGCCCACCCTGCTCCGCTGACGGCAGCAATTCAGTGCCGGCGGGGAAATGGCCAACTTCGGCATCGGTGATGCTGGCAGTTTCATCGACAAGGCGGAAGGTCAGCTTTGCGGTCTGTCCCAACAGGTTTTTGATGTGTTCGGGATTATCCACCCCCGGCAACTGCACCAGAATGCGGTTGTCGCCCTGACGTTGGATCGACGGTTCACGCGTGCCGGTTTCATCGATACGGCGACGAACAATTTCAATGGATTGATCCATGGCCGACTGGCGGCGTTCGTTGATTTTCACCTCGCTGAGACGCAGCGTGAAATCGCTATCCTTCGCTGTCACGTCCAGATCGTGGTCCATCTCGCGCATCGCGTCTTTCGCCTTGTCGGCTTGCGTCGCGTCGGTCAGTTTGAAATGCACCACACCATTCGCCAGCCCCAGATCCGTGTAACCGATCTTGGCGGCGCGAAGGTCGGAACGGGTTTGATCAACCAGCCCCTGCAACCGTTCCTCGATCACCGCGTCGGTGGCGACTTCCAATAGCAAATGCGACCCGCCGCGCAGATCGAGGCCGAGATTGACCGTCTGACTCGGCACCAACACCGGCGCGTTGGTTTGCAACCACGCCACCGTTTCACGCGGCAACGCATTCGGCAACGCATACAAAACGCCAAGCGCGCACACGGCGAGGATCAGCAAAACTTTCCAACGTTCGATGTAGATCATGGCACTTGGTATCCTCTTGTGTATTTCAGCTTCAAAAGAAGGGTGGTGTCCCCCTCCCGCTTGCGGGAGGGGTTAGGGGTGGGCGGGGAGGTTAACGTATGCGCACATTCTTCAAGATCGTCATAACAACACCTTCAAGGTTTTTCTCAACTTCTTCATTACTGAAACGCATAACCGTCCAACCTCTGCGACGCAATTCGGTATCACGCTGACTATCGTAATCCTGCCGCGCATCGTGCGATGGCCCATCCAATTCGATAATCAATGACGCACGAACACAAGCAAAATCGGCAAAATAGGGCGGCACGGGATGTTGACGACGAAACCTCAAGCCCGTTTCTTGCCTTAACGCGCTTAGGGCCTTCCACAAAATACGCTCCGTTTGTGGCGCAAGTTTGCGTAATGCCTTGGCACGTTCGCCATATTCACGGGGCTTTTCAAAACAATAATTTGGCATTGCTTTGTATGGCAACCTCCCTGCCCACCCCTAACCCCTCCCGCAAGCGGGAGGGGGACACTTTCTGCACTTCTTCCCTACGCTTTTCACCCCTTCTTCTCCTCCGCGCCGTCGCTGGCGATGGCGGCGGTGTCGGTTTTGGCGGCGAGGGCTTGGACTTGGGAACGGATGGCTTTGACATTGACGCCGTCGGCGATTTCGATGGTCAGGGTGTCATCCTCGACTTTCGAGATTTTGCCGAAAATACCGCCAACGACCACACGGTCGCCGCGCTTCAACGCTTTGACCATCTTGTCTTGTTCGGCGATTTTCTTTTGCTGCGGGCGGATGATCAGGACGTAAAAAATCACCGCGATCAACAGGAACGGGATGAAGGGATAATTGGCGATCACCGCCGCCGACGAGGAGGCACCCGCTGCCGGAGCCGCGCCAGCTACCGGTGCCGCTGTCTGCGCCAAAGCTGTACTGATAAACAAATGCGAAATATCGACCATGGATTGTCCCCTCGGGTGTATGAAAACCGAGTCGGACTATAACCCGCCTACATTTCCACGCAACCCTCCAGAACCAGCCGACGAAAAGCCTATTTCTTATCCGCTGGCGGGTTGGGGATGGCGGACGGGACGCGCTTTTTGGCTTTGGGCGCGTGATGTTTCTTGGCTTTGTGCTTGGCTACCGTTTTCTTTGGCTTGGCCAGCTTCTTGGGTGTGGCTTGCGGCAAGGGGGTAACCTCGGCAGGCTGCACCGCGACAGGCGCGACCGATTCAGCCGGTACCGCCACCGCATTCATCGGCGGTTTGTTCTTCGCTTCCTCGGCCATACGGTTTTGCGTCACAACCTCGGCATAGGCGCGGGCATTCAACGGGTAACGGTTCTGCGGATCAACATTGATCATGCGATTGCCCGCATCATCTTGCGGCTGATCAAAACATTCGATGGTGCCGAGCGTGCGGTAGCACCAGCTTTCATGCGGCGCGATCTGGCTGGCGGTATCGGCGGCATCCGGCGTCGACGGTTTGGTTATCCACGCAGCTCCTGCTTCGGCAAGGCCAATGCCCACCGGAGGGTTGCACCCCGTCAAAAACAACATCGCCGCGAGCGACACGAATGGAAATTCTTTTTTCATCGAAAAATGGTAGTGTCGCCGGAGTTAAGAAACATTTAAGGCATATGGCATGGCGATCACGCACCCCTTTCACCTGACACAGCGCGGCGTTCTTTGCGTCGCGGGCGCGGACCGGCAAGCTTTTTTACAAGGCTTGATCAGCAACGACATCACCCGCTGCACGCCCCAAGCCTCCCTCTATGCCGCGCTGCTGACACCGCAGGGCAAGTTTTTGCATGACTTTTTTATCTATGATGCGGGCGATTTTTTCCTGATTGATTGCGAAAGTGACCGCGCCGATGATTTGCTGCAACGCCTCCGCGCCTACAAACTCCGCGCCAAAGTGACGGTGGAGGATATGAGCGATGCGTATGAAGTATGGATTTTCCCCGAAGGATCGGAAGGGTTGGTTGATCCACGCCTCTCTACTCTCGGCAATCGTGGTGTTATCCGTAAATCTTCTCCCCCGCTTGCGGATTTGATGCAAAGACATCAAATCGAAAATGAGCGGGAGCTGATAAACAAGAGTCTTTATGTTGACGAGCCCCCCCCTGCCCCCCCCGCAAGCGGGGTGGGTGCATACGACCACCTCCGCCTCACCCTCGGCATCGCCGATGGCAGTCGGGATATGGAAGTCGGCAAATCCACCTTGCTGGATGGGAATTTTGATTTTCTGAACGGCATCAGCTGGACCAAGGGTTGCTATGTCGGCCAAGAACTGACCGCGCGGATGCATCACCGCGACCTCGTCAAAAAACGCCTGTTTCCGGTACGGATCGACGGCACCCCGCCCCCCTTTGGCGCGATCATCCGGCAGGGCGGGCAGGAAGTCGGCGTGATGCGTAGCCACAATGATACGATCGGGCTGGCCCTCTTAAATGTCGAAGCGGCGAAACAGGCGATACAAACCAGCACAGGGCTGGCATGCGAAACGGCGAGCTTGAGCCCTTATCTGCCCGATTGGATGAAGACAACCTTTTAGGAATGAGCCTTGCCTGACGCGCATCGTCCTCTTAGCAAGGCAACAATGTCACGAATGGGAAGCACTTCAATGCCAAATTTTTTATTCTCTGCAATTCGATCTTCAGGATTTAAACATTCATTATTCGTGAGAACATTTGTTCCTTCGCTAGCAATGATAACCCTGAAATTATTTCTAACAAAATCGATTGCCGTAGCCGTAACGCAATGATTTGAGCCTTCTTTTGGATATCCCTCCCACACGCCAGTCAAGACTACTGTGTCTATATTACGTTCCCTTAGAAAAGCGACAAGGGCAGAGGTGCATGCAGATGGTGTATTTTTTGTTGCCACCCAATCATTTTTTTTGACTGGCAATCTAAACCGAAAACCTGGGGTACGCAGCAACCCCAACCGCATAGATTTTGCAAACTTAGCCTCTACTTCTTTTAACGATCCCACCATCGGACGAATGCGTCCTTTTGTATAGGACGTGTGGATTGTGAGGGCATGACACTCATGAAAAACTTGTTTAAGATCGCAAATGACCGAGCTAAGAATCTTCCAGTTTCTTTTTAACCGGAAGCGATCCCTTTCAAACTCAGACATGTCAACAGCGATATGTACTATACTCACAGCTGAACCCTTTAATTACATTAAATAATGCCCTCCGATTATACCCACAAAACGGCCTTGCGTCATTGTCTGCATTACTTTCAGTATGTGGCAGCCACTCTGCGCGGCAAAATTACAATAGTTTTCTTGCTTCCACCGCATTCTCATTGCCCTCCGCGCTTACGTTAACTATAACCTTCTTATGAGCGATCCCCTTTCTTCCCCTGCCCCGACGCAGCCACCGGTTCTGACCATCAAGCCGCCGTCGCCGGAGAATCTGTGGGCGGAGATTTCGGTCGCGGTCAATTATCTGACTCGCTTCAATTTATCGTACAAAGAAGAACCAAAGCCGCGCCTGATCCGCAAATCCATGGCGTGGTTTCCGTTGATCGGCGCGCTCATCGGCTTGTTCGGCGCGGGCATTGATTGGGTGATGACCCTGATGCATATGCCGGGCATCATAACATCCACCTTTGCCGTCGTCGGCATGCTGTGGGTCACCCGCGCCCTGCACGAAGAAGAATTCGCCACGCTGGTCAACCAATATGGCAAAGAGTTGGACAGCGAGAAAAAAATCGGCTGGCTGCGGGAAGAACGTTCGGTGCGTTACGGCACGCTCGGTATTATTCTTTTAATCATCGTCAAGATCGGCGCGCTGGCCAGCCTCGCGGATAATACGCTGGTGTTTCAGGCTTTGATCGTCGCCGCCGCCTGGTCACGCGCCCTGATGGTGGTCGCGGCGGCGTGGCTGCGCCCCATCGAAGGCGACCCCGTCGCCGATCATTTCCTGCAACCGCCGGGGGTGCGCGTCGCCCTCGCTGTCGGCCTTGGCGCGATCATCACTTTCGCCGTCTTTGGCGAGGATACGGCAACGATCCTGATGACCGGCTCCCTCGCCGGTCTCATCGTCGCCATCATCGGCGCAAACCATCTGCGCGGCTACAACGGCCCCCTACTGGGCAGTTTGCAGCAGGTTGTAGAGATTACGGTGCTGGGGATGGTATTGGCGATACAGTAGCTGTTAGCTAATAGCTAATAGCTAGCCCGCCCTACATTTGACAACATCTTCCCTCATAAGCTACCAACTGACTGAGGTTTTTGGAGGCTGCATCATGCGCGTGATTCCCCGTCGTCTTATCCTGATCTGCGCCGCGCTGTTCGCGCTGGCCAGTTGCCGCAGCACCGGCGAATTCGGCAGCGAGCCGGAGCAGATGATTGATAACGCCCGCGTATCGTTTCAGGGCATGATGAAGGACAACCAATATCCGGGCCTCGTTGATCTCGCCAGCCGCGCCAAGGCTATTATCATAGTTCCCAACATGATCCGCGCCGCGTTTTTCTTTGGCGGCCGCGGCGGCAACGCCATCATGCTGGTGCGCGGCGAGAACGGGCAATGGAGTCCTCCCGCTTTTTACACCATCGGCGGCATCAGCTGGGGCTTGCAGATCGGCGGCCAGACATCCGAACTCGTGATCACCGTCATGACCGAAAAAGGCCTGAACGCCATCATGCACCGCGCCGTAACGCTGGGTGCCGACGCTGGTCTCGCGATTGGCGAGTTGGGCAAGGGCGTGAACGCGGCAACGGGCATGGGACTGAAGTCTGATCTGTACGCCTTCGCGCGTTCCGAAGGTTTGTTCGTCGGCGTTTCGTTGGAAGGCTCCGTGATCGCGCCACGCGAAATATGGAACCAACAATTGTACGGCGAACAATCGACGCCGGAATCGATCTTGGTTGATCGCACGTCATCGTCATCTTCCAAATCCGTCAGCGATATCATCGCGGCGATGCCCTAAGGCATGGCGGAGGGTTTTGTCACCGAAGCCCTCGACGCCCTGCGGCGCGGCGATTTTGCGGCGGCGCGTTCCCTGATCCGCGACAATATAACCGGACAACGGCGCGAGGTTCAGCATTACCTGATCGAAGGGCTGGCGAGTCTCGCCATGGCGGATTGGTCGGCAGCGCGGGATGTGTTCCGCGCGGCGTGCGAAGCGTTTCCAACCCATCCCCCCTTCTGGTTCAACCGCGCTCTGGCCGAAGAAAATCTTGGCCTGCTGGACGAGGCGGAGGCGAGTTATCACCGCACGCTCGACCTCAAACCCGATCAGGGCGAGGCGTGGGGCAATCTGTCCAACATCGCGCGGCGGCGGGGACGTTACGCCGACGCGGAAAATGCGGCACGGCGCGCCCTGAATGCCAACGCGCCGCGGGCGGAGGCGTTGAATGTATTGGCACTCGCGCTCAGTAAACAAGGGCGGTTTGCCGAGGCGGAAACGGCTCTTGGTGAAGCGTTGACACTCGCGCCGAACGATGCCGCCTTCCTCGCCAACCGCGCCAATCTCGCCATCGATCAATTGAAATTCGACGAGGCGTGGGGCTTTTTCGCAGCGGCGCGAAGCGCAGGCGGCGGCGCGGTTGTTGACCGCGACGAAGGCATGGCCCGCTTGCTGGCAGGCGATTACGCCAAGGGTCTGCCGCTGTATGAAGCGCGGACATCGCTGCCGAACGCCTTGCGTATCCAGCCCCCCTGCCCACGCTGGCAGGGCGAAGCTATCAACGGCAAAACATTGCTTCTGATTTCCGAACAAGGTTTCGGCGACACGATCCAGTTCAGCCGCTACGCCCAAACGCTGGCCGATGCCGGAGCGGATCTGGTCTGGGTCGTGCGGCAACCGTTGCAACGGTTGCTGGCGGGGAATCTGCCGGGGCGGGTGGTGACGGAGGGCGAGGTTACTATCGGCGGCATCCTCGAAAGCTCCCCCCCGCTTGCGGGGGGGATACAGGGGGGGCTGGCCAACACAGGCCCTGTGTTTACCAGCCCTCCCCCGTCCCCTCCCGCAAGCTGGAGGGGTGCACTAACGGCTACACCAAACTACCCCATCCACGCCGACTTCTGGCTCCCCATCCTGTCCCTGCCCTTCATGCTGGGCATGACGGCAGCGGTGCCACCGATCACGCCGGTTTTCCGCGCTCCGGATACACCGCGACTTCCCCATACCAGCGGCAAACGCAAAATCGGGTTGGTCTGGCGCGGTTCACCGACACATGAACGCGATCATGAAAGATCGATACCGTTGGCGTTGCTGGAGCCGCTATGGACAACCATCGATGCCGCATTCTTTGCGCCGTTCAAAGGCGCGGCGGAGAGTTTGCATGGGACCACCGCCCCCATCACCCCGCTTGATCCCCTCATCAACGACTTTGCCGATGCGGCGGCGTTGATGGCGCAGATGGATGGTTTGATCACGGTGGACACCGCCTCGGCGCATCTGGGCGGAGCCCTCGGCATCCCGACTTATGTCCTACTGCCCCACTGCCCCGACTGGCGCTGGGGCGCGGAGGACGAGGTGGTACCCGAGCGTTACCCTGCTACGCCAATCGCGTTATGGCGATTGGCGTGTGGTGGTGCAAAAGCTGCTGGAAAAACTGTAGGATTTAATCATACATTATGTTAGACTGAGCGCAGGAGAAACCCAATGCGCACCACACACCCCATCAGCATCACCTTGCCGCACGATATGGCGGCGATGGTCAAAGCCAAAGTCGCCGCAGGCGATTACGCCACCGAAAGCGAAGTTATACGCGACGGCCTTCGCACCCTTCTGGCGCGCGATGCCGCTATCGACAGTTGGCTGCGCGGGGAAGTGGTGAAAAGTTACGACGCCTATGCCGCCAATCCCGACAGCGGTATTCCGGCCAGCAAAATTATGGCGCGGCTTAGAGCCAAACAACGCAAACGTTCGACAAAACCCAAAAGCCGATGAAACGCTACAAAGTTGTTTTTACGCCTTATGCGGAGCGACAGCTTGACGCGCTTTACGCCTATATCGCCGCACGCGGCGGCATGAAACGTGCGGATCTATCCCTCGCCACTTTTCCCGAACACGGAACAAAGCGTGACGACATCCGCCCGAACCTCCGCACCAAAGGCTACGCGCGGCGGGCGACAATCGCCTTCGCGGTCGATACCACCCAGCAAACCGTGGTCATCCACGGCGTGTTTTACGGGGGACAGGATTTTGAAAGTCTTATGCGAACCGATGGCGATGCTTAACGCTTGAAACGTTAAACCTTTTCCACCTGCCCATACTCCAATTCCACCGGCGTAGCGCGGCCGAAGATGGAGACGGCGACTTTGAGGCGGGCTTTGCCTTCGTCGACTTCTTCGACCGTGCCGATGAAGGAGGCGAAGGGGCCGTCGGCGACGCGCACTTGTTCGCCCACTTCGAACATAACCGATGGCTTTGGATGTTCGACGCCTTCCTGAACCTGATTCAGAATGCGTTGCGCTTCGGCTTCGCTGATCGGCGCGGGTTTGCCGCCGCCGCCCAAAAAGCCGGTGACCTTCGGCGTGTTTTTCACCAGATGCCAGCTTTCATCCGTCAGATCCATTTTGATGAGGACATAGCCGGGGAAGAATTTGCGTTCCGCGTTCACCTTCGCGCCACGACGGACTTCGACCACTTCTTCGGTCGGAACCAGAATTTCGGAAAAGAAATCGGCCAAGCCTTTTTTGATGGCGGTTTCGCGAACGGTTTCCGCGACTTTCTTTTCAAAGCCTGAGTAAACGTGAATGACGTACCAACGCTGTGCCATAGTGAAGTCCCTTTATTTGATTTACGAATTCATACCCAAAACGCGACTGATGACAAAGCCAAGCGCCGTGTCGACAAGGAAGAAACAAAACCCCGCCACCAGAGCCATCATAACAACGGCGACCGTCGTCATCACGGTTTCTTTCCGCGACGGCCAGCTGACTTTCGCCATTTCATGCCGCGTTTCGCGGATGAAATCACCCAAGCTGGTTTTCGTCGTTACCGCGTTGTCGTTCATGCTCACGTTTTTAATCCCTTCGTTACGTCCTTGCGGCCTGCCCGCCTTCGTCCGCCTACGTTGCTTCGCAACGACAGCGTGACTTCAGCGTGGCTGCCATTGGTAAAGGCTTCGCCTTTACCAATGGCAGGAGTGGAGGGGCTCGAACCCACAGCCCCCGGTTTTGGAGACCGGTGCTCTACCAATTGAGCTACACTCCTGTACTGCACTTTTTACACAGTCCCCCGTCCAGAGCTTTCGCGCTGGACTAAGCTTACTAACCATGTGGGGGACAAAGCTTTTTACCCGAACTCACTTCGCTTGGCTACTAAAAAATGCAGTGCCATTATACCATGTTACTCAAAGAGATAAATGCCCTCAAATTAGGCTTTGCGTCCCAAATTGCGCCCCAAACCGGATTTATTCAAACTACGCGGACTCTACCAGAAATTGGCTCAGTTTTCGGGGAGCCGGTCAGGGTATGCTAAGTCCCTGCAAGCCACAAAAATAGCCGTTCTCCTAGTGGCGTACTTGTTAGCAATCATTTCGCATGCTAAATGTTCTGCATGCGTTCTCTAGTACTTTTTCGATGGTGCGGCGTAATGAGCAAACCGAATCCAACTCCAGCCTCTATCCCTAACTTTATTTTAGACCAACCATCAGAGAGCGACTCTTTCGGCTCTCATAATCGGGTAATTTGCAATAAGCCTCATCCAGCATACGCAAGCAATGAAGGTGAGCATGCGCTTTGCCTTCAGGATCGGCCTGCCCCGCCTCCATCAAGAACGGATTGCACAGGATTTTGCAGTTGGTTCCAAAATTGACGCGCAGATAAATTTCACGAAACTTCAGCCCAGCCTTAAGTTGCGGATCGTTGATGCGGAAGGAGTCATAATAGTAGTCCAGCATGCATTCGATGCGTACACGATGGCGCTTCATGTACGCTTTGCCGCCAGCATCACGGTCAACAACTTCCGTCATAACACCGCCCAATTGGCGACGACGTTCAGGCTGACCTTCTCCCCGTTGTGACGCCAGTTTGAAGTAGAGCCTTTCGGTTAAAGTAATCATAGAACGGTGTTTCCGCAAGCGTTAGACTGCGCGACCGCAAGAGTCGGGCGCAGGCTGACGCGGTACG
>Ga0265331_10000697_pt1 | contig 28682 bp, 29 predicted proteins | sample 41923metaG_FD_202088 | JGI IMG/M metagenome (GOLD analysis project Ga0265331, IMG submission 202088) | Rhizosphere microbial communities from Carex aquatilis grown in University of Washington, Seatle, WA, United States - 4-19-23 metaG | ecosystem: Host-associated > Plants > Roots > Rhizosphere... | reverse complement strand
CACGCAGATCGGTGCGTCGTCCATGCTGCTCGCGGTCAATGCGCAACTGCCGGTGAAAAACGTAAAAGACCTGGTGGCGCTCGCCAGGTCGAAGCCGGGGCAGCTCGCTTACGGCTCTACCGGCAGCGGCGGTTCCGCACATTTGATGGGCGAGATGTTCAAGTCGATGGCAGGCGTCGACGTGGTGCACGTGCCATACAAGGGCTTGGCGCCGGCGCTCACCGATGTGATGTCGGGCCAGTTAAGTTACACGTTCGGCACCCAACTCGCACTCGACGGTCCGATTAAAACCGGGCGCGTGCGCGCGATCGCGGTCACCGGCAAGACGCGCATGCGTACCGTTCCCGACTTGCCGACCATCGCGGAATCCGGTTATCCCGATTACGACATGACGGCGTGGTGGGGTGTGGCAGTTGCCGCGCGCACGCCGCGCTCTGTCGTTACAAGATTGCATGACGACATTGTGCGCGTGCTCAACATGCCTGACGTGCGTGAACGTCTATCCGGACAGGGCGTCGAAGTCGCAGGCACGACGCCCCAGCAATTCGAAGCGTTCCTGCGCGAGGAAATCGTGCGTTGGGGCAAGGCCGTCAAGCAGTCGGGGGCGAAACCGGATTGAAAACGGGAGACGTGATGAAAACAATTATTTTGGCAATGTGTGCATTAAGCGCGGGTGTCGCGGCGTTCGCAGCCGACGTTCAGCCATTTCCCGTAAAACCGGTTCGGATGGTCGTGCCGTTCGGCGCAGGCAGCAATTCCGACGTGCTCGCGCGCACCATCGCGGTCCGCATGGCGGAGCACTGGGGGCAGCAGGTGGTAGTCGATAACCGGCCCGGCGCGGGCGGCAATATCGGCACCGATCTCGTCGCGAAGGCGCCGCCCGATGGTTATACGATCGTGCTGGGTGCGGCGAGCGTGCTGGCGATCAATCAAAGCCTCTATTCGCAAATGCCGTACGACAGCAATACCGCATTCGCGCCGATCACGAACATGGTCAAGACCACCAATGTGCTGATCGTCACGCCGGCGTTGCCGGCGAAAACGGTGAACGAGTTCATTGCGTACGGCAAGGCGAATCCGGGCAAGCTGACTTACGCGTCGGCGGGCGCGGGTGGCACGATTCATCTATCGGCCGAGCTGTTCAAGTCGATGACCGGTATCACGATGGAGCACATTGCTTACAAGTCGAGCCCGCTCGCGCATATCGACATGATCGGCGGCCAGGTGCATGCGATGTTCGACGCGATGCCCACCGCATTGCCGCAAATCAAGGCGGGCCGCCTGCGCGCGATCGCCGTCACTACTGTAAAACGCTCGCCGCAATTGCCGGACCTGCCGGCCATCGCCGAATCGCTGCCCGGCTTCGAGGCGGCGGGCTGGTTCGGGTACGCCGCGCCCGCGCGCACGCCGAAAGACGTCGTCCTCGCGCTCAACCAGGAGATCGTGCGGATACTTGCTTTGCCGGACGTCAAAGAACGCTTGATTGCACAGGGTGCCGAACCGGTCGGCGACACGCCGGAAGAGTTCGCGCGCTACATCAAGTCGGAAGCCGCCAAGTGGGGCAAAGTCATCAAGACGCTGAATTTGAAGATTGAGTAAAATCAAGGCAAGGGCATTCGCCACAGAGTTCGCAGAGACCACAGAGAGAATCAAAGGCGAGGCGTCGTTTTTAACCCCCGTGTTCTGTGTGCCCTCTGTGGCTTCGAATCTGACTTAGGAGTAGACCATCGAACGCAAACAAATCGGCCTTGCCGTCGTCGGCTCGGGCCGCATCGGCACGCTGCGCGCGAAACTCGCGTCTTCGCATCCGGCGGTGAATTTCATCGCCGTGTCGGACAGCAATCTGGGTGCCGCGCAAAAACTCGCGAAGGACGTCGGCGCGCAGGTCGCATCGGCGAACAACGACGAAATCATCGCGCGGCCGGAAGTCAATGCGGTCATCGTATCGACCAGCGAAGGCGAGCATCTGGCACCCGTGTTGAAAGCGATCGAGCTCGGCAAGGCGGTGCTCGTCGAAAAGCCGATCGCACTCAATATCGCCGACGCCGACCGCATCATCGCGGCGGCGCAGAAAGCCAGCGCGAACCTGCGCGTGGGCTACAGCCGGCGCTTCAAGGACCGTTACCTGATCGCGAAAGAGCAGATCATCCAGGGCCGCGTTGGCAAGATCGTCGGCGGCGCTGCGCGCGTATTCAACTCGCGTTCGCAGGCGCTCGCGATGATGAAGCGCAATCCAGAGGCCACACCGGTGGTGGACGCGCTCACGTATTACGTCGACCTCATGAACTGGCTGCTCGAAGGCAATGCGCCGGTCGAAGTGTTCGCGCGCGGACAAACGGGCGTGTTGAAAGCCGCCGGCCACGATGTCGACGACGTCAACTGGTCGATCGTCACCTACGCGGACGGCGCGGTGGTGAATCTCGGCGTGAGCTACGCGCTGCCGGAAAAGTATCCGGCGCTGGGCCACGCGGCGCGCGTCGAGATTCTCGGCACCGAGGGCGTGATGATATTGGACGACGATCACACCGATCAGCTGATGTACAGCAACAAGGGCGTGCCGCACGTCTATCTGCCCGATCACAACGTCAACATGGTGTTCCTGTCGAGCGGCACGCCCGGCGACTGGGCGCTCGGCGATTTCTGGGGCCCGATCGCGAACGAGACGCGCGCATGGCTCGACCATCTCGCGACGGGCAAGGCGTGCGTGCACGCGACGGCGCAGGACGCGCGGCGCAATCTCGAAGTGACGCTGGCGATTCAACTGGCGGCGGCGAGCGGCAATACGGTCAAGCTGCCGCTGGCGGGGTAAGTGATGAGTGATGAGCGATGAGTGATGAGTAAATTAAAACTCGCAGGCGCATGCTGGGTGAGTGTGTTTACGTTGCTGGTAACGGGAGCATTTGCGCAAAATTACCCGACGAAACCGATTCGCATGATCGTCGCGTATCCGCCCGGCGGCGGCACCGATATCGTCGGCCGCATGATCGCGCAAAAACTTTCCGAGAATTTCGGACAGACGGTGGTGATCGACAACCGCGGCGGCGCAGCCGGCGGCATCGGCACCGAGATTGCGGCGAAGTCCGTGCCCGACGGGTACACGATACTGATGGGCAACGTGGCGCCGAACGCGATCAACGTGAGCCTTTATGCGAAGCTCGGCTACGATCCGGTCAGGGATTTCGAGCCGGTGAGCCTGGTCGCATCGACGCCCAACATCCTGGTCGTGCAACCGTCGTTTGCGGCGAAAACAATTCCCGACCTCATTGCGCTTGCGAAGGCGAAACCGGCGACGCTCAATTATCCGTCCGCCGGGCTCGGCAGTTCGTCGCATCTGGCGGGTGAGCTGTTCGACAATCTTGCGGGCGTGAAAATGGTGCACATTCCGTACAAGGGCGGCGGTCCGGCGCTGACCGATCTGCTCGGCGGGCAGGTGCAGTTGATGTTCGCGACGATGCCCGCCGCCATGCCGCACGTGCGCTCGGGAAGGCTGCGTGCGATTGCGGTCACCAGCGTGAAGCGCTCGCAGGCGATGCCCGACTTGCCGACCATAGGCGAAACGCTCAAAGGCTATGACGCATCGACCTGGTACGGCGTACTGGCACCGGTACGCACGCCTCACGCCGTCGTTATGACGCTGCACGACGAAATCATCAGGATTCTCGGCGCGGCAGAAATGCGGGAGCGCCTGCTCGCGCAGGGTTTCGAGCCCGTCGGCGGCACACCGGCCGAGTTCGCTGCGTACATCAAATCTGAAATCGCGAAGTGGGGTAAAGTTATCAAGGCGGCGGGGATCAAGCCCGAATAGCCGGCGTGAATTTTTCCCTTGGCCGCGCCGCGTACTATCCGTAAATTGGTTCACCTGAATGCAGGGAGGGTCATCATGGTGACGCATCAACGCATATTTGCGGCATTGGCCGGCATCCTGCTCGCGGCCGCGGGCGGCGCGGCACTGGCGGACGGTTCCGGGCAGGTCGTGCATCTGAGCGGAACCCTGTCGGCGCAACGCCCCGACGGGACGATACGCATACTCGGGCGGGGCTCGGAGATCAACGTCGGCGACACGCTCACCACCCAGGCCGACAGCTACGGCCAGCTTGGTTTTTCCGACGGCAGCACGATGACGATGCGGCCGAATACGCGCATGAAGCTCGAGGCCTATCAATTCAACAAGGAGCAACCGGATGCCGACAATGCATTCTTCCGTCTGCTGAAAGGCGGCTTGCGTACCGCGACGGGGCTGATCGGCAAACGCGGCAACATGAACGCATACAAAATCGGCACGCAGGTGGCGACGATAGGCGTCCGCGGCTCGACCGGCGACACGCTCGACTGCACCCAGGGTTGCGACGGCGTCACCAGCACGAGCGGCAAAGCCGAGCGCGGCTTGTATCACGCGACTTATACGGGCAGTTACGTCATGGAAAACGAGGGCGGCGAAACCATCATCGGCGAGGCGAAATTCGGTTTCGTCCGCGACGCGAAGTCCAGGCCGGTGGTGCTGCCGGGCGACCCGGGGCTCAATCTCGACGAGCTGCCGTTTGCGATCATTCGTGAGGATCCGAGCGGCCGCTGCGACGTGCGGTAAATCGGTTAGCGGCATACCCGCGATTGGAAAATCCCCCGCGTCAGCGGGGGGATTTTTTTGCGCATCGGGCCGCGGCGAATTCGCGGCTGGAAAAATCGGTGCGCCCAAAATATCGAGTAATATTCGTCTTCGCCCGATTCCGCGGCAAAATTCCCGGAACTACCGATTTCGAAGAGAGGACGCCATGGCAGCACGCACACCGAAAATCAAAAACACGATCGACAAGAAACATCGCAAGCTCACGCGCAAGGACATTCACGCCGCGGCCAAGCGCCTGAAGAACTGGGGCCGCTGGGGCAAGAACGACGAAATCGGCACGCTGAATTTCGTGACGCCCGACAAGATCGTCGAGGCGGCGCAGCTGGTGACGCGCGGCAAGGTGATTTCGCTTGCATTGAACTACGACCAGAGCGGGCCGCAGGGCGGCAAGACCAAATACCCGGCGCTCGGGCGCTTCAACCCGATTCACCTGATGACGCGCACCGGCACTGACGCCTATTCGGGCGTGCTCGATCACCGCAAGATCCGCGGCACCGACGACATCATCATCATGCCGCTGCAGTGCGGCACGCAGTGGGACGGCCTCGGCCACATCATGTACTACGATTTCATGTGGAACGGTTACGACTGCCGCAATGTGACGAGCGCGGGCGCCATGAAGGGCGGCATCGAGAAGACCAAGGAGAAAATGGTCGGGCGCGGCGTGCTTCTCGACGTGCCGCGCGCGCTGGGCAAGAAATGGCTGCCGGATGGCTTCGCGGTGACCAACGAACTGCTCGATTTCACGGCGAAGAAGCACAAGGTCGAAGTCAAGCGTGGAGACTTTCTGCTGGTGCGCACGGGTCACGTCGAGCGCAAGTTCGCCGACAAGAACTGGGATGGCTACTCGGGCGGCGACGCGCCGGGTCTCGCGTTCGAGACGCTCGACTGGCTGCACAAGAAAGAAGTCGCGGCGATCGTCACCGACACCTGGGGCGCCGAAGTGCGGCCCAACGAAACCGAAGACACCAACCAGCCGTGGCACTGGATCGCGATTCCGATCATGGGACTGACGGTCGGCGAAATTTTCGATCTGGGCGCGCTGGCGGTCGATTGTGCGGCGGACAAGCGTTACGAATTCATGTTCGTGGCCCCCGCGCTGCCGATCACGGGTGGCGTCGGTTCGCCGGTCAATCCGTACGTCATCAAGTAAAGCCGTTCCGCGACGTCTGGCGTCGCGGGAACGGCTGCGCGAGTTCGAACGGGCGTAGACGCCGTTCAACTCGTGCAATCTGGAGGAGCACGGTGCGTACTTTATCCACGATTGCCGCATTTGCGTTGGTTGCCGGTAATGCCTGTGCGCAAAGTTTCCCGGAACGTCCGATCAGAATAGTCGTGCCCTGGCCCGCGGGCGGACCGCCTGACGCGGTGGCGCGCTTGATCGGCCAGCGCATCGGCGAAGCGATGAAGCAGCAAGTCGTGATCGACAACCGGCCGGGCGCCAACAGCATCATAGGCACTGAAATCGTCGCACGCAGCGCGCCCGACGGTTATACGTATCTGATAACGACCGGTTCGCACACGACCAACGCAGCGCTACAGTCCAAATTGCCGTACGATACGCTGAAGGATTTCGTCTCGCTCACCCAAATCGGCGAGTCCGCCGGCATGGTGCTGGGCGTGCATCCGTCGCTGCCGGCAAAAAACGTGCAGGAACTCGTTGCGCTCGCCAAGGCGAAACCCGGTCAGCTCACGTTCGGCTCCGCGGGCAACGGCAACACGCTGCATCTCGCGGGAGAATTGTTCAAGGCCGCGACCGGCACCAGCATCACCCACGTGCCGTACAAAGGCGCCGCGCCCGCGCTGACCGATTTGCTCGGCGGGCATATCGACATGATGTTCGCCAGCCCGCTGTCGATGGCGCCGCCGATCAACCAGGGTCGCTTGCGAGGCCTCGCGCAAATGGGGCAGAAGCGCTCGCCCGTGCTGCCGGACTTGCAGACGCTCGGCGAACTGGGCATCCACGGCGCTCAAATCGGCGGCTGGTACGGGTTGTATGCCCCCGCAAGGTCGCCGAAGGCCAACACCGATCGCGTTCTCACCGAAGTGCTCAAAGCGCTGAAAGAGCCCGATGTGCGCGAGAAGATCGCCAATCTCGGCGCCGAGCCGACCGGACTGTCATCGGCGGAGTTCATGCGTTTTCTGGTGGCCGACATCGACAAGTACAAGAATCTCGCGCAGCGGATCAATCTCAAGATCGAATAAAAAAGGAGTTGCATAGAACGTAGAAATGGATTCCTTCCCCCGCGTGCGGGGGAAGGTTAGGATGGGGGCGGCCCGAATTTCGCCCCCTCCCCAGCCCTCCTCCGCGTTGCAGGGGAGGGAGTTTGTATAGGCGCCCCAGCTTAATCGCGCAATAAATAATTTACTGGATGGAGCAACCGAAGATGTCCGACGGCACCCAACGCTACTGGTTTCAATATTTTCCCAACAACTTCATGTGGTCGCAGGGCATGATGATCGCGATCGAGATGGCCCGCTGGGGCGGCAGTGCCATGAGCGAAGTCGACCGCGTCGGCCAGCGCTTGAAGGACAAGATCGGGGACAACGAGGCGTGGGGAGTGGAATGGGAGCGCGAAGCGCAGCGCATCGAGAAGATGGGTGACGATGCAGCGGGCGAAAACCATCCGTTCACCGCCGCGTCGCATTATCTGCGCGCGGCGACGTATTACTTCATCGGCGAGCGCTTCGTGCGGCCCGGCGCGAAGAAGACCGAACTCTACCAAAGCTGCCTGCGTTGCTACCGGCGCGGCATCAAGGTGCGCTATCCGAACATCGAGCGCGTCGAAGTGAAATACGAAGGCACGACGCTGCCGGCGTGGTTCATGAAATCGCCGGTCGCGGGCAAGGCGCCGACGGTCTGTTTCTTCGACGGTCTCGATAGCGCGAAGGAATTGTCCGTGTTGTTCGGCGGCGTCGAGCTCGCCAATCGCGGCATTCACACGCTCGCAATCGACGGCCCGGGGCAGGGCGAAGCGCTGCGTCTGCAGAATATTCCGAGCCGCTACGATTACGAAGTGCCGGCCGCTGCCGCGTACGACTACGTGGCGAGCCGGCCCGATGTCGATCCGAAACGCGTAGCGGTGATGGCGTTCAGCATGGGCGGCTACTACGCGCCGCGCGCCGCGGCATTCGAGAAACGATTCGCCGCGGGTGTCGCGTGGGGCGCGCATTTCGACTATCACGCGAACTGGGTGCAGCGCCGCAAGGTGCAGGAATCGGGCGGCACGAAATTATCGGCGCCGCATTTCCAGCTGCCGTGGGTGATGGGCAAGCCGGACATGGACAGTGCGATGGAAAAATTGAAGGACTACACGCTCGCCGGCGTCGCCGAAAAAATCGAATGCCCGTTCCTGATCACGCAGGGCGAACTCGATTCGCTGTCGCCGCTCGAAACCGGCCAGTTGCTCTATAAGACCGTCGGTTCAAAAGTGAAGAAGTACAAGGTCTTCACCAAGGAGGAAGGCGGCGCCGAGCATTGCCAGGGCGACAACCGCCAGTTCGGCTCGAACTACGTGGCTGACTGGCTTGCCGACGTGCTGAAAGCGACGCCGCCGTCGCAGTTCAATATCGCGACGTAACAGCCCATCGCATGAAGAAAGCGGCAGCGGCTGCATTGCTCGCGACGGCAGTCGTAATGTACGGTGCCGCCGTCGCGCAGACTTACCCGGTCAAACCCGTGCGCGTCGTCGTCCCGTACACGCCGGGCGGCCCGCTCGATGACGTGATGCGCGTGGTCGGTCACCGCCTGACCGAAATGTGGGGGCAGTCGGTGGTGGTTGACAATCGCACCGGTGCGGGCGGCAGCATAGGCGCGGACTTCGTCGCCAAGGCCGCGCCCGACGGCTATACACTGCTCCTTGGCAACGCAGGACCGATGACGATCAACCCGGGGCTGCAGAAAAAACTGCCGTACGACGTGCCGCGCGATTTCGCGCCGATTCTGCAGTTGACCGCGTCGCCGATGGTATTGGTCGTGCATCCGTCGCTGCCCGTAAAAACGGTGAGCGATCTCGTGCGTCTCGCGAAAGCGCGCCCGGGCCAGCTCGTTTACGCGTCCGCGGGTATCGGCAACCTGCAGCATTTGACGATGGAAGCGCTGCAGACGATGGCCGGCATCCGCATGAATCATGTCCCCTACAAAGGCGCGCCGCCGGCGTTGATCGACGTGATGTCCGGCCAGGTCGATCTCATGTTTGCGAATATCGTCGGTGCGCTCCAGCACATCAAGACCGGCAAAGTACGCGCGATCGCCGTATCCTCGGCTAAGCGCGCATCCGTGCTGCCCGATGTGCCCAGCATTACCGACGCGTATCCCGAACTCGATGCGACCGGATGGACCGGACTCTTCGCGCCGGCGGCGACCCCGCGCGAAATCGTCGCGAAAGTCAACGCGGACACGGTGAGCGTGCTCGCGCGCGCCGATATCCGCGAGCGCTTTGCCGAACAGGGCGCGGAAGTCGTCGCCGGCACGCCCGACCAGCTTGCCGCATTCGTGCGCCGCGAGACCGCGCTTTATGCGAAAGTGATCAAGTCGTCCGGCATCAAGATAGATTAAACAAGGAAGCGGCCATGAAACTAGCGATTGGAATTGCCGCGGGCGTCATAACCGCGGCGACCGCGTTTGCGCAAGGTTTTCCGACCAAGCCGGTGCGATTGATCGTGCCGTATCCGCCGGGCGGCGGCAACGATGCAATCTCGCGCCTGCTCGCGCCGAAGTTCGCTGAGAGTACGGGCCAGCAACTTATCATCGACAATCGGCCTGGCGCGGGAACGACGATCGGCACCGCGCTCGCCGCACGCGCCGCGCCCGACGGTTATACGATCGTGATGTCGTCGGTGGCAACGCATGCGATGGCGCCGCAGCTCTACTCGAATCCCGGCTACGATCCGATCAAGGATTTCTCGGCAGTGACGCTGCTCGCTACCACGCCGATGCTGCTCGCGGTGAGCGCCACTTTGCCCTACAAAACCGTTTCTGACGTAATCAATGCCGCCAAAGCGAGCCCCGGTAAACTCAGTTACGCGTCGGGCGGCAACGGCACGCCGCCGCATCTCGCCGCTGCGGTGTTCACCGAGAAAACGGGTATCCAGATGGTCCACGTTCCCTATAAAGGCAGCGGACCCGCGCTCATCGACGTGATGGCGGGACAGATCGCGATGATCATCGACACCGCGGCCTCTGTGACGCCGCACGTACGCTCGGGCAAGCTGCGCGGTATTGCCATCACCGGCAAGAAGCGCTGGCCGGATTTGCCCGAAGTGCCGACGTTCGCCGAAGGCGGTCTGCCGGATTACGACGCGAACTCGTGGTACGCGATCCATGCGCCCGCCGGCACGCCGAAAGCCGTCATCGCGAAACTCAACGCCGAGTTTGTGCGCATCGTAAAACTTCCCGATGTGACCGAGCGGCTGCGATTGATGAGCGCCGAAGCGGTCGGCAGCACGCCCGAGCAGCTCGACGCGTTCGCAAAAAACGAGGCTGCGAAGTGGGGCAGGGTCATCAAATCGCTCAACCTGCCGGCAGATTGAACATGACTGATCGCGTGAATGCGGAAAAACTTCTTGATTTCGCGACCGCCGTCTACGCGGGCGCCGGTATGCCCGAGCGCGACGCCCGTCTCGTCGCCGACACGCTGGTGCAGGCGGATTTGTGGGGCCATCAATCGCACGGCGTGCTGCGCCTGGGCTGGTATCTCGACCGCATCAAAAACGGCGTGATGAAGCACGCGAGCGAGCCTGAATTTGTCGTCGATGCCGGTGCGGTGGCGGTGATCGACGGGCACGATGGCGTTGGGCATGTGATCACCGAGCTCGCCACCCGCGAAGCGATCAAGCGCGCGAAAGCGCACGGGCTCGGCGCGGTCGGCGTGCGCATGTCGAATCATTTCGGCACCTGCATGTACTACACGCGCATGGGCACGCAGGAAGGCTGCGCGATGTTCCTCACCAGCAACGGCGGGCCGGCAATGGCGCCGTGGGGCGGGCGCAAGAAAATCATCGGCACCAATCCCTTTTCGGTGGCGACCCCGGCCGGCAAGCATCCGCCGTTTCTGATGGACATGGCGAACACCGGCGTTGCGCGCGGGAAGATCTATCTCGCGCGCAACAAGCGCCTGCCGATACCCGAAGGCTGGGCAATCGACCAGGACGGCGCGCCGACGACCGATCCGCAGGCCGCGATCGACGGCATCATCCTGCCGATGGCGGGCCACAAAGGTTATGCGCTCGCGATGATGGTCGACGTGCTGTCGGGTGTGCTGACCGGCAGCGGTTTCCTGTCGCAAGTGCACAGCCCGTACAAGACCGCCGAGAAAAGCAACTGCGGCCACTTCATGATCGCGATCGACATCGCAAAATTTCTGCCGCTCGCGGATTTCGACGCACGCATGGAGCAATACATCGCGGAGATAAAGTCGGTGCCGCTTGCCAAGGGATTCGACGAAGTGTTTTATCCGGGCGAAATGGAAGCGAACAATAACGTCGCGAACCGGCGCGACGGACTCGCGCTGCCTGACGACACACTGGCCGATCTTGCGCGCATCGCTCGTGAAACCGGCCTCGAGGCCCAACTTCCGTTTGACGCGAAGCAAAGATAATGAGCGCCAACATTCTGATTACCGGCGCCGCAGGCGAGATCGGCCGCGTGCTGCGGGCGGGACTTTACGACGGGCACCGCACGCTGCGGCTGCTCGACATCAGGCCACAGAAGCCCGCGCGCGAGCACGAAGAAGTCGTCACCGCCGATCTCGCGGACGTCGCTGCGCTCGAGCGTGCTGCACGCGATATCGATTGCATCGTGCATCTCGCCGGCGTGCCGCGCGAAGGCGCGTGGGAAGCGATACTGCCGAACAACATCATCGGCACCTACAACCTGTTTGAGGCGGCGCGCCGCGCGGGTGTGAAGCGCGTCATCTTTGCAAGTTCGAATCACGTCGTCGGCTATTACCGCGCAACTCAGAAAGTGGGCGTCACCGAGCCTGAGCGTCCCGACAGCCGCTACGGCGTTAGCAAAGCGTACGGTGAGGCCCTGGGCCGCATGTATGCCGACAAGTACGGGCTTGAGGTCGCGTGCCTGCGCATCGGTTCGTTTCGCGCGCGCCCGGAAGACGCAAGGCAGCTCGCAACGTGGATCAGCCATCGCGACATGGTCGAGTTGACGCGCTGCTGTATCGACTCGGCCAAATTCCATTTTCTGGTGCTCTACGGCGTATCGAACAACACGCGCAACCGCTGGCAGAATCCGCATGCGGCAGAGATCGGCTACCGTCCGGTGGACAACGCCGAGCAATACGCGGTCGAACTGGAATCGAAAGCGCCGGCGGCGGGCGATCCCGCGGCGGACTTTCATGGCGGCGCGTTTTGCGGGCTCGAATTCACGGGCGATGCGCGGCGCATCGAATGACGGGCGCGCCGGCCCGAATCGGCGGAAAGAAAATTGAAAAGGACTGCAGCATGAAAGAGAACCGGGCAAAACGGATCGTGCGCGAAGGCGGCATGGCATTGGGCACCTATGTGGGCGGCATCGCCGATCCGCAAATCGTGGAAATCATCGGCCATGCGGGTTTCGACGCGGCGTTCATCGATCTCGAGCATACGAGCTTCGATCTGCGCGACGTGCAGTTGATGGTGATGGCCGCGGAGCGCGTCGGCATCACGCCCGTCGTGCGCACGCCGGGCTTCGATCCCGCTTTCATCCTGCGCCTGCTTGACATGGGCGTGCAGGGCATCCAGTTGCCGCATGTGAACGATGCCGAGGCGGCGCGCGCCGCCGTGCGCGCCGTGCGTTACGCGCCGCTCGGCGAACGCGGCATGGCATCGGGAACGCGGGCTTCCGATTTCGGCAAAGTCCCGGCCGCCGAGCATATGGCGCAGTCCAACCGCGAAATCATGCTCGCGATCATGATCGAGGAACTGTCCGCGCTTGACGAGATAGAAGAAATCGCGTCGACGGAAGGCGTTGACCTCGTCGTCGTCGGCCCTGCGGATATGTCGCGCGCGCTGGGCGTCAGCGGCCAGACCAACCATCCGAAGCTCGTCGAGACCATCGAACGGGTGGCCGAGGTCGTGCGCAAGAGCGGCGTCACGCGCATGGCGCTGCCGATGAACAACGCGGTCTTTCCGCGCGATGCGGCACAGTTGCGCAAACTCGGCGTCGGGTATGCGAATTGCGCGCCGAGTCCGGAAGTGCGTCTCCTGCGCGATTTGCAGGCGCAATCCGGCGCAGCGCACCGGTTGCTCTCCGGTTGAGTGCACCACCAGGACCGGGAAAAGCAGATAATTACGCGTTCGGTGCGGCGCACCGGATTTCATTCCAGTGAAAGGTCGCAAAATGCATATCGTAGTCATGCCCGGGGACGACATCGGGCCCGAAATCACCGAAGTCACGATGACCATGCTGGAGGCGGTCAACCGCGCGTACGCGCTGGGCATGGAATTCGAAATCGTCGACGTCGGCATGGCGAGCTTCAGGAAATGCGGCAACACGATACCCGAGTCCGCCGTCGACAAAGCGCTGACCGCCGACGGGGTGATCCTCGGACCGTGCGGGATGACGCTGTATCCGCCGCGCGAAGCGGGCGGCATCAACGTGCCCGGCACGATACGCAAGCGGCTCGAGCTCTACGCGAACCTGCGGCCGGCGCGTTCGCGTCCCGGCGTGCCCAATGCGCGGCCCGGGCTCGACGTGCTGATCGCGCGCGAAAATACCGAGGGCTTTTATGCCGACCGCAATATGCACATGGGCATCGCGGATTTCATGCCGACTGAGGATGTCGCGCTGTCGGTGCGCAAGATCACGCGCGCGGGTTCGCGGCGCATCGCGAAGGTCGCTTTCGAATACGCGGCGCGCCGCCGCAAAAACGTCTCCGCGGTCGGCAAGCAGCACGTGCTGCAGATGACTGACGGGTTGTTCATGAGCGAAGCTTACGCGCAGGCGGAACTGCACAAGGACATCGCGTTTCGTGAAGTCGACGTCGATGCGATGGCCGCCGATCTCTACACGCGCCCGCACCGCTACGACGTGATCCTCGTCACCAACATGTTCGGCGACATCCTTTCCAACGAGGCGTGCGCGCTGTCGGGCGGGCTCGGGCTTGCCGCCGCGCTGAATGCGGGAGACGAGCACGCGATCGCCAATGCCGGTCACGGTTCTGCACCGGATCTGGTCGGAAAAGGCATTGCCAATCCGTCGGGACTCATGTTGTCGGTAGCGATGCTCATGGATTGGCTGGGCGCACGGCAGAAGAAACCCGCATTTATCGATGCGAGCCGCGCGATCGAAGCCGCGCTCGACGCGGCGCTCGCCGACGCGCGCGCCCGCACGCCCGATCTCGGAGGCAACGGCACGACCAAGAGTTTCGCGCAGACCGTTACCGCACGCGTCGACGCGGGCGAGTTGCGCGCTACCGGCACGCGCTAGTACCTATGTTGTTGGGTTGTATCGCCGACGATTTCACCGGCGCGACCGATCTCGCGAATACGCTGGTCCGCCAGGGCATGTCGACGGTCGTGCTGCTCGGCGTGCCGGGCGGCCGTGTGCCTGACGCCGATGCCGTCATCATTGCTCTGAAGTCGCGCTCGATTCCCGCGCCCGACGCGGTTCGCTTGTCGTTGGACGCGCTCGACTATCTGAAGCGCGGCGGCGCACGCCAGTATTATTTCAAATACTGCTCGACTTTCGATTCGACCGACGCCGGCAACATCGGCCCGGTCGCCGACGCCTTGCTTGCCGCGCTGGACGAACCGTTCACCGTCGCGTGCCCGGCTTTCCCGACGAACAAGCGCACGATTTATCAGGGCAACCTGTTCGTCGGCGAGCAACTGCTGTCAGAATCGAGCATGCGCGAACATCCGCTGAACCCGATGACGGATTCGTCGCTCGTGCACGTGCTGCAGCGGCAGGCACAGGGCAAAGTCGGCCTGATCCCGTTCGCCGTGGTGGAGCAGGGCGCCGCGGCGATCAAGGGCGAAATGCAGAAACTCGCGGCCGCGGGCGTACGGCATGCGATCGTCGACGCGCTCACCGACCAGCATTTGCTGGCGATCGGCGCGGCGTGTGCCGGGATGCCATTGCTGACCGGTGGCTCGGGACTCGCGCTCGGCCTGCCCGAGAATTTCCGGCGCGAGAAATTGCTGAAGGCCGCGACCGCGAGCGCGCTGCCGCGCGTCGGCGGTCACGCGGTCGTGTTGTCTGGAAGTTGCTCGGCGGCTACCCAACGTCAGGTCGCCGTATTGCAGCGCCAGTGCGAAAGCTTCGCGCTCGATGCGCTGGCACTCGCGCGCGATCCGGGAGTCGTCGCGAAGGCGCTGGCGTGGGCGCAACCACGGCTTGGCGAGCAACCGGTGTTGATATACTCGACCGCGGCACCTAAAGAGATCGAAGCAGTGCAGGCGGCGCTCGGGCGCGACCGCGCGGGCGCCATGATCGAGCAGGCGCTCGGCGATATTGCGAAGGAACTGGTCGCGCACGGCGCGCGGCGGCTGGTCGTCGCCGGCGGCGAAACATCGGGTGCGGTCGTCACCGCGCTCGGCGTCACCGGTCTGCGCGTCGGCGCGGAAATCGACCCCGGCGTGCCGTGGACGGCGAGTCTCGGCGGCGAGCCGGTTGCGCTAGCGTTGAAATCCGGCAACTTCGGCGGCGATGATTTTTTTCTTAAAGCATTTGAAAAACTGGCCACAGAGAACACAGAGGACGCAGAGAAAGGCAAAAAAAAGTTTCATTAGGATTCCGTTTTTTCTGCTCTGTGCTCTCTGTGAACTCTGTGGCAAATGTTTTTGCATTTTAGGTAACGACGATGACCGAAAATCTTTTGCGCGAAGAGATTGCCGAACTCGGCAAATCGCTGTACGAACGCGGTCTCGCGCACGGCAGCGCGGGCAACATCAGCGTGAAGCTCGAAGGCGGCGACTGGCTGCTGACGCCGACCAATTCGTGCCTCGGCCGGCTCGATCCCGCGAAAATTTCCCGGCTCGACGGCAACGGCAGGCTGCTGTCCGGCGATCCGCCGTCCAAAGAGGCGTTCCTGCATCTGGCGATGTACCAGGAGCGCGCGACGAGCGGCGCGGTCGTGCATCTGCATTCGTTGCACGCGGTCGCCGTGTCGTGCCTCGCGGAGGTCGATTCCGCGGATGTGTTTCCGCCGATCACCGCGTACGCGATCATGCAGGTCGGCAGGTTGGCACTCGTGCCTTACTATCCGCCGGGCGATCAGACGCTCGCCGATGCCGTACGTAAACTCGCGGGCAAGCATCACGCGGTACTGCTCGCGAACCACGGGCCCGTCGTGGCGGGGAGCTCGTTGACCGCGGCGGTCAACGCCATCGAAGAGCTCGAACAGACCGCGCATCTGATGTTATTGTTGCGCGGCCAGCCGACGCGGCTTTTGACGGCTGCACAGGTGGCCGACTTGAACCGGCGGTTTCCGAATTAACCGGCATCAAGCCGCCGCAAGCGAGAGGAGGAAACGGAGTGGTGGAGGATAGGCTGCAGCGCACCGATCTGGGTGTCGCGATCGTCGGTGCCGGCCGTATCGGCGCGCTGCGTGCACAGCTCGCGGTCAATCATCCCGCGGTGCGCTTTCTTGCGCTCGCCGATATCGATGGCGCGCGTGCGCACGCGGTTGCGGACAAATGCGGCGCGCAATTCGCTGCCGCCGATAACCTCGCAGCCATCTCGCATCCCTCCGTTAACACGGTCATCGTGTCGACCGGCGAGCACGAGCACGTCGAACCCGCGGTGCAGGCGCTCGAACTCGGCAAGGCCGTGCTGGTGGAAAAGCCGCTCGCGCTGAGTCTCGCGGACGCCGACCGGATACTCGCGGCGCTCGCGCGCAGCAAAGGCAGCCTGCGCGTCGGTTACAGCCGGCGCTTCAAGCGTTGCTATCTGCTCGCCAAAGAGCAGATCGTGCAAGGCCGGCTCGGTACCGTCGTCGGCATGTCGGCGCGCATCTACAATTCGCGCGCGCAGGTATTCCAGATGCTCGACCGCAATCCGGGCGCAATCCCGGTCGTCGATTCGCTGACTTATTACATCGACACGCTCGGCGGGTTTCTTCCCGAGAACCCGGTGGCCGAAGTATGGGCGCGCGGCAAAGCCGGCATCATCCGCGCAGCGGGCTACGATTGCGACGATGTGACTTACGCGGTGCTGACGCTAGCCGACGGTGCGCTCGTCAATCTTGCGGTGAGCCTTGCATTGCCGGTGAAATATCCGTCGCTTGGCTACAGCGGCCGCCTGGAAATCCTCGGAGCCGAAGGCGTGCATCTGATCGACGACGATCATCTCGACCAGTTGTTGTACACCGACCGCGGCATTCCGCATATTTACGTGCCGGACCACACGGTGAACATGGCGTTTCTTTCGAGTTCCGCGCCGGGCGACTGGGCGGCCGGCGATTTCTGGGGACCGCCCGCGAGCGAGACACGCAGCTGGCTCGACTATCTGTCCACCGGACATGCGTGCGCGCTCACGACCGCGCAGGACGCGCGCGACAATCTGGCGGTTACACTGGCAATCGAGAAAGCAGTCGAGTCGGGCAATACGGTTCGGCTCTCGCCGACGAAAAGCAATCGAACTTTGCGAGGAGCGACAGCATGAGCAAGGCAGTGATCATCGCGTGCGCCGCGAGTGCGGCAACGATGGCCTGGCCGCTGCACGCGCAAACGTATCCGAGCAAACCGGTGCGCTTCATTCTGCCATTTCCAGCGGGCGGCCCGACGGACCTGCTCGGCCGCATCATCGGACAAAAATTTTCCGCGCAGCTCGGTCAGCCGGTGGTGCCTGAAAACCGCCCGGGCGCGGGCGGCAACGTCGGCACGGAGTATGGCGCCAAACAGGCGCCCGACGGTTACACGATAGTGCTCGCATCGCCTTCGCTGTCGATCAGTCCAAGTCTCTACAAGAAGCTGGGCTACGATCCGGTCAAGGATTTCACCTCGATCTCGATGGTCGCGCAGATTCCGAACGTGCTGCTCGTGCATCCGTCGGTGCCCGCGAGAACGCTCAAGGAACTCATCGCGCTCGCGAAGGCAAACCCGGGCAAGCTCAATTTCGGCTCGGGCGGTCTCGGCACTTCGAATCATCTCGGCAGCGAACTCTTCAAGAGCCTTGCCGGCGTCAATCTGGTGCACATTCCGTACAAAGGCTCGAACGAAGCGATGGTCGGCATGATGGGCGGTCACGTCGACATGGTGGTTATCGGCGTCCCGCCGACGCTGCCGCATATCAAAGCGGGCCGCGTGCGGCCGCTAGCGGTGCTCGCCGCAGAGCGCCTTCCGTACCTGCCGAACGTGCCGACGTCGAAGGAAGCGGGCATTTCCAATTATGAAGTCACCACGTGGTACGACTTGATCGTGCCGGCCGCCACACCGCGCGACATCGTTGCCCGGCTCAATGCCGAATGGCTCAAGCTCGCAGAAATGCCCGATACCAGGGAAAAAATGCGTACGGCCGGCTTCGAGCCGATGTCGAGCACACCCGAGCAGGCGAACGAGTTCGTCAAGGCTGAAATCGTGCGCTGGGCGAAGGTCATCAAAGATGCGAAGCTGCAGATGGACTGAATGTGTAAATGGATTTGAATCATCGAGGAGAAGCCATGAAAAACGTCAGCGGGAAATGCATTGCCGGATTTGCGTTCGCGGCTGCAATGGCGATAGCCGGCGGGGTGACCGCCGCCGATGTGCCGTATCCGGTGAAGCCTGTGCGCATGATCGTGCCGTTTGCGCCGGGCGGGCCGACGGACGTGATCGCGCGCCTGATCGCGCAAAAACTTTCGGAGACGTGGGGCCATCAGGTCGTCATCGACAATCGGGCGGGCGCGGGCGGCAACATCGGCATGGCGATGGGCGCGAACTCGGCGCCCGACGGCTACACGATCACGGTCGTCAGCTCCAGTTTCGTCGTGAACCCCAGCCTCTACGCAAAAATTCCGTACGATCCGTACAAGAGTTTCGTGCCGGTCACGAATGCCGCCGCCTCGCCCAACGTATTTATCGCGCATCCTTCGGTGCCGGTCAAGTCGATGCAGGACATCATTGCATTGACCAGGAACGATGCGAAGAAATACAGTTTCGCCACACCCGGCGTCGGCACGACGCCGGACCTCGCGGCGGAACTCTTCAAGATGACGGCGAAGATCGACGTCGTGCGGGTGCCGTTCGGCGGCGCGGGACCGGCTGTCACGTCCGTGATCGCAAATCAGGTGCCGTTCGGTTGCGTGGCGATGCCGCCGGCCACCCAGCATATCCAGGGCGGACGCCTGCGCGCGCTGGCCGTGACGAGCGCCAGGCGCTCCAGCGCGCTGCCAGATGTGCAGACAATGGCCGAGGCGGGTTTCAAAGACCAGGAATCCGAAACCCTGCAGGGCGTATTGGTTCCGGCCGGCACGCCGAAAGCCGTCGTCAACAAAATCGCTGCTGAAATCAAGCGGATGATGGCCGTGTCCGACATGAGGGACAAAGTTGCAGCGTTGGGATTCGACATCATTGCGAGCACGCCTGAGCAGTTCGCGGCGCAGGTGAAGGTCGAGGTCGAGAAGTGGAACAAGGTCATCAAGGCCGCGGGGATTAAAGCGGAATGAGGATCACGGCAATCCGGGAAATCGCGGTTCCGATCAATTCGACCATCCGCAACGCGGTATTCGATTTTTCCGAAATGACGACTTCGGTCGTCGCGGTTGTGACTGACGTAATGCGCGGCGGCAAGCCGGTCACCGGCTTCGCGTTCAATTCGACCGGGCGCTATGCCTGCGGCGCGCAGATGCGCGACCGGTTAATCCCGCGCGTCATGAAAGCGCCCCCCGATTCGTTGCTGAACGCCGCCGGCGACAATCTGGATCCGGAAAAAATTCTCGCTTGCATGATGCAGCGCGAGAAACCCGGCGGCCACACCGAGAGGTCGGTCGCGATCGGGACAATCGAGGTTGCATGCTGGGACGCTGTCGCGAAAATCGCCGATAAGCCGCTGCATGCAGTGCTTGCCGACAAGTACAACAACGGGAAAGTGCCGGACAAGGTGCCGTGCTACGTCGGCGGCGGCTGGTATGCGCCGGGCAAGGGCATCAGGGAATTGCAGGACGAGATACGCATGCGCCTCGACGAAGGCTATACGACCATGAAAATCAAGGTCGGCGGCATGCCGATACCCGACGACGTTAAACGGGTCGAGGCGGGCATCGAGGTCGTCGGCGCGAGCAACCGGCTTGCAGTCGATGCCAATGCGGGTTTCAACCGTGCGCGCGCGCTCCAGTACGCGCAGGCGTTGAAGCCGTTCAGGCTGCGCTGGTTCGAGGAGCCGACCGATCCGCTCGACTACGCGCTATTGGAAGACGTGGCGTCGATTTACGATTCGCCGATCGGCACCGGCGAGAACCTCTTCTCGACCCAGGACATCGAAAACCTGGTGCGCTTTGGCGGCTTGCGGCCCGACCGCGACATCATCCAGATCGACGTGCCGCAATCGTACGGGATCGTGCAGTTTTCGCGCACGCTGGAGATGCTGAAACGCCATAAATGGCAGCGACATTCGATATTTCCCCACGGCGGCAACCAGATGACGCTCGCCATCGTCGGCGGCTTCGGCCTGGGCGGCTGCGAAGCCTATCCGGACGTTTTCGGTGTGTTTGCCGGATTCGCCGACGACGCCAAAGTCGAGAACGGGTATCTCAAGCTCGCCGACCGTCCCGGCATCGGCTTCGAAGCGCAGAACCAGCTCTACGCGGTGATGAAGGGCCTGACGGCATAAGGTTGTGGGTCCGTCGGGCGGGTTCTTCCCGGGAACTCGCGGGATTGTGAATATGTCACTGATTTCGGGTGGCGTGGTGCTTAACGGTCTTTTTGCGGGCGGCCTTACTCTGCTGCCATGGCGATAGTCTCGCCGGCGGACCGGGGAGGTCACGATGTTCGAACTGTTAATGGCTCTGGGATTGTTTGGCGGCGTGGTGTGGGCGATTGCACACGCGATTTTCCTGCTGATGCGCAACGACTCGAACGTCGATGTTTCGCGCCAAACGCGCGACACGATAGCGCGGTTTGTCGAGGAAAACTACGGCTCGCGGTTCGTGTCCGGCGACCCATTGCCGGAAGAAAACCTGCGCCGGCTGTGAGCGTGCCGCCGGCGGCTACACGAGCGGCACGTAGTCGTATTCGCCCACACCCTGCAAAATCAGAAAAGTCGCGGAGCGCTCGCCGCCGTTGACTACGAGATGCGGCCGGCGCGGCGCGACGGTGCAGGTGTCGCCGACATTTAGTCGCACTTCTTCCTTGGGCTCGCGCATGAATATGCGGATCGAGCCGTCGAGCACGTAAAACGTGTCCTTGATGTTGCTGTGAAAATGCCACGGCACCTGCTGGGTCGGCGAGATTTGCAGTTCGCTGATGCGAAAGCCCGGGCGCTCCGCATGCCGCGCACGGCGTTCGACGGGGTAGAGATGACTCGCGTCTTTGACGGGTTGCAGTGTTTTGTCCATGTCGGTGTTCCCTTCAGCGTACCCGTTTCGCCTTGGCCGCGATCTTGCGATATACGGCGGGCCGCGCCAGCGGCGGCTCGATCTTGCACACCGGTTGGCTGCGCTGGCCGCCGGTTCCCACGGGCTGGAAAGCGGGCACAAGATGGCGTTTGCCGTTGCCGATCAAGTCGGCGCGGCCCATGCGGTTCAGCGCTTCGCGCAGCAGCGGCCAATTCTCGGCGTCGTGGTAGCGCAGGAAAGCCTTGTGCAACCGGCGCTGGCGTCCGCCGCGAATAACCTTGACCTGTTCCGATTCGGCGGTCACTTTGCGCAGCGGGTTCTTCCCCGTGTGATACATCGCGGTGGCGAGTGCTAACGGCGTCGGCAGGAAGGTTTGCACCTGGTCCAGGCGAAAGCCGTTGCGCTTCAGCCACAGCGCGAGTGCGAGCATGTCCTCGTCGGTGGTCCCGGGATGCGCGGCGATGAAGTAAGGGATCAGGTACTGTTCCTTGCCGGCCTCGCGCGAGTACCGGTCGAACATTTCCTTGAACTTGTCGTAGCTTGCGACCCCCGGCTTCATCATCTTGGAGAGCGGGCCTTCTTCAATATGCTCGGGTGCTATTTTCAAATAACCGCCGACGTGATGGGTCGCGAGTTCCTTCACGTATTCGGGCGAGCGTACCGCGAGGTCGTAGCGCAGACCGGAGGCGACGAAGACCTTCTTGATTCCGGACAGCGCGCGCGCCTTGCGATACAGATTGATGAGCGGCGTGTGATCGGTGCCGAGATTTTCGCAGACGTCGGGAAATACGCACGACAGGCGGCGGCACGACGCTTCGATCGTCTTCTCCTTGCACGCCATCCGGTACATATTCGCAGTAGGGCCGCCTACATCCGAGATGACGCCGGTGAAGCCGGGCGTCTTGTCGCGGATATCCTCGATCTCGCGCAGCACGGACTCTTCCGAGCGGCTTTGGATGATGCGGCCTTCGTGCTCGGTGATCGAGCAGAACGTACAGCCGCCGAAGCAGCCGCGCATGATGTTGACCGAATAGCGGATCATTTCCCACGCGGGGATTTTCGCGTCGCCGTAGGCAGGATGCGGGGCGCGCGCGTACGGCAATCCGTAAACGTGGTCCATTTCCGGCGTGGTCAACGGCAGCGGCGGCGGATTCAACCACACGTCGCGGTCGCCATGCGCCTGCACCAGCGCGCGCGCATTGCCGGGATTCGATTCGAGATGAAAAGTACGTGATGCGTGTGCGTAAAGCACAGGATCTTTCGTCACCTGCTCGTAGGACGGCAAGCGAATCACGGTACGTGCGCGTTCCTGCTGGCGTGCCGCGAGGTGCTCGGCGCGGGTCTGGATACGGATCGGATGCACGTTGGCGGGCAACGCGGGCGCGGGGGGCGTTGCCGGGTTTTTGGTTTTCACCGCATAAGGATCGGGATGGGGATGGATTGCGCCGGGTATGTCTACGGTGGTGGAATCCGCTTCCGTCCAATTCTCGGGACGCCAGCCGTGCGGCACCATGAACGCCGTGCCGCGCAGGTCGTGAATGTTCGTGATGGGCTCGCCTTTGGCCAGCCGGTGCGTGAGTTCGACGATCGCGCGCTCGGCGTTACCGAAGAGCAGGAGATCGGCTTTCGAATCGGGCAGGATGGAGCGGCGCACTTTGTCCGACCAGTAATCGTAATGGGCAATGCGGCGCAGGCTTGCTTCTATGCTGCCGATCACGAGCGCGGCATCGGGAAAAGCTTCGCGGCACCGCTGCGCGTAGACGATCACCGCGCGGTCGGGGCGCCTGTTCGCTGCCGCGTTCGGTGTATACGCGTCGTCCGAGCGGATTTTGCGGTCGGCCGTGTAGCGGTTCACCATCGAATCCATGTTGCCGGCGGTCACGCCGAAATACAGGTTGGGTTTGCCGAGCTTCGCGAAGTCGTCCGCCGATTGCCAGTCGGGCTGGCTGATGATGCCGACGCGAAATCCCTGCGCTTCGAGCAGCCGCCCGACCAGTGCCATGCCGAAACTCGGATGGTCGATATAGGCGTCACCGGTGACCAGAATGACGTCGCACGAATCCCAGCCGAGCGCATCCATCTCGGCGCGCGACATCGGCAGGAAAGGTGCGGTGCCGAAGCGGTGCGCCCAGTGTTTGCGGTACGAAGTCAGTTGCCTGGGTGCGGCTGCGTTCATGTGTTCAACCGGTTAAGGGGCTATCCGTCAGACATCGCGGCGGCGTTAAGTATCCCGATCGCAATCGACAATGCGGCAAGAAATATCGCCGGCGCGATTTTACCTTCGTTCACGTCCGCCGACAGATGGGGCAGGATCAGGCGGGTGGCGCCGTATGCGACCAACTGCGCGACCAGCGCCACAGCGCTCCACAACAGCATGTCGGCAAGATTGCCGCTTTGCGCGACGGCTTGCGCCAGCGGGCAGGTATAACCGAGGATGGCGCCGCCCAACGAAATCGCCGCCGCCGTATTGCCTTGGCGAATCAGCGTGATTTCCCGATACGGCGTGATGGCCGTGTAGACCGCCACGAACAGTATTGTCGCTCCGATGGCGACCGCGAAGTATAAAAGATGGGCGCCGACGCCGGTCGCGGCGGGATCAAGCCAGGTGGTGTCCATTCAAGTCTCCTCAATCAAAGTAGTGCGGCACGAACTGGCTGCGGTTGGTGGTAATGGGCGTTATATCTTCGCGAATGCCGATACCGGCGGGTTGGTCGCCGACGATCCATGTCCCGATTACCGGGTAACGCCGGTCGAAAGCGGGCACTTCGGCACGCGCCTGATACACAAAACCCTCCGCACCGTAGGGACCGTCGGTGCTGATGTCGCGCTGCGCCCCGGAAAACGAAATGTTGGCGCCTTCGCGCGAGAAAAACGGTTTTCTGACGAAGTCGGCTCCCAGATAGTCCGGCGAAAAATACGCCGGCAGCAGATTCGGGTGATCGGGAAACATTTCCCACAGAACCGCCAGTATCGCCTTGTTCGAGAGCAACGCCTTCCATGGCGGTTCGACGATATTGAGACGACACGTCGCAAGCTGGGCGCCGAAGGGCTCGCGCATCAGCCATTCCCAAGGATAGAGCTTGAACCACGCAGTCACTGCTTTGTCGTCGAGATCGACGAATGACGCGCCATCCCAGCCGAGGTCTTCCACGTAAACGAATGCCGTCTCGAGTCCTGCCTGGGTCGCAGTGTCGCGCAAGTACTCCACCGTGATGCGGTCTTCTTCGTTGTCTTTAACGCACGAGAAATGCACGGCTGTGCGCGGTGCCCAGCCGGCCGCGAGCATGCGCCAGCGTTCGATCAACTTCTCGTGCAGCGAATTGAACTGGTCGGGCCGGCCGGACTCTTCCAGCCATTGCCATTGCGCCACTGCGGCTTCGAGCAGCGAAGTCGGCGTATCGGCGTTGTATTCGAGCAGCTTGGGCGCGTGCCGGCCGTCGTACGCAAGATCGAACCTGCCGTAAAGCGACGGCGTGTCATTCAGCCAGGAGCGCTCGATGAGCGGCACGAACGCCGGCGGGATCAGCATTTGCGCACACCGCGCCTCGCTTACGATATGTTTCACCGCCGCAAGTGCCAGGCGCTGCAGTTCCTGCGTGGCGGACTCAAGTTCGTCGATCTCCTCCGCGCTAAACCGGTAGCACGCAGCCTCGTTCCAGTAGCCGCCGTCCGCCGAATGAAATGAAAAGCCCAGCTCCGCGAATTTGGTCTGCCAGCCGGTGCGCGCGGGCGACTCGCAGCGTTGCATTATCAGGAACCGATGGAGCCGAAAACGCGCGCGGAACTGCCGAAACCGCCGCGCGGCGCGGCAACATTGACGGCTTTGCTGCCCATGTAATTTCCGGTCAACGGGTGGACCGCAGGCCGGTCCGCCGTACCTGACCATACATATTTGCCGCCGGGGGTTTCGACGATCGAATTGAAACGCGGGCCGTAGCAATAACCTGCACCGCCGCCGGTCGCCGAGTGCTGGCAGTTATTTTCGCCCCAATCCTGGACGCATTCCTGATGTGCCTTGTACACGTAGCGGTCCTTGGGAATGTCCTGGTCCGAGCATGCGCCTATGAGCACAGTGCCCAGCGCCACCAGCTGCACATGACTTGAGCGCCTGCCTTTCATGTAGCGGCTTTCGGCGCGGATTGTTGCGCCCACCAGCGCTTGAGCCAACCGGTGTTGCCGCCAACCTCGACGATTTCGCGCAATGAGTCAGGCAGCGGCGGATATTCTCGCGTGATGCCGCGGGTGTGGTTGACGAAAAGGCCATTCTGAAAATCGACTTCGAGTTCGTCGCCGGTCGCGCATATGTCGCCAACGTTGACGCAATCGGTCAGCACGCGCACGCCGGCTCCAACCGCGGCACGATAGGCGAGAAACGGCATCGATTCGCACACGAGCCCCAATCCCAGTGCCTGCATTGCGATATAGCCATTTGCTTTAGGGCCCATGCCGAAGTTGCGTCCGGTCACGATGATGTCACCTGGTTTTGCGCGCGCGTGGAATCCGGGATCCGTTTCTGCGAAAAGGTGCGGCACGAGTTTTTCCGGATCCATTTCGCGCGCGACGATGAGGCGGTTCGGGATGACGCCGCCGGGGTGCGGGACGTCGTGGCCCAGTTTGTAGCAGCGGCCTTTAAGCAGCCAATTGAACGTCGTCATACGAGGTTTTCCGCCTGATGGGTTCTGCGCGTGAGCAGAGCCACAAAGTATTTATAAACAATCATATAAGATATGGCGACGAATGTTCAATTCGGCCGCATAGTTTGGCCCGATTCGCAGAATCAGTGATAAATGCCATTGCCAAGGTCTTGTTTTTGGGTGATTATCTATTTTAGATGTTATTGCTGCGCATGATATTTCAATTTTGCGCGACGGTCCGGACCCAGCCATGGCGAGAATCGTAGTCTTCAATCAGAAAGGTGGCGTCGGCAAAACGACGACCACACTGAATCTGGCTGCCTTGCTGGCGCGCCGGGGGCGCGCTCCGCTCGTCATCGACCTCGACCCGCAAGCTCACCTGTCGGCAATTAGCGGCGCCACCGCCGTCGACGGGCACGACAGCCTGTATGCGTTTTACCAGGACACCAAACCGCTCGCGCAGCTCGTGCGCGAAAGCAATACCGGCTGGCCCATCATTCCATCCCATCTCGATCTTTCCAAGGTCGATACGCAATTCGGCAAGGGGCCGCACGCGCTGAACCGGCTGCATGCCGGCATCGTCAAGGAGAACCTGAATACGGAACGTCCCATCTTGATGGACTCGTGTCCGATGCTGGGCGTGCTGTCGCTTAACGGGATTTTCGCGTGCGACCGCATTCTGATTCCGATCTCCGCGGACTATCTCGCGATCAACGGGGCGTTGCAGGTCGATAAAACGCTGCGCGCGCTCGAGCGGGTCCTGAAGACCCCGCCGATGAAGCGTTTTGTGCTCACGCGCTTCGATACGCGGCGCAAGATGTCGTGGGACATCGACCGCAAGCTGCGCGAGCGCTTCGGCGCGGAAATGTGCGAAACGCGCATCACCGAAAACGTGGGCATTGCGGAAAGCCCCGCCCAGAACTGCGATGTGTTCAAGCACGCGCCGGAGAGCCGCGGCGCCGCCGACTATGCGGCTTTGCTCGACGAGCTGACTGCTGCCGGCTTCGTCAACTAGGTTTTCCCCGGCGGCTCGCGGTCGCTTTCCCTGGCGATCAGATTGATCGCACTTTCCAGATCGAAGCCTTCCTCTTTCAGCGTCTGGCGCAGCTCGAGGCAATCGAGTATCTCGCACCGGTGGTAGATCTGGGCGACCTTGCGTTCCGCCTCGGCGCGGTCGCGCGCGGCGATCTGCAGGTTGTCGACGACCATGCCGCCGCGCGTTTTGATCTTGAATCCGAACTTGATCACCGGCGGCCGCCTTTCTCTTGAATGGTTGAGCGATTATCCCACGGCCGCGGCCGGAATCGCATTGCCGAATCTCACGGCTCCGCCTTCAGGTTGGCCTTGTAGCGCTTGAAATTCGCGACGTAGTGATCGGAAATGCGGTTGATGCGCGCGATTTCCTCGGGCGACAGCTGGCGCACGACCTTGCCCGGCGAGCCCAGCACCATCGAACCGTCGGGAATCGTTTTGCCCTCGGCGATCAGCGTGTTGGCGCCGATCAGGCAGTTCTTGCCGATGACCGTGCCGTTGAGAATGACGCTTTTGATGCCGATCAGGCTGCCGTCGCCAACGGTGCATCCGTGCAGCATCACCATGTGGCCGACGCTCACGTTCTTGCCCAGTGTCAGGGGGTAGCCGGGATCGGCATGCAGCACCGAGCCGTCCTGCACCTGCGAATTTTCGCCGATGGTGATCACGTCATTGTCGGCGCGCACGACGACGTTGAACCACAGGCTCGCATTGTTTTCCAGCACCACCGAGCCGATCACGGTTGCGTTGGGGGCGATCCAGTAATCGCCTTTGGTGACGATCTTGCGTTCAGCGAGCGAATATTTCATGTCGATGGCCCGTGATTGGAAAAGCAGGAGAATGGATCGATTATACCTTGCGGCCACAGGCAGCTTCGCACGCGGCAGGGACGCCAAATAAAAACGGGGACCGCGGCCCCCGTTTTTAGCGATGCGCGCCGGCGAATTACAACAACGGCACGATCAGCAGCGCAACGATGTTGATGATTTTGATCAGCGGGTTCACGGCCGGGCCGGCGGTGTCTTTGTACGGGTCGCCCACCGTGTCACCGGTGACCGCCGCTTTGTGCGCGTCGGAACCTTTGCCGCCATGGTTGCCTTCCTCGATGTATTTTTTCGCGTTGTCCCACGCGCCGCCGCCCGTGCACATGGAAATCGCCACGAAAAGACCGGTAACGATAGTGCCCATCAACATGCCGCCGATCGCCATGCGCGCAGCTTCGGCACCCATCGCGAACCGCATGACCAATGCCAGCACCACCGGGGTCAGCACCGGCAGCAGCGAGGGGATCATCATTTCGTTGATCGCCGCCTTGGTCAAAAGGTCGACTGCCCGCGAGTAATCCGGCTTGGCCGTGCCTTCCATGATGCCTTTGATTTCCTTGAACTGGCGGCGCACTTCGACGACCACCGAGCCCGCAGCGCGGCCGACCGCTTCCATCGCCATCGACGCGAACAGGAAAGGGATCAGGCCGCCGATGAAGAGCCCGATGATGACGGGGGGATCGGACAGGCTGAATGCCACGGTTTTGTTCGCGGCTTCGAGCGCGTGCGTGAAGTCGGCGAACAGCACGAGGGCGGCGAGGCCGGCCGAGCCGATCGCGTAGCCCTTGGTCACCGCCTTGGTCGTATTGCCCACTGCATCCAGCGGATCGGTGATTTCGCGCACCGAATCCGGCAGCTTCGCCATTTCCGCGATGCCGCCCGCGTTGTCGGTGATCGGGCCGTAGGCGTCGAGCGCAACGATGATGCCGGCCATCGAGAGCATCGAAGTCGCGGCGATTGCGATCCCATACAAGCCGGCAAGCGTAAACGAGGCCCAGATGGCGCAGCAGACGAAGAGCACCGGGTAGGCGGTCGACTTCATCGACACGGCAATGCCGGCGATGATGTTGGTTGCATGCCCGGTGGTCGAGGCCTGCGCGAC
>Ga0265331_10000694_pt1 | contig 28820 bp, 27 predicted proteins | sample 41923metaG_FD_202088 | JGI IMG/M metagenome (GOLD analysis project Ga0265331, IMG submission 202088) | Rhizosphere microbial communities from Carex aquatilis grown in University of Washington, Seatle, WA, United States - 4-19-23 metaG | ecosystem: Host-associated > Plants > Roots > Rhizosphere... | reverse complement strand
GCCGGGGAGCCAATCGAACGCGTTCGAGCGAAGCACGGCGGTTACGCGGAGATCATCCGTCGCGCGGCGGGCGAAGCTCCCAACGAGTGGATCGACGTCGACCTCCGCGACGGCGCGTGCTTGCCGGAGCCTTCGGCGCTGACGGGAGTCGTGGTGACCGGGTCTTCCTCGAGCGTGACCGAGCGAGCCCCGTGGATGGTCCGCGCCGAGGAATTCCTGAGGGTTCTGGTTCGCGAGCGCGTGCCGACGTTCGGCATCTGCTTCGGCCATCAGTTGCTCGGACAAGCCCTCGGCGGCGAGGTCGTGCGAAACCCGCGAGGTCGCGAGATCGGCACCGTGCAGTTCGAGATCGTCGACGGCGATTCATTGCTCTCTCGGGCAACCGCGCCGTTTCAGGCGAACGCGACGCACGTCGACACCATCGGGCGACTGCCCGAGGGGGCTCGCGTCCTCGCGCGCACGGCCCTCGAGCCTCACGCCGCGGTGCGATTCTCGGACGCGGCCTGGGGCGTGCAGTTTCACCCGGAGATGACCCGGAGCATCGTCCTCGACTACGTGGGGGTTCGCGCGGAGCTTCTCCTGCGAGAAGGAATCGATCCGAGCGCGCTGGCCGAAGGCGCGACCGAAGGTGCGGCGGGCGCGTCGACGCTCGTGCGCTTCATGGAGATCTCGCGAGACAACCGCGCCCCCGCTTGAGCGGGGCCCGGTCACGGCAGACACCCCACTTTACCCGTGACGTGAGCCGCGGTGAGTGGATGCTTGTGCGGTTTGAAGATCGAACCATCCACAACGAGGCCGTCGAGGCATGCGGCAAGGCGCGAACCCTTCAACTTCGTTTTCGGCATCGACTTCTTCCGTCGGTTCTTGTTTGCTCCACTCTGAGCTGACCCGAGGCACGTGAGGCATGTGATGCCGACTTCATCGACCTTTCCGCCATTCGCGGACCCAACTGAGATAGAGAGCTCCATCGTCCAAGTTGGCGCGCCTGTCTTGCGTTCCCGTGCGCATGACGTGTCGCCTGAGCAGATGCAGACGCCTTCGTTTCGAGCCTTCGTCGAACGGATGATCGAAACGATGCGCAAAGCGCCCGGCGTCGGGCTTGCCGCGCCCCAGATCGGGGTCCCTTGGCGCCTCATTGTCCTCGAGGACAGGCCCGATCTGCTCGTCAACCTGAACGACCTCGAGAGGCGCGAGCGCGAGAGGGTGCCGTTTTCCGTGCGCGTGTTCGTGAACCCCGTGCTCACACCCGTCGGCGAGGAGCGCACGATGTTTTTCGAGGGTTGCCTCAGCGTAAAGGGCTTCGTCGGGATGGTAGAACGAGCGCGCGAAGTAGAGGTAACCGGGGTCGACGAGCGCGGCCAGGTTCAGACCTGGCGCGCGGCGGGATGGCCAGCGCGAATCCTTCAACACGAAGCAGACCACATCGACGGAACTCTTTACGTAGACCGAATGAAGACCCGGTCGTTTTCCACGGTGGACCAGGCGAAAGAGCGGTTTGGGGGAAAGCCCATCGAGGAGATCCGACGAGCCCTCGGTATCTGACGAGATCGGGGGTCTGCGCCACTCTTGTCCTCCTCCTACCGTTCCTGTCGCTTGCCTCACCCCACCCGAGTCCCCTTCTTGGCTCGGTCCACGACCGCTTCGAGCTGCCGACGCGCAGCGCGTAAGTGGAAGATCAGGCTCCGGTCCTTGGTGTCCTTCGCCCATTGCTCGAAGCCGACTCGAAGGACGGCCGCCCGTCGGTCGATCTCGCCAACGATCTGACGATCGCCGATGCGGAACGCGAACCCGCTCACGGCCGCGTCGGCTGGCAGCGGCAACGAGTAGACGACGGAGAGCGGCTCGACGTGCGGATTGTGGAAGCGCTGATCGAGCACGACGCGAGCGAGGCCTCCTCCGGCGTCGGCCAAGAGCGTTGCGCCGACGAGGGGCAAAGTGCGGGCGTCTGCTGTGACCAGGCGGCCGCCAACGGTTGGGGGCGCGGCGGGCTGGGTCGTGGGGGTCGTCATGGCGTCTTTCGGGGCTCCGATCGACCAGGGCCTGCTAACGGTGACAAGGATTCGGACCGAAACTGACGACAAGACATGCCAGGCGGACAAACAGCAGGATGGGCGGTCTTCCGACACCGCGATTTCAGCCGATTCCAAGGGGCGCGCGTCCTGTCGGTACTCGGTGTGCAGATGCAGAACGTCGCGATCGGCTGGCAGATCTACACGATCACAAGGAGGCCGCTGGACCTCGCTTGGGTGGGCCTCGCCCAGTTCCTTCCGGCCGCGTGTCTGTCGCTCGCGGGCGGCCATGCGTCCGATCGATTCGAGCGACGGCGAATCCTGATGGCGTGTTACGCGGCGACGGCCGCGCTATCGGCCACACTTTTCGCGTTCGCGCGCCAGGCCGAGCCGCGCGTATCCTCCATCTACACGGTTCTGGTCGGTGTCGGCGTGGCGCGCGCGTTCGCGGGGCCTGCGAGCCAGTCGATCGTCCCGGCTCTCGTTTCACCCGAGCACTTCGGCAGCGCCGTCGCGTGGGGGTCGTCCTTGTGGCAGGCAGCGACCGTGGTTGGGCCGACGCTGGGCGGGGTCGCGTTTGCGGTCACGGGCCACGCTGAGGCGGTCTACGGGCTGGCGGCGTGCTGCTCCGTGAGTGCGCTTGCTCTCGTCGCCGCGATGCGGCCAACCCCCAGGATCGAGCGCCGAACCCCCGCGTCGTTGAAGTCGCTGTTCGCGGGAGTGCGCTACGTGCGAGAGAATCAGGTCGTTCTCGGCGCCATTTCGCTCGACCTCTTCGCGGTGCTGCTGGGCGGTGCGACCGCTCTCTTACCGGTCTATGCGCGCGACATCCTGCATCTCGGACCGTGGGCGCTCGGCTTCCTGCGCAGCGCACCTGCCGTCGGTGCGGCAACCACGGGTTTCGCCCTGGCGTTGCGCCCGATCGAAAGGCGGGCCGGGGCCAAGATGTTCGCGTGCGTAGCGCTCTTCGGAATCGCGACTGTCGCATTCGCCGTGTCACGCAACTTCTGGCTGTCGCTCTCCGCCCTGGTCGTACTCGGCGCGGCCGACATGGTGAGCGTCTTCGTTCGTTCGGCGCTCGTTCAGCTGGCGACGCCCGACACTATGCGCGGTCGTGTGAGCGCGGTAAACATGGTATTCATCGGCGCGAGCAACGAGCTCGGCGAATTCGAATCGGGACTGGCTGCGCAATGGCTCGGCGTCGTTCCTTCGGTGGTGCTCGGAGGAATCGGCACGATCGCAGTCGTCGCAATCTGGGCATGGAGGTTTCCCGAGCTGCGGCGCGTCGACCGGCTGGGGGACGTCCAGTCGAAGGATGCTGTTCTCTTCGTCGCATCCCCGAAGTGAACGAGGGAGACCATGACGCGAACCTCGCGTTTACGAACGAACGCGTTGTCCGCAAGGGCCGTACGCAACGACCGCTCACCTGACCATTGCGGGCAACGCCTCACTTCAGACGTTCGGCGGCGGCGCGGATCTGCGCATCGTTGGGCGGCACGGCCGAGCCGCGGGGATCGCGGGAGTTTTGGAAGTCAACCATCCAGCCCGGGTATTCGGGCGGGAGCGCGCTCGCCTGGTCGAGCAGCTTCACATGCTCGCTCGAAAGCCGAAGTTCCGCCGCGGCGAGGTTGTCGGCGAGCTGCTCGGGCCTTTTGGCTCCGATGAGGATGCTCGTGACGAAGGGCTTGGTCAGCTGCCAGCCGAGCGCGACACGCGCTACAGAGGTGCCCGTGTCTTCCGCGACCTTGCGGAGCGCGGCGAGGACGTTCGGCAGGCGGTCCATGTTCACGGGCGGAAAGTCGAAGGCTGCACGGCGCGCGTCTGCGGGGCCCTTCTTATTGGGGTCGAATTTGCCGGACAGGAGGCCGCCTGCGAGTGGGCTCCACGGCAGGATGGCGAGGCGGCGCGCCTGGCAGAGCGGCACGATCTCGCGCTCGATGTCGCGGCCGGCAATGGAGTAATAGGCTTGGGCGCTCTCGAAGCGCGCGAGGCCGTTTTGCTCCGCGAACGTGATCGCATGAGACGCGAGCCAGGCCGGTAGGTTGCTGAAGCCGAGGTAGCGCGCTTTGCCGGAGCGGACGACGTCGTCGAGAGCGCGCACGGTCTCTTCGATAGGCGTCACCGGATCGAAACCGTGGATTTGATACAGATCGACGTGATCGAGGCCGAGGCGGCGCAGGCTGTCGTCGATGCTCGAAAGGATGTGGCCCCGAGAGAGACCCACTTGATTGACGCCCGGCCCGACGCGGCCGCGCACCTTCGTCGCAACCACGATTTGTTCACGCGGGCGATTGAGGGTCTTGAGCGCCTCGCCGACGAGCCGCTCGCTGTCGCCCTCGGAGTAGACGTCGGCCGTGTCGATGAAGTTGACACCTGCGTCTAGTGCGGCGGAGACGAGCGCGAGCGACTCCGAGTGCCCGAGCCGGCCGATCGCCTGCCACATTCCACTGCCGCCGCCAAAGGTCATGGCGCCGAGACACAGCTCCGAGACGTAAAGACCCGTATTGCCCAGAAGATTGTACCGCATGGCGAGGAGCCTAGGCCCTGAGCCGCGTAGCGCCAACCGTTGCCGCGATCACTCCGACGAGGACGGAGCTGTCAGCCGTCGACACCCCTGTTCAGGGCGCCGCGGTCCTCTCGAGCGATCGGTACGCGAGCGAAGTTCGGGAGGAGGAGGAGGCCGCGCGAAGGCTCGGGATAAACGGGGTCCCGTTCTTCGTCCTCGAGGAGGAGTACGGGATCTCCGGCGCCCAGCCCGCCGAAGTGATCGTCCGTGCGCTTGAGCAGGCGTGGGCGAGCTTGCCGGAGCCTGGGACGGTAGCTCAGGAGGAGGGTGGCCTGCGGTCCGGACGGGCGCGCGTGTGGCGGTCCGTCTGCTCGTTGAGGACGATCCGGCCCAACGCGTCCGGGCAGAACGTGCCTTCTGTCGCGCCGTCGACGAGGGCGGCGCGTTCTTTTCGGCGACGGTCCTCATCGAGTCCCGGCATCGGGTCCTCGACACCCTCGAGCGCCCTCTCCGCAGTTTTCATGGCCCCTTCGACGTGCTTGGGGTTCGAAGGGGGCTGCTCGGCGCCGGCGTCGTAGCGACGACCGGCCATGCGATTTGCTTCGCGCTCGTCTTCGGTTTCCTGCGCTTCGTTGTCGGTGCTTTCGCCATGTCCTCACGGGATGGCTCAAGATCGGGGGGCTGAACGCAGCGCGGCATTGTGCGACAAATAGTCGCATTTGAGTCGTCCTTGCGCGCGGGGGGCCTATCTGCCTTTCGAAGGTAGTCTGTGACCGGGCAGCAGGAGCCGCGCACGCTTGGTACGCGCCTGGCCAAGGGTACCGCTGGTTCGTACAGGCGTCGATGGCCGGGGCGATGCGTACCAGCGGATGGCTGCAGACTCGACAAAGTGACGGTACCGGCCGTGGCCCATTGCGTGACACCTGCGTTGCAGCTCGCGTCGAGCACCGAGAACAAGACATCGGCTTCAAGATCCGCTTGGGTGGCCGGCCATGGCGACAGGGAACGCTCCGGGGGCGATCGCGTTGGAGCGCGAAGACGCTCTCGCGAGGGCTATCGAGGGGCCGTTTTGGCTGGGCGGTGCGACATCGTGGCGCAGCTCGCCAAGGAGATCGAGGCGCGCAGGCTCGGGGCGGCCGGCGTGATGCGCCTGGCTGACGAACGGGCAAAACGAGCGCCCCCTGGGCGAGGGTGAGGAGCGCCCCCTGGGCTCGCAATCCGGCGGCAAACGACTTTCTCGCCAGCACACCGCGATCGGTGCCCCTCTGCCCTTGCCCCGACGAGACCCTTCGACGTTGCCCCCGCCGCCCGCCCCGTGCTGAACTCCGGTCCCGAACATGGCCCCCAAGAAGACCTCCAAGAAGCAGAGCAAGTCCGACTTCATCCGCTCCCAGCCCGCCACGCTCTCCGCCACCGAGGTCGTGGCGAAGGCGAAGGCCGCCGGGATCACGTTCTCTCCGCAGCTCGTCTACAACGTGCGAAACGGCTCGAAGGCGCAGAAGGGCACGGCGAAGAGGACCGCCAAGGCGAAGCCGACCACCACCTCGAAGAGAGCGACTGCCCCGAGGCAGGCCCCACCGGTGCCGAGGCCCATCACGAGCGCGCGGTCCGCCGAGGATCTACTCAAGGCGGTCGCCGCCGAGATCGGGCTCGGTCGAGCCATCGAGCAGCTTCAGGGCGAGCGGGCGAGGGTGAGGGCGATTCTGAGGGGGTGAGTTTGAGGGCACGCCGCCCTAGGCTCCCGCGCGGTCGGGTCGACGAGCACAGCGCGAATGGCGGGAGACATGAGAGCACCTCTCTATATCGAATCCTAGTTCGACGCGTCATCGGGTCACCCTCGCGCGACGGTTTGTCTTACCCTTATGCGACATGCAGGGAGACTCGCATCCGAGCAAGCTCGCCGTCCGTGACCGACGCGAGCGTGTGATCGCCCAGCTGGCGGAGAGCTTCGCGCGGGACGAACTCAGCGTCGATGACTTTGAAGCGCGCATCGATGCCGCCTACTGCTCCACGACGGACGCGGAGTTCGACGCCCTAATCGCCGATCTCCGCCGCCGGGACCTGCCGGCGGGCGACGCCATGGTCGTTGCGCCGACTCTTCGGATCGATGGTTCGGCTATCTTCGGCTCCGTCGTCGTCAAGACCCTTCCCCCGGCGCGCGTTCGTAGCGTCGTCGAGCAATTTCGAGCCCGCCGCCTTCTTCGTCCGTAGGCGCGGCGCAACCTGCCGCGAGCTTCTGACGGGGCTCCTCGCGCTCGATGGTGCGGACGGGCACGTCGGACAACAAAAGGCCCATGCGCGGATTCGGCATTGGATTCACATCTCCTGCAGCACGCGGTGGACCATCTGAACGCAGATCGACCCCTCACCGACCGCGGAGGCCACGCGCTTGACGCTGGTCGAGCGCGCGTCGCCGACACAGAACACGCCGGGGATGCTGGTCTCCATGAGGTACGGCCGGCGGGGCAGCGGCCACCGGGTGCCCGCCAGATCTTCGGGGAGCAGGTCGAGGCCCGTCTTCACGAACTTTTTTTCGTCTAGGGACACGCAGCCTTCGAGCCAGCCCGTGTTGGGGTCCGCGCCGGTCATCAGGAACAGGCTGCGGATGCCGTGCGTCTCCCGCTCACCGCTGTCGAGATGACGCCATCCGATTCGCTCAAGGCCGTCGTCGCCGTCGAGCGCGTCGATCTGCGTGCGCGCGCGCACGGTGACGTTGGGCGCGTCCTCGATACGCTGGATCAAGTAGCGTGACATGCTCTCGGTGAGGCCGCGCCCACGCACCAGCATGTGCACCTGCTTGGCGATTGTCGCGAGGAAGACCGCCGCCTGCCCCGCTGAGTTGGCCCCGCCCACGATGGCGATCTCCTCGCCTCCGCAAAGCTGAGCCTCGAGGTGCGTGGCGGAGTAGTAGACGCCGGCCCCCTCGAAGCGCGCGAGCGACGGGAGCTCGGGCCTTCTGTACTTCACTCCACTGGCGACGACGATGGCGCGGGTCCGCAGCACCTGACCGTCCGTCAGATGAATGCGATACGGCCGGCTGTCGCAGTCGAGGCGGGCGACCGTGCGGCCGATGGCGACCTCGGCCCCGAACTTCTCCGCTTGCGTGAGCGCGCGTCCGGACAGCGCCTGCCCGGAGATCCCGGTGGGAAAGCCCAGGTAATTCTCGATGCGCGAGCTCGTGCCCGCCTGGCCGCCCGGTGCCGTGCTCTCGAGCACCAGAACATCGAGCCCTTCGGACGCGCCATAGACGGCCGCGGCGAGCCCCGCCGGCCCCGCGCCGACGATCACCACGTCGCGCACCTCCTTCGGGTCGAGCTCCGCGCTCAGGCCGAGCTGTGCCGACAACATCTCGATCGACGGGTTCTTGAAGACGTGGCCTCCTTGACACACGATCACCGGAACGTCGTTGACCCCGATGTGAAACCTGTCGAACAGCACCTGCACGTTCGGGTCGGTCTCGACGTCCTCGTATGTGAATGGTTGCCCGTTGCGGCTCAAAAACTCCCGGATGTGTTGCGTGCTGCCTGAGTGCCGTGACCCGAGCAGGACCATCTCGTTGTTGTCCATAGACATCAGCGCCGTCCGCCTCAGGATGAAGGCGCGCATGAGGATCTCGCTCAGCTCCGGATCCCGTTGCACGAGGGTACGTAGGTCGTCGCGGTCGACGGCGATGACCGCTCCGTCGCTTGCCATACGCCCACGCAGCAGGCTGCGCCGGGCCGACAGCATGTTGATCTCCCCGGTGAATCCGCCCGGCTGGTGCACGGCGACCGGCTCCTCGCGATCGCCGATCGTCCGGACGACGTCGATCGCGCCCGACACCACCACGAAGAAGCTCGTGTTCTGGTCGCCCACGTCGAAGAGCACATCCCCCGCGTGGACGTCGCGCCGACGACCGATGGTCGAGATGCGCTCGATCTGCGCCGGCGTGAGCAGAGGGAACATCTGCGCCGAGCGGTCTGTGATTGCTGTGGCCATGAGGGAGGTTCTAGATCATGCTCGCGGGAATAGCGGCAGGCCTGGTTTACCGACCTCAAGACGGACGGGCTTCGCATCCTGAACTAAGCCGAGGTACGGCACGACGAGGCCCCCGTCGGTGGTGACATACAGAGCCGTCGTGTCCCCCGGCGCCCGGCCGAACGCGCAGGCCGTGCTCCCCACCACGCCCTGGTCCGGACCAGCCAGCGTCGCGCGAGCGCCCGATCCGTCGATACGGACACGCTGCTCACTGCGGGCCCAAGCGTCCGGGGCGGTTGAACTCAGCGACGCCGGAGCCTCCTCAGGCCGGTTGCGTGCGCGGCCACCGCAGATGGCAACCAACGACGGAACGAGCCAGGAGATCGTTCTCAGTGGGCACCGGACTCGGGCGGCAACCGAAAATGGAGATGAGCGCCTGGAGACCCCACCGGACGCGAGAGCGACCCCAGCCGCTGACGCTATGGATGCCTGTATCGCAACCGCCGTACGTTCGAATCGAGTCGAACGCGGACGACGCAGGGCGCGAATGGCGATACGCTCTCGGCGCCGGTCGGCTGACGGGCGCATGTCGACTGAGCCAACGCAAGTCGAGGGTGAAAGGAGAGACCACCCATGAGCGGAAAAGCAGATTTGAAAGGCGCCGACCTCGAGAAGGACGGCCTGGCGGAGGCTGCTCTCTCCGAGGACACGCCGGTGGAAGGCCATGCGGCCGGGGAGGGGGTGATTGTGGTCCGCCGCGGCGCGGACATTTTCGCGATCGGCGCCCACTGCTCGCACTACGGCGGACCGCTGGCAGAAGGCGTTGTGACCGGCGATTCCATTCGCTGTCCCTGGCACCATGCCCGCTTCGATCTCGGAAGCGGGCAGGCCGTCGCCGCCCCCGCGCTCAGTCCGGTGGCGTGCTGGAAGGTGGAGCGGAGGGCGGGCCGCGTTTTCGTCGGGGGCAAAGTGGACGCCCCCACGAAGAAGCGGCTCGCTCTGGCCGCTCTGAGGCGGGTGGTGGTCGTGGGCGCGGGCGCGGCGGGCGCGTGTGCAGTCGAGTCGCTGCGGACCGAGGGGTACGACGGAGAACTCGCGCTCATCGGTCGTGACGACTCCGTCCCCGTCGATCGCCCCAACCTATCGAAGGACTACCTCGCCGGCACTGCGCCCGAAGAGTGGATCCCGCTTCGATCGAAGGAGTTTTACGCCGAGCAACGCGTCGATCTCGAGCTCGGAGTCGCCGCCAGCGCCATCGACACCCGAGCGAAGACCGTCGCGCTCTCCAGCGGTCGCACGCTCGCATACGACGCGCTGCTCCTGGCTACGGGCGCCGACCCGGTCAGGCTCTCGATCCCCGGGGCCGATCGGGACAACGTGATGTACTTGCGTTCGCTTCGCGACAGCCGAGCGATCATCGCGCGGGCAACCAACGCCAGGCGCGCCGTCGTCGTTGGGGCGAGTTTCATCGGCCTCGAGGTCGCGGCTTCGCTTTGCGCGCGCGGCCTCGAAGTCGACGTCGTCGCACCGGAGGCCGAGCCGCTTGGGACGGTGCTCGGCGAAGTGGGTGCCTTCGTGCGGACACTGCACGAGTCGAAGGGCGTGCGCTTTCATCTGGGAAGGAAGCCGGCGGCTGTCGGGGCGGAGAATGTCGCGCTCGACGACGGATCGAAGCTCGAATGCGACTTCGTCGTGGTGGGTGTCGGCGTGCGGCCCGTAGTCGATTTCGTACGAGCCGCGGGAATCACGGTCGACCGCGGGGTGCTCACGGACGAATACCTCGAGACCGATGCGCGCAGCGTCTTCGCGGCGGGGGACATCGCGCGATATGCGACGGGCGACGGCAAGCGGCGACGCGTCGAGCATTGGGTGCACGCCCAGCGGCAGGGACAAGTCGCGGCTCAGAATATCTTGGGCCGACGGCGTAAGTTCTCGTACGTCCCATTCTTCTGGAGCGTGCACTACGACGTGACGATCAATTACGTCGGGTATGCGGAGAAGTGGGACCGGGTGCAAATCGCAGGCAGCCTGAAGAATCGCGATGCGGTGATCGCGTACCGTGAGATGGGAGCCATACGCGCGATAGCGACCATCGGGCGGGACCGCGCGAGTTTGATCGCCGAAGAGGCCATGGAGAAGGACGACTCCCGGGCGCTCGAAGCGCTTTTGACGGGCTGATTCGGGCACGTTGCTCACGGCGGGCGCGCCCTCGCTCGCGATCCCTAGTGTCCATGGCGATCGCGGCGCCCGGCCAACGTCCCTCCCGGGCGCGCCTCGCCCGGGCGACTGCGGCGCGCTACGACCAGCAGGACCCTTCGCATCCCTCCGAGCAGCGAGCAGCGGCGTGCAGAGCAACGACATCCCGAACGCTGGCCTATGTGAGCGCTGTCGACACTGCAAGCAGGTGCGCACAGAACGCGGCTCGGTGTTCTACCTCTGCGGTTTGCACGATCGCGATCCGCGCTTTGCAAAGTACCCCCACGTGCCCGTCTTGCATTGTTCGGGCTACGTGAGGAAGGCGCCTGCGTAGTTGTCGAGACCTCGACCAAACCCCCAAATGGCGCAGGTGTTAGTCGACTTCGGCGACTTCGGATTCTATCGCGTCCCCGGAACCCACTGTTACGGGACTCTTTCAGAAGATCGTAAGCGTCCGGTGGACCGCGTCCTCGCGCCAGGGCACGGGGCCATGCAGGATGTCGTGCGTGGCGGCACGAGGGACGAAGCGATCAGGCGACGGCGCGCATCGCGCAGCGTCGAGGTCCTGCAGCTTGTTCTTCCAGGCCTTGGGGCTGAGCTCGAGGACATCGCGAGCGGGGTGGCTGCCCACGCGCATGATGACGTCGCAGCAGACGACGGAGCGTCGCCTCGTCGAAGTCGGCCCGCAGGCGCACCGTGTGTCCCGACGAACTCTGGTGTCCGACGTTGCAACCTGGAAGCCACTGACCGTATCGACCCCGGACCATCGCTCAGAAGCGACCCACGCGCCAGCGCCGACCGAGATGCCATCGCTGACGAAGTAGTCGAATCCCCCCAGGAACCCAGCGCTCGTGGACGCCGACATCGTTCCAGCGTAACTCGAGGACGCCAAGGAGGCGCCGAGCTCGTTCGTGAGCACCCATTGGCCGGCTTCACCAAATCGTTGCGGCTTTTCGTCCATTTCGTCGAGGCTCGACCGCGCCCTCACGACGCGTGCTCCGCCCCAATAGCCGCCGACAATGAACCAGGCGGAGACTGTCGTGCGCTGTCCACCCGCGCCGGGACTGCCGCTGACTTCGCCGAAATCGTGATAAATGCCCGGACCGATTCCCACGAAAAAGTGACTCGTTGGATGGAACAGAAGGGGCAAGTACAGATCGATCCACGGGCCGAATTGAGTGGTGGACGGAGAGCCGTAGGGGTTCGCGACGGACAGGGACGATCCGGAGACGAGCAGTTGGTCCCGGGTCGTCCAATCGAGTCCGACGGTCAGCCTCGGATACCAGGAGATCACTCGGCCCAAGGGCACGTTGATGCCGATGCGGGGCCCCGCGGATATCGTGCTGGTCTTCGTTTCGACCAGGCTGCCGTCGGATCCGTAGCCTTTGCCGTCGGCGTACGAAAGGTCCACGTCGACGCCCAAGGCGATGTTTCGTGCAAAGAAGTAGTCGAGCCCGGGAGAAAAAGCCGCCGCGAAGCGGGACGCTTGGCTGGCGCCCCAGGAAATGGAAGAGATGCCGATGTCCGAACCGCCGGTGATGACGAACTGACCGGGTGATCCGAACGGTGCGGCGGGCGGGCGACGGGCCCGTCGACTCAACCCTCGACTCCATGCCTGACGTCCGTCTCGACGCGTATTTGGACGCAGCTCTGGACACACCTTTCGATTCACCAATCCACGCGGCGTCCGACGCGCCAACCCCGGACGCGCCGGCGGTCGGCGCCGCCGACGCGACATCCCCCGGTCACTGTTGGACGGGTTCGCCGACGGTGCTGGTCGCGAACCTGTACCTTGCGCGTCAAATCGCGGTCGATGACGCCAACGTCTACTTCACGGCCTTGTCCACGACTTCTTCGGATGAGGCCATCTACCAGGTGCCCAAGAATGCCGCTGGGAGCACGCCGATTGAGCTCTCGAGCAACGACCGGCAGCCGCTCTCGCTCGCCAGCGACGGCACCTACGTCTACTGGAACGACACCCTCGATCCACAGGTCATCCGGCGCGTCGCCGTCGGAGGCAATGGGGCAACCACGCTGGCGGCCATCGGCACCGGCGGCATGGCGCTGAGCCCGACGAGCCTGTTCTGGGTGGGGGCCAGTGGCGTGGAGTCGATGCCCAAGGCGGGAGGGACCGTGACAACCCTGGGGCCCGCTCCAATGGGCGGAGGGTACGGCGTCGCCATCGACGCCAGCTACTTCTACTTCGCGGCCTCGTCGACACTGAGCGCGACCATCTTTCGAACCCCGCTGTCTGGCGGTGCAACCACGACTTTGGCCATGCTCGGGACGATCGTGAACGTCCTCGCCACCGACGGCGCGAACGTCTACTTCGTCTCCGGCGACTACCTGAGCTCCGTGCCCGCGGCGGGCGGCGCGGTGTCTGTGCTCGCGAGCGGGTTCAGCGGAACGACGAGCTTGAAGCTCGATTCTGGCAACCTCTACGCCTCAATCTCACTCGGCAACGGACCCTATGGATCCATCCTTCGAGTCCCCGTCACGGGCGGCAGGCCGACCGCCCTCGCCTCCGCCCAATGGGGGGTGAGCGACCTCGCCGTCGACGCGACGTCCATCTGCTGGACGAACTTCGGCGGGCCGACCGGAACCGGTGCGGTCATGGTGGCCTCGAAAGGGGGCGACGACCTCACCCGCTGCGAGGCGGGCAACGGCCAATCGGGCGGCGGCGAGGCCGGCGTGCCCGAAGCGGGCATCGACTCTCAGGACGCGGACTCCGCGTGCGCGCCTTCGCAGGGACTCTGCGGCGGCGTGTGCATCGACGGTTCCAGCTCCGCGGCCTGCACCCTCCCGTGGACGTACGTCGCGAACGTGAACGCCGGGGCCATCGCGGTGGATATGGACAACGTGTATTGGACCGAATCCTCGTATCCCGGCGGCTCCGTGATGAAGCTGCCGAAGTCGGGCGGGGCCGCTGTCACCGTCCGCTCCACGACGGCGTCCATCCCGTCGGGGCTCGCCGTGGACTCGACCAACATCTACTGGGGCGAGTTCGGGAGTGGTCCCGACGGCGGGTCCATCGACAGCCTTCCTCTCGCCGCGGACGGCGGCACGCCGCCCAACTGGCTGGCCGGGGGCGGTGCCCAGGTCCTCGCTCTCTCGGGCTCCACGTTGTGCTTCGGCGCCCAGGTCGTCGGCTGCTTGCCGGTGACCGGCGGGCCGGTGACGATCCTCAACCCGGTGCAGGGCGGTCAGGTGCTCAGCATGGCCGTCGACTCGACGAACGTCTACTGGACCCTGTTCTCGAGCAATGGTGCGGTGTTCTCGGCCCCGATCGGCGGCGGCCCCGTCCAGTTGCTGGTCGCCCATACGGATCGCCCGATGGGAATCGCCGTCGATTCGACGAACGTTTACTGGGTCGGCGACGGCACCGGAACGGTCAACGCAATGTCCATCGCTGGGGGTCCGGTCACGACGCTTGCAACCGGTCCCGGCTATGCCGAATTCCTTACCCTGGACTCAGAGTATCTCTTCTGGAGCGCAGGGCTCGACACCAACAACGGAGCCATCCTCAAGATGCCCGTCACGGGCGGCACGCCCACCGTGCTCGCGTGGGACGTCTACGGCCCTGGCCCTCTCGTCGTCGACGCGCAGTTCGTCTACTTCATCCTTCAGAACGGAGCGATTGCCAAGGCTCTGCGCTGACCGCAGCGTTGGTTTTTTTTCGAATCGGCACGCATAAGAGGGGGTATAAACGCGCTATCGTGCCCTTACTTGGCGACCCTCATGATGTCGCCCTCGCCCCAGTAGACGCTCGTCGTGTCGAGCGCAATGCCGCTGGGGTATGGCCGCGCCGTCAATGCCGACCTGCCAGCCAATCGCCTGCCCCGACGCAAGCGAGACGGGAGAACCTCCTTGGAGCGGGACCTTCATCACGTCTCCTGCCTGGGTGGTCCAATAAACAGCATTTGAGTCCACGGCAACGGCCAAAGCGGAGACGGGGCCTGAGGCGAGGGTGACGGCGGGAGTGACCACCGTAGCGCCGGCCCCGCGGAATGGATCGTTCCGTCCTGGTTGTTGGACCAGTAAACGGTCGTCGAGTCCGCGGCGATCCCCCAAGGGCTTGCCTGTCCAATCGCGACAGCCGCCGCGACGCCACCCAAGAGCGGCACGGACATGACGCGGCTCTCCGTCGACTCGATCCAGTAAACATACGAGCCGTTGATCGCGATCGCCTCCGGATTGCCCCTCGAGGGAGCCAAGACGACGGCCGGCCCTCCGCCCTTCGGCGCGCTGCCGACCGACTGCGCGACATAGCCGGTCCAGTAGACGTTGGACGAGTCGACCGCCACGAATTCCCCTTCGTCGAACGACGTGGTCGCGCGATGAACGACCACCGGCTGACAGATGCCTGCGAGGCAGCCGCCGCCGACACAGTCATGGCCACACGCGCCGCAGTTGCGCACGTCAGATTGCAAATCGACGCCCGCGACGCCGCAATCAGACGAATCGCGGTTTGCGACCGAAGCATCGGCCCTTGCGTCCGGGGACGTGTCGCCGCCCGCGTCAGCATCGGGGCGTGCAGCGGGCGCCGCGTCGCCGCCCGCGTCAACATTGGGGCGTGCAGCGGGCGCCGTGTCGCCGCCCGCCTCTGCGACCGGGACGACGATCGAGCCGTCGACAGTCTCTGGCAAGCCGGCCTCACCGACGACGACAAGCGCGTCGGGCAAACCTGCCTCGTCGCCCTGGGGTGGGCCATCGAGGGACCCGTCAAACTCGGGGGGTGAGGGCGCGTCATCGCCTGCCTCGGGGGAAACATCCGGGGATCCGTGTCGCTCGCATCGGTCGCGTGGGTCTCGAGCCCTCTACATCCCGTCGCTACCGCCAGCAGACCTGCCCATCGCACCGAGGGTCGTATGATCTTCAAAGGGAGTCCTCCTCGGTTCCCGAGCTGAAAGAGGCTCCCGAGGATAGCCCGTTCGCCCGCCGATCGCGACGACACAAGGGGTAGCGTTCGACCCAATTCAGGCGAACAGACGCGTAGCAGCAAGCCCGGGCTCGATGTGGCCATCGAATGGCGGACGATTGCCGCGATGCCTTGCACGATCAAACTCTTGAAGGTGGACGATCAGGCTGAGGCCGACTTTTATGAGCACGACACCTACGAGCGGATCGTCGAGGCAGCGCGACAGGTTGATCCGCGCATTCTTGCCGCGGTTTTGCTGGCCGGTGACGGTGGTCTCCGACGCGGCGAGATCATTGCGCTCGAGCTCACGGGTCTTGACCTGAAGGCCGGACGCATGATTGTCCGGCGAAACGCGTTCATCGAACGCGGCGTCGAGTACGTCGACACCGTCAAGGGCGGCAAGTCGAAGCCGATCCCCCTGACGTCGCGGCTTGTCGACGCTCTTAAGGCCGTGAGGCACCTGCGCGGTCCTCGCGTGCTTCACCCCGACGACGGCGGGCAGTTGACGCCCAAGGTCCTCAAGACCTGGATCATGCGTGCCGAGCGCAAAGCGGGGCCTGCACAAACGGGGCGCATCCACATCGCCCGTCATACGTTCGCCTCCCACCTGGCCATGGCAGGCGTGCCGGCGAACACGATCAAGGAGTTCTGCCGCGGCGAGGCCCCGGCGTGAGCTGGTGCAGCAGAACGCCCTGCTCCGGCATCAGATCGTGGTGCTGCGCCGTAAGGTGCCGCGACCGAGGCTGATGCCACTCGACAGGTTCATGCTCATGGTGAGCGCGGCCACGTCGCCGGCATCCCAAGTCGCGGCATTCGTACAGTCGCGCACCAAAATTGTCCTCCCGATGCAATTATGGTCTCGCTGCGGCCATACTTAAAGCAATGCGGACTGTTGTCGTCTCTTGCGCCGTTGTGGCGCTCGCTTGCGCCTTGGTTGCCTGCTCCGCGCGCGCGCCAACCAGCTCGTTTGCGACACCCGAAGATGCCTCCGGAGCGACTCCGCCCGTGGAGGATGCGTCGGCGTCGTTCGACGATGTGTCCTTCGTCTTCGGCAATAGTCCCTCGAGCGCCGACGCGAGCACGAGCGACGTGAGCCGGGGAGCGGGGATGCTCTCTCATGCCCATATCGTCCCGGCGGACAGCGTCTTGTCGGTGAATGCGGGGTCGCAGGCCACGCAAGCGTACCAGGTGCTGGCTACCATCGATGGATCGGGGCCGGAAGTGGACGTGACTTCGCGCTTCGTATTCTACGTGCCCGACAACTACTTGGTGGGAGGCTTCCCGGCGAACGGCGATCCAACGTTCACCTCGCGCCTCCCGTCGGCCGCCACGGATCCGCCGCAACAGGGCGGAAGGCTTACGGTCCGGGCGCAGGCGACCAACGCGGACAACACCCTGGTCACAGTTACGACATCGCTGACGATTCGGCTTCTGGCCACTCTGGCCGGTTCGGGGGGTAGCGCCGTACCGGCGAATGCACAAACGCTGTTCGGCGACTGGGTCGACGGCGGCGCTCCCGACTCGGGAGTCGCCGATGCAAGCCCAACGACGATGGTGCCCAATCCGACCCGCGCGCCGACCGTCTTTTACCCGAACGACGGAGTCATGCTGCCGCCGAATCTGAAGCAGCTCGAAGTACACTGGCAACCGGGTTCGTCGCAAAATACTCTGTACCGCGTTTCGTTCGAGAGTGCCGCCACCGATGTCACCTATTACGTACGCTGCGGCGGCCCCACCATCGCGCTCCCCGGACTCGTTTCGGGCGCTTGTGCGCTTCAACTCGACCCCGCGGGCTACGGCTATCTCGCGCAATCGAATGCGGGTCAGGGCGTTGTCACGCTGACGGTTGCGGGCGCGGACGACAGCGGAACCGGCTATGGGATTTCGACTCCGGTACACATTCAGTTTGCGCAAGAAGCCGTAAACGGTGGAGTGTACTACTGGGATGTCACCCATACGCGCATCATGCGATTCGACTTCGGTGGAACGCAGACCGCTCCCGAAATATTTCTCGCTCCCGGCGATTACGGGACCAACGGCAACTGCATCGGATGCCATACCCTTTCGCCGGACGGAACGAAAATCGCGGCTTCGCAAAACGGACAGAACGGCGGGCAGCTCGTATACGTGAGCGACATCGGCAAGCCAACCAACCCACCGCTTCCGGCGCGATCCGATACCAGCTATCTCACCCAAAACAACGACGCCGCCGACCACATTCAGTTCGCTTCTTTCGATCCGGCCGGCGACGAGTTCGTCGCCGTGTACGGCGACACGGGCTCGGCCAGCGCCGGCCCCGATGGCGGCATGGTTCCCGATCGCGACAAGCTCTGGTTTCACGACGGCACCACAGGAAGCATCATCGCCGGAGCGGAGAAGGTCCTCGCCTTCGAGCCGGATCATCCATGCTGGTCGCCCGACGGAACGATGATCGCCATGACCCACGTGGGGTCTCACGGGACTTCGCAGCGCGAGTTCAGCGGGGGGATCGACGTAGCCACTTTCTCGAGTGCTCTCCTGGGCGACCCCGTAGTCGTCGTTCCAAGTCTCGTTCCAGGCACCAATAGCTACAACCCCAGCTTTGCGCCCGACTCATCGTTCTTCGTGTTCAGCCAATCTACGTGTCCCATCGGTCAAGAGACGAGCGACCAATGCGACAGCGACGTCGCCAATAACCTCAATGCAACGACTTGGGCAGCGACGCCGGCGCCCAACGCGCAGGCGATCCACCTGGACAATGCCGCGATGCCAGGACTCGCCGACAAAGGTACGACGCCCATCGACACGTTCCCGCGGTCGACGCCGTTCAAGACAACCGAGGGGTCAGGAGTTTTGTTTTGGTTTACGGTGGCGTCCCAGCGCCAGCCCGGCCTGAGACAGAAGATCAGCGGTACCCAGCAGCTACTGTGGATGTTCGCTGTCGATCCGTCACAGATCGTGGCCGGGCGCGACGGCAGTTACCCCGGGTTCTTTCTGCCCTTTCAAGACATGTCGACGTCCAACCATATCGCGCAGTGGACCCAGAAGATTGTCAGTGCCGCCCCGCCTCCGTCCCCGCCGACTCCGCCTCCCCCACCGCCGCCTCCGGCGCCGCCGCCGTCCGTTCCGCTCTGATGCGCTGGGCCCGGCAGAGTCATTCTCGCCGCCACCATCGGACAGGGTACGGGCAGGCGGTTGTCCGCGGGGGTCGGCGACGATAGTGTCCGCGGCGCCACAGGGCTGCCGAGGAGCCCGTGCCATGTCCTTCAAAACCGGGTGGACCCGCTTCGAAAGGACCGGCCATATCTGGGGTTCTGCGCGTGGGCGCAGCACGGCCCCCTCAGGTTCCCCCGCGCGGCCCGCGGAAAAGCCCCCCGACTCTCGACATTTCTGGTGCTTGTGCAAATGGGAAAGGTAGTGCGCTCGCTTCGTCGTTTCGCCGTTCTCGTGGCCGGGGAGCCAATCGAACGCGTTCGAGCGAAGCACGGCGGTTACGCGGAGATCATCCGTCGCGCGGCGGGCGAAGCTCCCAACGAGTGGATCGACGTCGACCTCCGCGACGGCGCGTCCTTGCCGCGAGGTCGCACTGTGGGACAAGCACAAACTGGAAGGGGACCAGGAAATGACCGCCAAGGGCATCGGAAACCCGGTCCCCAGATGAGCAGCACGGTGGCTAAGATCCGATCCTCCGCCCGTGACCGATGAAATTCGAGACGGTCGCGATCGCGATTGTCGTCGCGCTGGTGTTAGCGTGGACGGCGATCATCATCGCCATCTTTGAGGATCCATGAAGGGGCCCGTCTGCGGCCTTACTCACTGTCCAATACCGTGAGTGCAGAGAGCTGATGGAGGTCTCCGACCTCGTAGAGCGACAGCAGGCCCATAACCGCCCGCATGACAATTTCCTCGTGCACTCCGCTGCCGGAGCCGATCCGCCGCAGTGCACAGCGCAGGTCTTCGAGATCGCGCTCGGCAAGCGCCGAGACAGTGCCCAGCAGCGTGAACCCGTCGGCGTCGGCCCGATGTTCGGGGACGCTAAACTGGCGCGCGGCAACCGTCAGCACGCTTGACTTGGGCTCGCCGCGTTCACGCTCTCTCGAACGAAGGTCGTTGCCGACGCGCGCCAGGCGCGACGCAATCCGATGCGCGTCGCGGAGTAGCGGGATGGGTTGGGCCATCGAAGGGTCGTCGATGACGACGAGCACTGCCGCCATGCCGACGCCAAGACCCACAGACCCACTGGCATAGGCCAAGTACTCTTCAAGGACGACGGCGCGGGCGCAAAGCCGCCTCGTTCCTTGGATTCGTGCGCCATCCCGTGGATCATCGTCGCGAGCTCGTCGACAAAGAGCTCGCCGAAGCGCGCCCAGCCTGCGTGGAGGCTCAACTGCTCGAGCAGTCCGGTCAAGACGCGACCCGGAAGGTCGGCCGCCTCCCCGCCAAGGAGCCGTGCGACGTAGTGGTCGACCAAGTGTCCGCTTGTCGGCGTCCCCATCGTCTCATCGAAGTGATCATCGACAACCAAGATGAACAAGGTCGTCAGGAAGACGTCGTAGGCGCCAACATCGTCGACGAGATGTGCCGCGCGCGCCGGCATCAAGAAGTCATCCACCAGGGCCGAGATGCCACTCAAGGCGGCTCGAGTGCGTGGGAATCGCAGCGCAGCTTCGCGAAAGCCACGAGCCCGGTCGGCATCAAGCGCGGCCAGCATGCGACGCGCGCAGACGCTTCCCAGCGCAGGGGGCAACAGGGGCGTGCCAAAAAAGTACCGACGCGTTGAGGCAAAGCCCGACCGAGATCTCCTCCTGAAGAAAGGCAGGTTGTTGGACCTTTTCCTCGTCCATAAGCTGATGGGCCAATCTACGAATGTTTCCCGCGACCTCGCCATAGTCATTTGTTTTGCGAACGGTGAAGGTCGTGGGGACGACCTGCGCACCCTCGTACAGCGGGATGCGGAGCTGAGCGAGATCCTCATGCGCGCCTTCATCCTGAGGCGGACGGCGCTGATGTCCCAGGACAACGACGACCTGGTGCTGCTCGGCTCGCGACACTCGGACAGCACGCAGCACATCCGGGAGTTCCTGAGCCGTAACGGGCAGCCCGTCACCTACGAGGACGTCGAGACAGACCCGAGCGTTCAGGTGCTGCTCGATCGGTTTCACATCGGGGTCAACGACGTACCGGTGATTGTGTGCCGGGGTGGCCACATCCTGAAGAACCGTAACCCATCCACCACTGGCGTAGGCGGGAGACCATGTGGAGACTCGCCACCTCGCGAACTTGCCGATGGTCGTTCGGGCCGCGCGGCGATCGATGCGTGCACGTGAAGGCCGCCGACCTGAGGCAGGTTCGATAAGATGAGGACGTGCATTCCGGGTTGGAGGTCGCGCGAAAGATTGAATGCCTCGTCGACGCTTGGTGCGAGCGGCGCTGTCTTCGCGCTCTTCGCGAGGTGCTGCGATCATGGCCGCTCTCGTCCGGACTTACTGACGAATGGGCGCAGCTTCTGGATGCGCTCGAGAAGGTGCGCGCATTCGCAAGGGCGGAGCTCACCGACGCGGAGCTCATCGAGCTAGACGCGTTGATCCACGAAGTGGGCGGCTTCGTTTACCGGAAGTAATTCGTGCGATCCCCGATGGTCTCCGGGGGCGTGTTGTCAGCGATTCAGTGTTCGCGTCGAGGAGGGGATAGGGAGCGCGTCACGATCGCCAACGTAGAGCTCCGGGTGGGCGACAAGCATGCGGTCGGGCAGGAGCTCACGAAGCTTTGCTTGCGGCCATCTGTGCACGACGCAGTGAACGATCTCGTGCAGATACGCGCGCGGGTTGACGTCATGCGCGATACAGGTGGCGACATCGATAGGATGTCGGCGGTCCGTTCGCCGCCTTCGTCGAGCCAGGTGAATAACCAGTTGCGGCGACCTAGGACCAGACGTCGCAACTCGCGCTCGCGTCGGCTATTCGTGGTCTCGATGTTTCCGTCGTCGAGAAAGAGCAGCAGGCGGTTCCATTGCCGGTCTAGGTAGCCCAGGGCCTTGCCGAGCGGCGTCTTGGGAGGTGTGACCGCGCGCTGCCCATCGATCCACGAGCGAAGCGCATCGAGGATTGGGCGACTCTTTTCCTGGCGTCGATCGCGTCGCTGCTCGGCGTTGTCGCCAGCGATCGTCGACTCTCGCTCGACGGCGAAGAGCTTCGCGATAATGCGCACGCCCTCGAGGGCCACACGGTCGCCCGAACGTGCGGCTTCAACGAGACGGCGCCGCCCGTGGGCCTTATCCTGTGCGCAGGATAAGGCCCACGTCTACCGGAAATTCGAGGAAGCTGCGCCCGACCACCCCGAGGCGCAACTCGCGCTCAAGTGGATCGGGGAACTCTATGCCATCGACGAGCGCGCCGAGGGGGTTCTCGATAAGAGAGCCGAGCTCCGGCGCACCGAGAGCACTGCGGTGATCGCCACGAGGAAGACTTGGCTCTGGCAGCAAGCCGTTCTCAAGACGCTGTCCATTGGAAACGCCGCGGCGTACGTCGTCGCCAACTGGGACCGGCTCAGGCGTTTTCTGCGCGATGCGCGCATCCCGCTCGACAACAACGCCACCGAGCGCGGCATCCGTGGCCCCGTGGTCGGGCGAAAGAATCACTACGGCTCCAAATCGAAGCGCGGCACCGAAGTCGCCTCCGTCTTCTACTCGCTCCTGGAGACGGCAAAGCTCCGCAACGTGGACCCCGCGCGCTATCTCAGGGACGCCGCACTTGCCGACGCACGCGGCGAGGTCTTGCTGCCCGGCGACCTACCTCGCTGAGGTCTCAGGGGCCGGCCAACCATCCCGAAGAAAGGCTTGAGCGAGTCCGACGCGACTGCGTCCGCATCCGTATAAAACGCGGCCATGCAGTGGTCGCCAGAGGAGCAAGTGCGCCCGGCGGTGAAGCCGTTCGTGCTCGGGTGGCGGGCACCACATCGAGCTATCTTTCGTCGCATGATCCTGCGGGGCCCACCCAACCGTCGTGGCCTTGGTCCGCTGCGCAACGCTGCTCGAAGGGTGCGCCACCTCTTCATCGCGGCGTGGCTCATTGTCGGCTTTGGCTGCGACCGCGACCCCTTGCGTTGTCTCGAGCCCGATCCCGTGCAGCCGACTGCGAGCCGGATCTGGAGCATCCAGTACGGTCGCCACGGAGGGAATGGCTGCTTTACCTTGGACATCGGCATGGCCGACGACGGCCGCACCCGCGTCCGCGTTTGGTCTCGGTCACAAGCCACATCGTTTCCGTCACGAATCATTCGCGAGGGCACCGTGGCGCCCGAACCAGTCGCGGAGATTTCGACTCTCTTGGCGAAGATGGTAATGACAGGGGAGCTTCGTCCAAAGCCTTGGTTTGGGCCATTTGGAGACAACTGCAGCGGGATGTCCGACTGCCAAACCGGCTACTTGACGGTCTTTTACCAGGGAAAGGCGTACACGGAGGGCGCCCGCAGCCCGATACCGCTTTTCCGATTGCTGGAACCCGCGGCCATGCAGATCGGGTACCCGAGAGAAGCACGATCGGAAGCAGGGTCCTCGGCCGGAGACGCCGCAGACGACTGACGATCGCCAGCACGTCCCGGGTTGACACACGCACTCGGCGCTCGATCAGATGGAGCTCAGTTGCCGGGGGCACCGCAAAAGCTCGCGTCGTCGTCGTCGCGCTGACGACGCAGGCAGAGGAACCGCGCGGTCGGTCAGGCGATCGCCCGCGCTGCCAAGCGTCGCGCGACAAGATCAAGAATGGAGACAGATCTGGGGTAGCCACTGGCCACGGTGAGGTGGCTACCGTCGTGCATTCCGGATCTTTGCCGATCGGTCATGCCCGCGACGCGAGCAGGTTCGGTGACTCACGTCACGACGAGATCAGGCGAGACGTAACCGCAAAGTGGACGAGGGCGGACGGCACGCGCTCGCCCTGGGTGCCGATCCCGGCGAAGAACGACCCGCCGATCGCACGGGACGACGAAGCGGGGGCGAGGGCCTACGCCGCTTCGCTCGCGCCACAGGTGAAGTCTGCGGGGGCGGGCGGGGGCTCGGTCGAGAGGGTGGAAGCCTACGCGGCACGATGGCTTGCTGACCGCGAAGGCCGAATCGCCAGCATCGAGGCGGACCGCGCACGGATGCGCATCCACGTGCTCTCGAAGATCGGCCCCCTCGACGTGCGCACGTTCGATAGAGACGACGTCGAAGCGCTACGGGACGACCTCGACACGAAGATTACCAAAGGCGTGCTTGCCTGGAAGACGGTCGCCTCGGTCTGGACCCTCGTCACGAGCATGTGCTCCGACATGGTGAGCGCCAAGAAGCGCGAGTTCCGCACGCGCAAAGACAACCCGTGCGCCGACGTGAAGCCGCCCGAGCGAGGCGACAAGAAGGCGAAGCAATACCTCTACCCTTCCGAGTTTCTCACCTTCGTCTCGTGCGAGGCGGTTCCGCTTCGACTTCGTCGCGGGGTGGCGATCGCGGTGTACACCTTCGTGCGCGACGGCGAGCTTCGGGAGCTTCGATGGGATGGGGGCGACCTCGACCTCGCTCACGGTACGCTCAGCGTCACGCGATCAGTCACCCGCACCGGCGCGGTCAAGTCGACCAAGTCCGGCGAGACGCGCCGCTTCGCCGTCGAGCCGAACATCCTGCCGCTACTCCGCGCGCTGCACACCGAAGCGGAGGGCAAGGGACACGTCGTGCGGTTCCGTGACCGGCACATGGCGCGCGACCTTCGCCTTTGGCTGACCCGGGCAGGCGTGAACCGCCCCGAGCTGCACAAGGGAGACGCGCACCGAAAGCCGATTACCTGGCACGACCTTCGCGCGACCGGGATCACTTGGATGGCTGTGCGAGGGGATGACCCGCTCAAGATCAAACAGCGGGCCGGTCACTCCACGTTCAGCACGACGGAAGGTTACATCCGCGAAGCCGAGGCCCTGCGCGACGGCTTCGGGGATGTCTTCCCGCCGTTGCCCGATGCGCTGTTCCCAATCGCCCCGAATCGCCCCGGGACGATTGAAAGTGGCGGATCGAGCCAAAAACAAGCCAAAATGGGTGGAGACGCTGGGAATCGAACCCTAGCAAGCGGCATTCTAAAAGTCGGCGATGTCGCTCGTCTTTCGTCGCTAGGGTTCGAGAATCCCACCGCTTTCGGCCGAACGAGCAGTCATCCGGAATCCACTGGAGTCCTCCCGGATCGCCCCGGTTCTTGGAGACGCTTTTGGAGACGGCGAAGATGCCTGCTGGTGCCGTGCGCGGCGCGTTGACCCGAGTCGATTCAGCTCCTAGCGAAGCGGCAAGTAGTGTACCTGGCCGACCCAATCTTCCGCAGAGCTCCATGTAGCTACCAACACGAGATCCTCGACGACGCTTCCGATCCCGAGGCGCTGGTGCACCGCAATGACACCGGGCATCGGATGGCCGACGCGCACGCGGTCGAGCGCGTGATGGGTCATCGTAGACACGTCGTGCGTGAGGAGGACGCGGGCCTCCCTCGCCGCCCACGCCAGAATCGCCGGGTCCTCCGCACCACTGAGTCCCACGTCCTGTATCCGAACGACATCGACCTCGGGAAGGCGCCTGCGCAGCGCTCGCAAAATGTCGTTGTCGAAGTCCTCGTCCGCGGGGAAACGAATCATAGAATCGCGCTACGGTCTCGGCGAGCGAGAAGCCGCGCTCGGATACCGTGCGGCGGGAACCGTGTTTCGATCTCTGTTTGAGCCTCCGAGGCCTTCTGTCGTCGGCTCGCCAAGTACTCGTCGACCGCGGTTCGATGCCGCAGCACGTAGGCGATCACCTCGTAAACGCTGGCGACATCAAGCGACGGGTACCGCTGCACGATCTCCTCGGCGGTGGCGCCCATGTCGAAGGCAATCACAACCGAATCCAGAGTGACGCGGGTACCGTCGACGCGAAGAACGCCGTCGGCGTCTTCGCGCAGAGGCGGTGACCTCGCTTCGAACGCTTGCATCGACGGCAAGCCTAGCGCGGCCCATCTCGAGGAACCAGCGAGCGCCTGAACTCATGCAGGCTACTCCCGACGCCGACCTCCCCGAGCTTTTCGCTCCCCCTCGGGCAGCGCGCGATCACGTGCGCGGAGGCGGAGAACTGTCGACCAGGGCGAGCCGCTCGCCTGTCGAACGAAGGAAATGGAGTTGCCGGGTGAATAGGGGGCGAGTCGAGGACTCGTGACCCCATACCCGGAGCCCCCATGCCGGACCCTTCGATTGCTCTGCTTTGCGGCGTCTCGGACGGCCTGTCGTGGCTACTTCGCTCCTCCGCCGCACGATCGCCCAGGATTCTCCTCGGAACAAGGCTTGATGATCCCCCTCGGATCCGCTCGGATCGCGCCGTGCTCCGCGTCCCCGGCTCCCGGCTTGCGGTTTCCCTTGCCAGCCTGGCGGCCCGGGCGATGAGGGCGCTGTGGAACGCGTGCCGCCCTCGGGCGTCGCGGGCGGCTTCATCGCCGATCTGACCCGCTCGCGTGCGGAGTTGCTCACCGAGAACGCGCTTCTTCGACAGCAGCTCATCGTTGCCTCGCGCGCCATCAAGCGCCCCACCTTTCGCGTTCACGAGCGAGGCCTGCTCGTGCTGCTCGCGAGCGTCAATCGCCAGTGGCGCCGTGCCTTGCTGCTGGTCAGGCCCGAGACGGTGCTGCGATGGCACCGGGAGGGATTCCGACTGTTCTGGCGTCGGAGATCCCGCTCGAGCGGTCCACGCAAGCCGCGTGTCGCGCCGCACGTCGTCGCCCTCATCCACCGCATGGCGTGTGACAACCGGCTCTGGGGAGCCGATCGGATTCGAGGCGAGCTCTTGAAGCTCGGCATCCGCGTCGCGAAGCGCACCGTCCAACGCTACACCCGAGTCGCGCGGCCCACAGGTCCCCGCGGCGGACAAAGCTGGCGCACATTCATCGTCGACGTGAACGCGAAGCGAGTCGTGCACGTCGGCGTGACGCGCGCTCCGACGCAAGCGTGGACGGCGCAGCAACTACGCAACGCGACGCCATTCGGACAGGGGCCGCAGCTCATCATCCGCGACCGCGACGACAAGTTCGGTGCGCAGTTCGACCGCGTTGCCGAGGGCGCCGGTGCGCGCCTTCTACGCACCGCGATCCAGGCGCCGCTGATGAACGCAGTGTGCGAACGATTCCTGGGAAGTGTACGCCGCGAGTGCCTCGATCACACCCTCATCCTGTCCCAGGAGCATCTTGGGCGCGTCCTCGGCGAATACTCACTGAGCTTACTTCAACATGGCTCGGCCTCACCAAGGGATCGGGCAGCGGACTCCAGTTCCCTCCGAGCGTCTCCGAGTCTCGTTCGCCGCCTCGTCACGGCCGTCCCCGTGCTCGGTGGACTTCACCATGAGTACCGTGCCGCAGCTTGAGGGCCGCGGACGACCAAAGGAGCCAAGACAGGGGTAGCGGCTTCGAGTTTCACTACTGCCGCAAGCCGACGGCGGATGACTTCATCGTCCCGCGCACGAAGGACGGCCGCCCTCACACGCGGTCGAGCGCCTACAAGCTATGGCTTCGCGCCTGCGCCCTGGCTGGCGTCGAGAATCGCTCGCTTCACTCGACGCGGCACACGTTCATTACCCTGGCGCGACGCGGCGGCGCTCGCGCTGAAGTGGTCGAGCGGGTGACGCACAACGCGGCGGGGAGCATCGTCGACCACTACACGCATTGGGACTGGGCACCGCTCTGCGAAGCCGTCCAGGCGCTGGGCATGGCGCTCGGCGCGCCCGCTCCCGCAGCGCCCGCGCCGCTTCAAAATCTTGCCACGAATCTTGCCAAGACCCCATTTCCCTCGAGAAAAACAGTGGAGGCGCTGGGAATCGAACCCAGGTCCGAAAACGCCTTGCTCACGCCTCTACGTACGTAGCCGGCACTTTGCATCGCCCCAGGTCGCGCCTGCCGGCGGGCTCTCCCGGGAGCTATTCACCTGTTTGATCTCGCCTCCCGCCCGGTGACCCGGCGTTCGGCCATCCAGCTCGGTTACGCCCTTCGGGGGGTGCTGGAGGACCCTTCCGTCGGACGGCGTTCAGTGCTGTTTAGGCAGCGAGCGCGATCGCGTTATCGTTCGCAATCAATCATTCCGCGGGTTTTTACGTGGGCCAGCGGGCCACGGTACGCAGCAAATGAGTTCGTCGTCTCCGTCGAAACCGATCGCCCCCTTTCCGTTCGAATATAAGGACGTCGCAGGGCGCGTCAACACGACCCTGACCCCGCGCAGTTTCCCCCTTTTCGGCGTCCGGCACTTTGCATCCACCAGCCGTTCGCTAACAAAGAGCACCACCTTCATGTCCAAGCGAGCCCAGTCCATCCTCATCACGGGCGCCTCGAGCGGAATCGGCCGCGCGCTCGCACTCGAGTACGCCCGGGGTGGCGCGAAACTAGCTCTCAGCGCCCGGCGCCTTCCCGAGCTCGAGACGCTCGCGACGGAGGTTCGCGCCCTCGGCGGTACGGCCATCGTCCTCCCGCTCGACGTGTGTGATACCGACGCCGTCGCCGATGCCGTGGCCCGCGCGGACCGCGACCTCGGCGGCCTCGAGATGGTGATCGCAAACGCCGGACGAGGCGCCTCGCGACACAGCAGCCGGCTCACCTGGCAAGACGTGGCGGCCACCCTCGACGTCAACGTCCGGGGCGCGCTGGCAACCCTGGTCGCCGCCATTCCGATCTTTCTCGCGCACCGGGCAGGTCACCTCGTCGGCGTCTCGAGCCTCGCGGGCCGCCGCGCGCTGCCGATGTCGGCGGCTTACAGCGCCAGCAAGGCCGCGCTCAGCACTTTTCTCGAGTCACTCCGGATCGACTTGGCCGCTGCCGGCGTGCGGGTGACCGACGTGCAGCCCGGCTTCGTCGAAACGCCGATGATCGCCGACCGGTCGCACGGCAAGCCGTTCTCCTGGCCGGTCGACAGGGCGGCGCGCCACATCGTCCACAAGCTCGACGGCGCCCCCGCTGTGGTTGCCTTCCCGTGGCCGCTGGTGTTCGCCACTGCCGTCGGACGATTGCTGCCGGCGCCCGTCTACGATCGCGTGATGCGCGCGAGCAAACGCTGAACGCGCTCCGCCGCGAGCGTGCCCTCCACCCAGGGTACTTTTTCGGTCGAGAAGCGCGTCTGGCAAAGCGCCTCGACGTCGCGGCGCACCCGCTCCCAGGCCGCTTCGTCGAGGGGGACCCGCTCGCGGTTCGCCCAGAGCCACGCGAGCGCCGAGGCGTCGCACTGCAGCTCCGTCCACGCAACG
>Ga0265331_10000692_pt1 | contig 28857 bp, 27 predicted proteins | sample 41923metaG_FD_202088 | JGI IMG/M metagenome (GOLD analysis project Ga0265331, IMG submission 202088) | Rhizosphere microbial communities from Carex aquatilis grown in University of Washington, Seatle, WA, United States - 4-19-23 metaG | ecosystem: Host-associated > Plants > Roots > Rhizosphere... | reverse complement strand
TAAGTCCTTAGTTTTTGCGGTGGGGGTGCTCTGTAACAGGAGAGATCACCCCCACCCAACCCTCCCCCATCAAGGGGGAGGGCTTTAAAGCTCTAACGCTTCTCACCTTCATCATCATCTTTATGTGGTTTCCACCCCACGCTCCATGGCCGCATGGCGCGGCGGGGGCGGGCGTGGGTGATGCGTAGAAGACTGCCATCCCCATAAATCACATGCGACCCGTGCAGCCAGAATTGCCGTTCATCGACGACATAATAAGCATGGCAATCACGGATGGCGAAGGGCGCGATGATCGCCGATGTGTGGTCGCAATCTTCCAGCGCGGCGGATTCCATAATCGGCAGGGCAATCGGATTACCGCCCAGATTGTAAACGCATCCCATTTCATCACAGCGCAACTGTTTTTCCGTTGGCGGCAGTTCATTGATATCCACCACCGGCGGATTGCCGAGACGTTGCTGCCATTGCTGATACACAAACGCATCGCGGTCGAGGTTGGAGACCGCCAGCCGCCCATCCGCCAGCCGCGCCGCCCAAACCTTGCCATCCGGCGCGATCATCACATCGGGTTTGGCGGTATAGAGCGGATAAAGGCCGCCAATCAGAATCGGCAGAAGCCCAAGCCACTGCCAGCGCAGCCGCCAGATGCACAGCCACAACCCGCCAAAGCAAATCGCCACGAGCGCACCCCACGGCATCGCGGGCAGGTACAAAATCGAATAAGGCCAGCTGGCGACATATTCGGCGATCTTGATCGTGACATTAATACCCGCGCCCGCGCCGTCGATAAACCAGCCATCCCACCCGAATGGCGCGAGGATATAGGCCATGAGGATGCACGGCATGACCCAGAAACTGGTCATCGGAATCGCCAGCGTATTGGCGGCGAAGCCGTAGAAACTAAAAGTCTGGAAATGATAGATGGCAAAGGGCGTTGTTGCCGCCGTGGCGATCAGGGATGTGGTGATGATGGAGCCCATATGCTCGACCACGCCGCGCCACCAGCTATGTTTCTGGATTTTATCGTCGGGCGTGACCAGCCAGCTGATTTTCTTGCCATGCGTTGCGATCAGGCAGAACACCGCCGCAAAGCTCATCTGAAAACTCGGCCCCAGCGCGGCATCGGGGGCCATCAGCATGGCGATCAGGGCCGACAGCATCACAAGGCGCATCGGCGCGGAACGGCGGTCGGCGATGATGGCGACCATGGCGATACCGCTCATCACCATCGACCGTAACGTCGCCGCCTGCGATCCCACCAGAAACGTGTAGCCAAGCGTCGAGACAATCGCCCCCGCCGCCGCCCATTTCTTGATCGGGTAACGCAACGCCAGCCACGGGATCATCGCCAGCAGTGCCCGCAATGGAAAATAAACCAGCAACCCCATGATGGTGACATGGAAGCCGGAGGTGGACAGCAAATGCGCCAACCCCGCGATCCGCATCGCTTCGATCACCGGCTTGGAAATGCCCGCTTGCTCGCCATTAAAACGTGTCACGGTCATGGCGGCGACATCGCCGGACAATCGCGCATAGACATGCTGCGCCAACGCCACCCGCGCCCGTTCGAACATCAACGCGAAATCATCCCGCCATGAGGTGGAGGGCGGGTTCGGATCAACCACATCAATGTGGCTGAATGACCAGCCAAGCCCGCCGATCTGTTTGAAATAACCCATCCGCCGGAAGTCAGTGGCATCGGGCGACACCGGTTCGCTGAACGGGCTGATCTGCGCCCACATGGTCAGGCGCGTGCCGGGCGGCGGAATATCCGCCAGCGTTTTCTTGCCCATTTTAATGCGGATTTTCTCCGGCGTTTGTTCTGGCGGCAGGCGGCCAAGCGTCAAATCTTTCAACGTCAACCGCACGCCATCTGGCATCACCTCGGTGAACATCAAACGTCCCGTAACCGGCAACGGCCCTTGCTCCCGCGCCAGCATCGGGGTCGTGAACATATGCGTTTCGATCTGCGCCGCGTTAAAACCCATCGCCATGAACAACAAGACGAACAACGGCAAAAACACCGCAAACCAATGCCGCACCTTCCACGCCGCCACCCCCAGCAAAGGCGTAGCCACCAGCGCGTAAAGGCTCGGTTCAAACGGCAGCGCGAAATAAACCGCGATGCCAATTGCCACCCCCACAGGTGCCCAGAGGAGCCACCGGTCGGATTCGGCCAACAACATCTCGCGGAGGGAAAAGCGAGAGACTAGAGGCTGGAGGCTGGAGGCTAGAGAAAACATAAGAAGATTCGACAGAATGAGGTGGCGGTTGTTATATCATCATACAATCCCTGACCTCCAGCCTCTAACCACTGGCCTCTTTTTATGTCCCCCATCGTTCGTTTCGCCCCGTCTCCCACTGGCTATCTGCATATCGGCAGCGCGCGCACGGCGTTGTTTTGCTGGCTCTATGCCAAAAAATACGATGGCAAGTTTTTGTTGCGGGTGGAGGATACCGACCGCGCGCGTTCGACGCCGGAATCCGTGCAAACCATTCTGGACGGCATGACATGGCTCGGTCTCGATTGGGATAACAAAGATTATCAGGGACAAAATTACTATTCCCAATACGCCCAGCGCGAACGGCATGCCGAAGTCGCGCGGCAGATGGTCGCCAACGGCACCGCCTATTATTGCTATGCCTCGCCGCAGGAATTGGACGCAATGCGCGCGGAGCAGAAAGCCAAAGGCTTGCCGCAAAAATATGATGGCCGTTGGCGCGACCGTCCCGCCAGCGATGCGCCGAAAGACATTCCGCCCGTCATCCGCCTGAAAGCGCCGCAGGATGGCGAAACCACGGTGGTGGATCGCGTCATGGGCAGCATCACGGTGCAGAACGCGCAGCTTGACGATATGGTTCTGCTCCGCGCCGATGGCGTGCCGACTTATATGTTGGCGGTGGTGGTCGATGATCATGATATGAACATCACGCATGTCATCCGCGGCGACGACCATATGACCAACACCTTCCGCCAAGTGCAGATTTACAAGGCGATGGGCTGGGCCATTCCCGAATTCGCGCATCTGCCGATGATCCTCGGCCCCGATGGCGCGAAATTGTCGAAACGTCACGGCGCGCCGGCCGTCAGCGATTACCGCGATCGCGGCTATCTGCCGGAGGCGATCCGCAATTACCTGCTGCGCCTGTGCTGGGCACATGGCGATGATGAAATTATTTCGACCGAACAAGCGATCCAATGGTTTGACTTTGACGGCATCGGCAAATCGCCTGCGCGTTTCGACTTCGCCAAGCTCGGCAGCGTCAACGCGCATTACATCAAGGAAGCCGACCCGCGCCGTCTGGCGGAACTAGCGGAGCCGTTCATCGCCCGCACCTTGGGTCAGGCACTGAGTTTGGCGCAATTGGATCTGCTGGTACGCGCCATGCCGGACCTGAAACCCCGCGCCCAAACTATCGTTGAGATTGCCGAAATGGCGGTTTTTTATTTCCACCAAGGCGCGTTCACGATGGACGAGAAGACCCAGAAACTTCTAACACCGGAAGCCAAGCAACATCTGGCGGTTCTGGCCGAACGTATCAAGTCCTTGCCGGACTTCACCGCCGAGATCATCGAAAACACCGCCCGCGCTTATGCCGAAGAAAAGGGCCTGAAGCTCGGTGCCGTCGCGCAGCCCCTCCGCGCGGCCCTGTCCGGCTCCACCGTCTCCCCCCCGATTTTCGGCGTGGCAGCGTTGCTGGGCAAAGAAGAAACGTTGAGGCGGATTAGATGTGTCATTATGAACTAGAGTCGCATGAGGGATTCGATGCAGACGTTTTTAAATTTAGTTTTGTTTGTTGGGCTATTGTTAATAGCCTACCGTGTGAAACAATACCTTGAGAAACGATTTCAGGAATTGAAAGGTCCCAAATATAAATGCTTCTTTCACATGGAGATTACGATTGAAACAGTCGACAAAGAGCAGGAATTGCTCACAATTATGCTTGAAAACAAAGATATAGTTCTTCCGTTTGTTCCACTTCTGGGTATGTCCGTGAGCGATACGTTAAACCCGATGCCGGAGGAAATGTTGGGAACTGAAGCGGCCAATAAACATGATTTCAAATCATTTCGTTCTGGAAAAATCATTTCAATTGAATGGGATAATTTTCTTAGACGGTTTACTTGTAATGTTGCTCCTCTTGCAATTTCTGAAGCTAACTTAGAGGTTGCGTTGATAGAGCTGAGAGAATTGGGATGGAATACAGATGGGCTAAGTAAAATGATATTGAATCGGAGAGTGAAATCTCAATGAACTTCCCCCATTTTATTTTCGAAAACTGGTTCACTCACCTCCCCCCCGCCCTCCATCCCTACGCGCGGTTGATGCGGTTGGATAAACCGGTCGGCATCTGGCTGTTGCTGTTGCCATGCTGGTGGAGCGTGGCGTTGGCCGCGCCGACTTTTCCCAATCCGTGGCTGATGGTTTTGTTTGCCCTTGGTGCCCTTGTCATGCGCAGCGCAGGTTGCGTGGTGAATGACATGATGGATCGTGATCTGGATGCGCGTGTCGCCCGCACCGCATCGCGCCCCTTGGCCAGCGGTGAATTGACGATGCTACAGGCGGCCTTGTTACTGCTCGGCCTCTTGCTGGTCGGCCTCGGCATTCTTCTGCTGATGAACCGTTTCACTGTCTGGCTCGGCGTGTCGTCGCTGTTGCTGGTTTTTACCTATCCGTTGATGAAGCGCGTGACATGGTGGCCGCAATTGGTCTTGGGCTTCACCTTCAATTGGGGCGCGGTGATGGGGTGGAGCGCGGCAACCGGCACGATCGGCCTGCCGACCATTCCGCTTTATCTCGCGGGCATTTTCTGGACGCTCGGTTACGACACGATCTATGCGCATCAGGATCGCGAAGACGATGTGCGCGTCGGCATCAAATCGACGGCGTTGCTGCTTGGCAACGCCACTTTGCCATGGGTCGGTTTGTTTTACGCCATCGCGGTTCTGTTCCTGATGTTGACCGGAGTCGCGGCGGGGCTGGGCCAATTCTATTATGTCATCCTGACCGGCGCGGCGTTGTTCGCGGCGGCGCAATTGTTTTTCTGGCGACAGGATGATGCCGCCAATTGCCTGAAACGTTTCCACGCCAACCGCGATTTCGGCTTGATCGTGCTGGCGGCGATTGTGGTCGGGAAATTTGTGTGACCACTCTTTTTCCTCCCCCTTGATGGGGGAGGCGCAGGAACTTAGGTTTACGACTTGCCGCGAAGCGGCAACCAAGTAAGCCTTTCCGCCTACGCAAGAGGCTTCGGCGGACTGGGCACTAGACCCGCCATAGCTTTAGCGAAGGCGGGAGTTCCTGCGGTGGGGGTGCTCTGTAACAGGAGAGAGCACCCCCACCCAACCCTCCCCCATCAAGGGGGAGGGCTTTTGATCGCGTTTTTTTGAACTCAGGTTTTTGATGACCGCCCTCCCCGCCACCGATCCCGTTGAATTCATCCGCAGCCAGACCATCATCGCCGTCGCGCCAATTGTGCCGGAGCTGATGCTGCATCTGGCGACGGAGGTGACGCCCCTCTGGCAACTCACCGAAACGCGGATGCAGGAAAAGAATTTGCCGCCGCCTTTTTGGGCCTTCGCTTGGCCGGGCGGGCAGGGGGTGGCGCGGTATGTGCTTGATCATCCCGAAAGCGTGCGCGGCAAACAAGTGATGGATTTCGCGGCGGGTGGCGGCATTGCCGCGCTGGCGGCGATGAAGGCCGGTGCAGCGCATGCACTGGCGGTGGATATCGATCCGCTCGCGCTGACCGCCATTCAATTAAATGCCGCGCTGAACCATGTGGCGGTCGAAAACGCCAACGGCATCGACCTGACCACAGTACCGGAAGGTATCGATGTGATTGTCGCGGGCGATATTTGCTATCAGCAAGAAATGGCGGACCGCTTGATGCGCTGGTTACGCATGTGCGTCGCGGCGGGCATTCGTGTCATCATGGCCGATCCGGGCCGCGCTTATGTGCCGCAAAGCGGCCTGACCGAATTGGCCAACTATATGGTGCCGACCTCGCTCGACCTCGAACATGAAGATAAACGCCATGTCCGCGTCTGGGATGTCGGCGTGCCGGAGGCGTGATTACTCCGCTGCCTGCATATGCTCGTGGTCGCTGTTGCGGTAATCCTGCGAACGCGTGGCGCGAAGGCCGCGAACGCCATGCGCATCCAGCAAGCCCATCCATGATTTGAACTCTTCTTCGGACAGGCTGTAACGCTGACAGGCATCTTCGAAGCTGAGCAGGCCGCTGCGCACCGCCGAAACCACCTGTGCCTTGCGGCGCATCACCCAGCGTTGCGTGTCGGGTGGGGGAAGGCGGCTGAGTTCCTTTTGCCGGTCGGCATCCGATATCCGGACGATCTTGACCTGTTCACTTGGTTGCGCAAATGACGCCTGAGACGGTAACATGATCTATAACTCCTAAAAAAAACATCGGGTTGGTAAAATCTATCTTCACCATAGCGCAGACCTCTTAAAATAAAGCTAATCGGCAGGGTAAACGCGACCGCTGTGATGCAAATAATACCATTGTATTAGAATGGGTTATCGTAAAATGAACGTAAATTTTCCGCGCCGCATCCTAAACCTTTGACGGTGTTTGACTTCACCGAAGCTTGGAGTAGATTACGCTCAAATTCTTGCGCCCGTATGGGCTGATTCTCCGAAAGGCCTACCCGATGACTTCCTCCGCCGATCATGAATGCTGCGGTTCCCATTCCTGCCACGCTGATAAACCCGAAACGCACGATGATGGCCAAGGCCGTCGCGATTTTCTGGTCATGACCGCTTGCGCTGTTGGCGGCGTTGGCGCGGCATCGGTGGCGTGGCCGTTGGTGTCATCAATGAATCCGGCAGCGGATGTGCTCGCACTGGCCTCGACCGAAGTTGATTTATCGAAAGTGAAGGAAGGCGAGTCGATCACCGTCGTTTGGCGCGGCAAGCCGGTCTTTATCCGCCATCGCACCGCCAAGGAAATCGAAGAAGCTCGCGCCGTCGCCTTGGCCGATCTGAAAGATCCGCAAAGCGATGAGGAGCGGGTTAAGCAATCCACGTTCGGCGGCAAGCCTTTGTCGGAATGGCTGGTGATGATCGGTGTTTGCACGCATCTCGGCTGCATTCCGCTCGGCCAAAAACCGACCGAACCGCATGGTGAATTCGACGGCTGGTTCTGCCCCTGCCATGGTTCGCAATATGACAGCTCAGGCCGCATCCGCAAAGGACCTGCGCCAAAGAATTTAGAAATCCCGCCTTACCAATTCACCGACGCTTCGAAGATTAAAATCGGATAGCTGTTAGTCGTTAGTCCTTAGCTATGAGCCATCTTTTGGCTAACGGCTAAGGATTAACAGCTAAGGGCTTTCTTTAACCACCAACCCCCAGTCCCCATCATGTCCCACGGCGAACGCACCGAATTCAAAAACCCCGTTATCAACTGGATCGACGAAAGATTGCCGGTTTTCAGTCTGATGCAACGCGAATATGGCGCGTTTCCGACGCCGCGCAATTTCAATTATCTGTGGAATTTCGGCGCGATTTCGATGTTCATGCTGGTAACGATGATCGCGACCGGCATTTTTCTGGCGATGGAATACACGCCAGCTACCGACCGCGCTTTCGGTTCGGTCGAACGCATCATGCGCGATGTCAATTGGGGCTGGTTGTTGCGTTATTTGCACGCCAATGGCGCGTCGATGTTCTTTTTCGCGGTCTATATCCATATTTTCCGCGGCATGTATTACGGTTCCTATAAAAAACCGCGCGAACTTTTGTGGATCATGGGCATCGTCATTCTGGTTCTGATGATGGCGACTGGCTTTATGGGTTACGTTCTGCCATGGGGCCAGATGAGCTTCTGGGGCGCGACCGTTATCACCAATCTGTTCTCCGCCATCCCTGTCGTCGGTAACAGCATTGTCACCTGGCTGATCGGCGGTTTCGCGGTCGATAACCCGACCTTGAACCGTTTCTTCGCTTTGCACTATCTGCTGCCCTTTGTCATCGTCGCGGTGGTGTTTTTGCATGTCGCGGCCTTGCATATCAGCGGTTCCAACAACCCGCTGGGCATCGAACCAAAAAGCGCGAAGGACACCATCCCCTTCCACCCCTATTATACCAGCAAGGATTTGTTCGGTCTGACGGTGTTCGTGATTTTCTACGCCCTGATCGTCTTCTTTGCGCCGAACGTCCTCGGTGATCCCGACAATTACATTCAGGCGAACCCCATGCAGACGCCGGCGCATATCGTGCCGGAATGGTATTTGCTGCCTTTCTACGCGATCTTGCGTTCTTTCACGCTCGACATCCATATCCCGTTCACCTCCATCGTTCTGCTGAACTCCAAACTGGGTGGCGTGATCCTGATGGGCGGCGCGATCGCGATGCTGTTGTTGATGCCGTGGCTGGATCGCTCGCCGGTTCGTTCCGCCGTGTTCCGTCCGCTCTACCGGATTGCCTTCTGGTTGTTCGTGGTGGTGTGTCTGGTTCTCGGCTGGATCGGCGCGCAGCATGCGGCGGAGCCGTATATCACCATCGGCCAGATCGCGACCGCTTTGTATTTTTCGTTCTTCCTCGTCGTGTTGCCGTTGCTCAGCCGGTTTGAAAAAACCTTGCCCTTGCCCAGCAGCATCGCCGAAGCCGTGTTGAAAAAAGATTGAGGAGTTTATGATGTCACGTTTCACGTCGCGCCTTGTGACTGTTCTGCCCTATGCCGTTCTGGGGGGTATTCTGTTTCTGGCGGTTGCTCCCATTGCCGATAAGATCGGCACGACCGTCATCGACAGTTTCAAGACGCATGCCCCAACCGAAGCGGCCAAAGAATATCTGCCGCGGGCACCGCATAGTCCTGCCGCTGGCTGGGCGCATGCCGGATCGACCGGTACCTATGATCGCGCCGCTCTGCAACGCGGGTTTCAGGTCTATAAGCAAGTGTGCGCCGCGTGCCATAGCATGAAATATCTGTCCTACCGCGATCTCGCCGCGCTCGGCTTCAATGAAGCGGAAGTGAAGGCGATCGCCGCCGAATATCAAGTCACCGACGGCCCGAATGACCAAGGCGAGATGTTCCAACGCCCCGCGCGTCCATCCGACAATTTCGTCAAACCCTTCGCCAACGATAACGCTGCGCGCGCGTCGAATGGCGGGGCGTTGCCGCCGGATTTGTCCTTGATCATCAAGGCCCGCGCCGGACATGAAGATTATGTCTATTCGCTGCTGACCGGCTTTGGCCAAAGCCCCGAAGCGGGTGAAACGGTGATGCCGGGGATGAATTACAACCCGTACTTCCCCGGTCATCAAATCGCCATGCCGCCGCCCCTGACTGAAGGCGCCGTTACCTATGCCGACGGCACCAAGGCGACGGTGGAGCAGGAAGCCCGCGACGTGACCCAATTCCTGACCTGGGCCGCCGAACCGCAAATGGAAGCCCGCAAACAAACCGGCGTTAAGGCCTTTTTGTTCTTGCTGGCGCTCGCGGTGGTGCTCTATGGCGTGAAGCGCGGCGTTTGGCGGGATTTACATTAAATTTTATCGTTTCTGACGGTAAAACTTTTGTAACCTTCTTGTTGTACAATTCGCTCCATGACGCAAACACCTGACGATATTCTCGCCTTCTGGTTCTACGAGGTTGGAACCGAACGTTGGTTCACGGCAGACGTAGCCCTCGACACCCAGATGCGCGAACGTTTTGCCGACATCCAAGCCATGGCGGCGCAGGATGCGCTTGCGGCGTGGAAAAAAACGCCGGAAGGCATGTTGGCATTGGTATTGTTGCTCGATGAATTTCCGCGGCGCATGTATCGCGGCACCTCCCGCGCTTTCGAATGCGATTATCTAGCGCAGGAACTAGCGCGCGAAGCCATCATCCACCATTTCGATGATCGCATCGACAAAACCTATAAACTGATTTTCTATCTGCCTTTCCTGAATTCGGAAGACATCACCGATCAACGGTTGGCTCTGTACTATATCCGCGAACGCACCAAGGAAGACAATTGGCTGTCTCTGGCGGAAAACAACTACAACACCGTCGAACGTTTCGGTCGTTTCCCGCAACGCAACCCCATCCTTGGTCGCCCCCCGACACCGGAAGAAGCGGAATTTTTGAAACAAACCGGCGCGGCGTAGAATCATTTTCCTCCCCCCTTGAGGGGGAGGATGCACAAACTTAGGCTTACGTAGCGTAGCGAAGTAAGTCTTAGTTTGTGCTGGTGGGGGGTATGACCCACAGAGCCCGTACCCCCCACCTGTGAAAACTCCCGCCGTCGCTAAAGCTATGGCGGGTCTAGTGCCCAGTCCGCCGAAGCCTCTTGCGTAGGCGGAAAGGACTTACTGCGTAAGTCCAAGTTTTCACTTCCTCCCCCTCAAGGGGGGAGGAATCGCGCCGCCTTCATCCCTTCAATTTTGTTGAGATGGTTCTCCCGGACTGATACCACTGGGGTATGTCCAACCTTCTCCCCCAAGCCGTCGCGGCGCATCAGTCCGGCCATTTTGCCGAAGCTGAGAAACTGTACCGCGCCGTGTTGCAAAGCGACCCGCGTCAGGCGGATGCGCATGCGTTGTTGGGGCTTGTCCTCGGCGCGAAGGGCGAACATGCGGCGGCTATCGCTTCGGTTGAAAAAGCCGTCAGCCTTGATCCCAAATCGCCGCTGTTTCGTTTTCACCACGGCATGGTGTTGATGAACGCGCAAAAACTGCCGGAAGCCATCGCGGCTTTTCAGCTCGCCATAAAAATAAAACCTGCCTTTGCCGAAGCCTATTACAATTGCGCCAACGCGCTGCGCGCCAATAACCAGTGGGTGGAGGCGATCGACGGTTATCGCGCAACACTGGCGTTGCAGCCGAAAAACGCCGAAGCCCATAACAACCTCGCCCTCAGCCTCGTGCATGAAAAAAAATATGACGAAGCTCTGGCCGCAGCGAAAAAAGCGGTGGAGGTCGCGCCCACCTATGACGAAGGTTGGCGCACCCTCTGCAACATCGCCGAACAAGCCAAGGATTACGCGCTGGCCCTGCAGGCGGGCGAACAATGCGTCAAATTAATGCCGGACAGCCATTTCAGCTGGTTCGGTTATGGTGTCGCGCTGAACCGTGTTGACCGGCACGAAGACGCGATCGAAGCCTACAAACGCGCCCTGACGTTAAAACCGGATCGCGTCGATATCTGGGACAATCTCGGCCAGACCTATCAATCGCTGAACCGGCTGGACGAAGCCGAGGCCATATTCCGCAAAACCGTCGATGTCGCCGGACAAACCATTTCGGACGAAGCAACGCGCGCGGTTGCCGAGGAAGAATACGGCAACCGCCATTGGCATCTCGCGCTGATGGAATTGCTGCGCGGCAATCTGAAATCCGGTTTCGCCCGTTACCGTTCGCGGTTCAAGGATGTCGGCGGCCTGAAACGCCCGAATTTTTCCCGCCCCTTGTGGAAGGGCGAGGATATCAACGGCAAGACGATTTTGGTAACCGACGAGCAGGGCTTCGGCGACACGCTGATGCTCTGTCGTTATCTGCCGCTGATGCAACAGCGCGGCGCCAAGATCATTTTCTCGGTCCACAAAGTACTGGAACCTTTGTTCCGTGACTGGCGCGGCAAGGATACCCTCATCACCCATGGCACCGGCACGCCGCCTTATGATTATTACGCCTCGGTGTTCGATCTGCCGCATCTTTTCGGCACCACGCTGGATAATATTCCGGCGGATGTTCCCTATCTGCCGGTGCTGCAACCGGATGACGCCACGCGCATTCCGGACGATGGCCGCAAGAAAATTGGCGTCGTCTGGGGTGGCAGTCCGGCGCACAGCAACGATGCCAAACGGTCGATCCCGTTGAAACTGTTTGCGCAACTGTTTGATGAATCGCGGCTGCATTTCTTCAGCTTGAACCGCGATATGAAAAGCGGCGATACGGAATTGTTGCCGACCTTGCCGGTCACCGACCTCGCGCCGCGCCTGAAAGATTTTGCCGATGGCGCACGTCTGATTGGCCAGATGGATCTGATCATCACCTGCGATACCGCCACCGCGCATCTGGCCGGTGGCCTTGGCATACCCACATGGGTGTTGCTGCCCTTCGCCCCCGATTGGCGTTGGCTGACGGATCGCAGCGATAACCCATGGTACCCAGCCACCCGCCTGTTCCGCCAGCCCAAGAGCGGCGACTGGACCAGCGTCATCGCCGAGGTGCGCGATGCTCTTAACTCATTGATACAGAACATTAAATGATTTTTCACTTATTGCTTGCATAATAATCGGGTACACTGCGCATCATTACAGATGCAGGGAATTGTTATGGCAAAAAGAGATTATTACGATGTACTCGGTGTGGGAAAATCGGCCACCGAATCGGAAATGAAAACCGCCTTTCGCAAGGCGGCCATGGCATGTCATCCTGATCGTCACCCTAATGATCCAGGGGCCGAGGCACGATTCAGAGAACTCAACGAAGCCTATCAAACGTTAAGTGATGCACAAAATCGCGCGGCCTATGACCGTTTTGGACACAGTGCTTCTGATAGTACAGCGCGTGGTAAAAACACAGACGGCGGTTTTCGGCCAGAAGATCTTTATAAAAATTACAATCCCAAGGATCCTTTTGGCTGGTCGCCCCCCACTTCTTTTGAAAGCACGTTGGAAAGATTTAATCAGCATGCGAGCATGGCTGACGCAGACATGCTGGCGACTTTTGTGCGCCAAAAACCAGAATTAGCCATTCAGATTATTGAAGGTGTTGATAAGCATCGCCTAATGTCAACCAAGAACGGCGGAGATATCGGGGTAGGTATTCTTATTGATGCGCTTTGCGAAGTAAATCCCGAAGCTTATCTTGCTCGGGTTGTGCCTGAGTACACCAAGAGATTTAGTGATTACGGCACTCCTTCAGATGCACGTATGTTGAGGCGTGTTGTGGTGCAAAATCCAGAATTAGCCGCTCAGATTATTGAAGGGGTTTCTGTGTTTCGGTTCATAGACCAGCTAGCCCATGCGAATACAAAGAAGCTGGGAGAAGCTTTAGCCACAGCAAATCCTGATGCTTACTTCGCCCGTATCCTGCCCGATATTATAAAAGACTTCAATAAATATTGCGAGGCATTCTACGCAAATATGTTGACGAGTATTGCGCAACAACATCCGGCATCTGCAGATACAATTAAACGCGGAGTTACGCCAAGCCTTTTGGAAAGAACGCCAACTTTGTCCGAAGCCGTTGATGCAGCCATTCGGGCGCAGGCAACTGGCCGAACCGCCGTTATGGAAAAAGCGGTACTTGGTGCCTAACAAAAAATGACAAAGGAACGTCAGTAGGCTAACTTCTCCCGTCTTGCATTGGACGGTTGATATGAAAGCTTGCACCCCTGTTCTTTTTCTCTTGCCGCTTCTTGCGTCATCCCCATCCGCGCATGCCGCCGATGCGGATCAGCTGCATGTCATCCGCCCGATTTTGCATGCCGAACGCGACCACGCCGAATTGTGCCTTGAATTCGATCATGCGCTGGATGCGGCGGGGAATGCTGGGCGGTTGGCGTCCCTGTTCCATGTGACGACCGATGGCAAGCCGCTGGCGGTTTCCAGCCGTATGCTCAGCCTTGCGGGCGATCAGCTTTGCCTGTCGCCGCTTGAACACCGGCGCACCTATCATCTCGCCCTCGATTCCCTGCGGGATGCGAAGGGGGAGCGATTGTCGCGCAGTTACAACTTGTCATTTTCTGTGCCCGCCCGCCGCGCCACGCTGTCGCTCATCAACCACGATGATCATGATGGTGTGATGGTCTGGAACGCCACGCCGACCTTGCACAGCGTCAACAGCGGCAAAGTGTCGTTGGAACTTTTCCGCATCACCGATCCCGCCGCGATGGCGGAGGCTTGGGAACAGCGCATGCAAACCACGCTCGCCCCGTCCGAAAGCCTGTATTTCGCGCGCGACAAAGGCGCGTCGGTCTGGAAAGGCTCCCTGACGCCCGATGACGCGCCCGACAGCGGCGTTGAATCCAAAATCGATCTGATGCCCGAAAACGGAAAAGATTTTCCGTCCGGCCTCTATCTCCTCGCCGCTACCGCGCCGGAAGCGAAACGGGTCATCAGCGAAACCGACAAGCCCAAGGGTAATGGCCTGATCCCGACAGCGGCCCTGTGGCTGCTGCGTTCCGATACGCAATTGCATGTGGTGCGTGACGATAAAAACCTGATCGCCTTGACCGACAAACGCGACGGCAGCGGCGTGAAGGATAATCTGCGCCTCCTCGCGTTCGACCGCGCCTTTCACACCGTCGCCGAAGCGCGGAGCGATGCCAGCGGCACGGCGCGTCTGACCCCGACCGGCGAAGTCCGTTATGTCATGGCTCTTGCCGACAGCGGCGATGTCGCCTTTGTTGATCTGGCACACAATGTCGGTGCCTCGCCCGTTTTATCGCCGCTCACCGCCGCGCTGGCGGTTGATCAATATGCCACCATGCCATCGGATAAAATCACCGCAAGCTTGGCGGCGCATGATCTGCATAAACGTAAAGTCGCGGTGACGAACAGTGTCTTGCAATGGCTCCGCCCCGATCAAACGATTTACGCGACGGAACCCGTGACGCTGGATGCGGCGGGCGCGGCGAAGAAAACCCTGATCGCTCCGGCGCAAACCGGCCTTTGGCATCTGGTCTGGAAACAGGCGGATGGCAATCGCCTCGCGGAAACGCCGGTACGCGTCACCTCCAACCCCGAAGCGCCGACATTGCATCTTCTGGCTGACGGCAAAACCATCGCCAGCGATGGTGGCGTCAATCTGACGGTGCGCAGCCAGACGGCAGCGCAAACTCCCGTTCCCTACAGCGCCGGTCATGTCACCCTGAAATGGATCGCGCCGGATCAGGCCCTGTCGGCATGGAAAGATTTTCATTTTAACGATGGCCGCACCCTCGACGACAGCATCAAACAGGTGGGCAGTTTCCTGACCGATGCCAAAGGCGAAGCGCGTATCCATCTGACCCTGCCGATGCCGGAACATGCGCCCGCTTTGCGTCAGGCGCAGTTGACCTTGATCAGCGATCCCGTCAGCGGGGCGATGGATTCCGAAACTCTTGTGTTGCCGGTGAAGCCTGCCGATCTTGTGGTCGGCATCAAACCCGCGACGCCGAACGGCCATTTCGCCGAAAACAGTCTGGCGCGTTTCGATGTCATCGCGGTGGATGGTGACGGACATCGTCGTGCCCTCGACGATCTGACCTATACGCTTTACGAAGAGGGTCGCCGTTTCGAATGGACGCAGGAATCCGGCAAATGGACCTATAAGGCGCAACAGCAAAAACGTCGCATCGGTGGCGGCACGCTTTCCATTCCCGCCGATAACAATGCCCGCATCGAATGGCCGGTGACATCCGGCCTGTATCGGTTGGAAATCACCGATGCCGCCGGCACCCTTCTGGCGCAACAAGACGTCAATGCCGGATGGAGCGCGGCGGATGCCGATGAAACCACCGCCGCTCCGCTCGACATCGCGCCACTCACAGCGCCTTGGCAAGCGAGCAGGGAGGTGAAGATCAAATTCACCCTGCCGCATGCCAGCTTGGTCACCGCGACGATTGCCGATGATCGCATCCGCACCATCCTCCATGGTTTTTATCAAGGCGGCGCCAACAGCATCGCCTTCACCCCTGCAGCGGATTGGGGCAGTCGGTTGTTGCTGCGCATCGATGCGCGTGATGGCCAAAACCGTTCCTCTGGCCAACTGGTGCTGCCTTCCGTGACGGACCCCGCCCCGCTGCCAGCGCCGCATGTTGTGGGCAAAACCTCCGGCAACAAATCCGTTGCGCCCACCAATGACATCCTGATCGCGCAGCAAGAATCGCAACAAACCCTCGCCCCGCAACAAAGCTGGACGATAACGGAAACCAAAAACAAAAAACCCGCCGCGCCGCGCGTCGTCATGGCGGCATCGGAACCGTTAAATAATCTGCCCGCGCTGCTATCCGCCGTCTTGACGCAAAAACTTTTCACCACCACCGAACTGGCCGGACAAAGCGCGGTCTTACGCCTCTGGTCCGAAACGCTTGTCGCCGCCGGTTTGTTGTCAGAAGCGGAATTCCGCTTGCGCCAAAATGATATCCTGATGCGCCTTCTGGCGCGGCAGAACAGCGATGGCGGTTTTGCCGATGTGCCGGATCATGCCGCCGGTTCGCTGACCGCCACCGCTGCCGCGCTGCAATCCCTCGCGCCGCTAGCGGATGCGGCGGCGAAAACAGCGGCGGATCAGGCGGCCAGCTGGCTGCGGCACCGTCTGGAAAACACCTGGTTCGATGATCGGGAACGGCAGGAACGCGCCGCCGCCTATGCCGCGCTGGCTGTGGCTGGAAAGCTCGACCTCGCCAGCCTGCATTATTTTTCGGACACCAGCGCGACAAAAACCATGTCGCCCTTGGCCGCCGCGCAAATCGCTTATGCCTTCGCCGCTATCAATGACAAAGACGCGGCGAAATTCTGGCTGGATAAAATCCATACCGATGACAAAGGGGTGACAGCGGACATGTTGCCCATTCTTCTCGCCAATCCATTTTTTGTGGCGCAGGATATCCAGCCGATCTTGGAAAAAACCGCAGGCACCGTGCACGACAAACTGCGCGCCTTGTGGCTGCGTCAGAATCGCGCCGGATCATGGCGCGTGACGCTGGGCAAGGTGGAGAAGAACCAACAGGGAGTCTTGGTGCTTCCCCAAACCGGTCCGACACCTCTGTCGCTGCGCAACAGCTCTGACCGCCCTATATATCTGGCCGTCGCTTCGGTTGACAAAAATCCCGATGCCAAAACACCCGTCACCCGCCGCATCACCACGCTGGAAGGCGGCGAAGTCGGTGCGCATTTTGCCCGTGGCGCCGTCTATGTCGTGACGTTGGAAGGCGCATGGGCGGGCGATCATCTGGTGGTGCATGAAGACGCTACCCCCGCTTTGTCACCGATCACCTGCGCCATTGACGCGCCGAATGCTGATGGTTTCCTTGGTTGGCTCGCCTACAAAACCATCGTCGCGCCAACCGCCTGTGAGAAAAGCGGCAACGGTCTCGCCATCCTGTTGCAACGCGCCGACGGCAATTCCGCCCCATGGCGCATCGCCTATCTGGCGGAGGCAACCGGCAGCGACAGACAAAAGGCCCGCCCCGCTGTCATCCAGCCGATGCCCGCGCTTAGTCGCGATGATAAGGATGCCCCGCGTTGATCTGCTGGGCGCGGTAAAGCTGTTCCAACAACATCACCCGCACCAAACGATGCGGCCATGTCAGGCGGCCAAAGCCGAGGGTGGCGTTGGCGCGGCTGCGCACCTCGTCCGTCACCCCGTCCGCGCCGCCGATGATAAAAACCAGCGTGGCGGTGCCGCATTCTTCCCAGTTTTTGATTTTGGCCGCCAGATCGCGGCTGCCCATATCCTTGCCGCGTTCATCCAGCAAAACGACAAAGCTTTTCGGCGGCAAGGCCTTCAGGATCAACGAAGCTTCGGCGCGCTGCGTTTCGGCGGGCGGCAGGTTTTTGGCGGCGGCCATATCCTTGACGGTCACATCGCCCTTCAACCGTTTCAGATATTCGGCGCACCATTCCGCCTCCGCGCCGCGCATTTTACCGATGGCGAGGATAAGAGTCTTCACGCCCCGCGCTTGCTCCAGATGCCTTCCAGATTATAATAACCGCGCACTTCCGGCAGGAACAAATGAATAATCACATCGCCGCTGTCGATCAGCACCCAGTTGGCTTCCGGCAAACCTTCGATGCGCGGATGTCCCGCGCCCAGCGTGACAAAAGCGTCATCCAGATAATGCGCAATCGCCGCCAGTTGGCGCGAGGCGCGGCCTGAGGCGACGATCAGATAATCGGCAACGCTGCTGCGACCGCCCAGATCAAAGGTCACGATATCCTCGGCCTTGCGTTCATCCAGAATTTTCAACGCCGCGTCGCGCAGCTGTTCCGGCAAGCCTTTGGGGCGCGAAGGCCGCGCGGCGGGGGCTTTGACCGCCTTTTGGGCTGGCTTCGCTTTCACCGCGACTTTTTTCGCGACGCTTTTCTTGGTCACGGTTTTCTTGGCGGCAGGTTGCGCCTTTTTCGCTGCCGTCTTTTTAGCCGGAGCTTTCTTGGCGACGACCTTTTTGACGGTTTTCTTTTTGACTATGGCCACGTTGTGCGATCCTTTCTGATCTCGGTTGCTGAAAGTTTGTTCAGCGGATTATTCATTACCACCCATGCCGGAGCCTGTCGCCCCGCTAAATGTCGGCCTTCGGCGGCGGGCCGCCAGGCGCGGTCGAACCGCGTCGCTGCCTTGCCGCACCTGCGCCCCGCAGCATAGGCGGGACGGCGCAAAACGGCAATGGGAACCAACGCAAAGATATCCGCCCATCGCCGCCAGCGATGGATCTGTTTCATATTATCCGCCCCCATCAGCCAGACAAAGTCCGTCGCGGGAAATCGTTTTTTCAGGGCGCGGAGCGTATCGACCGTATAAACCGTACCGAGTGCCGACTCCATGGCCGTGACGATAATACGCGGATGCCGCGCCGCCCCCTTGGCTGCCGCCACGCGGGTTGCCAGTGGCGCCATGCCCCGCGCCGGTTTCAACGGGTTTTGCGGGCTCACCAACCACCAGACTTGATCCAGCCCCAGCCGCTTCATCGCCTCCACACTCACCGCACGATGCCCCCCATGCGCCGGATTAAACGACCCGCCGAGCAAACCAACACGAAGCCCACGAAACGCAGGACCGGAATAGGGGTGGGGGGTGGGAATGGGGGAAACTCCAACAGTTGAATCAAAAACGGTCGGGGTTCACCAACCCCGACCGGATTCTGACGTAACCAACAGGCAAAGATCAAGCGATACGTTACGCCGCGGGGGCGGGTGAAGCGACTCTGCCGGCTGTCACGCTCTCGGTTACATAAGGATTGAGGGCGTTGCGTCCGCCGATAGCACGACGACCAACATGCCCATGTGGACCGTGTGGTGAACGATCTTTGGGTGCGCCATTGACGGTTAGCGAAACAATCGGGGCTTTGAGCGTATAGCGATCAACGTCATGTTGATTTGCTGTGAAGATTGCGCCGGACAAACCATGGTGATCCAATCTTTTTGTAACGGCAATCGCGCCATCAAGGTTGGTAACCGGTGGCAGAATGTGGACAAGGGGGCCAAAAATCTCATGCTGCCAAAGGGAATTAATGTGCTCGCCATTCTCGCCGCTCATATCAACGTCACGCCAATCGATGGCAACGGGGCCAACCCAAAAGGCTTTACCGTTTCCTGATTGTGGACTTCTTTCGGTTTCAACATCCATGCGGCCATGGATGACGGCACCGCAATGTTCAGCAAAAGTAATCGCTTGCCGCATAGATTGATACGCGCCAGCATCAACCAACGGACCAATCTTGGTGCCGGCGGTAAAAGGATTACCGATTTGCGGATGGGCATCATCACAGAATTTGCCAAGGTGGGCGACGATGGATTCCGCATTGCCTTCCTGCAGGCAGAGCAAGCGAGGAGCCGTGCAGCGTTGACCTGTAATGGGGCCTAGGCCTTCGTAAATGGTTTTGGCAATGGATTCAGGCGTATTGACGGATTGTTTGCTATCGTTAGTGAGTGAGTTAATCACCGAATTCATCACCACAACGACATTGGTGCCGCCCATTTCCACAATGGTACGGTTTCTGCCTCTGGCATCTTGGATTTTTTTACCGACAACATCGCTGCCGACAAAATGCACGACATCAGCACCGTTGGTCAGGACGCTGTTGATGCCCGAGCCATTTTGAACAAGCCCATGTGCCACATCCTTGAATTCGTCGGCCCATGGTTTCTGTTCGGCTATTGCCTTGGCTGTAAATTCGGCAACGGCTTCGTTGGCGGCTTGCATAAAGGGGTGAACCCAATTGGGGGCTTTTAACGGCGCGGATACCACCACGCCATTGCCCGTTACCAGACCGGCTGTAATGCCGCTGATGGCAAGCGCGTAAGGATAGTTGTAGGCACCAATCACTTGTACAACCCCCATGGGATGCATAGTGAGGGTATTTCCATCTTCCGTCATTTGATTTTCAAGCTGGTTTTTCGCATGTGTGGCAACGAAATTAAACCATTCACCGCCTTTGCCCATTTCCTGTTTGGCAAGATCAAATGGTTTGCCCATATCCGCTGTGATCGTCAGGGTGATTTCGTCAGCGTGAGCATCAATTTTCTGTTTCAGTATATTCAGGAAATCGAGTCGATCATCGACAGGTAGCGAACCAAAAACTTCGCTGGCGGCTTTGGCGTTGGCGAGGATGATGGTTGCTTCTTCATTGGTGGTATGGTTCAGCGCAAAATGCGTCTCGCCAAAAATGGCATCACGAAAATCAAATTGCGTTTCTGAACTGATCGTATCACCAGCGTAAGCCGCGTTGAATGTGTCGTATTGGCTTAGAAATGATGTGTAAATTCTACCAAATTCGGCTGAGTCATTTGCTGCTACGGCGGTTTCAAGTTGTTGACGCAGATTGGTGATATGGGCTGACATGAATGACTCCTGTGAAATGTGAAGTGCTGGGGACAAATGATTCATAACAACCAGGTGTGCGAGCGGCAATATAAATCATCCAGTTTTACAGCGTTAACCATGATTTTCTTCTTGAGCATTTATAAAATTCCATGTTACGCATTATGGCTCATTTGTTTAATCAACATCATCACTATGGAGGTTATTATGGGAAGTGGTTCACCAGAAAGAAGAGAACAGATTGCTAGAAATTCAGCGGAGAAGCCAGTTATTGAAGGCTTCTTAGGAACTATTGCAGTTGAGTTAGATCAGCCAGTACCAAACCTTAGGCGTTTGGTGCGAACAACGCGGGATGCGTATGCGGCGTTGCATACCCTGAATCCAAAAATTCACGAGAATGTTGGTTCTCTTAGGGTTGTCGTAGGCAAGATTCCTCCGGTTGAACAAATTTCGGCGCGTCAAGAAATTGATGTTCTTGACGTGAAGGTTCCTTCTCGTACAAAGCCTTTGCGTCTCGGAGCCGATGTCATAGCAGATGCCGCCGCAGAAATTTTGCGTGAAGCGGCAGACATAGGGGTGTCGGTACCCGCGTCTTTAACAAGGGAAGCCATTCAGGGTGGTCTGTCAAGGGTTAGAAGAGAAGCTCGAGCTGATTTGTAAGGTTCTGCTCGAGGTGGGCAGGCGGTGTTCGTCTGCCCACTATTAATAATCCACCCCCACCCTCCTCCCCGCCAGTACCAACCCATCCTTCCCCGCATCCACCATCACGGTTTGTCCGTCGAGGATTTTGCCGGAGAGGATGTCACCGGCCAGCGGGTTTTGCAGGCTGCGTTGGATGACGCGTTTCAACGGGCGTGCGCCATAGACGGGGTCGTATCCGGCATCGCCCAGCCAAATCAGCGCGGCGGGTGAAAGCTCCAGCGTGATCTTGTGGTCGGCCAGCAATTTCTGCAAATGCGCCAGCTGCACGGTGACAATCGCCGTCATATGGTCGCGGGTCAGGCGGCGGAAAATCAGGATTTCATCCAGACGGTTCAGGAATTCGGGGCGGAAATGTTTCCGTACCGCGTCCATCACCATATCTTTCGTGATGCTGCCAATATCCGCGCCGGAATCCTGCGCGATAAAATCCGCGCCAAGATTCGATGTCAGGATGATCAAGGTATTGCGGAAATCCACCGTGCGGCCTTGCCCGTCGGTCAGGCGGCCTTCGTCCAGCACTTGCAACAACACATTGAAAACATCCGGATGCGCTTTTTCGACTTCGTCGAACAGCACCACCTGATAGGGGCGGCGGCGCACGGCTTCGGTCAGCGACCCGCCTTCCTCATACCCGACATAGCCGGGGGGCGCGCCGAGCAAACGCGCCACCGAATGTTTTTCCATATATTCGGACATATCGATGCGCACCATCGCCTGTTCGTCATCGAACAGAAATTCGGCCAGAGCCTTGGTCAGCTCCGTCTTGCCAACCCCCGTGGGGCCGAGGAACAGGAAGGAACCGATGGGCCGGTTCGGGTCTTGCAAGCCGGCGCGGGCGCGGCGCACGGCGTTGGATACCGCCACCACCGCTTCATTCTGGCCGATCACGCGTTTTTCGATGAAAGATTCCATCGCCAGCAATTTTTCGCGCTCGCCTTGCAGCATTTTATCGACCGGAATCCCCGTCCAGCGGCTGACGACGGCGGCGATATCGCTGTCCTTCACCACCTCGTCCAGCATCGCGCCTTCGCCTTGTTGCTGCGCCTCGGCGAGGCGTTTTTCCAAAGACGGAATGACGCTATAGGTCAACTCGCCCGCGCGGGTATATTCGCCCTTGCGCTGCGCCTGATCCAATTCGCTGCGCGCTTGATCCAGCTGTTCCTTGATCTTCTGCGCCCCGTGCAACTGGTCCTTCTCCGCCTTCCAGCGCAGCGTCAGATCCGCCGATTGTTTTTCCAAACCGCCCAGTTCGGATTCCAATTTCGCCAGACGGTCGCGGGAGGCGACATCCTGTTCCTTCTTCAACGCTTCGCGTTCAATCTTCATTTGAATGATGCGGCGGTCGATCTCGTCGATTTCCTCCGGCTTGCTGTCCACTTCCATGCGCAAACGCGCGGCGGATTCGTCGATCAGGTCGATGGCTTTATCCGGCAAAAAACGATCGGTGATATAACGGTTCGACAAAGTCGCCGCCGCCACAATCGCGCCATCGGTAATGCGCACCCCGTGATGCAGTTCGTATTTTTCTTTGAGGCCGCGCAGGATCGAAATCGTATCCTCCACCGTCGGCTGGGCGACAAACACCGGCTGGAACCGCCGCGCCAGCGCGGCGTCTTTTTCGATATATTTCCGGTATTCGTCCAACGTCGTCGCGCCGACGCAATGCAATTCGCCCCGCGCCAGCGCGGGTTTCAGCATGTTCGACGCATCCATCGCGCCGTCGCCCTTGCCTGCGCCGACCAGCAGATGCAGCTCGTCGATAAAGATAATAATCTCGCCCGCCGCCGCGCTGATTTCCTGCAACACGGCTTTCAACCGTTCCTCAAACTCGCCGCGATATTTCGCACCGGCGATAAGGGAGCCGAGATCCAGCGACAGAACTTTTTTATCCTTCAAACTTTCCGGCACGTCGCCGCGCATGATGCGCTGCGCCAGCCCTTCGACGATGGCGGTCTTGCCGACACCCGGTTCGCCGATCAGCACCGGATTATTCTTGGTACGCCGCGCCAGCACTTGAATGGTGCGGCGGATTTCCTCGTCACGGCCAATGACGGGGTCCAGCTTGCCCTCCTTCGCCGCCTGCGTCAGATCGCGGGCATATTTTTTCAGCGCGTCATAGCCAGCTTCGGCATTCGCGCTATCGGCTTTGCGCCCGCTGCGCAGATCATTGATGGCGCGGTTCAAATTCTCGGCCTTCACCCCCGCCGCCGCCAAAGCGCGTCCGGCGGCGTTGTTGGTCGCCAAGGCCAAAGCCAGCAGCAACCGTTCGGCGGTGACGTAACTATCGCCTGCTTTTTTCGCAATCTCCTCCGCCGATCCCATCACGCGGGCGAATTCGGGCGACAGGCGCAATTGATCCGCCGCGCCTTCGGCATAAACTTGCGGGATTTTATCCAGTTCGGCTTCGACCGCGGTCAGGGCTTTTTTCGGATCGCCACCGGCTTTTTCAATCAGACCGGCGGCCAGACCTTCGCCATCATCCAAAAGGACCTTCAGCAAATGCTCCGGCTGCAATTGCTGATGGCGGCGCGTGACCGCCAGCCCTTGCGCGTTTTGCATAAAACCTTTGGAACGTTCGGTGAATTTCTCGATATCCATGATGACCCCCCGCTTCCCATGAATGTGGGCGGCTTTACCGGAAATGCAAGGGGGTCAGCGGCCTAAAAGATGCATCCCGCCATCAACCGGCAAAATCGCCCCCGTGATCGTGGGTGATGCGATCAGGAAATGCGCCGCGCTGGCGATGTCCTCAGGGTCAATGCGGGTACGGAGGGGGGTGGCGGCCACTTGCGCTTCGAAATGCTGTTCCGATTGGCGGCTGTTGGGCAGGATGGGGCCGGGCGCGATGCCGTTGACGCGAACGCGCGGCGCGAACCGCCGCGCCATGTTCAGCATATCCACTTTCAGCCTGTCTTTGCTGGCGTTGTAGGCGGTAAACCCATGCTCCGGCGGCATCCCGTCCAGAAGATTGACGATGCAACCTGTGCTGCCTTCCGGAACCTGCTGGTAAAAACGTTCACTCAGCAAGTGCGGCGCGGTGGCGTTGATGGCCCCATGAAGCGCACCATCCGGATCTTTGGCATCCGGTTCGAACAGGCTGGCATTATTCACCAAAGCGGCCAGAGGCCCAAGCTCCGCCGCCAAAGACGGGATCAACTTGCCCACAAGATCGGCATTGCCCAGATCGATTTCCGCCAGCATGGCTTTTTGGTCGAGGTCGATAATTTCCTCCGCCAGTCGTTCCGCTTCGGCGGCTGAACGGTGGTAATGAATGATGATATCAAACCCGCCCGCCGCGAGTTCCAACGCAATCGCGCGGCCAATCCGCCGTGCCGCGCCGGTGACCAAAACCCAACCTGTCATGAAACCCTCCGTGTGCGGCGCATGTCGATGCCGACTTTGGCTTTGCCCTTGTAGGCTTCCGGTTTATCCAGACGCACACCGACTTCGGTAACGCGCGGATCGTTGAAACAAAAATCTAAAATCTTTTCCGCCATGCTTTCCAGAAACGGCACATGACCGAGTTTGGGCAGTTCCTGCGTCACAAAATGGTACAGCCGGTCATAATCGATAATCAACGCCGTATCGCTGGCACGCAAATCATCGTAACGCCGCGTCAGCGGCGCGGTGACATCGATATGCACAATCACCGGCTGCGGCTGCTTTTTCTCAAAATCATGAATCCCGACCGACAAAGGCACAACGCAATCGCGTAAATAAACATGGATGGTGTCGAGCATAGATTGATCTTTCATTGAACTATAAAACAACGTCATTCCGCAAAATTTTCTCTTCGCCCATCGGGCGAAAGAAAATTTATGCGGAACCCAGTTGCGCCTGATGCGAAAACGCAGGTTGCCTGTTTCATCCGGTGATCTCGGAAAATAAATCGGCCCATTTCGGGTTTTTGTTTTCGATAAGTTGGATTTTCCACTGTCGTCTCCATTTCTTTAACTTCTTTTCACGTTCAATGGCTGCCATAACCGAACCGCATTCTTCATAATAAACCAATCGATCCACTTTGTGATCAGCGGTAAATCCGGCGAAAGTGCCTTCGCGGTGCTGGCTTATGCGCTTTACTAAATCCGATGTCACACCCACATAAAGCGTACCAGCTACCTTGCTGGCAAGAATGTACACGTAACCAGTCTTTTCATAATTGGCATACATGATGCGAACCCCCAGCGTAACTAGGTTCCGCATAAATTTTCTTTCGCCCGATGGGCGAAGAGAAAATTTTGCGGAATGACATTTTATGGTGTTGTGTTTCCCTTCCTCAATTTCGGAATCCCGATCAGGGCTGAAATAACCCCGTGCCAGGTGCGCACTTCCTGTTCGGTCATTTCGGCGCGTTGCAGCATGTTTTGCAGGCTGCGCACCATGATGGGGCGCATTTCTTTGGCGACGAAGAACCCGCCTTTATCCAGTTCATCTTCCAGCCTTTTATAAAACCCCATATATTCCTCGCGCGTCGCGGGGCGGCTGCTGCCGGTGTGCAATTGCCGGTCGGGCGTCGCGTCTTTCGCCTGATACCATTCATACCCGATCAACAAAACCGCCTGCGCCAGATTCAGCGAAGCGAATTCGGGGTTCAACGGAATGGTGATTTTGGCATTCGCCAGAACAATCTGGTCATTGACCAAGCCGGTACGTTCGCGCCCAAATAAGACGCCGACTTTTTGATCCGCCGCGATCCGTTCGACCATCTCCGGTACGGCGGCGCGGGGGGTCAGGATACGGTTGATCATGTCATGCGTACGGCCCGTGGTGGCATAGACGTAATTCAGATCGGCGATAGCCTCCTCCAGCGTCGCAAAGACCTGCGCCTTTTTCAAAATGTCATCCGCGCCGGAGCTGGCGGCGAGCATCCGCTCCTCCATCACCTCATGCAATGGCCACGGATCGCGGGGATCAACAAGACGGAGGTCGGTCAACCCGCAATTCATCATGGCACGCGCCGTCATGCCGATATTTTCGACCAACTGCGGTTCGACAAGGATGATGATGGGCTGCATGTTAGTCCCTAGTTACTAGTCCCTAGTCCTTAGCGGTTTTTCTTGCTAACGACTAGGGACTAGCAACTAGGGACGACCATGCCTCAAACCCTCATCAAAAAGATCCTCACCGCGCCCGTTTATGATGTGGCGATCCAGTCGCCGCTTGACCTGTCTGTTGCCCTGTCGGCGCGGCTGGGGGCCAAAATCTGGCTAAAGCGCGAAGATTTACAGCCGGTCTTTTCCTTCAAAATTCGTGGTGCCTATACCAAAATGGTGACGTTGTCGGCTGAGGCACGGCGGCAGGGCGTGATTACCACCAGCGCGGGCAACCATGCGCAAGGCGTCGCATTGGCGGCGAAGAAGCTGAAAATCAAGGCCGTGATCGTCATGCCGACGACCACGCCGGACATCAAGGTTAAGGCCGTCGCCGCCTATGGGGCGGAAGTGATCCTGTATGGCGATACCTATGATGACGCTTTTGAACATGCCAGCCATCTGGCCAAGCAGCGCAAGCTGACCTACGTCCACGCCTATGACGATATCGACACCATCGCGGGGCAGGGCACCATCGGCATGGAAATCCTGCGCCAGCATTCCGGCGCCATCGACGCGATTTTTATACCGGTCGGCGGCGGCGGGATGATCGCGGGTATCGCGGCTTATGTGAAATTCCTGCGCCCCGATGTCAAAATCATCGGTGTGGAACCGGAAGATGCTGATTGTCTGTATCAGGCGTTAAAGGCCAAAAAGCGTGTGACGCTGCCCTCCGTCGGCATTTTTGCCGATGGCGTCGCCATTCGTCAGATCGGCGAGGAACCGTTCGACATTTTGCGCGACACGGTTGATGAGGTGATCCGCGTTTCGACCGATGAAATCTGCGCGGCGATCAAGGATATCTTTACCGACACCCGTTCCATCGCCGAACCGGCGGGGGCCTTGGGCGTTGCGGGGATCAAGAAATACCTCGCCAAACGTGGGGATAAGCCGGTCAAGGGCGACCTCGTCGCCGTCATCTCTGGCGCGAATATGAGCTTCGAACGCCTGCGCTACGTCGCCGAACGCACGGCGGTGGGTGAAAAACGTGAGATGCTGCTCGCCGTCACTCTGCCGGAAACGCCGGGGGCTTTGCTGAAATTCTGCTCGCTGCTCGGCAAACGGTCGATCACGGAATTCAATTACCGTTATTTCAGCGACAGCGCGGCGCATATCTTTGTTGGCGTGCAGGTGCAAAACTATGCCGAAGAAGGCAAAGCCTTCATCGACAAACTGAAAACCCACGGCTTTGCGACGTTGGATATGACCGAAAACGACCTCGCCAAAGAACATGTGCGTTACATGGTCGGCGGCCATCCGCCGCAATTGCTGGACGAAGTCCTGTACCGTTTCGAATTCCCCGAACGGCCCGGCGCGTTGCTGAAATTCCTCACTTCGATGAAGCACAACTGGAATATCAGCCTGTTCCATTACCGCAACCACGGCGCGGCTTACAGTTATGTGCTGATGGGCTTGCAGGTGCCAAAAACCGAACGGGCGCGCTTGGAAAGCTTCGTCGCCGAAACCGGCTTTGCCGCCAAAGACGAAACCGCCAACCCCGCCTATCGCGTGTTTTTGAAAAATTAAAATTCAAAACAGGGGGAGCAATTTTTGAAACAATGTTGCTTTTTTAAAAATGCATACCCAATTGCAGGAGCTTGTTTTTGAATAAGGGTTCGGTGCCGGATTTTCCGGTTGTTATGTCCTGCCCCTGTGGCCATAAGGATACGCCCCATGATCGACCACAGGAGGAACATGATGCTTACCCTCAAAACCTCACAACGTGATGCCGATGTTCTGAACGAATGCTTGGTGGATTTGCCGCCCTGTTTCGAAAGCTATCTGGAAACAGGCAAAAGCGGCTTAACGGCGATCGCCACCGCATCCAATCCCTGCCGTTACCTCGACTTCGTCTGGTCGGGCTTCGATGAAAATGAAGTGTGGGCGGCATAGGCCGCCCACCATTGTTTGGCTACCAACCAAACACGGCGTCCCGCTTGTGCGGGCATGATGATATAAGATTAATTCGATTGATCGATCAAGATCACGCGATCACGAACAGGCTGTTAGCCCTGACGCGCTTTATAGCGTGGGTTCTTCTTGTTGATCACATAGGTGCGGCCCTTGCGGCGCACGATCTTGCAGTCAGCATCGCGCTTTTTCAGCGCCTTCAGTGAATTGGCGATTTTCATAACTCGTTCCTTAAGCTTCATTCCAAAGTCGCCGCAAAGTAGAGAGCGGGCGGTTCCGAGTCAAGCCTGATTCAGATGGAAAAAATTAACCATCATTTCGGGGTGGTTTTAGATGCCGCTCTGCCGCAACAATTCACGCAAGGCCTTCAACTCGCCTAAAACCGACTGCAAAGCGCGGTGTTTTTCCGGCGACAGACCTTGCGGTGCCGGTTTTTGCTGCGTCTGGCTATGGTTCTGTGCCGGAGCGGGCATCGCCGCCGCCATCGAAGCAGGCAGTTGTGGGTCCGGCACCATCGAACGCGCCGATGGGAAACGGCCATTTTCCTTCAGCAGCTTCTGCACGCCGCGAATGGTAAAGCCTTGATTGTATAGCAAATCCTTGATGTTGCCGATCAACTGGATGTCTTCGGGGCGGTAATAACGGCGACCGCCGCCACGTTTTAACGGCTTGAT
>Ga0265331_10000690_pt1 | contig 28904 bp, 25 predicted proteins | sample 41923metaG_FD_202088 | JGI IMG/M metagenome (GOLD analysis project Ga0265331, IMG submission 202088) | Rhizosphere microbial communities from Carex aquatilis grown in University of Washington, Seatle, WA, United States - 4-19-23 metaG | ecosystem: Host-associated > Plants > Roots > Rhizosphere... | reverse complement strand
GCGGCCGAACATCGCCAGCTACAACGGGCTGCGACTGCTGCTCAGCCTCTCGCCGGTTCTCGTCTTCACGGCGCTTGCCCAGATGTTCGTCATGACCGCGGGCGATATCGATCTCGGGATCGGCCCCTACGTCGGGCTCGTCAACTGCGTCGTCGCGGGGCTCCTCAGGGACCAGCCCGTTCTTGCCTCGGCCTTGCTGCTCTGCTGCCCGCTTAGCTATGGGCTGATGGGAGCGCTGGTTCATGTGCGCCAATTGCCTTCCATCGTCGTGACTCTTGGCGCTTCTTTCATATGGCTCGGCCTCGCGCTGACGGTGCTTCCGCTCCCGGGCGGGAACGTGCCGGTCTGGGTCACGTCCTTCGTTCGGCTGCGCCCGCCGGGAATTCCGCTGCCGATCATCCTCGCCTTTGTTCCGATGGTCGTCGCGCATCTCGTTCTCAACAAGATGTCGTATGGGGTCGTCTTGCGCGGCATCGGCGGCAGCCTCTCCGCCGTCGAGCGCGCGGGCCGTTCGACTTTGAAGGCCCGCATGAGTCTGTATGCCCTCGCCGGCTGCTGCGGACTGTTCGCGGGCCTGTGCCTTGCCGCCGTGACAACCACCGGCGACGCCAACGTCGGCCGCGGGTTGACGCTTCTCTCCATCGGCGCGGTGATCATCGGGGGAGGCGAGTTCGTGGGCGGCATCGTATCGCCGATCGGAACCGTGCTCGGCGCGCTGATCATGCAGCTGTCCGGCTCGCTGCTGAGCTTTGCATCGGTTGCGCCGGCCTGGCAGTACAGCGTCCAGGGATGCATTCTGCTGACCATCCTGGCGCTCCGCGTGGTTTCCTGGAGGCGTGTCCGGATATGAATGCGCTTGGCGGCCGATTGCTGTCTCAACCTTCGTTCTACGCCAGCGCCGGCGCCGTCATCGTCTGGCTGGTCATTGTCGTCTATTCCGGGGGCATGGGTGCCGGTGCTGTCGCCTCGGCCGCATTGAACTATTCCGTCTTTTTCGCGATCGTCGGCCTGGGGCAGATGCTGGTCATGGCGAGCGGCGCCGGCAACATCGACCTTTCGATTCCGGCCAACGTCACCCTTGCCGCCTACCTTTCCACCGGCCAGATGATGGGATCGGATAGCGGACTGATTCTCGGCGTGCTTATCGCCCTGGCGGCCGGCGCGGCAATCGGCGCCGGCAATGCACTGCTGGTGCTGGCTTTCCGGATTCCTCCGATGGTGGCGACCTTGGCTTCCGGGCTCGTGCTGGAATCCTTCACCTTCGTCTACTCGCGAATCTCCGTCGCCAAGCCTTCGCCTCTGCTGGCCGAATTCACCACTGACCGGCTGTTCGGCATACCCGATGTCACGCTGGCCGCGATCGTCGCCTCGCTGATCCTCATTGTCTTTCTGAAGCAATCCTTGTTCGGGCGCTCGCTTTTCGCCTGCGGCCAGAACGAGACCGCGGCGTGGCTTTCGGGAATCAACATCCGGTGGACCAGAGTCGCGGCCTATGTGCTCTGCGGCGTCTTCACGTCGCTGGCGGGAATCCTTTTCGCGGGCTTCGTCGGCGGGCCCTCTCTCAACATGGGCAGCGAGTTCCTCCTGAGCTCCATAGCCGTGGTCGTGATCGGCGGCACGAACGTAGCCGGCGGCCAGGCGACGGTGATCGGCACCTGGAGCGCTTCTCTTTTCTTGTTCCTGCTACTGTCGATGCTCAATGTCTTCCAGGTTGATCCAGGTCTGCGCAATGTCGCCACCGGAGTCTTGATCATCGCCGTCCTGGCGCTGAACAAGTCGAGGCCGGCGCAGTGAGGCCGAAATCCGTTGCCGTGCTTGCGGAAAACATCGGCTCGCCGGAAGGGCCCTGCGTGCTGCCCGACGGGCGCGTGGTCTTCACCAACACCTACAAGAGCGAGATCGTCTCCTGGGATGCCAAGGCAGGGGTTCGCCGCTATGCCCACACCGGTGGCGCACCCAATTCCTGCCTGCTCGGCAGCGACGGATTCATCTATATCGCCAATTGTCCCACCGCCGGCAGCTGGGTTGCGCCGGACCGGCTCCCGGCCTGCATCCAGCGTGCGGCACCCGGTGGCAAGGTGGAGATCGTCGCAACCGAGGCCGACGGCATCAAGCTCGACGGCGCGAACGATCTATGCTTTGGGCCTGACGGCAGACTTTACTTCACCGATTCCGGCGATTGGGCGCCCCGATCGAAGCATCACCCCGGCCGCATCTGCGTTATCGACCCCGACGGGTCGGCGCATGTGCTGGAAGAGCTTGACCACACCTATCCCAACGGGATCGTCGCCGAGGCCGACGGCAGCATCGTCTGGGTCGAATCCTATACTTTGCGGATGATCCGGCGCGCTGCCGACGGAGAAAAGCGGGTGATTCACAGGTTCCCGGACAATCACATCCCGGACGGATTCAAGATCGACGCTGCCGGGAACTTTTGGGTGACCACTGTCACCTCCGGCGGGATCGATATCGTGTCGAAGGAAGGCGTCGCAATGGATTTTCTGGATCTGAATGCCGTGCCGTTGAATTGCGCCTTCGATGGCACCGCCCTCTACGTCGCCGATTTCGGACAGGCCGACACGATGGGCGAGGCGCTGATGGCGGGCCGACTGCTGAGGGTCGAGGTCGGGATTCGCGGGATGCCGGTCTTCCGTGGCGCGATTGCGTGAAGCAAGAACGATGGAGGTGCGCTGCATCCACCAGGCCCGAAGCGCTCTCGCAGAAAGCGCGCTTTGGTCGCCCGGGGAAGGGAAGCTCTATTGGCTGGACCAGATGCGGCCGGAGATCCACCGTCTCGATCCCGTGACCGGGGAAGACGTGAATTTTCCGCTCGACCTTCCCGAACAGCTCGGAGCTCTGGTCCACCATGCCGGCGGCGGGCTGGTCCTTGCAGCAGCGGACGGCATCACCCTCCTGTCCGCCGACATGATGAACCGCAGAGGCCTGGTCAATCCCATAGCCGGCCGCACGCGGCTGAGCTTTAACGACGCCAAATGCGATCGCCAGGGCCGGCTGTGGGCCGGAACCACCGATCGGCTGGAAACCGAGCGCTTGGGTTGCCTCTATCGAATCGATGCCAATGCGGGAGCGGCGCTTATGGCCGACGGTTTTGTCTGCTCCAACGGGCCATCCTTCAGCCCGGACGGCCGGACCATGTATCACACCCGCTCGCACGAGCGGACAATCGATGCCTATGATCTCGACCCGGCTACGGGGAATGTCTCGAATCGGCGAATATTTGCAACAGTCGATCCTTCGGCCGGCGTTCCGGACGGATCTACGGTCGATGCCGAAGGGTACTTGTGGTCGACACACTGGGGCGGCTGGCGAGTCACGCGCTACGCGCCGGACGGGAGCATCGATCGTATCATTGAATTGCCGGACGAAAAGGCCACCAGCTGCGCATTTGGCGGACCGAACATGGACACATTGTTTGTGACGACCGCGTCGATCGAGTTCGACAATGGCCGCTGGATTTTCATGGACGACGCGGCCTTCGATGCGGCGCCGATGATGGGCGGCATATTCGCCATCGATGTCGGCATCGCGGGGCTTCCGGAACCGGGCGCGATTGTTACATGAATGGCGCGAGTCACCGACCTTCGAAAGCCCCACAATGGCCGGTCGACAAAATGCTCGAAATGATACCTGAGGGCCGCCATGCTGTCGCTGATCGATAGTTCCGGATTTGTGGACGCGTTCGGCCATACGGTCTTCAGCTATGCCCATCCGATCTTTGGGGCCCGGTTCACGCTGGTCGGTGACGGCGGGAGCCGACGCCGCCGGTCCAGATTGACGAAACCGGGCGTAACCAACCCGCGGCGGCGGTGCCCGACCATTCACTTCGTCAAAGAACCTTTAGATGTGGGAAGGAAAATGAAACCGTATCAATGGGTTATATGTGAGATACCTTAACTTTAGATATTGGTCCGAAGAGTCAACTGTCGGGGGTTGCGGGCCCCCGCAACCGTCTTGATTTGCTCAGCCAGCCCGGCCGTCGTGGGACCGCCGGGCTTATCGGTCAGGCCACCAAATCCCTTCGCTCATGGTCGCTGACGCAGCACCATCCGTCGCAGTCCCCGCTGTCGACTTCGACCAGGGTTGGACGCTCCGCCGGACGTGCGCATGTGAGAGGTTCTAAGGTTGCGGAGCGGCCTGGGCAGCGCGATCGGTCTATGCTGAATGCGGCCGCAACGAGCAACCGCCCGCCTGGAATTCTCGCCGCATTTCGCTGGCAGCCTCGGGTGGGATGGAACGCTCCTGGGCCGCCGCGTGGACACAGTCAGGCCGGCGCGCAGGATCCGACGTGGGGCGAAGTGATGTCACAGCTGTCGATGGATGGGCACCAGTACTTCTCGATGTGCTCCACGACTAGTTCCGTTCCCCGCTCGTGGGTCACTCCGGGAGACATCAAGGGATTGTAGAGGCTGTCGGTGAGGTCGCGAACGAGAACGACGTTCATTCCTAGCGTCACTAACTGCCTGATCCCGAACGGACGCGCCAGGACACACTTGTTCGTGTGAACGCCCGCAATAAAGACGTTCCCGATGTCGCGCCGCGCGAGGAGACTATAGATCTCCGGACCGCTGTCGGATATCAAGTCTTCCCCGCCTATCAGGATCGCCGGATGCTGTCGGATCCAGGGAACGGAAAATGTGCAAGGCGGCACGTCGTCGCAGCCACCATCGGAGTCATCGATCGGCAGGGCCGGCTCGCGCGCGGCATCGGGTCCGTGCATCCGGATCGGCACGCGAGGCTTCAGCGCGCCAAGGGCTTGGGCGCGAGTACGCTGGGGCATTCCGGCATAGAATGCCATCGTATCGCTGGGCGCGTGAATTATGAGAATGCCCAGCGCACGCGCGGCTTTGGCGAATTCGTTCACTTGCGGGGCCAGTGCCGCGCAACGCCGCGCCGCGCTTTTGCACCAATGATCGTTCCACATATCGCAAATAACAAGCGCAGTTCTCCGCGGATCCCAGTCCATCGAAGTCGTCGTGCTCCCACGGCGCGCGTTAAAGCGAACCCTGCATCGAACCCTGCCGTTGGATGATCGCCGAAATGGCCAAAACATGTGCCCAGGTCACGTCTGATGAACAGGTCTGCCAATTGTAACCCCACGCGGGCACAACTTGTTTGAATTCCTGGCGCGCGAACCCTGCCGCATTGTCGGCGGCCGGACATCATGAAAATCGGATCGCGGACGCGATTATGCGTAATGTAAGAAGGAAGCTCGCCGGCCTGGGGCCCGCTAGTCTGGAGCGCAGATGAGGATCGGATTTATCGGTTTGGGTAGCCTTGGCCTGCCTTGCGCGGTCGCCATGGCGATGCGGGGTCATGACGTGATGGGGTACGACATTGTCCCAGGCCTGATGAAAAGGAATCCCCGTCCCTATCGGGAGACGGGCCCCGATGGCACCGAACCGTTCGCGCCTTACTTAGAGCGGAGCACCTTGCATTTCGGCACGCTGGAAGAGGTGGTGGACCATGGAAAACTGGTCTTCGTCGCGGTGCAGACGCCCCATGAACCTCGATATGAAGGGGTGACCCGGCTGCCGCAGGAGCGCAAGGACTTCAACTACGGTCATCTGGTGCGTTCGATCGAGGAAATCTCTGCTGCCGCCACGCGGCCGACAACTGTCGTGATTGTTTCGACTGTTCTGCCCGGCACTACGCGCAGGCTCGTCGTGCCCGCAGCCGGCCCCCTTCTGCGCCTGTGTTACAATCCTTTCTTCATCGCCATGGGCACGGCAATGCGCGACTTTCTGCAACCTGAATTGGTGCTGCTTGGGGCAGACCACCCGGCGACCTCGACAATGGTGGAGTCCTTTTACGCCAGCGTGACCAACGCGCCTGTTCTCCGCATGTCGATCGAAAGCGCCGAACTGACCAAGGTCGCCTACAACACCTATATCGGCCTGAAGATCGCATTCGCAAACACGCTGATGGAAGTCTGTCACAAGACGCCGCGAGCAGACGTGGACGATGTCACCAGCGCGCTCGGCAAGGCGCATCACCGGCTGGTCAGCCCTCGTTACCTGAACGGCGGGATGGGCGACGGGGGTGCTTGCCACCCGCGCGACAACATCGCCATGTCTTGGCTCGCACGGCGCCTCGCGCTGAGCCATGACATTTTCGATGACCTTATGACGGCGCGTGAGAGCCAAATCGAATGGCTGGCCGATCTGATGTGCGACCACGATCTGCCGAAGGCAATCGTCGGTTATGGCTACAAGAGCGGCACGGGTCGTACCGACGGCAGCCCCGCCTTGTTGCTGAAATCCGTTCTGGAGGAGCGCGGGTTTCAACCATTCATGTATGACCCCCATGTGGACGGGACCGAGCGCGATCTGTCGATGCTGCCGCCCCACGTGATCCTGATCGGCGCCAAGCACCCCGAGTTCACGTCGCTGACTTTCGCCAAGGGCTCTGTCGTAATCGATCCCTGGCGCTATCTATCTGCGCAAGACGGGGTAACGCTTATCCCCGTCGGCGTAGGACCGCTGGCATAACATGCTCGATCTCGCCTACCAGTCGCTGACGCGCGAGGCTGGAGATGCGTGCCTGATCGGCCCAGCATCGGAAGCACCCAATGCGGGTTATGTGTGGCACTACTGGCTTCCATGGATGGCGATCCTCGACCCCGAAAGGCTCCGGCTGTGCCAAGTCGAACAGGCTTTGGTCGAAGGCCGCCCATTCGCTTTTCCGCTCGAATTGCGGTGGGAGTTTATCGAACAGGTCCGTCGGCACAGGACGGCCGGATTCTTGAACCCTCATGTCCCGCCAGGAGTGCTCACGGCCGCGCGTGCCGGCAGGGCCATCATACTGCTGTTTTTCGGCCACGAAGCGCGGCCGCTCAGCTACATCGGCTCGGACCAGCAACTGGGTGCCTATGATTACTTCCTGGGCTTTGTTCTGCGTCACGATCTGCCGCGAGGCGCCCTCTGGTTCGTCAGTGGCAATTTGGCGGGACGGTCGGAATACGAATCCTGGAAGCGCCAGCGCGTCGGCGGTAGCGATGCGCCCGATCCGTTCGAAACGCGCTTCGTCGAGCCATTTTCCTACCTTGCCCAGGCGGCTCTTTGCGTCGAGGAACGGGGCTTTGAAGTGCTGGTCGAGTCGAAGGGCAGCACCGATGCCCATGGCTCTTATCGGCAGGAGGCCATTCGTCTTGCGTTGAGCCCGATAGGGCGCCGGTTCGGCAATCCGGATCCTGATCCGGCGCGACCCGATGGGTCGCTACCGCCCAAACTTTTTCTGTGCATGAACCGGCGGCCGCACGGGCATCGGCGCAAAATTGTTTGTCATCTGCTTCGTCGAGGACACCTGGAGCGCAGTCTCGTCAGCTTCCGCGACGACAAACCCAAGGCAATTCACTGGGGCGAAGCGGCTCTGACAATGGCTTGGCGGCAGCTACGAAAGCGCCAGCCCCTGACCATCGATCGCGAGCTGCCATTGGATTACGATACTTATTTTCGCGACAATCCTGGCGCCATCAAGAACGGCGACCCCTGGCCCTATCGGGATAGCTGCTATTCCATAATTACGGAAACCCATTTCACCAACGACAGACTGTTCGTATCGGAAAAGCTCTGGAAGCCGATCATGAATCGCCATCCCTTCCTGGTCGTCGGCACGCCTGGAACACTAGCCTACCTGCAATCGCTGGGGTTCCGGACCTTCAACCCGGCAATCGATGAGCGCTATGATTCGCTGACGGATGACCGGCGGAGGATGCGGGCCCTCTTCGTCGCGATCGACGCGCTGGGTGCGCTTGACGATCAGCGGCGCGCGGCCATGTTGAAACATATGCAACCAATACTCGCGCATAATGAATATCATTTACGACACCTCGAAACACCGATGGCGGAGTTGCTGCACGAGGTCGAGGCAAGATTGACGTCTGCAAGGTAGGCCAGTTCAGCGAGAGGCAAAACTATGGGCTCGGAGCTTGCCAACCCACGACCGCGGCGACAATCTCAACCGTGACACACTGGTCTCCGCGTGGATCGCGACCGGGTTGCCGACATGTCGCGAACCACGAGAATACTGAGGCGCAGGCTATGACAGGCTCCATCGACCTAGACGCCTACTTCGATCGCGTAGGGTGGAGCGCCGGAGCGAGCCCGACTTTTGGAACCTTGTCGGGCTTGTTGGATAGCCACGTGTCCCGGATCCCATTCGAAAATCTCGACGTTCTGCTCGGCCGTCGCGTCCGGCTGGATGTGGACGGTTTGAAGGACAAACTCCTGCGCGCGCACCGCGGCGGTTATTGCTTTGAGCATGCGACCTTGCTCGCCGCCGTGCTGGAGAAGCTCGGCTTCCGCCTAGCCCGACACTCCGCGCGAGTGATCCTTGAGACGCCGGCCACGGTGGCGCCACGCGATCATATGTTCCTGACCGTAGTTCTCCCCGAAGGGACGTTCGTGGTCGACCCCGGCTTTGGTTCCATGTCCTCACGCATCCCCATCCCGCTGCGCGAAGGTGCCCAGGTCCGCCGCGGCGAGGAGACCCATTGGATGATCCGTGATGGGGGCCTCTGGGTCTTGCGCATGCAACGGGGTGCTAAATCCGTGAATGCCTGGGCATCGACACTGGAGCATGACAACGCCGCGGATTTCGAGATGAGCAATTATTTCACCGCTACGCACCCGACTTCCCTGTTCGTCAATCAAATCCTGATCAATGCCTTCACGCCCGATGGCCGGATAGGTGTGTCCAACAGGGACGTGACAATTTTGTGCAACGGCCGCTATCAAAAAGCCCAACTTGCCGACCGCAAAGCGCTTCGAGCGGTTCTAAAAGAACACCTGGGATTCGACCTGCCGGAACTCGAGGGCATCCGCGTTCCTGCAATTCCGGAATGGCGTTAGGATAGGTGATTAGGGATGCCAGCCCGATCCAGATTGATGGGATGGATCCGCGGCAGGCTGCGCATTCGACCCCAGCCTCGGACCAAGGGGAAGCTGGCGATCGCGGGAGGACCCCCGGCGATCAGCCATCCTTTGCCGCCTATGTATCCAGGCGGTATGCGGATGGACGCGGAAGAGGAAGCCGCTGTTTTGGAGGTGCTACGAAGCAAGCGCCTTTTCCGCCACTACGGTCCGCTTTCGGGCGGTTCCAAGGTGGAGGAATTCGAGAAGGCGTTTGCTGCCCATACCGGAACAACCTATGCCCTGGGCGTTAACTCGGGCTCGGCTGCCCTTGTGTGTGGACTGGTGGCAATGGGGATCGGGCCGGGCGACGAAGTGATAGTGCCAGCCTATGCATGGATCGCCCTGCCGGCGGCGGTCGTGGCCGTGGGAGCGGTGCCGATCGTGGCGGAAATCGATCGGTCACTGACACTCGATGTGGCGGATGTGATGCAAAAAATTACTGGCCGCACCAAGGCGATCGTGCCGGTGCACATGCGGGGCGCTCCCTCGCACATGGATGCGATCATGGAATTGGCCCGCCGGCGCGGAATAGCGGTCATGGAGGATGCAGCCCAAGCGATAGGCGGCAGCTTTGGCGGCCGGTGCTTGGGGAGCATCGGCGATTGCGGCGCCATCAGCTTTCAATTCAACAAGATCATCACGTGCGGCGAGGGAGGAATCCTCGTCGCCAGCGACCAGGAGATATTTGAGCGCGCCGCAATGTATCATGACGTGGGCAGCGGGTTGCGCACCGGCATTTCAGTTGGGAAGAATCTCGTCGGGTTGAATCTGCGCATGAGCGAGCTGCACGGCGCCCTCATGCAGGTCCAGTTGCGGAGGTTGAAGGGTTTGTTGGCGGATATGCGTGGGCGCAAGGCCGAATTGAAGCGCGCAATCGAACCTATGGCAATTCGCAAGGGGATCTCCTTTCGAACCATAAACGACGAAAAGGGGGACACCGGCATCGCCTTGGTCTTTTTCGCACCGACGGCGGAGCGGGCCTCGCGGATTGTTCAGGCGTTGAAGGCCGAGGGCGCCAATGCCTTTGCGATCTACGACCCGGCGCGGGTCGATCATCACGTCTATGCCGATTGGGCGCCAATTCTGGAGAAACGCCGTTGGTCCCAGAACGGTGGACCCTGGCGATGGCATGATGGTCCGCTCGACTATGGCCGGGACATGTGCGCTGGATCTCTGGCGCTGCTGGGCCGCGCTGTGCACATGGACGTCAGTCCGGACATGAGCCACACTCAGGTCGAGGAATTGTCCGACGCGATCAATAAAGTCCTCGATGAATTGCTTTAATACACGGGGCGGCCAGCGGGCGACCCCGCGCGCGCCGCTGCGCTGCCCTTAGCAATGGGGGCCTGGCTGGAAGGTGCCAAAGGCAGCGATGCGGTGGTGATAGGGGCCGGCGCCGCCGGGGGGCTGGCGGCCCTGTTGCTTGCAGAAGCTGGCTTGCAAGTGCTGGTCCTCGACGCGGGATTGGCCCGGTCGCCGTTGCGCTCGATTTGGCGTAGCCTCACGCGCCGCGCGGTCCGTAGAGTGCTGGGGCCTGAAACCCTCGAGGCTCTCGATCGGCGCCGACAGCCGATCCAATCCCGCTGTTACGCGTGGAAAAACGCGCCGGACGCGTTCGTTGACGACCTTCGCTGTCCTTACGTCACGCCCCCGAACCGTGCCTTTGTCTGGCTGCGTGCACGCCAACTGGGCGGGCGCATGGTAGTCCCCGGGCACGGCCGTCTGTATTTTCGCATGGGTCCCGATGACTTCGCTCCCTCCGATGGGTTGAGTCCGCCCTGGCCGCTGGGGCCGACCGAGCTGGCGCCTTGGTACGATTCTGTTGAAAGGCGGCTTGGGCTCGCCGGCGCGCGAGAGGGGATCCCTTGGCTGCCCGACAGCGAGCTCGCCCGCCCACTCGAGCCGACGGCTTCCGAGGCGGCATTGCAGCGCGCAATCTCGACCCGCTGGCCCGGTGGCCGGCCGGTGCTCGGGCGCTTCGCGCCGCCGATCGATGGCCTCGAAGCCGCGGCCGCCAGCGGGCGCATTTCGATCCGGCGGGGCGCTATTGTGCGACAAATTGATGTGGACGAATCGGGGCGCGTTGATGGCGTCGTCTGGCGGAACCATCGGGACTTGGCCGATGAGCGCATTCGCACGCCGTTGGTATTCCTCTGCGCATCGGCGCTGGAGTCCACGCGCTTGCTCCTCCTCTCTCGCGCACCGCGCAAACCTGGTGGGTTGGGTGCCGCCTCGGGTGTGCTCGGCCATTGTCTCATGGACCATGTCATGCTCGGAGCAACCGGCGTGGGACCGGCGCTGCCAGCCGAGTCAGGGCGAGAACGATGGCGCTGCCTCTATCTGCCCCGCTGGGACGCCCGCGACCAGTCTACCCCGGCATCTGGACGCGGATTCGGCGTGCAGCTGCGCTGGGCGGCAACTTGTGGGGGGTCCCGCTTTTGGTTCACTGCCTTCGGCGAAATGCTCCCACGGCTGGAGAACCGCGTGATGCTCGATCCCGAGAGAAGAGACGCCTGGGGGGTCCCCGTATTGCGAATCGACTGCAGGCATAGTCCTGCGGAGCTGATTTGCGCGCAAAAACAGTCGGTGGCGCTGCGGACACTAGCCGATGCGGTGGGCGTGAAGCTAACAGAGATTGACGAGACACCGGCCCAGCCGGGTCTCGCCATGCATGAATGTGGCACAGCGCGAATGGGCAGCAATCCCGAGCAATCCGTGCTCGATCCGTACAACCAGTGTTGGGATGCGCAAGGACTCTATGTCACCGACGCCGCCTGCTTTCCCTCCCAGGGAGCGGCGAATCCCACACTGACCATCCTCGCTCTTACCGCCCGCGCTTGCGATCACGCAATTCGAAACACCGGCGGCTGTCCTGGGCGCCCTTGAGCTGGCGCATCACCTCCAGAAGAGGTCTGTCGAGATCGACCGACGATTCTTCAACAGAGTTGACGCGCAACCTGCGTTAGATGTGATCATCGCCAACAAAATGCCTTCGCTAAAGAGACGTCTGGGTCGAGGTCATCAGCCGCTGTACGATTTACGCTTCTTACTGGTTTTCCTTGCCTCGTCTTGCAGGGGCCAGTCTGCGATTCTTTGAATGAAACAGTATTGAGGTCACAGCGATTTCTGTAACCTGGACGCGTGCCGTGCTACTCGGCGCTCGGCAGATTGAATAGCACCGATAGCGCTCTTGATGGGCAGTACCTCAGCCCCAGTTGCAAGGGCCGCTTGCACCGCATAGTCCAGCTTGTCAGGAGTGCAGCCATAGGGCGACGGGCAGGAGTCAACGTCATGAGTGTAGAAAATCAACCAGCTTCCACGGGAAACGGCCCGTCCTATAAGAGAGGAGATTGCTTTAAAATCGAGCAGCCTGTCATAAAGCTTAACTGCCCTGAGGCAGCCTAAATCGATGCGACCTTCGTTGAGGCCGGCGCGGCTGCTGCGGCAGGCCGCGAACAGGCCTTGGAGCTGGCGCTTGCGAGGTGGCGACAAATGGCCGAAAGGATAGGCAAATGTCGACAGAACCTGATCGGGCAGACAACTGGCTAAAAAAGAAGAGTTTTGCGAAACCTCTTTCAGGAGGCTGTTGGCCGTCAGGCCGCGAACGCTTAAATGTCCGAAAGTGTGGCAGCCGAGTTCGTGGCCGGCCCGTGTCAGTCGTCCGAGATCCTCAATCAGGAACTGAGGTACGCCATCTACCGTCCTGCCACATCGCGAACCTGCGAGGTAGAAGGTGCCGCAAACGCCCCGGGCTTCCAATATCTGCGCTCCAGCCATAGCTGCAGAATGTGGGAAGTCGTCGAAGCTGAACGAAACGATCGGTTGCCTCACGCGCTGGCGCAAAGTTTTGCAATACACGATCTGGCTCGCGCGGATGACGGCGCGTCCGGCGAGCCGGCTAAACAATGATGCAATCAACCGATGAGCGCCGGGTGCTTGCTGTCTTTGGCGCAAGATAATCGATAGCTAGAGTTGACTTCACAGGCCATATTCCGAGTCTTTGAATCCCGCAACCCAGGCGATCTTGCCGAGGGACTGGATTGCCTGCTGCGCACTCTCGAAAGAAGCGATTCGAGAATGGGACAACTGCGATAGGGCGGCCCACATGTGGCGGTGAAACTCGCCCCCGGCCCGGACTGCCTCTCGGAGGCGGCGGGCTCGGCTCAATCCACGCCACTTGCGTCTGGCGATGGACCCCCCGAAGCGAAATCGGCGACGAAACACCCACGCGGCCCTGGCTCTGGCCACAGGGCAGTGTTCGATGACCACAGCGGCAGTTGCAGCAGTGCACTTGGCGCCGTGCTTGATCATCCGGTCGAACATGTCCGTATCTTCGCCGGCGAGCAGGCAGGGGTCGAATGGTGCCGTTTGGTCTGGGAGACTCTTCCGGCGGACAAGGGCGTTGCCAGTGTGGGTCATGAAGACGGGAACCGTCGCGCCGTCAGCGGGGATTGGGCGATTGAAGACGCTGCAGTCTCGAATCCAGGGTGGCGGGGGCCGCTCAAATCGGGTGACAACGGGCCCGAAAACGGCATCTGCATCCTGATGCGTGGCCTGGGTGTATAGCGCATCTAGCCAGCGTGGGCTCGCTTCTTCATCGTCATCGATGAAAGCGAGATATTGGCCAACGCTTTCCCTTACGCATCTGTTCCTGGCCCGCGCAATGCCGCGCAACGGCTCGACGAAGTATCGAATACGGATGCGCTCCTGAAACTGCTCATAAACACTCGACGCAGTTTCTGCGTGGTCATTGTCGACGACTACAACTTCGAAGTCCGGAATTTCCCCGGCTTGTCGCTCTAACGACTCTAACAGTCGGTAGAGTCCACCCGGCCGTCGAAAGCTTGCAATGCAGACCGAGATGTCCATGGCTCCTCGGCTCGAAGCGTGAGGTAATATTGGCAGAGGCGATTTGCAGTGACAACTCTTGTGGTTGCTACTGGCGGAACCCGCAATTGATTGCGGAAAGTGAGGTTCTCAACCTGGAGTCGACGCCGCGACTGGAGTTTTCAATAGCCACAACCGGATATTGCTGCGGACTCACTTCATTCTGGATATGGTTGAACGACCCGTCAGGTCCTGGCCCGGATTGTCAGCAGCTGGGCAAGAGAATAACCGTGGGCGGAATCCCGCCGGGCAGCCTCATCGTCCGACGTTATCGGCCGCCCCCGCTTGCTGCGATCCCATAGGGCCGCTAGCGTGTCGCCGAGGGTTCAAGGGGAATGGCCATGGATATCGCTTCGGCGATCGAACTTGGTCGGCGATTTTTCAGAACCCTGGATGAGCGCGGCCTACGCCATGCCATGGGGGCTGCCGTCTCTCATGTCGAGGGGCGACTTCGCCTGCTGGCCGGCTATCTGGCCGGCCTTGCCAGGCGCTGGAGCGGGCCTGTGGAACCGCGAGATCATTCAACATGCCCCAAGATCTCTGTCCTGATGGCCACATGGAATCGCGCCACCCTGCTACCCCGGGCCATCAACAGCGTGCTGGCCCAGAGCTTTCAGGACTGGGAGCTCATCATCATTGACGACGGGAGCACCGACGAGACGCCGGCAATTCTGGCCAGCTATGCGCGCGAACCCCGGATCCGGGTCTTTCATCGCGCCCATGGCGGTGTCGGCACTGCCCGCAATGCCGCATTCGAGCACAGCCGGGCCAACATCATTGCTTACTTGGACAGCGACAATGAATGGAGCCCCGCCTATCTGGAGGCGGTCGAGCGTGCGTTCAGCGAGGATTCGGGCCTGACATCAACTTACTGCGCCGTTCGGCGAATCTCCGCGAACGGCACGGCCGCGGTGCATTTTCCGACCTTCGATGCCGCGCGACTCCGGCTACAGAACTTTATCGATCTCAACGTTTTCGCCCATCGGCGCCGGGTGTGGGACGAGGTGGGCGGATTTGACCCGGCCCTGCCTTGCCTCAACGACTGGGATTTGATTCGCCGCTATGCCCGGCACGGTGCTCCCCGGGCCGTTGCTATTGTGGGTGCACAGTATCACGAGGGCAAATGGCCGCGCATCACCACTACGGCGAGCGCAGCGTACGCCTCTCACCTGATCATGAGCAAGGAAGAACTGCCAATTGGGCGCGGCCTAAGAGTGCTCTATGCCCTTCGGCATCTTCGAGAGCTGTCCCGCAAGGACATCGGAACGGAAACGGCGCGGTTTCGGCGCTGGGGTGTCGGGATCGAGGCCTGGTCGGAAGTCGAGAGAGCTTTGAGTGATGGGGCCGATTTTCCCGCGCATAGGGGCTCGATCGAAGAGGCGATCGCCGTGGCGAGGCCGGACATCCTGCACTTCCCCTCCCCGGGTTACTTCGAGCGCTGCCGATCCATGCTTCCCCCAGTCACGCCGCCGATCACACTAGGCGCTTGGGATTTCGCGCCGGAAGGTCAGCACGTCGAGGCATTGTGCGCCGATCCTCTGGTGAGCTCGGTCTTTGCCGTTCCCGGGACGCCGAGCCCATCGGCCGGGCTGGAAAAACTTCATCCAATTGTCCCGGCCTTCGATCCGCGTCTGTATGGGCCGCCGAAGGAGCCCAAAGAACGGCGCCTTGTCTTCCGCGCCGCCACCGGCTCGCCCTGCGAGAACCTGCCGCAGTTCCTGCGCCTAGCAAAGCAACTACCGGAGCTTCGCTTCGTTCTGGCGCTGGCCCGCTGTACCCGCAACGCCTTGCATGTAGAGGAGCTGCGGCGACTGAACGAGCAGCTGCAGGACCCGGTGGATTTGCGCGTGGGTCTGACCCAACCGGCCGTCGCGGCGCTCGCCAAGAAAGCGGCGATCTATCTCCATTCCTTCGATCCCACCAGTGCGCCTTTAGGCATGCCAAGCGCGGTCGCCGAGGCCATGGCCAGCGGCACTTTCATACTCGCCCAGAACCCGTCACTCGCCTTGGACCAGATTGGCGATGCGGGCCGACTCTACGATAGCGAACAGGAAGCCGCGGGATTGCTGCGCGGAACCCTGGAGTGGTCCGATGCCGCGTGGGACTCGGCTGCCCTGCGCTCGATCGAGCGGGCGTTCGCCCACCACCTCGATTCGATCGCGCTGCGCCCCATTCTCGACCGCTGGCTCAAACTGGCCGGGCATCCGGCGCAAAACTCCATTTAATGCGGCCGGCGAATGCCCTGGAGGCTACTGCGTTGACAAGCGAAGACGTAGTCCGCCGGGAGAACGTCTCGACCGAAGGGGTCGGCCAGGCGGTCTTCACCTCGGTCATCGTCCCGTTCTTCGGCGCGAACTTCTCCCAGCTTGCCTCCTGCCTTGCGGCGATATTTGAACAGAATTTTCCACGGACGCATTTTGAGCTGATCGTCGTCGACAACAATCCAGAGCCCGTGCTGCTGGATCGGCGCGACCTCTTGCCGGAGGGCTGCCTGGTCGTCCATGAGCGGCGCGCCGGTTCCTATGCCGCCCGCAATCGCGGCCTCGACCTGGCGCGAGGGGAACTGATCGCCTTCACGGATTCGGATTGCCGTCCGACAGCCGACTGGCTTCGCCGCGGAACCGCATCCCTCGAGGCGGACTCTTCGCTCGGGTTCGCCGCCGGCCGCATCCACGTGACGTGGAAAGGAGCCAAGCCCAACCCGGTCGAGGTCTATGACGCATGCGTCAGCTTTCAGCAGGAGAACTACGTCTACAAGACCGGCTTCGGGGCGACGGCCAATCTGTTCACCAGGGCTTCGGTGGTCGCCGATGTAGGCCGATTCGACGAGGCCTTATTCAGCGGCGGGGATAAGGACTGGGGCCGAAGAGTGAGTGCACGAGGCTATGGGCGCAGCTTCACCCCCGATGCCGTCGTCTTCCACCCGGCACGGGCTACGCTCTCGGCGTTGATCTGCAAGCAACGTCGCCTTGTCGGTCAGGAGTTCGTCCTTGCGATTCGCGCGCGACGGGGCATCCATCGAATTCTCGGGCGCGAAATCCTTGGCTTTCTATCGACGCTGGTTGTGCTATATCGCCGGCGTCCCGACTTCGATCCCTCGGCCTTGGCCGGCGCTTGCGGAGTTGCCGTAATGGTCCGGGCAGCGCGGCTCTTCGAATGGTGCCGGCTCGGCTTTGGCGGCCGACCGCAGCGCTGAGATCTGCAAGGTAGGAAGCCATGGCGAGCCAGAACCCAGTCTCGAAGGCCGATACTGCGCTGGAACATCTCGTCATCGTGCCCACGGAAGGCCTGGCAAATCGGATGCGGGCGATCGCCTCCGCCAAAAGGCTCTGCGAATTGAGCGGTGCGCGTTGCACGGTCGTTTGGAACTGGCAGGATTATGAGGCGCTGTTTGCGCCCGATCCTGCGGTCGAAGTCGTTTCGCGGATCCCTCCGCATGCGGTCGGCACTTACCGGGCGATGCAAACGAAGACGACTCGTCAAGGCGGCACACCAGAGAACCGGCGCATTTCCCTAGACGGGCCGCCTCGAATCATTGTGACCTCCCCCCATGCCTTCGGCGCGACGTCGGACGGGAAAGCTGTGGACACATGCGAATTGGTGCCTTGGATCCCACGGCCCTCCCAGGCCGTGCTCGAAAGGGTCCGGCAATTCAAGTCGGACGCTTTTCCGGCCGGGACCATCGTCGGGATGCATATGCGTCGGACCGACAACGACGTGGCAATCCTGCGATCGCCTGACCGGTTGTTCATTCGCCAGGCCAAGCGGCTTGCCGATGCGGGCACTATGATCTATCTGGCGACTGACAACCGGAGAACGGAACGGAAGATGCTGGCGCACTTCGGCGGCAGCATCTTCATGTATCCGAAGAACCCGAGCCTGGCACGGCGCTGGCCAAGAGTGTTCAGCCTGGAAGAGACGATGGAAGACTATGCGGACCTGCTGCTGCTGGCCTCATGCGACTTCGTCCTCGGCTCGATGAATTCGTCCTATTCGCGACTGGCCATGGCCCTTAATGGCTCACCGAATTGTCATACGCTCCAGGGCCCAGACTCAGGGTGGATGCGCACTACGGATGAGCTGCGGGCGGCCTTTCGCGACCGGCGCTACCTGCAGCGTCGGCTGCATCATTTGAGGCGCCGCTTGCAACCCGGGATCGGAATCGGCAAGGCGTTCGGAAAAATATGGAACAGCTTATCCCGGCGCCGATAGCGAAATGTCGATCGCCAAAATTTCGTTCAGCAACACAGCGGCTTCGCTGTCGGAAGGAAACAAATTTAACTGCCGTCCTGGCGCCGCGGCTCGTGACTTAGTTGCGGCTTGTCTCAAACGGCGGCTTTAGTGCCGGGGCTTTTCCACAAATACCGTGAAGCCACGCCGCAAGTCGCTGTGCTACCCCTTCGGGATGACGGCAAAATCAAGGAGCAATTTGCCGATGGCGTTGCCGGTATTTTGTTCGAGAACGGCATCTTGCATTTTACCTTCACCGCGACAAGAGCGGGCCATCGCGCTGATTCCGCTCCGCAGCATCGGCCATCAGGCTGTGGAAGATGCTGTCGGCATCGGGACCGGCGCTGATCCGCATCAAGAGGCGCGCCGAGTCCACGCCCCGGCGCTGAGAACGTATGGCAGGGCCAGGCGGAGCTCCGGTGGAATGTCTATGGTCCCGTCGGGCTGGTTGGCTTCTTCGGCACTGGCCAGGCAGCACAGAGCGTAGGCGACTTCGGACAAGCGAAACTGCTCTATGCTGGCGGCGTAGGAATTCGCTACATGGCATCGGAGGCGGAACGCTTGAATCTTGGCTTCGACTACGCGGCCGGCAGCGATGGCGGATCCGCGTTCTATTTCAGGATCGGCGAGGCCTTTTAAGACTGCCGGCCCGGCGCAGCGTTCATGGCAGGCCGAGCAAGGTCTTGAACAGATTCTTAGCCAGCATATCAACGGAATAGCTCAGTAGAAGCAACGGCAGCATCGGCGCCAAGGCCGCGACTGCAAAAGCTACCAGCGTTTGTCTACTCACGGGGATCAAGCGCATATTTCGCACGACATTGACGCTGTTGGACAAATCGGCCAACGACTGCAGGTCCGGCGTGCCGAGCAAAGTCTCGTGGGCGGCTGCGTCCGCGCCCAACCATTTCTTTTCAAAGTCGCTCACATAACGGGTAGCGAGCGCGCCATAGTCTCTCAGGCCGTTCACGCGACACAACCAAAGCATGGGGACGAAGATGCACAGAGGGGCCAGAAACAGCGCCGCGTCCGCGACGAATATGAAAACGAACTCGAGCGGAACACCCTCGAGGGTCAACCGGCCAGCGAAGATGTCTTCGGCCAAGGATCCGGATTCAAGCGCCGAGATCGCCAGAACCAGAGGAATGAATTGTGTGTGCACGACATCCAAATATCCCAGTCCCGCGGTGCGATCGGGATTCGTCGGCACGAGGTGAGGTTTCAGTCTCGACAGGCGCCAGAGGAAACGCGTCCACAGACCGAGCCGCCAAATCCAACGCAATATCAGAAACCGAAACAACGTCAGGCAGACGAACCAATACCATTCGCCGGTCAGGGTCATGTCGCCCGCTGTGGGGCTTGCCGCATGTGCCGCCGTCACCGCGGTCAGATAAAATTTCGGTGCAAGGACTGAGAGCAGTATCGACGCCAGCAGGAACACAGCTTCCGGCAACCAGGCGTCCTTCAATCGCGTGGTGCGAGCGATTTCCATGTTCAAGGTGGGCAGCCCGGCCTCAGGGATCACGCCATTGCGAACGATGCCGCGGACAAATGCCGTCAACTCCGGGTCAAGCCATGTTTCACACAGAAAAAACAGCGGAATCGCCACCAGCAAGCGAACATGGGCCCCGATCGCTGCGGTGGAAAAAACCTGACCGCCAACTCCCTCGATCAAGGCGAGGAGCAACACTACCACCCACAGGAAGGCGCCTATTGCGACGCCGAGCCAGACAGTGTTCGTCCTTCCGCGGGTCAGGCCCAATTGGCATCCCAGTCGGTGAAGCGGCCCTCCGAGCAGCGAGAAGTCGATGGACTCGAACTCGCCGCATGGCTTCATATTTGGAGGTAGTTCATTTTCCGTCATCTTGCGCTCCATTGGGCATCCGCATCCGTTTCCGGCATTCGTGTTCCACGTGCAGTGTTGATTGTCCTGCACTCCCATGAGCCAGAGCGATGGCCGCCCGAACGGCGGACCGTACTTGATGCGTCAGGAGCGGGGTCAAGCTTTCCGTCGAATTTTCTTCAGAGCCACGGTCGCGATCAGGAAGAGCAGATTGGGCGGAATCATCAGGGCACTGCAGGCGACCAAGGGCAGCTCGACTCCGGAGTCCGGAAAGCTGCGAGTTACGATCATCAGACAAAGAGCCACGTTGCGCATGCTGCTGGCGGAGGCTAAGACTTCCCGCGTCTCCAGTTGCGGGCCGCCGGCCAGCCAGCCGACGATCATGGTGGCGACGATGAACCCGAGCATGGCCTCCACCTCGCCGTTGCCAAGCGCAGCCATGGCGGCTTGTCGGGTCGACAGCGTCATAATGACAAAGACCACGAAGGCAACTGTGCCAATGACGGCAACGAACCGGCCCAGCCGATCGGCCTGTCTTTCGCGCCGTTCGCGAAAGAATACGCCGAGGCCCATTGGTACCACCAGGTAGACGACAATGAGCAAGAACGACTTCGCGTAAGGGACGTTAAGCGGCAGGTCGGTGGGACGGAGCAAGGACATGAGGGCAGGGGAGAGGAATATGGAAAGCGCTGTTAGCAGGAACGCAGTCTGTCCGGCGAAGGCGAGGACATCCTTGCGCTTGCTGGTGAACTGAATGGCGCTCAATCCGCCGGGCGCACAGGCCAGCATGAGTATTGCGTCGGCACTGGTTGGCGTCATGGGCACAAGCCAGGTCGCTGCCAGGCCGAGCGCTGGAATGACCAGGAAATTGACAAGCAGGGATCGAACCAGGAGCCCTTTTCGTTGAACCATGGCGGAGAGGTCTCGCAGGTTCACCTGGAGTCCGATGCCTGCCATCGTGGTCACAAAGAACAGCGACAGCACGAACCATTCCATCGTGTCGAGCACTTGCGGCTTACCCTCTCTTCATCGGCATTCCGGCCGATCAGGCGAGCGGCACAAGAATGGCAGCATAGAGTACCCCACCCGCCAGGAAGGACCAGAAGCGACCCTCGTTCTCTTCCGGGAGTTCCTCGATCAGGCTGATGGCGATGATGGCGCCCGAAAGCAACGCCAAGGGGAAGATGGTCAACGGCTTGGATAGTTGCGTCACGACCCCGAGTGCCCAGCCGGCGATGGCCGCTCCCGCCAGAATGAAGTGCCCTGTCCCCGCATAGGACGCCCCATACTCGCGGCGCAGCGTGTGGTCCACCGTCAGGAAATGCGTGCCCATAGCGACGGCAAATAGCAGCGTCGGCGTCTCGCCTTCTTCCAGGGTGTTGATTCTCAGGTAGGTCACCATGCCGATATAGATCGCGAAAATTCCGATATGTAGCCGGTAGTCGAGGCGGTCGTGTTTCAACTCGTCGCCGCCGCCGCCGCCGGTAGGGCGGGACGAAGCGACCAGGCGATCGACGCCATAGAACAGCATGAATCCGGCAAGCGTGGTGAGGGAGACCAAGTATGCCGGAAGCGGCACCGACCAGTCCGCTGTCGATTGCACCAGGACAGCCCTCGCCGTTTCCACCTCCGGCAGAAGGTGGACGAAGACATAAGCGACCGAGATCCCGGCAGAAAAAGACAGCAGCTTGCGCTGATGACGCGCCAAGATCCCAGGCAACCGGACATGGACGCCCAGGGCGAAAATCGCGGCGAAAAGTAAGGCCAACCCGAAGGATTGCACGGCAGCGGGACCCAGCATGGCGATCGGCCCGTTCATTCTCCGCTTTGATCGAACTGGATCACGAAGCAGGAGTCCGCGCGATGCAACGAATTCCGATATGGCTCATGCCCGTGTCGATCATTTGCGGCTGGCGTGCCGCCGGCCGGTAGCGCAGGCAGTAGTTGGGCGCACAGAGGTGCGAGCCGCCCTTGACGACCTTGCGTGGAATCTTAAACTGCGGCTGCTTGGGATTGTAGCTCTTGTCCGGAGAGACGATGCGTGGATTGACAGGCACGCAGCATGACTTGACGACTTCGTCGGCGTGGCGCGGGACGTACCAGTCACTCGTCCATTCCCAGACATTGCCCGCCATGTCGCGCAAGCCATAGCCGTTCGGCGGAAATGCCCCGACGGGAGAGGTTCCGGCATAGCCGTCGACGAGAACGTTCTGCCAGGGAAACTCGCCCTGCCAGCTATTGGCCATCGCCTTGCCGTCGGGGAAATCCTCGTCGCCCCAGGTGAACTTCTTGCCATCAAGCCCGCCGCGCGCGGCAGATTCCCACTCAGCTTCGCTGGGCAGTTGCTTGCCGGCCCAGTGCGCGTAAGCCTCGGCGTCCTCATAGGCAACATGAACCACCGGGTGGCGTTCGATGCCCTCAAAGGAGGAACCCGGCCCATGCGGGCACCGCCAGCTCGTTCCGGGCACCCAGGCCCACCAGTTGGTGTAGTCGTATAGATCGACTGGGCCAGCGGTCTTTCGGAAGAGCATCGAGCCCGCCAGGAGGTTCTCGGGCGGCGCGCCGGGAAAGTCCGCGGGATTGAGGGGACGCTCCGCGAGAGTGGCATATCCGGTTTCGGCAACGAAGCGCGCGAATTCCTCATTGGTGACCGGGTGGCGGTCCATCCAGAAACCATGGACGCTCACTTCGTGCACCGGGCTCTCTTCGGGATAGAAATCCTCCGAGCCCATGCGGAAGACGCCGCCGGGAATCCAGAGCATGTCGGAGTGGGGCGACTTGCCGGGTGGCTTGGGTTCGCCCCTGGGTTTGGAATGGCCGGACTTTTTCTGCATTGGGAACCTTCGGGGTGGTCAGCGTAGCCGCCTGAAAACGGGCCGCGCCAGGCGCGGCCCGTTGCTTCAGCCGTTCAGAGGCGGGGGACTAGTGGTTGGCGCCACCGCTCGCGTCCTGAATCGTCGCGAGCACCGCGTCCAAATTGAATGACGCGGGCTTCTGACGCGGCGGGAACTTCTTGAAGTCCTCGATCTGCTGGGCCACGACCGCCTGCATCCCGTAGATGATATAGGCGTGGGAAATGACCCAGTCCCAGTAGGTGTTCGAGTTCTCGTCGGCTCGCTCGAACGGATCGCGCCGCAGATTGAACATCTTCGGCAACCTGAGCTTCACAAACGGCTCGGCCCAGCACATCATCTGCTTGGCACGCTGCTCCATGAGAACGACTTTCCAGTCGCCCATGCGAATGGCCAGGATGTCGCCGTCGTCGCTGACGTAGAAGAAGAACTTCCTGGGGCTTTCCTTCACCTCGCCGGTCAAGTAGGGCAGCATATTGTAGCCGTCGATGTGCACTTTGAATGTCTTGTCGCCTGCCTTGTGACCCTTCAGCAGCTTGTCCACGATATTCGGCTCGCCCGCTGCGGCAAGGAGCGTCGGCAGCCAGTCCTGGTGGGTCACGATGTCGTTCAGGACCGTGCCTGCCTTGATCTTGCCCGGCCAGCGCACGAAAACGGGCACCCTCCAGCCGCCTTCCCAGTTGGTGTTCTTCTCGGCCCGGAAGGGCGTAATCCCGGCATCCGGCCAGCTGTTGTAATGCGGGCCGTTGTCGGTCGAATACATGACGATGGTGTTGTCAGCGATGCCCAAATCGTCGAGCTTCTTCAGCATCGTGCCGATATTTTCGTCATGGGCGACCATGACGTCGTTGTAGTCGCCCTGGCCGCTCTTTCCCTTGTGCTTCTGGGCGCAATGGGTCCGGAAATGCATGCCGGTGGTGTTGTACCAGATGAAGAAAGGCTTCCCTTCCTTGTGGCTTTTGTCGATGAAGCTGAGGGCATGCTTGGTCGCCTCTTCATCGATGGTTTCCATGCGCTTCTTGGTGAGAGGGCCTGTATCCTCGACCTTCTGCCCGCCCTTGCCGTCGGCCCAACAATGCAGCACGCCTCGTGGACCGAACCGCTTTTTGAATTCCGGGTTCTTCGGATAGTCCGGGTCCTCGGGCTCCTCCTCGGCATTGAGGTGATAGAGGTTGCCGAAGAACTCGTCGAAGCCATGCATCGTCGGAAGAAACTTGTCCTTGTCGCCCAGGTGATTCTTGCCGAACTGACCGGTGGCATAGCCCAGCGGCTTCAGCAATTCCGCAATGGTAGGGTCCCCTTCCTGCAGGCCGACATCGGCACCCGGCACCCCCACCTTGGTTAGGCCGGTGCGGATCGGATTCTGGCCGGTGATGAAGGCGGCCCGGCCGGCGGTGCAGCTCTGCTGGGCATAGTAATCCGTGAAGGCCACACCTTCATGGCCGATGCGATCGATGTTGGGCGTCCGATAGCCCATCTGACCCCGGCTGTTGTAGCTGATGTTCCACCAACCGATGTCGTCGCCCCAGAGAATCAGGATGTTTGGCTTGCTCTTGTTAGCCATTTCGGTTTCCTTTCAATTGAAGTTGATGCGGAGGCAGGCGTTTATCGGCGTGCCTTGATCGCTCGCTAACCCGCACAAGAATCAGGTCCTTTAGGCTGTACTTTCCAATCCTTGATAGACACCTTCTGGCCCAGAGCTGGGCGAAGACCTACTTGAGACTCGCTCGCAATCCGTTGGCGGCCGTCATCCAGCCATCGCACGTTTCTTGCGACTGCGCCGTAAGCCCAAACCGCATAGTTTCTTCCGCCGAACGCCTGCAATGCGGAGGCAACCTAGCTTTGCTCCTGCCCCGCGAGCTATGCAAAAACGGCAAATTCACATCCGCCCGAGCGGACCGTGCGATGGTGTTTGGCGCCTAAGGACTTCTTTGTAAACAGAGCGCCGGGACAGTTTGGAAACTCCCCATCTGGTCCAACTCTAAGGGTGGAAAACCAGCGGTTTCTGCTTCAGAAGCTCGATCTCGCTGATGAAGGATTTTGCCATGCCATTGCCTTTGGCGTTTTCCGTGTCGATGGAAACGCCAATCGCGCTAATCGGAAGCGCGCTGCTCTGCACCAGGTCGCCGATCCCGCATGGCGCAGCGGTGACTGCGCCATACGTGGCTGCCACGGGCGTCGATGTTGGTTCGGGTTCATGCCCAGGAATTCGGCACAGCACATCTGCACCGATGCGGGTACCATTTTTCACCATGACTCTCGACGTTGGGATGACATGAACTTCGCGGCCGATAATCTGCTGCCCCTTGCTCTAGTTGGCATCATGTTTGCGCTAGGCTTGACACTGACGTTTCAGGACCTGCAGCGCACGTTCGAATCACCCGTGATCATCATCGCCGCCTTGGCTAGTCAAACCATCCTGTTGCCGGCGTTGGCGTTAGGCATCGCCTTTCTGTTCGATCTTGCGCCGGCGCTAGGTCTCGGATTGGTACTGATTGCCTGCGCGCCCGGGGGCTCGACGTCGAGCCTTTTCACGCATCTGGCACGGGGCGACATGCTGCTCGCGACAACTGTGACGGCCGCCTCGAGCCTAACTTGCGTGGTGACCATACCAGTTGCGATCGGAGTCGCGAACGCGGTCCACTACAGAGAGTCGGGATTCGACTTCATGCCCTTGCTCGCGGCGGCCATCAGCCTCTTTGCCGCTGTGAGCCTGCCGACGCTCGCCGGCATCGCGCTCAACCGTTGGCAACCAAGCATCGTCCACCGAATTCGCCGGCCCTGCTTTATCTCGGCAGTGGCCTTCTTTCTCTTCGTCGTCGGGTGGACCATTTATCTCGCCCGAGATCAAATCTCGGCATACATCGAGGAGGCCGGATCCTCCGTGCTCGCCGTCAATATCCTGGCAGTGTTGTGCGGTTTTGCCGTTTCCATTGCGGTCCGAGTCGGGCCCCAGCAACGCATGGCCATAGTATTGCAGGCAGGCATGCGCAATGCGGCTCTGGGGATATTCACCGCCGTCGCTGCCTTCCATCGGCCCGAGATGGCGTTTCCTGCTGCGGCCTACGGGCTGATCCAATTAGCCACGGCTGGGATTCTGGTTGTCGCTTGGCGACATCCGAAAGCCGTCGCTGGGCACGGTGGTCAGGCCAACAGATGAGAGATCGGCGTGGCTCCGGGCCCTGAGGAAATGTCTTGGCGCCGCCGCGTTTTGATCTACATCAAAGCAGAGATTTGCTTTGCGTCTTAGGCATATAAGGGCGTAAGACCCTGACGTCCATATCTGCCCCCTTGTAAACGGGCTCGTAGTGCCCGTTTGATCTTCGGCGCAAGAAAATTTTGCGATTTATAATCAAGGCATAGCGCATGCTTGCGAGCGCGATCAGCAATTTTGACAATCCCTATTCGTTCCAGGCAGCCATCCGCGCCGCGGACGCAGAAGCTGTCATCACTCAGAAGGGCGAGTTTAGCGCGGAATTGACCCGCGTCGACCTGCATCGCCTCTGGATGCAGCGGGGCGACGAAAGCCTTCCCCGGATCATGCATACCGCGATAAGCAGAGAGCGAAGCCCGATCTTTTTCCTTGCCGGGCTGGGTGAAACGGCGATGCACAATGGCGGCATGGATCAAGCCGCCGGAGAGATCGTCTTCTACAGCTCTGGATCGACATGTTTCCAGCGGACCTCTGCTGCTTGTCATTGGGGATCCATGTCACTCACCCCGGAGGATCTTGCCGCCGCCGGATGTTCCCTCGTTGGTCATGAACTCACCGCACCCCGTTGCACAAGCATTGTGCGCCCGAGCCCGGGTGCTTTTTCCCGCCTGTTGTATTTGCATCAGGCCGCCGGTTCCCTTGCTCGGGCGGCGCCCGAGATCCTGGCGCATCCCGAGACAGCCCGGGCAATAGAAGAAGCCCTGGTGCACGCAATGATTTCGTGCCTCGCCGAACAGGCGCCGAATCCGCACAGTTTTGGCAGTAGCTGCCATTCGACGGTGATGGTGCGCTTCGAGCGAGCGCTCGCTGCAGAACCCAAGCGATCATTCTATCTGGCGGAAATCTGTGCGGCTACGGGTGTGTCCGAGCGCACTTTGCGGGCCTGCTGCCATGAGCACTTGGGCATGGGGCCCATAAGATTTCTCTGGCTCCGGCGGATGCACCTGGCGCGCTTGGCGCTCCTGGAGGCGAGCCGGAGGACAAAGACCGTCACCGAGATCGCCGTGGATCATGGATTCTGGGAACTCGGACGATTTGCTACGGCCTACCAGGCGCTTTTCGGCGAAACGCCCTCGGCGACCCTGCGGCGGGACCGCGATGTCCAGTCTGCCTCGCAGGGTTCTCCTTTTGCATTTGCCGATTCTGCATAGCCGGCAGCGACGAGATTCCATCAATCTACCCACGTCGAGGCACCGGACTGCGGTGCGGAAGGCAATTCCGCCTCGAGAAGGGGGCCCGGTCAGATGTGGGGAAGCCGCACAGATGTCTTCACCGAACCTGACGACTATCGGGCCGGCCTCGGTAGCGCCAGAATCGACGTGTTCCTTGCTTGCCCTGGCGGATTCAGCGCCCGGCTTACGCGCGTAGAGTTGGGCCATCTGGCCCTGCTACATGGCCAGGAAAATCAGGCACGCGTCGCCCATCTCACGCTGTCACCGAAGTTCGTGTTCATAACCTTCCCGACGGATCGGGCTTCGTCGATGAAATGGGCCGGGGTGGATGTTGAGCCGGGCGCCATCGTTTTCCACAGCCGCGGCGAACGAATGTACCAGCGCACGATGGGCGCCTGCCGCTGGGGCGCGATATCCCTGACGCCACACGATCTTGTCACCCACGGCAGGGCCCTAGTCGAGCAGGATTTCATCCCTCCGTCGCCGTGTCGAGTCCTGCGACCTTTGCCATCGGCGTTGCACCGCCTGCGAAGCTTGCATAAGACGGCCTGCCGCCTCGTCGAGACGAAGCCCGCTGTGATCGCCCACCCGGAGGTCGTCCGATCGATTGAGCAAGATCTGGTCCATGCGCTGGTGACATGCTTGGCGACCGCGGATGTAGTGGGGACCACGGCTGCTCATCGGCACCATGTCCAGGTAATGGGCCAGTTCGAAGAACTTCTGGAGGGCAAGTCAGCCGCGCCGTTGCCTATTCCGGAGCTGTGCAGGACCCTAGGAGTGTCTAAGCGCAGCTTGCAGATGTGCTGTTCCGAGTTCCTGGGCATGAGCCCGAACCAGTACCTTCGCCTTCGGCGGATGCATGCGGCACACTTAGCCCTGCGCCATGCCGGTTCGGCGACCTTGTGCGTCGCAGATGTTGCGAGCCGCCATGGATTTTCAGAACCCGGCCGCTTCGCCGTGGCCTATCGCGCTCTGTTTGGAGAAAGGCCCTCAGACACCCTGCGCCGTTGCACTGCCCGACCAAGCTGATGTCAGTTTGCCGAATTCGCATAGCCTGCGGAGAAAAGAGGAGCCTAGCCTCCCGCCATCATGCAGTCGTTCCGCGGACAACAATATGCGCTTCGGGCTGTGCAGTTGGACGGAACTGAGGTGGCGGGAGATCCTTTTGTGGGCGCCCGCCGCTGGCAAAGAAATAACGGGGCGCGCTGCCGTGGCCTCAAATTGGTTGGGGTGTTGAGGGCGCGGATTTCCGCAATTCAAGCATCGAACAGAGGGAGTAATCAGCATGAGCAAGTCATTCGGAGCGGCAGTGGGAGTCGTGGCCTTGGCCGCCTGTTTGGGTCTGGCGGGCTGCAATTCGCAAGGCGGGATCGGCGAAATGTCGTCAGGGGAGACAGCGGGCACCGGCATCGGGGCGGTGGGCGGTGGTCTGCTCGGTTATGCCATCGGCGGCGGCCCGGCCGGTGTCCTCATCGGCATGGCCGCGGGCGGCCTTATCGGCAACCGTGTCGGAAACGGTCTTGACGGCAATGCGCAAACGGCAGCGGGCCAGGCGGCGGCGGAGGCAGCGGAAGCGAATGTGGGCACGGTCGTCACCTGGCGTAAGACCGACGCCCTATGGCAGACGGAGGCCCAGGGCACGGCGACGCCGAAGGGCGGCTTCTTCACCGACAGCAGCGGCCGCACCTGCCGCTATGTCTATGAAACGGTGATCCAAAACAGCCAGCAGACCGACGATACGGTGAAGCTGTGCAAGGGTTCCAGCGGCTGGGTCGC
>Ga0265331_10000689_pt1 | contig 28967 bp, 27 predicted proteins | sample 41923metaG_FD_202088 | JGI IMG/M metagenome (GOLD analysis project Ga0265331, IMG submission 202088) | Rhizosphere microbial communities from Carex aquatilis grown in University of Washington, Seatle, WA, United States - 4-19-23 metaG | ecosystem: Host-associated > Plants > Roots > Rhizosphere... | reverse complement strand
CTGCTTCAAGGCTTGGTTCTCCGTTGCGGCTCAATGGTTTCTGGCAATTCCATTGTACCATGCAACGCGTGAACCAAGCCGCCTTTACTTCAATTCCTGTGGGACAGCAGTGAGTGCGACCCGACTATCTGCTGCAGATGCCTGCCGACGTCTTTCTCAAAGCCATTGATGGTGATGAAGACGCTCATTTGACTGGGGGCTCGCTTCGCACTGTATAGCCCCCCTTCGGCCGATCGCTTTTGTCGATCTTGACGGGCTTTCCCGTGGCCACGAGTTGTGCGAGTGCCAATAACTGGCGGTGCCCAGGCTTCAGCGATCTAATTGCGCCAGGGTCGGCCGCAAGGAGCTGTTGAAGCTCCAGCCAAGTCCGCGGCTGAAGACTGCGCTGCGCTTCGCGCGTCTGTTTGGGCGGCATAGGCAGACCCCTCGACAATGCCGGCGCCACAACTCTCAACCGGCAATGTAAAGATCTGCTTAATTCTCTGGAGCATTTTCCGCCGATCCTCCTACGCAGCTGTGCTGCTTCGGAGGACCGACACCAGACCCGCTGAAGCCTTGGCGTAGGCCGAAGTGGGCACCGGTTCGGCGCAGAAAATGCGACAAAACTAGGGAATCTAGAGCATGTCCCGATTCTACTTGATCGGGACATGCTCTAGTGGCCTCAGGATCGCGACCGCTCCATGAAGGCAGTAGAGATTCTAATGCCGCAGGATCTTGCCCACGAACTCGCGGGCGCGGTCGGTTTGCGGGCTGTCGAAGATCTGCTTCGGCGGGCCCTCCTCCACCACCAGGCCCTTGTCCATCATCACCACCTTGGAGGCGACCTCGCGCACGAAGGCCATCTCGTGGCTGACGATGAGCATGGTCATGCCTTCGGCCGCCAGGCCGCGGATGGTATCGAGCACCTCGTTCACGAGTTCGGGATCGAGCGCCGAAGTCACTTCGTCGAGGAGCAGGATCTCCGGCCTCAGCGCCAGCGCCCGGGCGATGGCGACCCGCTGCTGCTGGCCGCCGGAAAGCTCGTCGGGATAGGCGTGATGCTTCTCGGCGAGGCCGACCTTAGCCAGCAGGCGTTCGGCCTCCGCCTCCACCTCGCGCCGCGCGCGTCCCTTGATCTTGACCGGCGCGATGGTGACGTTGCGCAGCACGTCCATGTTCTGGAACAGGTTGTATTGCTGGAACACGATGGCCATGCGGTCGCGCGCCGCCCTGACGCTCGCCGCCTTGCGATAGTCGACCGGCGTGCCGTCGATCAGGACCTGCCCGCCCGTCGGCGGCGTCAGGCCCATGAGTACCCGCAAGACCGTCGATTTGCCCGAGCCAGACGGACCGATGAGGGCGACGACCTCGCCCTTGCTCAGGCCCAGGTTGACGCCCTTGAGGACGCTAAGTTGGCCGTAGGCGCTGGTGAGATCTTTGACTTCGAGGTGATGCAAGGCGTCTCTCCAGCCATCCGCCGCAGCGGCTCAAGGGATAGGACATGGCGAAATAAAGCAACGCGATGGTGCCGAAGACGAGCACGCCTGAAAAGCCCTCGTTGTTCAGCTCCTTGCCGCGAAAGGTCAGCTCGAACACGCCGACCTGGGAGACCAATGCGGTATCCTTGATGAAGCCCACCATGAAGGCGACGGCAGGCGGCAAGATGACGGCCCAGGCCTGGGGCAGGATGACGCGCATCAGCGTCTGCCAGCGGCTGAAATTCATCGCGGTCGCCGCCTCGACCTGCTGGCGGGCCACGGAATCGAGCCCGCCGCGGATGATCTCCGCCGTATAGGCGATGGCATAGATGCAGATGGCGACGACGGCGATGGTGAAAAGCGAGGCGTCGGAAACGAACGCCTGGATGAAGAACAGCACCAGGTAGGTCACCACCAGGAACGGAATCCGCCGGAAGATCTCGACGTAGAGGATGGCAACAATCTTGAATGGCAGCGCCCAGATGCCCGGGCTCCGGCGCAGCAGCACCAGCAGGAAGGCGACGAGGAAGCCGGTCACGCAGCCGATCGCGGTCAGCGCCAGGGTCATGCCCATGGCCTGGAAGAGGAGGAGAAGATGCCCGCCGGAAAAGAAGCGCGGCACCTGATGAAGGATCTCGGTCAGCATCAGAAGATCTTGGCCTTGACGCGGAAGGCCCAGCGCCCGACCAGGGCCAGCGACAGGCTGGCGATCAGGGTCAGCACCACGTAGATCCCGGCCACGACCACGAACATCTCGATCCAGCGATAGTTCTCGGTCGAGATGTTGATCGCCTGGCCGGTCAGCTCGTTGACCCCGATGACCGCGCCGACGGAGGTCCCCATCACCAGGATGACGACGAAGAAGTTGGCCAGGGCCGGATAGATGGTCTTGGCGATATGGGGGACGATGACGAAACGGATCTGCTGCCAGAGGGACATGCCCAGCGTCTCCGCCGCCTCCATCTCGTGGCGGTGCACCGAGATGAAGCCGGCGCGCATGATCTCGGTCAGATAGGCGCCGGCGTTGAGGGTGAGCCCGATGAGCGTGCAGGTGAAGGGATCCCAGCGGATGCCGAAATCGGGCAGGCCGTAATAGAGGAAATAGATCTGAATCAGGGCCGGCGTGTTCGTGAAGAAGATCACGTAAGCGCCAGCGAAGCGGCGCAACACCGGCCCGCCGAAGGTCTTGAGCGAGGCGCCCAGAAGCCCGATGAGAGCCCCGCCCCAGAAGGTGAGAAGACCGAGCTCGAAGGTGACGATCGCGCCCTGGAGCAGACCCGGAAGCTGCTGCAGGGCGACGCCGAATTGAAAGGTGTAGTTCATCTCCGCTCGCGGGCCCGCAGTGCCCAGGACGATAAGAGCGGGCCACCCGTCATGGGCAGCCCGCTCTTCGCGCTCACGTCAGGCTTACCAGTAGGGGTTCGGCACGACCTTCACCAGCATCGGCGCGCCGTACCACTTCTCCCAGGTCTGGTTGATGAAGTCCGAGGAGTGCATGTCGTAGAGGGCGATGTTCAGCACATCGCGCAGCGGATAGTTGCCGCGCTGCACGCCGATGGCGTCGTAGGAGACGTTGATCGTCTCCGGCAGCACCTTCCAATGCACGTCGGGGTAGTTCTTGGTCTGGGCCATGAAGAAATCGATGTTCTCGACGATGGCGTCGGCCCGGCCCTGGGCGACGGTGCGGACCGTGTCGGCAATGGTGTCGGTCAGCGCCATCTTAGCGTTCGGCAGGTTCTGCTTGATCCAATCCACCGTCCAGTCGCCGCGGATGTCGGCCAGCGTGTATTTCGCGTCGTTGAAATCCTTCCAGCTGGTCACCGTGACTTTGTCGGTAGTCAGGACCGCCATCGCCTCGGTGTGGAGCGGCACGGTGTACTCGATGAGCTTCGCCCGCTCGACGGTGCGGGTCAGGGCGCCCAGCGAGATGTCGATCTTGTCGGCGACCAGGAAGGGCACGCGCTGCGGCGTCTCGGTGGGCACGAATTCGACCTTCACGCCGAGCGCCTCGCCGATCTTGTTGCCGACGTCGATGTCGAAGCCTTGCCAGTTGCCGTCGGAGCCGCGCGAACTCATGGGCGGGAAATTCGGATTGATGCCGATCCGGATCGTACCGTCCTTGATGATGTCGTCCAGCGATCTCGCTTGGGCCGACACCAACCCGAAGGTCAGCGCCGCCACCAGGGCGAGGCAAGACAAGGTAATTCGTTTCAGCATGAGGGTCCTCCCTGACCGGCGCGGCGGAGAGCGCGCCCTGATTGCCGCGTTGCGCGGGGCCGCCGCCTCGTCCCAGAGCAAGGCAACGCCCGCGGCCGCGATGTTCGCGCAGGTTTTGCGACGGAGTCAACAGTATACTCCATGTCTACAAAGCTTTGAGGCGCGCGGCAGAGACGAAAGCTGAGCCTGCGGCTCAATGCTCGGCCAGCTTGCGCGGCTTCGCCGTATGCAGCTCCAGGAGAGCCGCCGGCCGGTCGGACAGGTTGCGCTTGAAGTCGTCGATCAGAACCTGGGCATCGGCGCGGCCCGCCGCTTCCGCCTTGTCGGCGTCGCCGGCCGCTATCGCCGCCAGCATGTCGCGATGCGATTTGAGGCGGTTGTCGGGCAGGTGGTCGCCGAAATTGCGGGCATAGAGGCGGAGGATCCGCTGCCCCTGGTCGAGGAGCCCGCTCATCCAGCCGGCAAGGAAGGGATTGCCGCTCATCTCGGCGATACCGATGTGGAAATCCCGGTTGTGGCGGACCATGGCGCGCATGTCGCCGCTGTGCAGCGCGTTCTCGTGTTCATGCATGATCTTGCGCAGGCCCTCGATCCGGGCCGGAATCAGGTTCGCCGCCGCGAGCCGCGCGGTCAGGCGATAGAGCAGCTGCATGGCGTCGAAATAGGCCGGAAGTGCCGCGATGTCGAAGGGCGCCACGATCGAGGTCCGGTTGCGCAGGTTCTGGACCAACCCCTCGGCCGACAGGCGGATGAGCGCTTCGCGAACCGGGGAGCGTGACACGCCGAACTGCCGGCTCACCACGGTCTCGTCGAGCAAGGTGCCGGGCTTCAACTCGAGGTCGAGGATCTGGGCCTTCAGGCTGTCGTAGACATAGGCCGCCCCGGTGCCGCGCAGGCGCCGCCCGCGCGGGGGTGCCGCGCCCGGCTTGGCGCGGCCCTCCTTGCGCTCAGCGGGCTTCTTGGCCACGGCCGTGCTTCGCAAGATAGGCGCGCCAGGTCATGGCCCATCGCTTGGGATCGTCCAGCGGCCCGGCCTCGATCCGATGGATCGCCTGGGCATGGGGCGCCGTCTTCACCAGCTCCGGATCGGCGTAGGCCTCCTCGACGATCCGGGCGATCACCGCGACCCAACGGTCCAGGTCCTCCTTGGAATACATTTCGCCTGCCTCGGGCGTGAAGGGCTCCGGCACGATCCAGGGCTCATGGGACATCCAGTAGGGATCGATGCCGTAGTCCGCCATGCGGTTGGCGACATCGGCGGTGCCGACGCCGGTTTCCTCTTTCAGCTTGCCGAGACCCCAGCGGGTCATCTCCATGCGCCATTTGCGAACACCCGGATTGGAGCGTGTGAGACCGGGGATCGCACCGAGTTTCTTATCCATGTAGTTATTGGCCAGCACCGAAAGATCGGAGGCCTCGTTGATTCCCTCGGACCCCATGGCCCGGGCCCAGGCATAGGCCTTCATCACCTGCGGGACATTGCCCCAGTATTCGCGGATCTTGCCGGCGCTCTTCGGCCGGTCGCGGTCGAGGCGATAGCCGTCCGCGGTCTTGGCCACCACCGGAGTCGGCAGGAACGGCGCCAGCGCCCGGCTGCAGCCATAGGCACCGACGGCGGGGCCGCCGCCGCCCTTGGGCGCCCCGAAGGTCTTGTGCAGCATGTACATGCAGGCGTCGAAGCCGAGGTCGCGGGCGCGCAGCTTGCCCATCACGCCGTTGAAGTTGGCATGGTCGTAGAAGCAGAGCCCGCCCGCCTCGTGGACGATGCGCGTCCATTCCCGGATCTCGGGATTGTAGATTCCCATGTCGTCGGGATTGCCGATGAGCAAGGCGGCGGTGCGTGGCGATACCGCCGCCTTCAGGGCATCGAGGGATGGATAGCCGTTTTCCTCGAGTTGCAGGGTCACGACCTTGAATCCGGCCGCCGCAGCCGTCGCCGCATTGCAGGGATGGGCCTGGATCGAGGTGACGATCTCGTCGCGCTGGCCGAGCTCGCCGCGCGCCTGATGATAGGCGCGGGTGACGCAGCAGTTGGTGTACGCGGCGTCGGCGCCGCCGCCGGCCTGGAAGATGAACTGATCCATGCCCGAAAGCTCGCGCAGGATGAGATCGAAGGAATGGATGATCTCGAGAATCCCCTGGAGGGTTTCCTCCGGCTGAAGGGGATGCAGTGCTGCAAGATCGGGCCGCGCGGCCACCATCTCGCTGACCCGCGGATTGTACTTCATCGTGCAGGTGCCGAAGAGGCTGATCCCCATCATGCCCAGGGTCTCCTGGGAGAGATGGAGATAGTGTCGCTGCACTTCCGGTTCGGAGAGCTCGGGCAGGGCGGGTGCCTTGCGCCGGCGCATGGCGGTGGGAATCAGGCCCTTGGGTTCGCCCACGGCCTTGCGGATCTTGGGGTCGGCGGCGGCGAAGATCTGGCCGCGCCGGCCGGGATGGCCGAGTTCCATGACCACCGGCTCGCTCCAGACCGGCGCATGATACGGGGCGAGTTTTTCTTTCCCGCTCATTTGCTCACGATCTCCTTGAGGACCGCGGCCAGGCGATCGATGTCCTCGCGGCTGTGGGTTTCGGTGACGCAATAGAGCGCGCTTTGGCCGAACTCCGGAAACTCCCGGGAGATGTCCTTGCCGCCGAAGATGCGGTGCCGGCGCAGCGCCTTGTTGATCCGCGCCACCGACTTGCCGGTGCCGTCGAAATTGACCACGAACTCCTTGAAGAAGCCCTTCGGGAACTGGATCCGCACGCCCTTGATCCGGGCGAGCGCGCGGGCCGCGTAGTGGGCCTGCTGGAGGATCAAGCCGCCCACTTCCGCGAAGCCCTTCGGGCCCAGAAGCGACATGTAGACCGCGTTGGCGATGGCCCAGAGATAGACCGAATTGCCGGTCCAGTCCTTGCCCGCCTCGCGCATGCCATAGGAGGTCTGATGGGCGCTCGCGAGCGAGAAGCCGAACTCGCCCGCCTTGCTGGTCTCGGCGATGCTGACCAGAAAGCCGTTGTACTCGCGGACATATTTCTCCTCGTCGCGCGAGGCGATGTAGCCGCCGACGCCACCGCCGCAGTTCATATGCACGCCGAGCGGCTGGGTCGGCCCGACGGCGATATCGGCGCCGTACTCCGCCGGCGGCTTCAGCACGCCCAGCGAAATGGGATCGGCGCCGACGATGGTCTCGGCCCCCGCCGCCCGGGCGATGCGCGCAATCTCTGCGCCCTCGGCCTCGATCCCGCCGAGATAGCCGGGGGATTCAAAATAGACCGCCGCTGTGCGCACCGAGATCTTCGCCTTCAGCTCCGTGAGGTCGAGGCCGCCGGTCTTGCGGTCGTGGCCGATCTGGACCACTTCGATGTGTCGGGCCATTTCCCGAGGCTCGCAGTAGTTCCTGATGACGGACAGCCGTTCGGGATCGATCAGCCGCGGCAGGAGCACTTCACGCCGGCCGGTGAGGCGCGCGGCCATGCGGATCGCGTGGCCGATGGCGCAGCCCCAGCTGTAGACGGGAAGCTGCACCACATCCATGGCCAGAAGCTCGCCGAGCTGGCTCGCGTATTCGAACCAGGCCTGGTTGCGGCCATGGTCCGACTGAGCAGAACCCCAGACGGGGGTGAGGAACTCCGCGCGGCCGACGATCTCATCCACCACCGCCGGCACGTGATGCTGCCAGCAGCCGGCGCCGAGGAAATTCAGGTTCTCTTCGCAGTTCTCATTCTTGGCCAGAAGGTCGACCAGATGGCGCTTCAGCTCGGCTTCCGAGTTCAGCTGCCGGGGCAGACGCAAGGGGCGCTTGAGGCGATGGCTCGAGGGAATCTGCTCGAACAGCTCTTCCACGCTCCGCGCGCCGATCTCCTTCAGCATCGCCTGCTTGATGTCGGCGATGGAATTCGCCATCCACGGATGGGCCGAAGGCTCGTTCTGCCGCATGGGTTGGCAACCTCCCTGGCTGGACCCGCGCTCTTGGCAAGGCGGGCCTCACACGCATACACGGCGTATTCTTGCATCGCGCAGCCGTGCTTTCAATCGCCGGCCTTCGATCCGCCTCGATCAACAGGCGACGCGCATGAGCGTGCTGCGGCTGGGACCGATCCTGACGCGCATGAAGCCCGCCAGAAGCCGGTCGGTCGCGGGATCGCCGGTATCCGCCAGCAGACGATTACCGGCAAGGGCCAGGAGCTTGGCCTGGCTCGCCAGCACGACGATGTTGTCTCGCCCGACCTCGCGAATGATCGACGGGCCGATCTGCTGGTTGCCGCGCCCGAAGATATGGCCCTGGCCACCGACGACACTCACGATGATCTGAGTTCGCCGGCCACGCAGCAGCGGGGCGAGTTTTTCTTCCGTAAGATCCCGGCCCGCCAGTTCGCGGTCGAGGACCGCGTCGACGCCCAGCAGCGTGCCATCGAGAGCCAGATGCTTGAGAATCCGCTTGGTCGTGCTGCCAGGACCCAGGATGTAAAGAACGCCCTTCTGCATTTCCGCCGCGATTTCCGCCGCGAGCGCTTCCAGCGCCGCATCTTCCGGCAAGCCCCCCGCCTTGGGGCCCTGAACCAGGCTGCGCTCGAAGGGTATGCGCGCATAGCCGTAGAGGCGTGCCGAAAGGCCCCCGGCGCGGACGGCATCCTCGTCCACGTCCATCACCTCGCCCTCGCGCCAGGCGATCTTGTTTGCGTCTTCTTGGGCGACGAGGGCGGCGAGCTGACCGGCCGCTTCTGGGGTGACGGCGAAGACGGCGGAGTGCATCTTGACGCCGCAGGGGATGCCAAGGATCGGCACCGCATCGCCCACCGCCGCGAGGATGTCCCGCGCCGTTCCATCGCCGCCGGCAAACAGGATCAGCGCGACGCCGAGCGACTTCATCTCTCGCGCCGCTTCGCGGGTATCGGCGGCGGTGGTGATGGGACCCGGCTTCCACGCGATGAGACGGTGCGCAACGCCCGCGGCTTCGGCGACCGCTTCGCCCATGACGCCAGCAATGGTAAGAAGTTCGACGGAGGGGGTCGACCCGACCAGCCTACGCAGCGCCCGCGCGGCGCGGCCCTCGGCTTTGGGTTCGGCCCCCAAGGCCCGGGCGCGGGCCAGCACTCCGGCGCCGTCGGTGCCCTTGAGGGCGACGGCGCCGCCCATGCCCGCGATGGGGTTGACGATGAAACCGATCCTGCGAGAGGAAGCCGCCATGTCCGGTTCGCGCATGTTGCGGCGAAAGCGGATTCACCTTAGTTGTGCCGAGCGATGCCGGCAACGGCGCCCGTACCGACTTTCGCAGAAAGTCGGTACATCGTTCTAAGTTTTAGTATCGGATTCACGCAGAAATTCGCAACTATGGCCGAGTTGCGAATTTCTGCGATCCGATACCCGAGGACTTCAATGACCGGTCATCCGCCATTCCCCGAGAGATGCGAACTGGCACCCGGGCTGGAGATCAGCCGCATCGTGACCGGCCTGTGGCAGGTCGCCGACATGGAGCGGGGCGGCCAGGCCCTCGATCCCGACCGCGCGGCGGCGGCCATGGCCGACTATGCCCGGGCCGGGTTCGACAGCTTCGACATGGCGGACCATTACGGCAGCGCCGAACTCATCACCGGCCGGTTCCTGGCGCTCGCCAAACGCGGCGAGGTGGTGACCCCGAGTGGCGCCAGTCCGACGGCTTTCACGAAATGGTGCCCCGAGCCGGGGCCGATGTCGGCCGAGATCGTCCGCGCCGGGATTGAGCGAAGCCTCGATCGCATGCAGACCGGCTGCATCGATCTCCTCCAGTTCCATTGGTGGATGTTCGAGCATCCAGCCTACCTCGACGCCATGGCGGGGCTTGCCCGGCTCAAGTCCGAGGGCCGGATCCGCTATATCGGTCTGACCAATTTCAACACCGACCATCTGCGCCTGCTGGCGAAGCACGGGATTCCCATTGCCTCCAACCAGGTTTCGTTCTCCCTCCTCGACCGGCGCGCGGCAGGGGCCATGACGGCCTTCTGTCTCGAAGCGGAGATCAAGCTCCTGGCCTACGGGACGCTGGGCGGCGGATTCCTGTCCGAACGCTGGCTCGGCCTGCCCGAACCGTCGTCGCCGGACATCGCCGACTGGAGCAAGATGAAATACAAGCGCTTCATCGCGGCCATCGGCGGGTGGGAAGCGCTCCAGGCCATCCTCGCCGCGGCGTCGCGCGTGGCACGCAAGCATGGCGTCTCGATCGCGAATGTAGCCACGCGCTGGGTCCTTGAGCAGCCGGCGGTCGCCGCGGTGATCGTCGGCGCCAGGTTGGGCGAAAGGGAGCATCGGCAAGACAACTTGAGGGTCTTCTCCTTCGCCCTCGATGAGGATGACAAGGCCGAGATCGAGTCCGCCTTCGCCCGCAGCCAGGCGATCCCCGGCGATTGCGGCGACGAGTACCGCAAGCCGCCCTATCTCACTGCCTCGGGGGATCTGAGCCACCATCTGGCCAGGTTTCCCAGCATCTATACGGCCGCGCCCGTTCCGGGCCGGCCGGGCCGGCAGCGGGTCGACAGCGGCAGCGTCTGGGAGCCCATTGCCGGCTACAGCCGGGCGGTCAGGATCGGCAGGCGCATCCTGGTCAGCGGCACCACCGCGACCCATGGCAGCGGCGAGATGGTCTGCCCGGGCGATGCCGCCGCCCAGACGGTCTATGTGCTGGATAAGATCGCTGCCAGCCTGGCGGCTTTCGGGGCAAGCCTCGAGGACGTGACCCGCACCCGGATCTATCTCAAAGATGGCTCACAATGGGAGCCAGTTTCCCGGGTCCATGGCCGCTATCTCGGTCATGTGCGGCCGGCCAACACGCTGATCGAATCATCCGGCCTGATCGGCGGCTACGAAGTCGAGATCGAGGCCGAAGCCGAGATCGAAGACTCCGCCAGAGACTGATCGCCCAGTCTCATTCGATCACGCCGTCGGCTCAGGCTTGGCCAGACGACGCAGGCGCTGTTCGCGGTAGGTGATGTAGAGGCCGCTCGCCACGATGATGGACGCGCCGAGCCAGGTCCAACGGTCGGGGAATTCGCTGAACACCAGGAAGCCCAGCAAGGTCGATCCCACCAGTTCGGCATATCCGATGGGCGCAATGATCGAGGCCCGGCTCCACTGATAGGCCTTGATCACGAAGTAGTGGCCGAGCAGGCCCCAGAGCCCAAGGCTGAAGAACAATGCCAGGTCGAACAGGCTGGCGGGCAGTTTCACGCTGGCGAAGGGAAGAGTAAGCAGGGCGAGCAAGAGGCCGCCCATCCCGGCCAGGGTGATGGACGTCTGGGCCGGATCCTGGCTGCCGATCTTGCGCGAGAGAACCTGGTAGATGGCATAGCAAAGCGCGTCCAGCAGGACCAGCACGGCACCCCAGTGGGCCACATTTGCGCCAGGCCGGATAATGATGAGGGCGCCGGCGAAGCCGACGGCCACCGCCGTCCAGCGTCGCAGGCCGACCCGCTCGCCCAGCATGGGAACCGACAGTGCCGTGACGATGATCGGACCGACGAAGGTAATGGCCGTAGAGGTCGGCAGATCGACCGTCAGGAGTCCCAGGAAATAGCAGGCCGAGGCGCCGAACAGCAGCAGCGCTCGCAAGACCTGGACCTTCGGCCGGGCGCTGCGGAACAGGGCCCGGCCATGCCAGGGCAGGAATGCGATCAGGCAGTAGACGACGTGGCCGAGATAGCGGGCGACGAAGAGTTCCGGCATGGGGTAGCGCTGGCCGAGATATTTCACCGTCGCGTTCAAGATGGGAAAGATCGCGGCGGCAATGCACATATAGAGAACGCCTCGGGTGACCGAGTCGCCGCCGTAGCGCAACGGCGGGGCCTGCGTCGAATTGTTGTCGGTCATGGGCGAAGGAGGGTTCGGTCCTGTCTCGGCCGCGCAGCGGTACGTCGGCGCGAGGCTGTCACCTGGGATCGATGCCGGTCAACCGCGAAGTGGCCCGTGATTTGAACCCACTTGCCCCGATGGGCGGCGAGATCATCGAACTGCTTCGCCGAGGGCGAGAACGCGAGGCCCGAAAACACCGCATTGGCATTGGCGTTCTCAACTTCCAGAAAGCAGATGCCTTTCGTTGACGCGTAGACTTCGGCGACCAAGCTCTCCACGGTCGCTCCTTGGCCCGCGGCGCAGCGGCGTCCGTATCGGGAATGGCAGGTAGTCGATCGGCGCACGCAGCCGCGGAGCCGGCGCCGCCGAAAACGACATTGCCGCAATCGCGAAAGTTCGCTTCATCCCTCCCGCCCGGCACTGCGCCCCAGGCTTGCGGCCAATTCAACGCTGGTCATTGGCCGTACTTCGCGAGCAGGTTTACCAATGAGCCCGCCGCGTTCGATAAATCTCGCGAGGGATGCGAGGCGCAGTAGTTGTCGATGTATCCGTACAGTCCGGCGCCGTCCACGGTTATTCCGAGCCTTTGGCCGCTGGACCAATTGACCCCTGACAGGAAGCCACCTACCCAATATTCATCGGCGATGCTTTGGGGGTTGCCGGCCTTCCGATCAACGGTCCATGCGCCGCAGCTGATGCTGCCCAGAGTGTAGATCGTGACCTCACTGGAGACAGGGCCGGGGGCGAGCCCCATGGCCAATGCCGTGAACGCAACCGCCAAAGCGCGCTTCATTGTAGATTCCTTCCCTCAAGGGCCGGCATCGGAGGGTCGGCCGGGCGTCGCATTCAGCCTGCCATAACCCCTGGCCGAACGCATCTGGGGCATGGTCGGCGGGGATCGTAACCGACCCTCTGATGCAGTCGGATCGCACACTAGCCCACTGCCCGCCGCCGGCATGGCTGGACTTCGCCGCCTCGGGTTGGGTACTATATTGGGACTATGCTTCACGGTTCGCGCGTGGGGGCGCAGCCGGGAAGATCCAAAAACAGGACTGACGTCGGGGCGCGATCGGCCAGGCCGCTCCAGGAACGGTCAGCCATGAGCGGGGAATGGCTTTTGCAGACAATCTTCTTGCACGCGGCGGCTGTTGCCTCAGCTTCGCCGAGGGCGGTAGACTTCCAACAAATGGAACCGATGGGAGGCGTAAATGATTGACAATACTTTCGAACGCAAGCGGCTGCTCGCTCAGCTGCGCGAGGAGAAGATCGCCCGACGCAAGCTGCTGAAGGCATTCGGCAGCGCTGGCTTGGCCGCCGCCGCCCTTCCCCTGCTGGGGCGCGGCGCTTTGGCCGACGAGGCCGGCAAGCAGAGCGGGCCAGGCGGACTTCCTCTGGCGCGACCGGACAAGCCGGTGACGCTGCCCCTCTATGAGGACCCGATCAAGAGCGGCTTGGCGCCGGAAACCGGCGGCACCTTCAAGGTCTTCAACTATCAGGACTATATCGACAAGGACCTGCTGACGAACTTCGGCAAGCTCTACAACGTGGAGGTCGAGCTGACGACCTTCGACAGCATGGACCAATGCATCACCCGGCTTGCCACCCATGGCGTGGCGCCCGATGTGTCCGACATAACCCCGGACCGCCTGGACCAGGCCGTCGCCGGCAAGCTGATCAAGCCGATCAACAAGGACTACATTCCGAATCTGCAGGCCAATGTGTGGCCCTCGCTGCATAGCCCGTTCTACGACGTGGGCTCCCAGTACGGCGTGCCCTATACCATTTACAAGACGGGTATCGGCTGGCGCGACGACAAGATCTCCGAGGACATCCCCAATCTTGCGAATCCCTGGTCGATCTTCTGGAATTCCCAGAAGTATACAGGCTATGTCGGCGTGCTGGACGACGCACGCGAATCGCTCACGATGGCGATGTGCTATCGCGGTCAGTATGACATCAACACCGAGGATCCGGCGCAAATCGAGGCGGCGCTCAACGACCTGAAAGCGCTGATCCCGATCTGCAATCCGAAGATCAACATCACAGAATATCAGACCCTGCCCCAGGGCAATTCCTGGCTGCATCAGTCCTGGTCCGGCGATCTGCTGGGCGCCTACGTCTTCTATCTCCCCAAGGGCGACGACGGTTCGCATCTGCGGTTCTGGGGCGCGCCCAAGGGAAAGGGGCCGATCCAGAACGATACCTTCGCCATCTGCTCGACCACGACCAAGCCCGTGCTGGCCCATCTGTTCCTCAACTACATTCTGGACAAGGACGTGGCCTACGGGAACTTCATCAACTTCACGGGCTACCAGCCGCCGCAGGTGTCCATCACCGCCGACTCGCTGCTGGAGAAGAAGGTCATCCCGAACAACCTGAAGAACGTGATCCTGACCTCCGACGATGCCGGGGTCGGCTCGATGCAGGAAATGACCCTGACTCCCAAGGGCCAGGCGCTGTGGCAGAGCGCCTACGCACGCTTCAATTCGGGCACCTGAGACCGGGGAGGCAACCCGTCCATGTATCCGAAGTGGCTCTGGCCCGTATTCGCCATCCCCGGCGTCGTATGGCTCCTGTTACTGTTCCTGGTGCCGTTCTACGCCGTCATCGGGGTGGCGTTCGGCGGGGTCGACCCGATCTTCCAGAGCCCCGTCCCGGCCTGGAATCCGCTGCAGTGGAATTTCGATTCCGCCCTCAACACGCTGCAGGGATTCCTGCCGGGCCGCGAGTATTGGCAGGTCTTCCTCAGGACCACCGAGTACGTCGCGATATCCCTCGTCTCCTGCCTGCTCATCGGCTATCCGGTCGCCTATTACATCTCCCGTCATGCCAAGCGGACCAAGGGCATCCTGCTGGTCCTGCTGATCCTGCCCTTCTGGGTCAGCTACCTGATGCGCATGCTGGCCTGGGTCAATTTGTTCTCGCCCGACGGCTACGTCGATAAGTTCCTCATCTGGTCGGGCATCGCCCCGCAGCCGCCCGATTGGCTGAACGGCAATCCGGTGTCGGTGATCCTCGGCCTTATCTACGGCTATATCCCCTATCTGATCCTGCCGCTGCTGTCGGCCCTCGACCGCATCGACAAGAGCCTGCTCGAAGCGGCGCGCGACCTCGGGGCCAGCCCGTCGCGGGCCTTCTTCCACGTCACCCTGCCGCTCTCGAAGACGGGGATCCTCGGCGCCAGCGTCATCATCGCGCTGCCCATGTACGGCGACTACTACACGCCCAACATCATCTCTGGCTCGCCCAGGACCAGCATGCTGGGCAACCAGATCGACATCTTCTTCCACGGCGGGCCGCAGCCCTCGGTCGGCGCCGCGCTTACCCTGTTCCTGTCGGTCTTCCTCGGCGTGCTGATGATCTATTACATGGTCACCATCGCCAAGGCCCAGAAGGAGATTCCGTCGTGACCGCCATCGCCGTAGGGCCGGGTCCCGCCCAGCGTTCGGCTCTGGCCCGGGCGCGCGCCTGGATCGCCAATCCCTGGGGCCGGGCCCGGTTCCTGGTGATCATCAGCTGGGCTTATGCCATCAGCTCGATCCTGCCGGTCATCATCGCCATCCAGTTCTCGTTCAATTCGGGGCGTTCGGTTTCGGCCTGGCAAGGATTCTCGCTGACGCGATGGTACTGGGGCGATCCGACCAATTCGGTCTGGCACGACCCGACATTGCAGAGCGCGCTCTTCCAAAGCCTGAAGCTCGCCGGCCTGGACATGGCGATCGCCACGCCGCTCGGCGTGATGCTGGCCCTCGGGCTCGCCCGCTGGCGCGGCTACGGCTCCGGCGCCTCGAACTTCCTGATGCTGTTTCCCCTGGTGACGCCTGAGATCGTCATGGGCGTCTCGCTCTATCTCGTGTTTCTCTACCTCTTCACCTTCATTCACCCGAGCACGGCCGCCCAGGTCCTGGGCCATGTGACCTTCTCGCTCTCCTACGTGGTGGTGATCATCCGCGGACGGCTTTTCTCCATCGGCCGGCAGTATGAGGAGGCCGCCGCGGATCTGGGGGCGACACCCTGGGAGACGCTTCGCCTGGTGCTCTTGCCGTTGCTGATGCCGGCGATCTTTTCCAGCCTGATGATCGTCTTCGCGATCTCGATCGACGACTTCGTCATCAGCCAGTGGCTCTCCTGCGGCGGCGCCTGCGACACGATCCCGATCCGCATCTACAGCGCCACCCGCGGTGCGCCGCTGCCGTCGGTCAACGCGCTGGCCGCGATCATGGTCTATTTCACTCTCGCCGCGCTGGTATCCGCCTATTTTCTGTTCCGGTACCTGACGCGGGGCGAACGGCCGGCGGCCGGGCATGGCGGCGCCACCTCGATGGTCGGCGACATGGGCGCTTTCTAGTGCCGATGATAGGTCGGACCAGTCTTGCAATTGGGATGAGCTTTTCAGGATAGGCGAGGATGGTTACGAGAGCGAACGGCGACGTCGAGCTGCAAGAGCTGGTCAAGGCCTATGGTCCGGTCAGGGCCGTGGATAACATCAACCTGCATATCCCGGCCGGCGAGTTCTTCTCGCTGCTCGGCTCGTCGGGCTGCGGCAAGACCACGACGCTGCGCATGATCGCCGGCTTCGAAAAGCCCACCCACGGCAAGATCCTGCTGGACGGCGTCGACATGACCGAGACGCCGCCCCATAAGCGGCATGTCAACACGGTGTTTCAGAGCTACGCCCTGTTTCCTCATCTTCACGTCTTCGACAACGTGGCTTTCGGCCTCAGGCGCGCGAAGGTGGAGGAGAGCGAGGTCAAGCGCCGGGTGGCCGAGGCTCTCGAGTTGGTCCAGCTCACCGGCTTCGAGAAGCGCAAGCCGGTGCAGATGTCGGGCGGCCAGCAGCAACGCGTGGCGCTCGCCCGCGCCCTGGTGCTGAAGCCGGCGGTGCTGCTCCTCGACGAGCCCCTTGGTGCCCTCGACGCTAAGCTGCGCAAGCAGCTTCAGATCGAGCTGAAGACCCTGCAGGAGCAGGTGGGCATCACCTTCATCTATGTGACCCATGACCAGGAAGAAGCGCTCACCATGAGCGACCGGATCGCGGTCATGTCCCACGGCAAGGTCGAGCAGGTAGCGCCGCCCCAGCAAATGTACGAAGAACCGGCGACCGTATTCGTCGCCGACTTCCTCGGCGTTTCCAACCTGATGCCGGCCGAGGCCCGGGGCGATGACGGGCGCGGCCGTTGCCGGGTCAAGCTCGACAGCTTCGATCTTCTCGCCGGGCGCGGTAACAGCAGCGCTTCCGGCGCCACCAAGGTCACGATCCGGCCGGAGCGGGTCCGCCTCGAAGCCCACGGCTCGACCGGGGAGAACCGGATCCCCGCCATGGTGGAGCGCTGGGTCTATCTCGGCAATTCGGTCCAGCTCATCGTCCGCCTGGCGACGGGCCAGGTCATCCAGGTGCTGATCCAGAATTCCGGCGACGAGATTCCTTTCGTCCAGGGCACGCCAGTCCAGGCCTATTTCCCCGCCGAGGCGCTGCGCGTGCTGATCGACACGGATGCCGGCGCTCCGCCGGCCAAGGAGCCGACGGCCAAGGGTGCCGCAGCCTAAGCGGCGAGCAGGCGACCCACGGTCGTGCCGAGTTCCGCCGGGTTGGGCGCCACGGTAACGCCGGCCTCCTGGAGGATCTCGACCTTCTCGTCCGCGCTCTCCCCGAAGGCCGAGATGATGGCGCCGGCATGGCCCATGCGCCGACCCTTGGGCGCGGTCAGGCCGGCGATATAGGCAGCGACCGGCTTGGTCATGTTCTCGCGCACGAAGCTCGCCGCCTCCGCCTCCTGCGGTCCGCCGATCTCCCCGATCATCAGCACGACTTTGGTCTCCGGATCGGTCTCGAACAGCGCGAGCGCATCCTTGAACGAGCTGCCGTTGATCGGATCGCCGCCGATGCCGATACTGGTCGAGACGCCGACCCCGAGCGCCTTCAGCTGCGCCGCGGCTTCATAGCCCAGCGTGCCCGACCGGCCGACGATGCCGACGGGACCGGGGATATAGATGTGACCCGGCATGATGCCCATCATGGCCTTGCCCGGGCTGATCACCCCGGCGCAGTTCGGTCCCACCAGGCGCATGCGCTTATGCTCCTTGTAGCGGCGCATGTAGCGCTTCACATGGATCATGTCCTGGGCCGGGATGCCGTCGGTGATGGCGACGCAGAGCTTGATGCCGGCGTCGGCGGCTTCCATGAGGGAATCGGCGGCAAAAGGCGGCGGCACGAAGACGATGCTGGCAGTCGCACCCGTCGCCTTCACGGCGTCCCGGACCGAATTGAAGACCGGCAGCCCAAGATGAGTCGTGCCGCCCTTGCCCGGGGTGACGCCGCCCACGACGCGGGTGCCGTACTGGATCATTTCCTGGGCGTGGAAGCTGCCGATCTTGCCGGTGATGCCCTGGACGATCACCCGGGTCGTCTGGTCGAGAAGGATGCTCATGCCGCGGCTCCCTGGGTCGCGGCGATGCGATATCGGCGCCAGGCCTCGACCACCTTGTCGGCGGCATCGGAGAGATGCTCGGCCGAGATCACCGGAAACCCGCTATCGCCGAGGATGCGCCGGCCTTCGTCGACATGGGTCCCGGCCAGGCGGACCACCAGAGGTACGCGCATCTCGATCTTCTGCAAGGCCTGGACGATGCCCTTGGCGACCCAGTCGCACCGGTTGATGCCGGCGAAGATGTTGACCAGGATCGCCTCCACATGGGGATCGGAGAGGACCAGAGCGAAGGCCTTGGCCACTCGCTCCGGCGTCGCCCCGCCGCCAATGTCGAGGAAATTGGCGGGTTCGCCCCCGGCATGCTTGATCATGTCCATGGTGGCCATGGCGAGCCCGGCGCCGTTGATGATGCAGCCGATGTTGCCGTCGAGGCCGACATAGCTGAGGCCCCGGTCCGTGGCCCTGGTCTCGCGCGGATCCTCCTGGGACTTGTCGCGCAGCTCGGAGATCCGCGGCCGGCGGAAGAGGGCGTTGTCGTCGAAGCTCATCTTGGCGTCGAGGGCGAGGAGCGACCCGTCGGTGGTGGTCACCAGCGGGTTGATCTCCACCATGGTGGCGTCGAGATGGCGGAAGGCGCGATAGCAGCCCATGATCGTCTCCACCATCTGGGCGACATGGGCGGCATCGAGACCGAGGCCGAAGGCGACTTCTCGCGCCTGGAAGGGCTTCATCCCCGCGCCGGGATCGACGGCGAGCCGGATGAGGGAACCGGGATGATCGTGGCTGATCTCCTCGATCTCCATGCCGCCGGCTGAAGAGGCGACGACCATCACCCGCTCGCTTTGCCGGTCGAGGACCAGGCCGAGATAGAATTCCCTGGCGACCTCGGTCGCCGCCTCGATGTAGAGGCGGTTCACCAGCTTGCCCCTCGGGCCGGTCTGGGCCGTGACAAGGCGATGCCCCAGCATCGCTTCCGCCGCCGCGGTCACTTCTTCCTCACTCCGGCAGAGTTTCACGCCGCCGGCCTTGCCGCGCCCGCCGGCGTGGATCTGGGCCTTCACGACCCAGCGGTCACCTCCGATCTCGTGACACCGGTAGGCGGCTTGCTCAGGGCCGTAGGCAAGCCCACCCCGGGGAATCGGCACGCCGAACCCGGCCAGGAGCTCCTTGGCCTGATACTCGTGAATGTCCATGTCGGTCCCGTCCTATCTCTGCGGCCGGCGCCGGTTCAGCCGACGGCCGCACGCTTCGGCGCCGGCATCGCCGCCGGCTTGGCCGCAGTCCAGAACTCCTGGGCTGCGGCGACACCGCTGCCCAGCGTCACCGGAACGCCGATGTCGCTGAGAGCAAGCTCGGTGCCGGCGAGCGCGCCCAACAGCATGACCTCGTTCAGGCTGCCCAGATGGCCGATGCGAAAGGCCCGCCCCGCCAGCTTGGAAAGCCCGACGCCGAGCGACAGCTCGTAGCGCTCATAGGCCCGGCGCACGACCGCGTTGGCGTCGTGGCCTTCGGGCACATAGATCGCGCTCACCGTGTCCGAGTACCAGCGCGGATGGCGCGCCACGAGCTGGAAACCCCAGGCCGCCGTAGCGCGGCGCACGCCCTCGGCCAGGCGCCGATGACGGGCGAAGACCTGGTCCAGGCCTTCGCCCAGCAACAGATCGATCGAGGCACGCAGGCCCCGCATGAGGGTTGTCGCCGGCGTGTAAGGGAAATAGCCGTCCTTGTTGGCCCGGGCCATGTCGGCGAAGTCGAAGTAGCAATGGTGAAGCCTAGCGCCGCTTGCCGCCTGAAGCGCCTTCGGACTGACGGCGATGACGGCGAGGCCGGCGGGCAGCATGAGGCCCTTCTGGGATCCGGTGATGGCGAGGTCGACACCCCATTCGTCCATGCGGAAATCGACGCTGGCGATGGAGCTGACGCCATCGACATAGAGCAGCGCCGGATGGCCGGCGGCATCGAGCGCATGGCGGACCGCGGCCACGTCGCTGGCCACCCCCGTCGCGGTCTCATTGTGACAGACCAGGACCGCCTTGATGCGATGCTGCTTGTCGGCCTTCAGGCGCTCGGCATAGGTCTCGACCGGCACGCCCTCGCCCCATTCAGCATCGATGGCATCGACTTCGAGCCCGAGGCGCCGACACATCTCGATCCAGAGATGGGAGAACTGGCCGAAGCGCGAAGCCAACACACGGTCGCCGGGGGAAAGCGTGTTGGTCAGCGCCGCCTCCCAGCCGCCGGTGCCGGAGCTGGGGAAGATGAAGACCTGGCCAGTGTCGGTCTTGAAGATCTTCTTCAGGTCGCGGAACAGCCCAAGCGTGAACTGGGGAAAATCCGGCGCCCGCTGGTCCTCGAGCGGAATATCCATGGCCGCGCGCACCGCCTGGGGGATGTTCGTCGGCCCGGGGATGAACAGGGCGTTGCGTCCTGACATGGCTGGTCCTCGCGGTTTCAAGGGAGCGGGATGGGTCGGAACGTCCCTCCTCAGAGGGTGTCGTAGCATTCGGCCTCGACGCGGCGCATCGCCAGGGCGAAATCCTGGTCAATGGGCTCGTTCGTCGGAGCCGGACGGCCGGGTCGCAAATCGGCCCCGCCTAGGTCCTCGGCCTTGGCGTGATGCGGTGGTTGCATGTCCACGCCAGCGCTGCCAAAGGCAGCCACTCTCTGCGCCTGCATCGTCTTCTCCATCATGTGCCGGGCTGTGCCAGGACCAGCCTTGAGGCCGGGCCATGAGCTTGACCATAGAACAGAAAGCCATATTCTCCGTCCACGGCACAAATTCTCATGTTGAGGCCCCAGTTTTTCTCATGGCAGGACTCCGCAGCCGCTTGCCGCCGGCCAACAGCCTGGTGGCATTCGAGGCCGCCGCCCGGCATCTGAACTTCACCCGGGCCGCGGGCGAGCTCGGCGTCACCCAGGCCGCAGTCAGCCGGCAGATCCAGATTCTGGAGGAGCATCTGGGTCACAGTCTGTTTCAGCGGACATCCCGCGGGTTGAGGCTGACGGCCAACGGCAACCGGCTGCACAAGGCGGTGACCATGGGCCTCGAGCATATCGCCGGGGTCACGGCGGAGATCCGGCGGGTCGGCCCGAAGGCCGACCTCACGATCTCCACCAGCGTCACCTTCGCCTCCTATTGGTTGATGTCCCGCATCGCCAAGTTCCGCGCCCTCCAGCCCCAGATCGAACTGAAGCTCGTGGCCGCGGCACCGGTGGGCGATCTGGCTTCGGCCGGCATCGACCTTGCGGTGCGCTACGGCTCGGGACGCTGGCCCGGGGTCGAATCCTTGCATCTCATGGACAATGAGGTCTTCCCCGTCTGTGCCCCCAGCTACCGCCTGGCCGGCCATTCCCCGAAGACGCCCAAGGACCTGCTGGGCGAAGTTCTGCTGCATCTGACCGAATACGACCGCAACTGGGTTACATGGGAAGCCTGGCTCAAATCCTTCGCCGTGGAGGCCCGCCCGCACCGTAGAGGCCTCACCTTCGACAACTATCTGGTGCTGATCCAGGCGGCCCTCGACGGCCAAGGCATCGCGCTCGGCGGCGGGCGGCTGGCCGAAGACTTCATTGCCCGAGGCACTCTCATCCGGCCGATCGCGGCAAGCCTGGGCTCGAAGCGCGGCTTCTATCTGCTATGGCCTAACGACCAAGCCTTGGGCCCATCGGCTGAAGCCTTCCGCGATTGGATCGTCCACGAGGCGAAGGGCAGCCGCGCCGTGTTCAAGAAAGATCCATCGGCCTGAACTTCGCCACGCCACCTTCGGGCCTTCGTTTCACAATTTGAGCATTACCTGACTGTTTATTGAGCAGGTGCTGACTCCCGTTAGCCGCGAAGGGGCGCGAATTCGGCCATGGGCTGACTTGGCATATCGCTTGCTCTATCATGGCGAAGGATCAGGACCATTGCCCGCAACCGGCCATGAACGACGCCCCGGAGAATTGCATCGCAGCGTCGGCGGCCTTCGACGAGATGTTGGAGATCGACGATGGCGAAGGCAACTATGCCGGCCTGCGCCGGTGGCTCCGCGACATGGCGCCGGCGACGCTCGCCAAGCGCCGGCAGGAAGCTGAACTTCTGTTCCGGCGCATCGGCGTCACCTTCTCGGTCTACGCCGGGGGCAACAATCCTGAACGCCTGATCCCCTTCGATATCATCCCCAGAATCATCGGCGGGGCGGAATGGGCCTTCCTCGCCCGCGGCCTCACCCAGCGCGTGCGGGCGCTCAACGCCTTCCTGGCCGACGTCTATCACGGCCGCGAATTCTTGCGCGCCGGGCTGATCCCCGAGCGCCTCGTGATGCTGAACGAGGGCTTCCGGCCCGAGATGCAGAACATGGACCCGCCGGCCGGCGCCTATGTCCATGTCGCCGGGATCGACATCGTGCGCACCGGGCCAGAGGATTTCTATGTCCTGGAGGACAACTGCCGCACCCCCTCGGGCGTCTCCTACATGCTGGAGAACCGGGAGGCCATGATGCGGCTTTTTCCCGATCTCCTCGCCGGACACCGGATCGCCCCCGTGGGGCACTATCCCGAGGAGCTGCGGGAGACGCTGAGGTCCGTGGCGCCGCCAGGCTGCGTGGGCGAGCCGACGATCGTGCTGCTGACCGCTGGTTCCAACAACAGCGCCTACTACGAGCATTCCTTCCTGGCCGACGAGATGGGCATCGAGCTGGTGGAGGGGGTCGACCTGCTGGTCGACGACAACATCGTCTATATGCGCACGACCCAGGGCCTGCGGCGGGTCGATGTGATCTACCGGCGCATCGACGACGATTTCCTCGATCCCCTCGCCTTCCGGCCCGATTCGCTCCTCGGCACGCCAGGCCTTATCAATGCCTACCGGGCCGGCAAGGTGACGATCGCCAATGCGCTCGGCACCGGCGTGGTCGACGACAAGGCGATCTATCCCTATGTGCCGGCCATGATCCGCTTCTTCCTCGGCGAGGAGCCGATCATCAACAATGTTCCGACCTTCTGCTGTGCCGAGCCCAAGGAACTTTCCCATGTGCTGGCGAACCTCAGCGAGCTCGTGGTCAAGGAGGCGCGGGGATCCGGCGGCTACGGCATGCTGGTCGGCCCCACGGCCACGGCCGAGGAACGGACGCGCTTCGCGGCCAAGCTGAAGGCGCGCCCAGAGGACTATATCGCCCAGCCGACCCTGGCGCTTTCCACCTGCCCGACCTTCGTCGAGGAGGGCATCGCGCCCCGCCATGTCGATCTCCGGCCCTTCGTGCTCACGGGCAAGGAAATCCGCATCGTGCCCGGTGGCCTCACCCGGGTGGCGCTCCGATCCGGTTCCCTGGTCGTGAACTCCAGCCAGGGCGGAGGCACCAAGGACACCTGGGTGCTCGAGAGCTGAGGCGATGCTGAGCCGCACCGCCGACAGCCTGTTCTGGCTCGCCCGCTACGTGGAGCGGGCGGAAAACATGGCCCGCACTGTGCTGGTCGGCCATTGGATGGCCAGCATGGCGAGCTCGCTGGGCAAGCCGGGCAACGAGTGGCAATCGGCCTTGATGGCCAGCGGCTGCGAGAAGGGTTTCGCCGCCAAGCATGGCGAGGCCGCTACGGACGCGGTGATCGATTTTCTGGTTCGCGACCCGGACAACCCCTCCAGCATCCAGTCCTGCATCGACACGGCGCGTCGGAACGGGCGCTCGGTTCGCACGGCGCTCACGGTCGACATGTGGCAGGCGCTCAATGAGACCTGGCACCAGATTCGCGAGCGGCTTTCGGCGCCGGTCCCCGCCGAACGGGTCGTCGACACGCTGGAATGGGTCATCGAACGCTCGCAGCTTTTCTCCGGCGCCTACAACGGCACCATGCTGCGCAACGACGCCTATTGCTTCACCCGGCTCGGCACCTTCCTGGAGCGGGCCGACAACACGGCGCGGATCCTGGACGTGAAGTATCACGTGCTGCTGCCCCAGGACGAGCACATCGCCGGCGCCCTCGACTACTACCAGTGGCAGGCGATCCTGCGCTCGGCCTCGGCGCTGCGCGGGTACCATTGGGTCTATCGGGAAAAGCTGAAACCCTGGCTGATTGCCGAATTCCTGATCCTGAGGCCCGAGATGCCGCGCTCGCTGCGCGCCTGCTACGAGCAGATCGCCTCTCATCTCGGCCAGCTGGCGGAGGCCTATGGCGGGAGAGAGGGCGAATGCCACAGGCTCGCCGGCGAGGCGCATGCCAGGCTGCGCTACGGGCGGATCCAGGACATCTTCCAGTCGGGGCTGCACGAGTTCCTGACCTGGTTCGTCGACCACTCCATCCTGCTCGGCCGCGAGATCGGTGCCTTCTATCTCACCTGAAGGAAGGGCTCATGAGGCTGCAGATTCGCCATAAGACCGAATATCGCTACGCCGCGCCCGTCGCCTATTCGATCCAGACTCTGCGCCTCAGCCCGCGCGCCCATGCGGGCCTCGCCATCCTCGGCTGGCGGGTCGAGGCCGACGGCCGGCGCGACCTGCCGTCCTACGTCGACGGGTATGGCAATCTGGTCCATTGCCACAGCGTCAATCGCCGCCACGACAGCGTCAGCCTGTCGGTCGAAGGCGAGGTGGAGACGACCGATTCCGCCGGTGTCCTGCGCGGCCAGGCGGAGACCTTGCCGCCCAGCTTCTTCCTGCGTCAAACGGCGCTGACCCAGCCGGATGCGGCCATCGCTGCCATGGCCGACAACGCGGCACGAGGCAGGACGGCGCTGGACAGCCTGCACGACCTGATGTCCGCCGTGCACGAGCAGCTCGAATACCAGACCGGGCGCACCGACACGACCACCCCGGCGAGCGAAGCGCTGCGCCAGGGTGCCGGCGTGTGCGCCGACCATGCCCATGTCTTCATCGCCGGCGCGCGCCATCTCGGCCTGCCCGCCCGCTATGTGGGTGGGTATCTGTGGACAGGCGCGGACGGGCAGGAATACCAGGCGAGCCACGCCTGGGCCGAAGCCTATGTTCCAGATCTAGGCTGGGTCGGCTTCGATCCGGCGAACCGGCTTTGTCCGACCGATGCCTATGTCCGCACCGCCGTCGGGCTGGACTACCACGCCGCCGCCCCGGCGAGCGGCGTGTGGCGTGGCGATTCGAGCGAAACCCTTGCGGTCCGCGTCGCCGTGACCGCTGCGGTGGGCGCACAGTGAAGGCTTGACCGGCCCAGGGCCGGAGAGGCGCCTATTCGACCAGCAGCCAGCTGTCCCGGTAACCCCTGTCGGTCAACTCGTCCATCACATGCTGGGCATCGGTCGCCGTGGCAAGCGGGCCGAGCCGCACGCAATTGACCTCGCCGCCGCTCCAGGGCTCGGAGACCAGGGATACATCTCCCAGATCGGCCAGACTGTCGCGCAGGCGCTTGGCATTGGCGAGCTGACGGAAGGCGCCGGCCTGGACGTAGATTCCGGGCGGGGTGGAGACCGCCGCCGGCTTCACGCTCGCCGGGTCATGCGCGGTGCTGCCTTGCAGGGAGAGGAGCCGCACGGGCCGGCCTGACGCCGTGAGCCTGGTGAGATCGAAAGGAACCCCCAGCTCATCGGCATTCGCGGTGAGCGATGAACTGGCTGCGGCGGAGTCCGCGCCGATGTTGCCCGCAGCCGGGACGTCGGTGACATAACCGCCGTCGAGGGCGGCAAACTGCGGCCCGATCACGACCTGATGATGGAGTCTCGGCAACTCGGCCGTATTGGTTCCCGGCAGGACGGGTGGATTCTGCTTCAGGCGATCGGCCGCGGCGAACCAGGCCGCCAGCTCCCGGCTCTCATCGGCCTTGACCTGCACGCGGACCCGGACCACGTCGCCCGGATTGATGCCAATCGCCGCCCCGGCGCCGCGGGACAGTTCGATCAGCTGACTATCCACGAAGGGTCCGCGGTCATTGACCCTGACCGTCACCGTGCGGCCGTTGTCCAAGTTGGTCACCTGGACCAGGCTCGGCAACGGCAAGGTCTTATGGGCCGCGGTCAGCGCGTCGGCCTGATAGATCTCCCCGTTCGCGGTCGCTTCGCCGCTGGCGCCCGAATCATAGACCACCGCGCTTCCCGTCGCATCGTAACCATAGTCGACCGTGGGCCGGTACCACACGCCGTCGAACTGATAGGGCACACCGACGACATAGCGGGCGCCCGCCGTCTGGTCGAGCGTCGACGGCGGCATGGCCTCGTCGAGAGAGGCATACTGAGGCCCGGTCACGATCTTGCCAGGCGCTGTCGAAGCAGCGGATCGAAGGCCCGCTTGGCTCTCGATCGTCTGGTACGCAATCGGCTGGCTCTCGCTCGCCGCGCCCACGCTCGCCTGGCTCGCGAGCGCCTCATCGGGACTCGTCCGGCCGGGGTTCATCTCCGCCGTTTGGGGACGAAGCGTCGGCAGCTCGGCGTTCAGCGTCTGGACCGTGAGTTTCGGCGAAGGCACCGCCGGCAGGCTCGGAATCTCATCGCGCCCGCTCGCGCCGAGGCTCATTGCGAGGGCCCGGCTTTCGGCTGGCATGATCTCCACATGCACGCGGATCGCGTCGCCCGCTCTGATGCCCAGCAGGTCCCCCGCGTGCTGCGAAAGCTGGATGACGCGATTGTCGACGAAAGGACCGCGATCATTGACCCGGACCTCGACGGACTTGCCGTTGTCGAGGTTCGTCACCCGCACCATGCTCGGCAGAGGCAAGGTCTTGTGGGCGGCGCTGAGCGCGCTGTCGCTGTAGACCTCGCCGTCCGCGGTCACTTGCCCGTTGTTGCCGGGGTCATAGATGGAGGCGAGGCCGGACTCCTCGTACTCGTAGTCGGCCTGCGGGCGATACCAGGTGCCGTCGAACTGGTAAGGATCGCCCAGAACGTAGTGCGGCCCCTTGGGCGTCGCGGGCAACTGGGGCCGGACCGGGGCAGAGGCCGGCAGGAAGCCCGCGTCCGTTGCCACTTGCGACCAGCCGGCCCAGGCCGTCTGCGGCGCCGGCGCCGGGGCCGGATTGGTGCCGACGATGGCCTGCGAGGCGCAGCCCGCCATCAGCAGATCCAAGGTGACCAGAGCCAGAGAAAAAGACCGCGACATTGCCGGTAGACCCCCGCTCGTGAACCTCTTCAGATGTCCCCTAAATGCCACAATAACATACGACGCTCACTTGAGGCTTACTATAGGGATTTCTTGCGCAAGTTCCGGCCACCCTGGCGGCCTGTCGAGTCCGCAAAAGTCGTCCTGGGACCCCTCTTGCGCTCGGGCCGCGCCACCCGGGCTCGCCTCAGCCCCGGCCGATGAAGGGCATCTTAGTCGCCATGACGGTCAGGAACTGCACGTTGGCGTCCAGCGGCAGGCTCGCCATGTAAACGATCGCCCGCCCCACATGCTCGACGTCGAAGGTCGGCTCGGGCTTGTTCGACCCGTCGGCCTGGGGCATGCCCTTGTTCATCCCTCGCGTCATCTCGGTCGCCGTGTTGCCGATATCGATCTGGCCGCAGGCGATGTCGTATTTGCGGCCGTCGAGGGACGTGGACTTGGTCAGCCCCGTGATCGCGTGCTTGGTCGCCGTGTAGGGCGCCGAGTTCGGGCGCGGGCTGTGGGCGGAGATCGAGCCGTTGTTGATGATCCGCCCGCCCCGGGGGCGCTGGCTCTTCATCAGGCGGAAGGCCTCCTGGGTGCAGAGGAAGCTGCCGGTGAGATTGATGTCCACCACCTGCTTCCATTGCTCCGCAGTGAGATCTTCGAGCAAGACCGGAGGCCCCGAGATTCCGGCGTTGTTGAAAAGCACATCCAGCCGGCCGAAGGCCTTCTTGGTCTTCGCGAACAGCGCCTTGACCGAAGCGGGCCTGGCCACGTCCGTGGGCACGACCAGCGCCCGGGTTCCGAGCGCCTTGGCCTCCGCCGCCGTGGCCGCCAACGGCTCGCGCCTGCGCCCGGCGAGGACGACGGCATAGCCCTCGCGCATCAGCGCCAGCGCGGCGTGGCGGCCAATTCCCGTGCCGGCGCCGGTGATCATGGCAACCTTGTCCGTGGGCTTCATAAGCAGCTCCCCATCCGATTTCCGACAGCATAGCATCGTGGCGGCTGGACGGAACAATCGCTGAGCCGTCTGTACAAGTCACGAGCCGCCGCTAAGCTCGCCGGCGGGATGCCGAACGATTCCGTAAAGCCTAATACCGGGGCGCAGGCGCGCGCTCCATCCAGCTGGTTGTTCCCCCGCTCGACCAGCGAAGCGCTGATCAGGACAGGCTGGGGCTGCTGGCTGACGCTGCTCACCGTCGTCAGCATCATGGTTCTGGTGAAGGGCGCCGACAGATCGGTGGTGCGGTACTACCACGCGGCGAGCGCAGCCTGGTGGGCGGGTCAAGACCTCTATTCCGGCCAGGTGGACAGTTTCAACTATCTGCCCGCCTTCGTGGTCCTCTTCACGCCTTTCCATCTCATGGGTCCCGAGCTAGCCGGCCTCGTCTGGCGCTGGCTTTCCTTTGCCGCCCTCACGGCGGGATTCTGGCGGCTCGCGCGGCTGGTGGCGCCCGACAAGGTACCCCTGGTCATGGGGATCATGCTCGTTCTCGCCATCCCCGGCGCCGCCGGGATGATCCGCAACGGCCAGGCGACGACCATCATGACCGCCCTCATGATCCACGCCGCCGCCGACATGGCCGAGGAGAGATGGAACCGCGCCAGCTTTTGGCTCGGACTTGCGCTGGCCCTCAAGCCGCTCGCCATCGTGCTCATACTATTGTCGGGCGCGCTCTACCGGCCGATGCTTTGGCGCTTGATCCTCGCCGTGGCGGCCGTGCTTCTGATTCCCTTCCTCGCGGCCAGTCCCGGCTATCTCGTCGCCCAATACCGCGCCATGGGGGCGCAATATGGGATCGCGTACGGCGCGGCGCTGGGTCCCTGGTCCGAGTTCGGCATGATGATGGTGAAGTTCGGCCTGCCCCTCCCGCCGGCCGCGATGACGGCGCTGCGCCTGGCCGCGGCGCTCGCGACCCTCGGGCTTGCCTGGGCCGCCCGCAAGCGCCATGCAGCGCGGCTCGCGGCGTTCTACATCCTCGCCCTCTCCGTCTGCTACCTGATGCTGTTCAATCCGGCCAACGAGGAGAATACCTACGGC
>Ga0265331_10000686_pt1 | contig 29053 bp, 21 predicted proteins | sample 41923metaG_FD_202088 | JGI IMG/M metagenome (GOLD analysis project Ga0265331, IMG submission 202088) | Rhizosphere microbial communities from Carex aquatilis grown in University of Washington, Seatle, WA, United States - 4-19-23 metaG | ecosystem: Host-associated > Plants > Roots > Rhizosphere... | reverse complement strand
TGATCGGCAGCCATACGGAGATGCTGTCGATGCGCCTGGCCTTCTGGTTCCGTTCGGTCTTGTTCGCGGTTGTGCTGCTCATGGCGGCGAATCCGGCGTCGGCGCGCGTCTCGGTCACCGGTGTCCGCCTCGGCGCCCAATCCGACGTGGTGACCCGGCTGGTGCTGGACGTCTCGGGCACCGCGCCGTTCCGCATCCAGCTGCACGCCGACCCTTACCGTGTGGTCATCGCCGCGGCCGACATGGTCTGGTCGGCCGACGCCGCCGTGCGCAAGGCGGTGGGCGCCATCGCCGCGGTGCGCTACGACACCGACGATGGCGGCCAGGTGGTCGTCGAACTCCGCCGGCCGGTCAAGGTCAAGACCAATTTCATGCTCAGCCCGGGCGGAGGCCTCGGCTGGCGCTTCGTCCTCGATCTCGAGGACACCACGCCCCAGGCCTTTCCCGCCGCGCCCGCCCCGCCGCCGTCGGTGCCGGCCGTGGTGGCGGCGCCGGACCCCCCCGTCCCGGCCGCCGTCGTCCTCGACGAGGCGTCGGCGCGGTCGCTGGTGCAGGCCGCCGTGGCCGACATGCTGGAATCCTTTGCCGGCAAGAAGCTGACGCCCGAGCAGGCGAAGGCGGCGATGCAGCACATGGTCGACCGGTATTGCGACATGGAGGTCGAATCGCGCCAGATCCTGGGCCGCTATTGGAGCCTCGCCACCCCGGACCAGCAGAAGGAGTTCAAGCGCCTGCTCGAACGCTTCTTCGTCACCATGGTGGGCGGGATGATCGACGAGGTGCCGGCCGATCAGCGCATCAAGATCACCGGGGCCGAACGCGGCGGCGACCGCGTGGTGGTGCATTCGCTCGCCTATATCCCATCCGAACCGGCCTCGGCCGTGCATTGGACGGTGATGGCGGGAACGTCCGGCCGGCTGGTGATCGCCGACGTGTCGACCGACGGCGTATCCCTGGTCCCCACCTTGCAGGCCGACTTCACCGCGGTCATTCGCACCGCCGCCGGCGGGATCGAGTCCTTGTTCGAGCCATTGCGCAAAAAGGTCTCAGGCCTTCCCGCCGCCACCGCGGCGCCGCTCCGCCAGGAGCCGTTGCGGATCATGGAGTGAGGCCATTACCCGACGCGAAGGGTGTGGAGGATGCCGACCAGCGGGGCCGGGTCGACGCCCAGCCAGATCAGCACCGCCGCCAGTGCTCCGATCACCGCCATCCCCAGCCACGGAGCGGGACCCGGCGGCGCCTGTAATGCGGGTGCCGGCTGCACCATGACGACGATGATGCGCAGGTAATAGACCAGGCCGATGGCGCTGCCGGCGACCAGGGCGGCGACGGCGGGCCACCATCGGCCGCTGATGCCGGCCGCCAGCGCGTAGAACTTGGCGAAGAAGCCCATGGTCGGCGGCAGTCCGGCCAGCGACAGCAGCATCAGGGTGAAACCCGCGGCCAGAAACGGCCGCCGCCACGCCAGGCCGCGATAGCATTCGAGGGCGCTGGCATCGTCCCCGTCTTCCCCCGCCGACAGCACGGTGACGATGCCGAAGGCGCCGAGCGTCATGACCGAATAGGCGCCGAGGTAATAGGCCACCGCTTCGAGTCCCAGGGCGCCGCCGGCGAGCAGCGGCAGCAGCAGGTAGCCGATATGGGCGATCGATGAATAGGCGAGGATGCGCTTGACGTCGGTCTGCAGCAGCGCCAGCAGGTTGCCCGCCAGCATCGAGGCGATGGCCGCCGCCTGGATCATCGCTGCGGCCTCGGCCCCGGTCGCGGCGAACCAGCGCAGCAGCAGGGCGAACAGCGCCGCCTTGCTGACCACGGCGATGAAGCCGGTGACCGGGGCCGGCGCTCCCTGGTAGACGTCCGGCGCCCACATGTGGAAGGGCACGATCGACAGCTTGAAGCCGAACCCGGCGAAGATCAGGGCCAGCGCCGCCAGCCAGCCGACGTCCCCGGGCGCGCGGCTTGCGGCGATCCTCGGGAACGCCATGGTGCCGAGCCGCAGGTAGACCAGGGCGATGCCGAACAGCAGCAGGGCCGAGGAGAATCCCGCCAGGATCAGGTACTTGATCCCGGCTTCCAGCGGCTTGCCGTGGGCGCGCGGATAGGCGATCAGGCCGATCAGGGCGATGCTGATGGTCTCCAGCCCCAGGAAGAACGCGGCGAAGTGATCGCTGGCCACCACCGCCATGGCGCCGAGGGTGGCCAGCAGCACCAGCAGATGGAATGCCTCGGGCGGGTCGCCGCGGCGGCCGAGGTAGCCGTGCGCCAGCAGCAGCACCAGGATGGAGGCGGCGAGGATCAGCCCCATGAAGAAGATCGCATAGAAATCGACCACCAGCAGGGGCGTCACCTGGCGCGGCGCCACCGCCCGCGCCGGCCACAGGGCCGCCAGCGCCAGCACGGCGCCGAGGACGGCCAGCACCGCCACCGGTCCCGGCCGGCGGAAGATCGCGGTCGCCAGCATGACGGCAAGGATGGTGCCGCCCATCACCAGCAGCGGCAGCAGGGCGGTGAGGTCGGTCGCATTCATGGCGCACCGAGGCCGGACGCGGCGAGGTCGATGACCGGCTGGGGATGGAGGCCGAACCAAACCAGTCCCGCCATCGTCGCCGCCAGGATCGCCAGGTGGCGCGCCGACAGGTCGGGCGCCGCCGCATGCGGAGCCCCGTGGAAGGCGCGCTGGACCAGGGCCAGTGCGTAGATCGCGGCGACGACCAGCCCCAGCGCCGCGGCGGCGGCGAAGCCCGGGGCGGTGCGGTAGGTTCCGAGCAGGACCAGGAATTCGCCGACGAAATTGCCCAGCCCCGGCAGGCCGAGGGAGGCGACGGCCAGGACCAGGCCGATCGACGCCAGACGCGGCATGCTCGCCCACAGGCCGCCCATTTGGCGGAGGTCGCGGGTATGGAGGCGTTCCTGCAGGGCTCCGGCGACGATGAACAGCCCGCCGGTGCCCAGTCCGTGCGCCAGCATCTGCATCACCGCGCCCTCGCGCGCCAGCCGGTCGCCGGCATAGATCCCCACCAGGACGAAGCCGAGATGGCTGATGCTGGTATAGGCGATCAGGCGCTTGACGTCGTCCTGGGCATAGGCCAGCACCGCGCCGTAGAGAATGCCGGCGACGCCCAGCGCCATCGCCACCGGGGCGAAGGCATGGGATTCCGTCGGGAACAGCGGCACGGCGAAGCGCAGCAGGCCGTAGGCGCCGGTCTTCAGCAGCAGCCCGGCGAGGATGACGCTGCCGGCGGTGGGCGCCTCGGTGTGGGCGTCGGGCAGCCAGGGATGGAACGGCACCGCCGGCAGCTTGACGGCGAAGGCGAGGAAGAACCCCAGCATCAGCCAGCGCGCTTCGCCAGGGTCGAGGGACGCCTGCGCCAGGGCGAAATAGTCGAAGGTCAGCACGCCGGTGCGCTCGCGGTTGATGATCGCCAGCGCCAGGATCGCCACCAGCATCAGCAGCCCGCCGGCCTGGGTGAACAGGAAGAACTTGATCGCGGCGTAGACCCTGCCCTCGTGGCCCCACACGGCGATCAGGACCACCATCGGCACCAGCATCAGCTCCCAGAACAGGAAGAACAGCAGCAGGTCGAGCGCCAGGAACACGCCGACGATCCCAGCCAGGGTCCACAGCAGCACGGCGTGGAAGAAGCCGACCCGTTCCGTGATCTCGCTCCACGAAGCGGCCACCGCCAGGATGCCGAGGACGAGGGTCAGCACCACCAGCAGCAGGCTGAGTCCGTCCATGGCGAAATGCAGGCGCAGGCCCAGCGCCGGAACCCACGGCCGGTTGAATGCCGCCAGCCAGCGGCCGTCGGCGGGCGCGGCCGCCCACAGCGCCAGGGCCAGGACGAGATCCGCCGCCAGGGTGGCCAGCGCCACCCAGCGCGGCCAGCCGAGCCAGGCCAGCGCGCCGCCGATCAGGGGGGTGAGAACCAGCCACGGCAGCATCATGCCAGCACCGAGAGGGCGATGGCGACGATGGCTCCGGCGGTGATTCCGGCGGCGTACCAGCGGACCCGCCCGTTCTGCGTCCGGCTGAGCACCCGGTGCGCCGCGCCGCACAGGTCGGCGATGCCGCCATAGGCGGAATCGATGGAATCGCCGCGATTGGCGAAGTGGATGAAGGGGCGCACCAGCAGCCGGTCATACAGCCGGTCGAAGCCCCACCACGGCGCCAGCGGGCGCGGGCGGCGCAGGAAGGCGAGGTAGGCGATGGCCACGCCCAGCACCGCGGCGGTGGCGGCGATCGCCTCGCCGCCCGGCTCGCCCGTCCCGGCGGCGGGCAGCAGGCCGGCGAGGAAACCCGGCACGTCGAGCAAGCCGCCGGCCAGGGCGAGGACGGACAGCACCGCCAGCGGGACGAGGATGCGGATGCCGCTGCTTCCCGCCGGTTCGGTGCGGAGCGGGCCGAAGAACACGGTGAAGACGGCGCGGAAGATGTAGAGCGCGGTGAGGAAGCCGCCGAACGCGCCGGCAGCCCACAACGCCTTGTTCCGGGGCCACGCCGCCGCCAGGATCATCGCCTTGCTGTAGAATCCGGCATCGACGAAAGGCAGGGCGGCAAGCGACACGGCGCCGATCAGGAAGCTCCAGAACGCCAGCGGCAGGCGGCGGCGCAGGCCGCCCATGCGGAAGATGTCGCGCTCCTCGTGCACATGGTGGATGACGATGCCGGCCGAGAGAAACAGCAGCGCCTTGAAGAAGGCGTGCGTCACCAGATGGAAGATCGCAGCCGGCCAGGCGCCGAGTCCCAAACCCAGCACCATGGTGCCGATCTGGCTGATGGTCGAGTAGGCGAGGATGCGCTTCAAGTCGGATTGGTTGAGCGCGCTGAACCCGCCCAGCAGCAGGGTCACCGCGCCGATGACGGCGACGGCGAAGCGGACCGGCGGCGCCAGGTCGTACAGCGCATGGGTCCGTGCGATCAGGTAGATTCCGGCGGTGACCATGGTCGCCGCGTGGATCAGGGCGCTGACCGGGGTCGGGCCGGCCATGGCGTCGGGCAGCCAGGTGTGCAGCGGCACCTGCGCCGATTTTCCCACCGCGCCGCCCAGCAGCAGCGCCGCCGCGGCGATCGCCGGCGGCGCGCCGACCGGCCAGCGCGCGGCCGCCTGTTGCATCAGCGCCTGGATGTCGGTGGTTCCCAGCCGGGTGAACAGCAGCAGCAGGCCGACCGCCATCAGGGTGTCGCCGACGCGGGTCATCACGAACGCCTTGCGTGCCGCCAGGCCGTTGGAAGGATCCCGGTACCAGTGGCCGATCAGCAGATAGCTGCACAGGCCGACACCCTCCCAGCCGAGGTACAGCAACAGCAGGTCGCCGGCCAGGACCAGCACCAGCATGGCGGCGACGAACAGGTTCATCGCGGCGAAGAAGCGGCCGTAGCCCTCGTCGCCGTCCATGGACTCGGTCGCATAGAGATGGATGAGGAATCCGATTCCGCTGACCACCAGCGTCATCACCAGCGACAGCTGGTCGAGGTGGAGGCTGAACCGCGGCGTGAAGGTGCCGATCGCCATCCACGTCCCCAGGCCGGCGTCGACGGGCCTCACGAACATGGCGGCCAGCGCCAGCGCCAGAGCGGCCGACAGGCCGACCGATGCGGTGCCGATCACCGCGATCGCGCGGCGCGGCAGGCGCCCGGCAGAGGCGAACAGCAGCAGGAATCCGAGCAATGGAAAAGCGGGGACCAGCACCACCAGCAGGGCCATGTCACCCCCGCATGCCGGACACCGCATCGGCGTCCTGCGTCGCCAGCCGACGGTGGATGCACAGGATCAGCGCCAGTCCCACCGAAACCTCGGCGGCGGCCAGGGTCAGCACCAGGATGAACATCGCCTGGCCGTCGGGCTGGCCCCAGCGCGCGCCGGCCACCACGAAGGCGAGGCCGGCGGCGTTCAGCATGATCTCGATGGACATCAGCATGAACACCAGGTTGCGGCGGATCAGCACCCCCGCGATGCCCAGCGCGAAAAGCACCAGCGCCAGCAGCAGCCCGTCGCCGGTGGGGTCCATGTCACCGCTCCCGGCCGAGGTGAAGGGCGGCGACCAGGGCGGCGAGCAGCAGGGTCGAGGCGAGTTCGACCGCCAGCAGATAGGGGCCGAACAGCAGGGCGCCCACCGCGCCGGGGCCGACGGCAGAGGCCGCGGCGCCCGGACCGGGCCACAGCAGCACCATCAATTCGCCCAGCAGCACCGCGGCCAAGACCGCCGGCCCGATCCACGCGCCCGGCGCCAGCCATCGGCGCTCGCGCCCGGCCGCCGCCTCCCCGAGGTCGAGCATCATCACCGCGAAGATGAACAGCACCATGATGGCGCCGGCATAGACCAGCGCCTCCAGCGCGGCGGCGAACGGCGCGCCCAGGGCATAGAAGGCGACGGCCACCGCCAGCAGCGAGACCACCAGGTAGAGCAGCGCGTGCACGGCGCGGGTGCAGGAGATCACCCGGACGGTGGCGAGGACGGCGATTGCGGCGGTGACGGTGAAGGCGACGGCCATGGCTCACCTTCGGTTCAGGGCATCAGGCCGCGCACGTCGACGGGTGGTTCCTCGCCCGCCGCCTCGCCCTTGCCCTTGCCGGCGATGGCCAGCCCGGCCACCCGATAGAAATCGTAGCCCGGATACTTGCCGGGTCCGTCGATCAGCAGGTCCTCCTTCTCGTAGACGAGGTTCGGCCGCTGGTATTCGGACATCTCGAAGTCCGGGGTCAGCTGGATGGCGTAGGTCGGACAGGCTTCCTCGCAATAGCCGCAGAAGATGCATCGCGAAAAGTTGATGCGGAAGAACGCCGGATACCAGCGGCCATCGGGACGTTCAGCCTTCTGAAGGGCGATGCAATCGACCGGGCAGGCGACGGCGCACAGATAGCAGGCGACGCAGCGCTCCTCGCCGTCGGGGTCGCGCGACAGGATGATCCGGCCCCGGTAGCGCGGCGGCAGATAGGGCTTTTCCTCGGGATAGCGCAGGGTGACCCGCGGGCGGAACAGGTGGCGGAAGATCGTCCACAGCGTTCGCAGCATCACGAGCCCTTTCAGGCGCCCAGCAGCACGGCGCCGGTGACCATCAGGTTGACCAGGGCGAGCGGCAGCATCAGCTTCCAGCCGAACGCCATCATCTGGTCGTAGCGCGGCCGCGGCAGGGCGGCGCGAAGCAGGATGAAGAAGGCGATGACGATGGCCAGCTTGGCCAGGAACCACACCGGCGGCGGCAGCAGCAGCGGCCCCAGCCAGCCGCCGAGGAACAGGGTCACCATCAGCGCCGCCACCAGGATGATGCCGACATACTCGCCGAGGAAGAACATGCCGAACTTGAGGCTGGCGTACTCGGTGTGGAAGCCGGCCACCAGTTCGCTTTCCGCTTCCGGCAGGTCGAACGGCAGGCGGTGGATGGCGGCGGTGCCGGCGATGGTGAACAGCACGAAGCCGAGGAATTGCGGCACCACGTACCACAGGCCGCGCTGGGCCAGGACGATGGCGCCGAGGTCGAAGCTGCCGGCCTGCATCGCCACGCCCATCACCGACAGCCCCATGAAGACCTCGTAGCTGAGCATCTGCGCCGCCGCCCGCAGCCCGCCCAGCAGCGCATACTTGTCGGCTGAGGCCCAGCCGGCGAGCACGGTGCCGTAGACCGACAGCGCCATCATCGCCAGGCCGAACAGCAGCCCGATGCCGTCGAGGCCGCCGATCCCGATGCCGGGCGCGATCGGAATCGCCGCGAAGGCGAGCAGCGGCGCCGCCATCGCCACCGCCGGCGCCAGCACGTAGGCGGCGCGGTCGGCGAAGGGCGGGACCCAATCCTCCTTGAACAGGATCTTGATCATGTCGGCGACCACTTGCAGCACGCCAAACGGGCCGACGCGGTCCGGACCGTAGCGGTCCTGCCACAGGCCGAGCAGCCGGCGCTCGACCCAAGTCAGCAACGCGGCGAATATGACCAGGATGGTCAGGATGGCGATGGGCATGACCATTTCCCCCAGGACGGCAGCAGGAATGCGAGCGACGGGTCGAACAATCCGGCGATGCCGGCGGGCATTGCCGGCACGATCCGCAACAATCCCCGCCAGGTGGCTCCCGTCAGGCTCAGGGTGACGAAATCCCCGTCGGCCAAATCCGTGGCGCCGACGATCAGGTAGGGGGCGGGGACTCGCTCGGCCACCGCCGGCGCCAGGCGGCTGAGTTCCTCGCTGCCGAAGACTTCGTGCGCCGGGACGACCAGCCAGGCGTCCGGCCGCGGCGCAAAGGGGGCCGGGACTTCGGCGAAATAGCGGGGCTGCGCATCCGGGCGCGGCTCGATCAGCCGCACTCCCGGGTCGCCGCCGCGCAAAGGCCCGCCGATTTCCTGCTGGAACTTGTTGATCGCCTGCACCGAGTTCCACCCCGGCGTCCAGGCGAACGGCAGCAGCGGCGGCGGCACCGCCGGGCCGTAATAGCCTTCCATCGAAAACGACAGCGGCGAGTCGGGATCGTCGGGGGGCTTGGGCTCGCGCAGGGTGACGTCGGCGTCGAGCGCGGCGCGGCCGCTGGCGCGATGCGGCGCACGGGGGATGCGGGCGCCGTGGATGCGGAAGTCGGCGGAAGGCGCCGCCCGGCGCATGCCTGCCAGCCGGGGCAGATCCTGCGCGCACGCCTCGATGACGTCGTCCAGGCCTGTCCCGCCCAGCCAGCGCCAGCTTTCGCGGACGTCGCCGCCCGGGAGGTAGACCTGGAGGAAGCGCTGGGCGCGGCCCTCGTTGCTGACCAGGGTGCCGCCGGATTCGGCGACGGTGGCGGCGGGCAGGACGATTTCGGCCTTGGCGGCGGTGTCGTGGTGCAGGTGGTCGAGCACCACCACATGGGCGCGGTCGAGGCAGCGATCGACGGCGGCACCGCCGGCCCGCCGGTAGAGATCGTTTTCCAGCACGATTACGGTATCCGCCTCGTCCGCCGCCACCGCGTCGAAGGCCGCTGCCAGGGTGCCGCCCCCCATCAGCGCGAGGCCGAGGCTGTTGCATTCCGGCACCACCAGTGAAATCCCGGCGCGGCGCGCCCAGGCGACATTGGCCGCCGCCTGGATGATCGCGTCGTTGCCGCAGCCCGTCCCGGCGACCACCAGCGGCCGTTCGGCCGCGGCCAGGGCGTGGGCGATGGCGGCGGCGTGCCGGTCGGCGGGGCATGTCGGGGCGGTGGGATCGAGCGCGTGGGCGACGGCGAAGCCCAGCCGGGCGATGTCGTCCGGGGCCAGGCGGATCGTCGCGGACGCCACGTCGTCGAGGCGGGTGGGGAAGGGGGTGGCGATGAACAGCGGGGTGCGGTGGTGTCCCGCCGCCTCGCGGATCGCGGCATCCTGCCAGCGCGGGATGCCCAGGCCGGCCGCCACCGCGAACGAGCGGCCGCGCACCGCCTGGCGCAGGGCCAGGGCCAGGCGCGGCGCGGTGTCGGGCAGGTCCTCGCCCAGCACCAGGATGGCGTCGGCATCCTCGCAATCGGCGATCGAGGCGGCGCGGGAAGGTCCGTCCACCAGAATGTCCCGGATCAGCGCCAGCAGGCGGTGCTCGGCCGCCGACAGGCCGAGATGGAAGCGCTCGGCGCCCACCAGCCGGCGGAGGGCGAAATTGGCCTCGACCGAGGCCCGGGGCGAGCCGATGCCGATGGCCGTGCCGGCCAGGCGCGTGCCCAGCCGGTCCAGCGCCGCGCCGCGGGCGACCTGGCGCCCGTCCAGCAAGGGCGCGCGGAGCGGTGCGGCGCCATGGCCGAAGCGGCCGCGATCGCAGAGGAACCAGCCGTTGACGTCGCCGTTGTAGCGGTTGAGCACCCGGCGCACCGTGCCCTGGCGTTCGTTGGGCGTGGTGTTGCAGCCGAGGCCGCAATGGGCGCACACCGAGGGCGCCCCCCGCAGATCCCATTTGCGGCTGTAGGCGTGGTCCAGAAGCTTGTCGGTGAACACCCCGGTGGGGCAGACCTCGACCAGGTTGCCGCTGAATTCGCTTTCCAGCACCCCGTCCCGGTGCCGGCCGAAATAGACGTCGCGGTGGGTGGCGAAGACGTCGAAATCGCGCCCGCCCGCATAGTCGCGATAGAAGCGGACGCAGCGGTAACAGGCGATGCAGCGGTTCATCTCGTGCTGGATGAACGGGCCGAGATACTGGTTGCGGTGGGTCCGCTTGGCGAATCGGTAGCGCCGGTGGACGTGGCCGGTCATCACCGTCATATCCTGCAAGTGGCATTCGCCGCCCTCGGGACAGACCGGGCAATCATGGGGGTGGTTGGTCATCAGCCACTCGATCACCCCGGCGCGGAAGGCCGCGGCTTGGGGCTCGGCGATGGCGATGCGCATGCCGGGCGCCACCTGAGTCATGCACGCCATCACGATGCGGCCGTGCCGGTCGTCGGCATCGCGATACTGGGTCACCGCGCATTGCCGGCAGGCGCCGACCGATCCCAGCGCCGGGTGCCAGCAGAAATACGGCAGGTCGAACCCCAGCGACAGGCAGGCATGGAGCAGGTTGTCCCCCTGCGTCACCGTGCAGGTGCGGCCGTCGACGATTATGTCCATGGGCAGCGCCTTTCCTCGATGTGGCGCAGGAAGTCAGCGCGGAAGTGGCGCAGGCCGCTGGCCAGCGGCTCCATCGCGCCGGGCGCGTGGGCGCAGAAGGTCTTGCCGGGGCCGAGGAGATCGGTGTGCCGGGCGAGGATGTCGAGGTCCTGGGGTTCGCCCTCGCCGGCCTCGATCGCCGCCAGGATGCGCTCGACCCACGGCAGCCCGTCGCGGCAGGGCGTGCACCAGCCGCAGGATTCGCGGGCGAAGAAGCGCTCCAGATTGTGCAGCATGCCGACCGGGCAGGTGCGCTGGTCGAGGACGATCACGGTGCCGGTTCCCAGCCGGCTGCCCGCCTTCTCCAGCGCGGCGAAGTCCATCGCCAGATCGAGTTGATCGGCCAGCAGGAAATCGGTGGAGGCGCCGCCCGGCAGCAGGGCGCGCAGGGTGAAACCCTCCTGCATGCCGCCGGCATGGTCCTCGACGATTTCGCGGATCGTCGTCCCCATCGGCAGCTCCCACGCCCCGGGGCGCCGCACCCGGCCGCTGGCGGCGTAGATCTTGGTGCCGGCATCGGCGCCCCGCCCCAGCCCGCGGAACCAGGCGGCGCCGCGCCCGACGATGTGCGGGATGTTGGCCAGGGTCTCGACGTTGTTGACGACGGTGGGGCGGCCCCACAGTCCGCTCACCGCCGGATAGGGCGGCTTCGCCCGCGGGATGGCGCGGCCGCCTTCGAGCGCCGACAGCAGCGCGGTCTCCTCGCCGCAGATGTAGCGGCCGGCGCTGCGGTGCAGGCCGAGGTCGAGATCGAAGCCGGAGCCGAAGATGTCGCGCCCGAGATATCCCGCCGCGCCGGCCTCGGCGATGGCGGCGGCGAGGCGGCGTGCGGCCAGCGTATACTCGGCGCGCAGGAAGATGACGGCGCTTTCCGCCCCGATGGCGAAGGCGGCGATGACGATGCCTTCGATCAGCTGGTGGGGATCGCCCTCCAGCAGCAGCCGGTCCTTGAAGCTGCCGGGCTCCATCTCGTCGGCGTTGACCACCAGGTGGCGCGGGCGGCGGTCGTCGTCCGAGGGCAGCAGGCTCCACTTCCGCCCGGTGGGGAAGCCGGCGCCGCCGCGGCCGCGCAGGTTGGACGCGGTGACCTCGGCGACCACCGCCGCCGGGGTCATCCCGCCCAGCGCCTGGCGCGCCGCCTGGTAGCCGCCGGCGGCGACATAGGCGGCCAGGTCGGGCGGCGGCGCGCCGGGGCGGATGTTGCGGGTGAGCGGGCGTTCGGTCACCGGTATGCCTCCAGCACGCGCTCCAGCCCGCCCGCGTCGAGGTCGCCGTGGAGGTCGTCGTCGACCATCAGCGCCGGGGCATGGTCGCAGGCTCCCAGGCAGACGATCGGCAGCAGGGTGAAGCGGCCGTCGGCGGTGGTTTCCCCCATGCGGATGCCGAGCCGGGCCTCCAGCCGGCGGCGCAGCGACTCGGCGCCCATGATCCAGCACGACACGCTGTCGCAGGCCAGGATGACGTGGCGGCCGACCGGGCGGCGGAAGATCAGGTTGTAGAAGGTCGCCACCGCGTCCACCTCGTCCGCCGTCATGCCCAGCAGGCGCGCGACCTCGGCGACGTCCTCGTCGGACACCCAGCGGTGGCCGCGCTGCACCACCCCCAAGGCGTCGAGGCAGGACCCGGGCCGCCGGGCGAGGGCGGCGATCTCCTCGATTTCCGAAGGGGTCAGCGGCATGGCGGCCTCAGTTTGTAAATCAATCGAACTTGCGAAAGAACGCCCATTGAAAACATTGGCGTTTTTCCGTCAGGGCCGTGCCAAATGGGCATTCTTTCACAAACTCTCAGCGGTCGACGTCGGCCATGACGAAGTCGATGCTGCCCAGGATGGCGATCAGGTCGGCCAGCATCGAGCCTCGGCACATCAGCGGAATCATTTGCAGATGCGGGAACGACGGCGTGCGGATGCGCGTGCGGTAGGACATGGTGCCGCCGTCGCTGACCAGGTAATAGCTGTTGAGGCCCTTGGTCGCCTCGACCGCGACGCTGGCCTCGCCGGCGGGGATCACCGGCCCCCAGCCGACAGTGAGGAAATGGGCGATCAAGGTCTCGATGTCCTGCATCGTGCGGTCCTTGGCGGGCGGCGTGGTCAGCGGGTGGCCGGACTTGGTCGGGCCGCCCGGCATGTGGCGCAGGCATTGGTCGACGATCCGCAGGCTCTGGCGGATCTCCTCGACCCGCACGACGGTGCGGTCGTAGCAATCGCCGCGGCTGCCGGTGGGAATGTCGAAGTCGAAGCGGTCGTAGCCGGCGTAGGGCCGCTTCTTGCGGAGGTCCCAATCCAATCCGGTGGCCCTGAGGCCGGGACCGGTGGCGCCCCATTCGATCGCGGTGTCGCGGTCGTAGGCGCCGATCCCCTTGGTGCGGAGCTTGAAGATGCGATTCCTGAGGACCAGCGTGTCGTATTCGCGCAGCCGCGCCGGCATGTAGTCGAGGAAATCCCGGACCAGCCGCTCCCAGCCCCGCGGCAGGTCCTGCGCCACGCCGCCGATGCGGAACCAGCCGGGATGCATGCGGAAGCCGCAGATCGCCTCGATCAGCTGAAACAACCGCTCGCGGTCGGTGAACATGTAGAACACCGGCGACAGCGCGCCGACGTCCTGGGCCATGGTGCCGTAGAACACCAGGTGGTTGGCGATGCGGAACAACTCGGCCAGCATGACCCGGATGACCTGGGCCCGCTCGGGCACGGCGATGCCGGCCAGGGTTTCCACCGCCAGCACGTAGGGCAGGTTGTTCATCACCCCGCCGAGATAGTCGACGCGGTCGGTGTAGGGGATGTAGGTGTGCCAGGACTGGCGCTCGCCCATCTTCTCGGCGCCGCGGTGGTGGTAGCCGATGTCGGGCACCGCATCGACGATGTCCTCGCCGTCGAGCTGGAGGGCGATGCGGAAGACGCCGTGGACGCTGGGATGGTGGGGGCCCAGATTGAGGAACATGAACTCGGTGCCGTCGCTCTGGCGCCGCATGCCCCAGTCTTCCGGCCGGAAGCGCAGGGCCTCCTGCTCGGTCTCCTCGGACGGCGTGAACGGACCCATTTCGGTGGCGCGGGCCGGGTGGTCCTTGCGCAGGGCATGGCCGACCCAGGTCGGCGGCAGCAGGATTCGCCGCAGATGGGGGTGGCCGGCGAAACCGATGCCGAACATGTCCCAGGCCTCCCGCTCGTACCAGTCGGCGGCGGGCCACAGGTCGGTGGCGCTGGGCAGCGACGGCGCCTCGCCGGCCAGGGCCACCTTGAGGCGGATGTCCTGGTCGCGGTCGTAGGACAGCAGGTGGTAGACCACGGTGAAGTCGCCCGTGGGCCGGTCCCGGCGAAAGCGCTCGTCGACGGCGGTGAGGTCGTAGAGGGTGCGGTACGGCCGGTCGATCCCGGTCTTCAGATGGCGGAGCGCGTCGTGGACCGTTCCAGCGGCCAGCCGCAGGGTCGGCACACCGTCCTTGGTGGCCTGCCGCACCCCGCCGAACCGGGCCTCGATCTCGCCCGCCGGGTCCATGCTCACACCTCGTCCGGCGGGCGCAGGCCGGTCTGGCGCCGGCGCTCCGGCCGCTTTTCGTCCCTAAGGCTGGGGCGGGGCGGGCGTTCGAGGCCGTCGGCGCCGATCATCCAGCTCAGCGGCCGCCGTTCCCGGCCGATGGATTGCTGGAGCAGGATCAGTCCCTCCAGCAGGGCTTCCGGACGCGGCGGACAGCCGGGCACGTAGACGTCGACCGGCAGGAAGCTGTCGACCCCCTGGACCACGCTGTAGATGTCGTACATGCCGCCGGAATTGGCGCACGACCCCATCGAGATTACCCAGCGCGGCTCCATCATCTGGGCGTACAGGCGCTGGATCACCGGGGCCATCTTGAGGAACACCGTGCCCGAAATGACGATGAGGTCGGATTGCCGCGGGCTGGCCCGCAGCACCTCGGCGCCGAAGCGGGCGATGTCGTAGCGGCTGGTGAAGGCGGTCGCCATCTCGACGTAGCAGCACGACAGGCCGAAATTGAACGGCCACACCGAGTTCTTGCGTCCCCACGCCACCAAATCCTCGAGCCGGGCGAGGATCAGGTTGCGCCGCACCGCGTCCTCGAACGACCCGGACAGGGATTCCATCGCTGGCATGGTGAATCACCGGCGGAAAATGGGTTCGCTTGGATCAACGCCCGATTCGCGGCCGGGTTCCCCAGTCCAGCGCGCCCAGGCGCCAGAGATAGGCCAGGCCCGCCAGCAGGGCGGCGACGAACACCAGCGCGCCGGCATATCCGCTCCAGCCGGACTGGCGGAGCGCGATCGCCCAGGCCGTCAGGTAGACCGCCTCCAGGTCGAAGACGACGAAGAACACCGCGACCAGATAGAACTTCACCGGGAAGCGCAGGCGGGCGGTACCGACCGGCACCACCCCCGATTCATAGGGCTGATCCGCCGCCCCGGCCCGGCGTTTCGGCCCGAGCAGCGACGACAGGCCGATCATCCCGGCGACCAGCACGACGATTGCGGCGAAATAGACGGCCATGTTCCGCCTCCCGTGTTCGCACCACCGGGCGAACAGCCCATCCCGCCGGGTGTTCCGGCGGCAATGGTGATCGGCTCGGGGGGGTGGCCGGCCCGGTGGATTTCCCACATACGGAGGAACGCCGCCTCCAGGTTCCGGGCGAAGCGGAGGGGGGCGAACAGCGGGGAGCCCGTTCGGGCGGCGCGCAGCCGGTCGCGAAGCTGCCCCAGCGCCGCCGGCTCCCGCGCCAGCCTCAATGCCATCTCCTCATATTCGACCGGCGACGTGGCAATCAATTCGGGCAGGCCGGCCGCATCGAGGACGCTGGCGGCCATGCGCCCGACATAGGTGTCGCCGCACAGGGCCACCAACGGCAGCCCCGCCCACAGGCAGTCGGCGGCGACGGCACCGGCTCCGTAGGGATGGGTATCGAGAAACAGATCGGCGACGGTGAGCCGGGCCAGATAATCCGGCCGCGCCAGATGGGGCATGAACACCAGGCGGGACGGGTCGATGCCTTTGGCCGCGGCCTCGCGCCGGAGATTGGCGACCATCCACGGATTGGCTTCCGCCAGCCACAGCACCGCGCCGGGAATGCCCGCCAGCAGCCGCATCCACGCGGCGAATACGGCCGGCGTGATCTTGGCGGATGCGTTGAAGCAGCAGAAGACGAAGCCATTCCCGGGCAGGCCGCAGGTGGCGCGCGACGGAGTCGGCGCGGGCGGCGCAGACCGGGTGTCGCTCGGCTGATGGCAGTCGGGCAGGCGGACAACCCGTTCGCTGTAGAACGCCTCGTGGCCCGGCGGAATGCACCGTTCGTTGGCGACGATGTAGTCGATGAACTCGGCCCCGGTGGTGCCGGGATTACCCAGGAAGCTCGCCTGAATGGGGGCTGGCCGCAGGGCTACGATCTCCGCCCTCGCGTATGTGGTGTAGCCTTGGAGATCGACCAGAATATCGATACCGTCGGCCTGGATGCGCCGGGCGGCGTCAAAGTGGGAGAGAGTCCGCAGGTCGACAAAGCGATCGAAGCCGGCGGCCAGGCGCCGCCGCGTCGGGCCGTCATCCACAGGGCCGTAGGAATAGCCGAAGATCTCGAACCGGCGCCGGTCATGGCACTCGACCAGTTCGGGAAGCAGGCAGCCTACCGCATGCTCGCGAAAATCGGCCGACAGGTAGCCGATCCTGATCCGATCTCCGGTCCGACCGCCGTCCCCGCCGGTCGGCGGCAAGGGCGCCACCTGGAACTGGCGGGCGTACGCCGCCGCGCAGGTCAGCAAGTCGCCTGGCGTCGTTGCCGGCAGGGCGAGCAGGGAAAACGGCGGAATGCCGGACTGGCCCGTGAGGACCAGGTCGCATATCCGCCGATCCAGGCCGTCGAGGTGTTCCCAGTCGCACAAGGTGTGGCGTTGGTGAACCAGATGGGCGAGCGCCTCCGGGTAGTTCGGCTTCAATTCGAGCGCCCTCCGGTAGCTGGCGATCGCCTCGTCCGGCCGCCCCTGTTCCTGACGGAGGACGCCCAGGTCGTAATGCGCCTCTGGAAACTCCGGTCTTAATTCGAGAGCTCTGCCATAGAAAATCGCAGCCTCGTCCAGTCGTCCTTGGCCTTGCATCACGATGCCGAGGTTGGTCATTGCCTCCGGAAGATCGGGCGCGAGATCCAGCGCCCGGCGAAGGCAGGCGACCGCTTCGTCCGGCCGCCCCTGCGCCTGACGAACCATGCCGAGGTTGGTCAGCGCTTCCGGGAAATCCGGCCAGAGGTCGAGAGCCCTGCCATAGGCGATGGCCGCGTCGTCCAGGCGCCCCTGTTTCTGCAATGCCTTGCCCAGATTGTACTGGGCTTGCGGGATGTCCGGCCTGAGGGCGATGGCCTTGCCGTGGCAGGCGACCGCTTCGTCCAACCGCCCCTGGTCCTGCAAAGCGATGCCGAGGTTGGTCAGCGCTTCCGGAAAGTCCGGAGCCAGGTCGAGGGCGCGGCGGTAGCTGGCGATCGCTTCATCCGGGCGGGATTGGTCGTGGAGGGCGATGCCCAGGTCGCTGCACACCTGGGGGTAGTCCGGCTTGATCGCGAGCGCCCGGCGATAGCAGGCAATCGCCTCGTCCAGCCGTCCCAGCCGCCTGAGTGCCAGGCCCAGGTTGTAGTGGGCTCCGGGGGCGTCCGGGGCAAGGTCGATCGCATGGCGGTAGCTGGCGATCGCCTCGTCCAGCCGCCCCGTCTCGGCGAGCACAAGGCCGAGGTTGGAATGGAACGCGGCGTCCTCGGAGGTGATGGTGATCGCCTGGCTGATCAGATCGGCGGCCAGGTCGTAGCGTCCCGTCTGGTAGGCGACGACCCCAAGCAGGTGCAGGCTTGCGGCATGGCCGGGATCAGCCGTCAGAACCTGCCCATAGAGCCGTTCGGCCTCGTCGAACTGTCCGGCCTGATGCCGCCGAACCGCGTCGGTGAACACGGCGTGCGGACTCGGCGACGGTGTTCGCGCTGCCGATCTGTCATGACGCTTTTCCACCCGGCGCTGTTTGCGGTTCATGGACGTTCCCCCAATACATCCAGGATAGGCGGACCGCCCGCCTATACTCTAGCCCGGCCTCCGCCCGGCAGAAAATTCCCCCACCAGCGGTTGCCTAGGTAAATTCTGCCCCCTTGAGCGTCGGCAACTGTTGATCCTCCTTGGCGTCTATCCGGCATGGACTTTGCTTGCGTTAGTTCGCGCGAGGGTGGTTCGGCCGCATTCCGCCCGATCGTATAGGCGACCTGGTGTGGGGAGGGCTTATCAAGATGCATGCCGTTTCTAGGATTGGAACCTCGGCGTACCAGGCGTGGCGACCGGCTGGGCCTGCATCCACTGCGGGTGACACGGGTGGCTCCGGCACGCCGGATGCCGCCGCTTCGACCGCAGCAACCACTCCGGCGACACCGGCGGCGGCAACCGGCCGTGCCGCGGATACGGCCATCCCGTTCCAGCACATTGCCCCCGGACTGCAACGGGTGCTGCTGGAAACGCAGTCCGTTGGAGGCAATGCCGCCGCAGTGTCGTTGACTGTCGCGGCGGGAGGCGTGGCGAGCCTGAGCGGCAATGGCGGCGTGGTGAGTGGCGGGGATGGAAGCGTCCAGACGGCATACGGCGACGGCAACAAGGTGAGTGCCGGGGATGACAGCATCCAGATGGTGGCCGGCGACGGCAACTCGGTGAGTGCCGGGGATGACAGCATCCAGATGGTGGTCGGCGACGGCAACACGGTGATCGCCGGGAATGACAGCGTCCAGATGGTGAAAGGCGACAGCAACACGGTGACTGCCGGGAATGACAGCACCCAGATGGTGGCCGGCAACGGCAATACGGTGAGTGCCGGGAATGACAGCACCCAGACGGTGACCGGCAACGGCAACACGGTGATCGGCGGGAATAACAGCACTCAGACGATAACCGGCGACAGCAACAAGGTGAGCGCCGGGGATGACAGCATCCAGACGGTAAAAGGCGACAGCAACACGGTGAAAGCCGGGGATTACAGCACTCAGACGGTGACCGGCGACGGCAACGCGGTAAGAGCCGGGAATGACAGCACCCAGACGGTAGATGGCGACAGCAACACGGTGAGCGCCGGGAATTACAGTACCCAGACGGTGGCCGGCGACGGCAACACGGTGAGCGCCGGGAACGACAGCACCCAGACGGTGAGGGGCAAGCACGATACGGTAAGCGCCGGAAGTCACAGCATCCTGGCGGTAAGTGGCGAGGACGATACGGTAAGCGCCGGAGGCCGCAGCATCCTGACGGTGAGTGGCCAGGACGGTACGGTGCATACCGGGACTGACAGCACCCTGACGGTGAGTGGCCAGGACAACACGGTCCGCGCCGGAGATGGCAGCACCATCACGGTGAGCGGTCGGAACGATAAGGTGATGGCCAACAACAGCACCATCGTGCTGGTCGGGAAAGAATCGGCGACAATCATCGGTACCGGCAATAGGATTGTTCTCGGCGATGCGAACCGGGTGCCGAGTGCGTCAAGCGCCGCCGACACTCCCGACGCCAGTCAGATACTAACCGATGCAGGGGGTGGGAGCGGCCATCACCACAACGCTTAGACCGCCGGCACACATGCCCGGGCCGGCCCGCCGAGCGCCACGCCCTAAACCGACTTGGTGAACCCGTTGGTGATGGGATAGCGCCGGTCCCGGCCGAACGAGCGGCCGGTGATCTTCACCCCCGGCGGGGCCTGGCGGCGCTTGTACTCGGCGCGGTCGAGCATGCGCCACACCCGGCGCACCACCGCCTCGTCATAGCCTTGGGCGACGGTCTCGGCGAGGCTCATCTCGCCCTCGATCAGGCAGGCGAGGATGCCGTCCAGCATGTCGTAGGGCGGCAGCGTGTCCTGGTCGGTCTGGTTGGGCTTGAGTTCGGCCGAGGGCGGCTTGGTTATCACCCGGGCCGGCATCGCCGGGCCGTCGGGTCCCAGCCCGCCCTCGGGCCGCCAGTGGTTGCGCCGGACCGAAAGGGCGAACACCTGGGTCTTGTAGACGTCCTTCAGCACCGCGTAGCCGCCGCACATGTCGCCGTACAGGGTGGCGTAGCCGGCGCTCATCTCGCTCTTGTTGCCGGTCGACAGCACCATCGGCCCGAACTTGTTGGACAGCCCCATCAGGGTCAGGCCGCGGGCGCGGGATTGCAGGTTCTCCTCGGTGATGTCGGCGTCGCGGCCGGCGAACAGCGGCGCCAGCATGTCGCCGAAGGCCCCCATCGCCGGCTCGATGCCGACGGTGTCGAGGCGGCAGCCCAGCATCCCGGCCACCAGGGCGGCGTCCTCCAGGCTGTCGGCGCTGGTGTAGGGGGACGGCATCATCACGCACCACACCCGCCGGGGCCCCAGCGCGTCGACGGCGATGGCGGCGCACAGGGCCGAATCGATGCCGCCCGACAGCCCCAGCACCACCCCGGGGAAGCCGTTCTTGTCGACATAGTCGCGCAGGCCCAGCACCAGGGCCTGGTAGACCGCCTCCTCGGAATCGGGCTCGGGGGCCAGCGGGCCCTCGACGGGGCCGCCCGGGCGCCAGCGCAAGGCGGTCACCGTTTCCCGCCAGGCCGGCAGGCGCAGGCCCACGCGGCCGCCGGCATCGAGGGCGAACGAGCCGCCGTCGAACACCAGCTCGTCCTGGCCGCCAACCTGATTGACATACACCAGCGGCAACCCGGTCTCGGCGGTGCGCATGGCGGCCAGGCGCAGGCGCGCCCCCGCCTTGTCGACCTCGAAGGGCGAGCCGTTGGGCACCACCAGGATGTCGGCACACTGTTCGGCGAGGGCGGCGGCGACGTCGGCGTACCACATGTCCTCGCACACCATCACCCCGAGGTTCACCCCTCGGAAGCGGATCGGTTCCGGCAGCGGGCCGGGGACGAACACCCGCGCCTCGTCGAAGACGCCGTAATTGGGCAGGTGATGCTTGAGCCGCAGCGCCGCCACCCGGCCGCCGTCCAGCAGCAGGCAGGCGTTGTGGCGCCGCCCGTCGACCAGCCACGGGGCGCCGACCAGCAGCGCCGGTCCGCCGTCGGCGGTGTCGGCGGCGAGCCCCGCCACAGCGTCGGCGACCGCATCGAGGAAGGCGCCCTTCAGCACCAGATCCTCGGGCGGGTAGCCGGACACCGACAGTTCCGGGGTGACCACCAACTGGGCGCCGTCGGCCGCCGCCTGGGCGCGGGCGCGACGGATCAGCGCCGCGTTGCCGGCGACGTCGCCGACGACGGGGTTGATCTGGGCGAGGGCGAAGGCGAGCGCGTTGGTCATGTCGCATAGCCGGAAAAGGAGTCTCCGTCACTTACGGCAGCGGCGCGGGCGTGTCAATGCGGCTGGGCGGATGGAATCGATGCCGCAACCGTGATAAGTTGCGAGGTCATGGAGTTCCCGGCGGCATGACCGCATCCCCTCCGAGTAAATCCACTCCCAATCCCACCCCCGCTTCCGCGCCGGCCGGTGCCGGGTGCTGCCGCGACATCGCCGCCACCATGATCGGCCATTTCACCACCCGGCTCGAGGTCGAGGCGGCCAAGGCCGGCGGCAGGCTCGACGCCGCGGCCATCCGCGCCATCGCCGAACGCTTCGTCGCTTCCGGGCAGGACCGCTTTGCCCCGGTGTTCCAGCGCTCGTGGGACGAGTGCGGCAAGGCGCGCGAGGCCAACCATCTGGCCGCAGCGCGCCACCAGCCGTTCGACCGCATCCTGATGCGCAAGTTCGCCCACCTGTTTCCGCCGCGCCAGGGCGACGACGGCGGGCAGGGGGTGCTGTCGCGCCGGCTGATCCCCGGCTTCCACCTTGCGGTCGGCAAGATGATCGGCCCCGCCTTGTTCGAGCAATGCCAGCGCAAGAGCCAGGCCATCTGCGATCGCCATCGCCGCTCGGGCGGCGCCATCGACTGGGAGCGGGTGCATGAAGACGGCGAAGCCGTCGCCTTGGCCGACGACGTGCTGGTGGTGGTGGCGCACGCCTTCGCCAATTTCGAGCACCGCCGCACCTGGTTCCTCGGCCTGGTCAACAACCGGCTGGCGGCGCCGGCGGCGGGCGCGGACGACGCCCAGTGGCAGCTGTCGGATTACGGCTTCGCCGAACTGATGCGGGCGCTGTTCGCCGATCTCGCCTCCGCCGTCGCCCAGCGCCCCGACGCAATGCGCGCCCGCTACGGCGACGGCACCTTCGAGGCGCTGCGCGACTTTCTCGTCCGCCTGGACGCCGTCTAGGCAGTCCCCCGCGTCCGGGAATTCTTGATCGCTCCCTGGCGATCCGTCATAAGTCGTCCGGACAGGGGGCCCCCAATGGCAAGACCTTTCGGATTGACATGGCCGGCCCGCTGGCTCGGCGCGGCGGCGGCATGCGCCGCGGCGACCGCGGCCCCGGCCGAAGAGCCCAAGCTGTCGGCCGGGACGAACGCGATCGACACCCGCTTCATGACGCGCCAGGCCGGACAGGACCTGCCGCCGCAGATGCAGATGCCGGTGCTGACCACCAGCCCGGCCCTGATGTCGGCCCGCGGCGACTGGCCGGCGGACGAGCACGGGCCGCTGCGGGCGGTGGCCAAGGACAGGGACGCGGTGTTGACCGCCGGATACGAATCGGACGGAGCCGTGTTCACCGACGCGGTGGCGCTCCACCAGGGGCTGGGGCCGGCCGACGTCTGGGTGGCGGCGCGGCACGACCGCCAGCTGCCCTACAAGGACGGCGCCGACGTGCGGGTCAATGCCGGCTACCAGCGCCTCAACACCCAGCTGGCGGCCAGCGATCGGCCGACCGACCGCAGCCGCGTGTCGCTGTTCGCCATGCGCGATTACGTTTCCGACCTCCGCCTGCCCAATTACGGCGTCGACGTCCCGCGCTTCACCCGCTGGACCGGTACCGGCATCGTCGACAACCAGCCGATTGAGGGGGCCTTCGACAAGGTCGAGGCCAGCGCCACCGTCTCGGCCGTCGACTACGACTGCGACAATTATTCCCTGCGCGACCAGGGCGCCCTGGGGGTCTACATGCGGGGCGGCTGGGTGGCCTACCGCGGCCAGGTCCGCGGCGAGTTCACCACCGGCCAATTCGCCAACGCGGTCACCGTCGACGCCAACCTGCAAAGGTTCGACGCCAGGGTCTACAACCACTTCTCCAGCGAGGGACTGAGCAGCTACCGCATGCCCAAGGTGGTCATCGCCCGCTCGGGGCTGACGCTGACGACCGCGGTCGATCCGCTGCCCGGCGACCGGCTTTCCGGCGGCGTCCGGGTGGATGTGGCGCATTCCGAGGCGACGGCCGCGCACGAAGTCCCGACGGTGGCCGGAACCGGCGCCGCCGCCTACACCGTGCCGCCGCAGCAGTTGTGGGACACCTATTACGGCGCCCGCCGCAACAATCCGACCGACGTCACCGTCAGCGGCAAGCTGCGCTACGAGCACGACCTGGATGCCGCCGCCAAGCTGTACGCCGATGCCAGCCGGCTGGTGCGCCTGCCCGAGGTCGGGGAACGCTTCTACGCCAATGGCGGGCCGGCCTCGATGACCCAGGTCGGCGACCCCGGCCTCAATCCCGAGGCCCACCACCGGATCGAATTCGGCGGCGAGCAGGCCTTCGGCGGGTGGAAGGGCCATCTCACCCCGGACGCCCGGGCGGGATCGGCCCGACTGACCGCCGCCGGCTGGTACGACCGCGTCACCGACTTCATCTCCGCCGACCACGCCCGCGGCCAGCCGGGCATCCTAAAGTCCGACCTGGCGATCGTCTACCGCAACGTCGACGCCTACCTGACCGGCGTTACCGTGGCCGGATGGTGGCAGGTTGCCGAGACCGTGGGGGCGCGGGCGCGGCTGGCGTGGACCGAGGGCGGCAACCTGACCGACCAGCGGCCGCTTTACCAGGTGCCGCCGGTGGAGGGCGACGTGGTGGTCGAGCATCGCCGGCCCCTATGGGATGCCGGCACCGGCAGCGTCGGGGTGCGGCTGGGGTTCGCCGGCACCCAGAACCGGGTCGATCCGTCGTCGCAGACCGGCTCGGGCGAGGACACCGGCGGGCGCACGCCCGGCTTCGCGGTGCTGGACGTCTATTCCGGCCTGGTGATCGACGGGCGGCTGGGATTGAGCGCCGGCGTGGCCAACCTGCTGGACAAGCGCTACCACACCTATCTCAATCCCTATCCCCAGAGCCCCACCACGTTGCCGCAGCGGGCGCCAGGACGCAGCCTGTTCGTCATGGCGTCGCTGGTATTCTGAGCGGCGTCAGCCGATCGCCCGCAACGCCGCCGCGCCCCGGGCCCGCTCGGCCTTGAGCTGGTCGGCGATCAGGAAGGCCAGCTCGATCGCCTGGGTGGCGTTGAGGCGCGGGTCGCAATGGGTGTGGTAGCGGTCGCCCAGGCTGGCCTCGGTCACCGCCATGGTGCCGCCGGTGCATTCGGTGACGTCCTGGCCGGTCATCTCGAAATGGACGCCGCCGGCATGGGTGCCCTCGGCCTTGTGCACGGCGAAGAAGGCGCGGACCTCGGCCAGGATGCGATCGAACGGCCGGGTCTTGAATCCCGCCGCGTTGATGGTGTTGGCGTGCATCGGGTCGCAGCTCCATACCACCCGCCGGCCCTCGCGGGTGACCGCGCGGATCAGGGCGGGCAGCTTGGCCTCGACCTTTTCGGCGCCCATGCGGGTGATGACGGTGACGCGCCCCGGGCGGTTGTCGGGGTTGAGGCGGTCGAGCAGCCGCAGCAATTCGTCGGGGGTGGCGGTGGGGCCGGCCTTGAAGCCGATCGGGTTCTTGACGCCCCTGAGGAATTCCACATGGGCATGGTCGAACTGGCGGGTGCGCTCGCCGATCCACAGCATGTGGGCCGAGCAATCGTACCAGTCGCCAGTGGTCGAATCGACCCGGGTCAGCGCCTGCTCGTATTGCAGCAGCAGCGCCTCGTGGGCGGTGAAGAACTCGGTCTCGCGGAGCTGCGGGGTGGTCTCCGAGGTCATGCCGCAGGCGCCCATGAAGGCCAGCGTTTCCGACAGCCGGTTGGCCAGGTCCTCGTACAGCTTGCCCTGGAGCGAACCGGCGACGCAGGACAGCGTCCACTGGTGCACCTTGTGCAGATCGGCATAGCCGCCCTGGGCGAAGGCGCGCAGCAGGTTCAGCGTGGCGGCCGACTGGTTGTAGGCGTGGATCATCCGCTCGGGGTCGGGGATGCGCGCCTCGGCGGTGAATTCGATGCCGTTGACGATGTCGCCGCGATAGCTGGGCTGGGTCACGCCGTCGATGGTCTCGGTGTCGGCCGAGCGCGGCTTGGCGAACTGGCCGGCCATGCGTCCGACCTTGACCACCGGCATGGCGGCGCCATAGGTCAGCACCACCGCCATCTGCAGCATGACGCGGAAGGTGTCGCGGATGTTGTTGGCGCGGAATTCGGCGAAGCTTTCGGCGCAATCGCCGCCCTGCAGCAGGAAGGCCTTGCCGTCGGCCACCCGGGCGAGCAGCGATTCGAGGCGGCGCGCCTCGCCGGCGAAGACCAGCGGCGGGAAGGTCGACAGGGTCTCCTCGGTCCGGCCCAGGCGGGCGGGGTCGGGGTAGGTGGGGACCTGCAGAATGGGCTTCGCGCGCCAGCTTTCGGGCGTCCAGGATTCGGCCATGGGAACCTCGTATTTCAACGCGCCCTCTATACGACTACCGGCACAAGAATGCCAGAGGCCATATTTCGGTGACAGTCCACTTAATCGCCGCCGCCCCGGCTTCGATTGCAATTGGTGCACTGTCACCGGAATTTTGTCCGGCTTCGATTGCAATTAGTGCACTGTCACCGAAAGTTGGCGCGTTCGCCCTATCCCTCCGCCCCCGGCAGCAGGTTGCGGTCGAACAGGCTGACCAGGTCCTCGGCCGAGACCGGGCGGGAAATCAGGAAGCCTTGCAGTTCGTCGCAGCCCTTGGCCCGCAGGAAGTCGGCCTGGGCCTGAGTCTCCACCCCCTCGGCGATCGCCTTGAGCTTGAGGTTGTGGGCGAGGTTGATGATGGTCGAGACGATTTCGGCGCCATCGCCGTTCTCGGTGATGTCGTTGACGAACGAGCGGTCGATCTTCAGCGCGTCGATCGGCATCCGCTTCAGGTAGCTGAGCGAGGAATAGCCGGTGCCGAAGTCGTCGATCGAGATCCGCACCCCCATGGCGCGCAGTTCGTGCAGCACCAGGGCGACCTCCTCGACCCGCTGCATCAGCACCGATTCGGTCAGTTCCAGTTCGAGGAAGCGGGGGGCCAGGCCGCTGGCCTCCAGCGCCCGGCGCACCACCACCGGCACGTCGTTTTCGCGGAACTGCAGGGCCGAGACGTTGACGGCGATGCACACCGGCGGCAGGCCGAGGTCGTGCCAGCTCTTGCACTGGCGGCAGGCGGCCTCCAGCACCCAGGCGCCGATATCCGAGATCAGCCCCATGTTCTCGGCCAGCGGAATGAACTCCACCGGCGACACCACCCCCATCTCGGGGTGGACCCAGCGCACCAGCGCCTCGACCCCGGTCAGCCGGCCGCTCGCCAGGTCCATCTTGACCTGGTAGGCCAGCCGGAACTCGTTGCGGCCGAGGGCGTGGCGCAGCGACGATTCCATCGCCAGCCGCTCGAACGAGCGGGCGTTCATCGCCGGGGTATAGAGCTGGTAGCTGTTGCGGCCGAGATCCTTGGCCCGGTACATGGCGGTGTCGGCGTTCTTGATCAGCGCCTCCACCGAGACGCCGTCGTCGGGATAGATGGCGATGCCCACCGAGGTGGTGACGTAAAGCTCGTGCTCGTCGACGACGAAGGGCTGCTTGACGTGGCCGATGACCCGCTCGGCCAGCTTGGCGACGTCCTCGACCTCGTCGAAGCACGGCAGCAGCACGACGAACTCGTCGCCGCCCAGGCGCGACACGGTGTCGCCCTCGCGCACGCACTTGGTCACGCGGTTGGCCGTCTCGCACAGCATGGCGTCGCCGATGCCGTGGCCCAGCGAGTCGTTGATCCGTTTGAACAGGTCGAGGTCGAGGAACATGATCGCGAGGCGGTGGCCGTGGCGGTGGGCGTTGGCGATCGCCACCTGCAGGCGATCGGTGAACAGCCGGCGGTTGGGCATGCCGGTGAGCACGTCGAAATAGGCCAGGTTCTTGATCCGCTCTTCGGTCTTCTTGCGCTCGGTGATGTCCGAGAAGATGGCGGCGTACTGGGTGACCGCGCCGTCGTCGCCGTAGATGACGTTGATGCTCAGCCATTCCGGAAAGATCTCGCCGTTCTTGCGGCGGTTCCAGATCTCGCCCTGCCAGCAGCCGGTGCGCTCCAGCGTCATCCACAGGCGGGCGTAGAATTCGGGCTCGTGGCGCCCCGACTGGAGGAAGCGGGGATTGCGCCCCACCACCTCGTCGTGGCCATAGCCGGTCAGCAGGGTGAAGGCTGGGTTGACGAATTCGATGTTGCCCCGCCCGTCGGCGATCATGATCCCGTCGAGCGAGGCGTCGATGACCTTGCGTGCCAGTTGCAGGTCCTTGCGCGAGCGCTCCAGCGCCACGTCGCGCTCCTTGATCGCCTCGTTGAGCCGCTGGAGGTATTCGTACTGGAGGGTGGCCAGGATGTCCGAGAAGGACAGCAGCCCCCGGATTCGTCCCTCGGGGTCCTTCACCCCGACGTGGCGGATGTGGTGCTCTTCCAGCATCTGGCGGGCGGCCAGCAGGCTCTGTTCCTCGCCGATGCACACCATCGGGCGGCTGGCGGCCTCGCCGGCGGTCATGTCGACCCGGCCGGCGGCGATCAGGCGGACGACGTCGCGCTCGGTCAGGATGCCCGGTTCCGCGCCGTCGTCGCCGTCGATCAGCGCCGCGTCGACATGGGCCGCGGTGAGGCTGGCCATCGCATCGGCCAGACTGGCGCCGGCGGCGACCCGCAGCAGCGGCTTGCCCACCGCCGCCGCGGCATTGCGCAGCACCAGGAAATGCTCGACCCCGTGCAGCAGGATGATGTCGCTCTGGCTGACCACGCCCTCCGGGTGGCCGGCCTCGTCGACGACGACGAAATGGCGCACGCCTTCCAGCTGGAAGCGGATGCCGGCGTCGCCGATGGTGGACTTGGCGTCGATGGTCTTGACCGGAGAGCTCATCACCATGCTGACCGGCTGCCGGCCCCATTCGGTCTTGGTGAAATCGATCCTCAGCGCGTCGTGTTCGGTCCAGATGCCGACCGGCCGGCCACCCTCGACGACGATGATCGAGCTGCACCGCGCCTCGGCCATCCGGCGGGCGGCCTCCAGCACCGGCGTTTCGGGAGGGCAGCTGAGAATCTGCTTGCGGACGATGCGCTCGACCAAGCTTTGTGAACCCAAAGGGGACCCCCGGAAATGACCCGGCGAATTCGCCGCACGAAATTTTCTCCCCTTCCCACCTTCGGCGCAACCGTCATGTGGAGCGGGGCGTGGCGGCGGGCGCCGGCCATTCGCGGGTTCCCTGCAATTACGGCCCAACCCCCAGAAGAAGGGCGTGCAGCCCGAACATTTTCTCCGGTGCGAACGTTATCGTCAGAGGCGCGACTCCCATGCCATCGGCGACAAAGTGACCGGAGGAATTCCATGCACCACCAAGATCTCGACCGGATCAAGGGCGTCACCAGCCTGGATCCCATGTTCGTTCGGCCTACACTCACCCGCACCGAGCGCCTCAACCGCTGGGCCGATCTGCTCGACGCCCAGGCGGGGCGTCCGCTGCCGGCGCTTGAGGACGTGGAATACGTGGCTCCCGGCCAGCGGCGGGAGCTGCGGCGGGAAGGTTCGCCGCTGGGCGTCGCCTTTACCGATCCGGTGCTGAGGGCGGACGGCCTGGCCGGCGACCGCCTGGGCGACGCCATGGACTATTTCGGGCTGTCCGACCGCCAGGCCCACTGGCTGCTGTGCGATTGCCACTATGGTGGCCGCATGACCGCCAGCGAAGTCGCCACCCGGGTGCGCGACGAGGCCCGGCCGCTCTACGACATCCTGCGCCCGCAGCTGTGGGCGTCGCTGACCGGCGCCGCCGTCCTAGCCGGCACGGTGATGACTCTCGCCTTGAGCTGACGCCGGATTGCGGGGTCCGGCGGCGCCCGGACCCCGGTCCAGCGAATGACGTGTCCCTGCGAAAGGAGTGGAGGCCGCCACCGGGCTCGGCTAGACTGAGCCGGCCAGGGGGGGTTGAGACGACAGGGACCATGAGCGAAGAGCCGCACCACCAGTCAGCCAATCCGCCGGAAATCGTCGAGCAACTGCGCCAGGAATTCGTCGACGAGGCGCTCGACCGCCTGCAGACTCTTGATGTCGTGCTCGACGGCGGCCGCAACGGCCGCGGCAAGCATGCCGAAATCGTCACGGCGTTTCGACGAACCGCACTGCTGCTGCGCGGGCAGGCGTCGAATTTCGGCTGCGGCCCGCTGGCGGTGGTGGCGCACCGCCTCGACGAATACCTGGCGGCTGCGCCCGAGGTGCTGCCGCCGCGGGCTTGGGAGGATCTACAGAAGTACCTCGACATCATGCAGTCGATGACCGAAA